>Ga0116227_10000784_pt1 | contig 65816 bp, 53 predicted proteins | sample S1TSphgellanicum_FD_89693 | JGI IMG/M metagenome (GOLD analysis project Ga0116227, IMG submission 89693) | Host-associated microbial communities from peat moss isolated from Minnesota, USA - S1T2_Fb - Sphagnum magellanicum MG | ecosystem: Host-associated > Plants > Peat moss > Unclassified...
TCGACCCTCTACCCCTTTCTAGAGTTGGAAGCCGGGAGCGTGCTACCAAGTTCAACTTTCCGCAACTTGGCTTTGTGAAACCCTCAAGTGTGTTTCACCCCGTGACTTGGGAGCGCGTCACAATGGATGATTAAATCCAATGCTGTTATTGGTCTTCCTTCACTTTGACTCCCAAACAAATCGTGTGTATGTTGCCTACAAGGTAAACAAACATGCAAAAAATTTCCCAAACAAGCTAAACATTAACCAACACAAATCTTAAAGCTTATTCACAATGATGTCTATGGGCCTTTCAAGGTCCAGTCCTTGGGAGGTACAAAGTATTTTGTTACTTTTGTTGATGATTATTCACACAAGACATGGGTTTACATGATGAAATAAATAAATGAAGTTTTGGCGAAATTCAAAATTTTCAAAAATGAAATTGAAGCGTGTGGACAATGCAATTTGATGTTTCGATCAAATAATGGTGGTGAATATACCAACGTGACTTTCACTGATTTTTTCAAACAAACCAAATTTCGACAAACTTGCACCACGTTCAAAACCTTGCATTTTATTTAGTTGGTATACCCATGTGAATGGGTATCGGTGCTACCAGCCCTCTATTCATTTAGTGATCATCTCTCGTGACATTTAGGTCATCGAGATAAATGGTGTGATTCTCGATGATGAACCTGAATTAGCACTGTTGGACATTATTCATGGACCTACCTTGTTGCAAGTTTTTTCCCCCATAATTCCATCATCGTTCCCTACATCTACATCGATCGTATCATCACCAAATCCAATGCTAATTGAACCAATTGAATTGGAGAACTTCATTCCTACATCGTCACTGAGTTCATGACTAACTTACATTCATGATGTTGTGATTCCAATTGAACTATTCACTCTTCACCAGTTGGGTTGTGTATGGCAATATCTAGTTCATCTTGAAGATTACGCTGTTAGTTGTGAGTTGTCTTTTGAACCATTTTTGGGGTCACTTGTGATGTTGATGATGAAGATTTCACATACATTGATGTTTGTCATGATTGTTGTTGGTGTGTTGCAATGAAATTGCAGATTAATTCCATCAAAACTTGGATACTCATTGATCCCACACCTAATAAACATCCCATTACATCAAAATGGATATTTAAGTGCAAACCAGACTTTAATGGTGAGGGAGTACGATTCAAGGTTTGTTTGGTTACGCGTGGGTTTGAGCAATGAGCAGGCTTGGATTACCACAAAACCTTTGCACCTGTCATGAAGTGGGAGACATTGCGCTTAATTGTCAAGATTGCAACTCACAAACATTGGCCTATTCGTCATTTAGATGTTCAAACAACCTTCTTGAACAACTTTCTTTCGGAAGAAGTTCACATGGAGCAATTGGTTGGATTTGTGGAATGCGAAATTAAACATAAGGTATGCTTTTTTTAACGTGCCTTATATAGTTTAAAACAAAGTTCTCATGCTTAGAATAGTCGCATCACATAGTTTTTACGACTAGGAAATCTCCAACAAAGTGTTGAAGATTCAAATCTGTGCTACTTTCATCAAGGTATTGACATCATCATACTTTTATTGTATGTTGATGATTTATTTTTGATTGGTATTAATTCCTTGCTCATTGATTAATTCAAGGCCCAATTTCAGTTTGAATTTGCTATGACCAACTTCAATTTCATTAACTGCTATCTTGGTACATACAATTTCATTGTACATCACACAACCTCCTCTTACACTAGACTGCATATGTTCATAGTATCTTGGAATTAGCCAACATGGAGGATTTTTGACCGACCCTTGTGCCATATGAAGATGGTGTTGTTCTTCATTATTTCATGGGGCCCGTGTTCATCGACACCACCTTGTATATTCGACTCGTAAGCAATATTTTTTATATCATTTGCATTCATTTGCATTTTGCACATGCTATTGGCCTTGTTAGCTAATACATGCAAACCTTTGAGGAGTCACATATGGTTGTCGTGAAGGCCATCTTGCACTATTTGCATCATTATCCGTCGACGAGTCTTTATTTTATAAAGGGGGAGGATAATACTTTCTTGGGTTTCTCTAATGCAAATTTTGCACATGACCTTGATGATCAAATTTCCACTAGTGCTTATATGTTTATGTTCGGCACTACCCCAATTTCGTGGAGCTCGAAGAAACAAACCACTACAACCCGTTGTAATTGTGAGGTCGAATATTGAACACTTTCAAATTGTGCATGTGAGGTAATTTGGTTCCAAAAATTATTGATCGAGATTGGCTTTGCTTTGTCAAGTCCCATGGTTCTTCATTGTGATAACCAAAATGCGATCAAATTGTTAAAGAATCTTGTTTTCCATGATAAGAGTAAACATTTTGAAAAGGATTAACATTTTGCTCGTCAAATGGTTGAAGCTAGCAAGGTTGAAATTGTGTACATTCTTTCAAATGATAATTTGGTTAATATGTTGATTAAGGCACTAGGCATGATCAAGTTTAAATAGGGATGAACTCAATTCAACATGATGAGTTTGGAAAAATTTGAAATTTTTAAAAAATTTATCTCCATGAAAGTGGTGCTAAGGATAGTAGTACTATGTTGTTATCACAATTATCCATTGTGCTTAGTGTTAGTTGACATAGGAAAGCTGCGATCAAAAGGGGGTGTTGAAGGTTAATATGTTCACAACTTAATAATTAGAAAAACATTAAAAAAATAAGCTTAGGAAGCTTACTAGGAAATATCTTCAAACAGTTGTTAGTTCTAATCTAAAGTGAACTAGAGTTTTGCTAGGTAGTTTTTATTTTTACTTCTCCCCAAGGAACTTATATTCCATGTAATGTTTTCTTTTATATAAATTGCTTTATTCCTAGCAGTGACTTTTATGAATACATTTATTTTATGACTCATAATGTTGAGGATGACTGTTTTAGTTTCACATATAGTAACTAGTGATGTTTGGAATTGAAAAAAATTAAATTAACAACTATTTACCCAATTTCTTACATCAATAAATTATGCTCAGAAATGAAATATTAATTGGGAATCCCACAAAAATAATTGAAGTACAAATTCACTAACATAGAAACATTGTCCACCAAACCAAATTATATTTCAATTCTTGAAACTCATATACATAAGTTAGTCAAAGTCATGAGATGCAATTTTTTGAAAGTTAACATAGTTCAAGTGGCTCATTTTATTGGGTTTTCACCTTGGTGTGACCATGTTAAAATCAAAACAAGTCCATAGATCATCCAAATTCAAAAGTTCATATTGACAATATAGTTCAAAATTCACTATTTTGTTTGATGGCCAATATAGTTAAAATCTATAATTAGTTCCAAATTTAATGGCCAAAAAAAAAAAAAACAAAACAAAAAGATTCTTAAAAAATCGCTTTCATCATGCATGATCCACCCATTGGTTGAATATAATTTAGTAAAAGAAATTGGGAATATGAGTTGGCTTATCAAAGATGTTTATGATTAAAATGTCCATAAAATTATGTATGTTTTTGATTTTATCAAATTCAAATGCTTAGACAATAAATTTGGACACACGCATATTAAAAAAAGAATCAATTTCTATACATTGAATAACTATATTTGGGAAGAATGTCTAATTGAAAAAAGATTGCAAAGGACAACTTTGGATTTTTGTCTATTTTACATTATTATAATTTTATTGGATTATTGTATGCTAATAGATAAAATGATTTTTAAAAAAATTAATACAAATATTTAAAAATAATTTGCATACTATGTTAATGTTTTTTTGAGTCTTGTAAACTAAAGGAATCAAGTGTTTAAAATATATTTCTTTTTTAATTAATTAAAAGGAAGGCATAAAATTATACAATTGATTTCAAATTTTTTATACAACAAAAACATGCCCCCTTCCATTAAAGTACATGTTCATTGGATGAACTTGATGAAAAAAAAAATCATTCAAAAATTTCAAAGTCTTGAAATTTTGAAAGAAAGGGTTGCAAGGCAAAGGATTCATTTAAAAAACCATTTGATAAAAAATTTATGTTCAATGGGTTCAAAATGTCTAGCTTTAGATGCAGGTCGCATATGAAGGAAATAAACATGACAAAAAACATGTTTGGTTGTCCATTGAAATTCATTTGGGGATTTTTTTGGGATTTTTTGCATTTCTGCCATTAAACAAAAATATTCATACACAATTATGTATGATTGTGAAAAATCACCATTAACACATGAATTATCTTACATTGGATTATTCAATTTTTCTCATTTAAATTTGTTTCATGTAAATGCTATTTGTAAAAATTAACTTAAAAAAGGCTTTTAGTCCTTTTTTGGTACCCCAACCATGAATGGACCTATATATATATATATATATATATATATATATATATATATATAATTAAACATAACGTTTGGGGATTTTTTAATCTATAACATTCTAGATGTGAAATTGTCTTACAAAACTATGCATATGAATTCATTACATAAAAAGTGTTTGATGAGCAACATTCATTTTTTACCTAGTATATATGTTGATGAATTATAAATGTATGTTTCCATGCCATTTCATAACATGAAATATATTTTATTGAACTTTTAAAAACTTCAAAATGCACTAATTTGTTTTTTAAAAAAATGTAATTTGGCACGAGAATGAAACATAATAGTTGCCCTAAGTCAATTAAAAAAATTTCAGATATGGTTTAGACATCCAACATTAAAACATTTTTGTCAAAGTCAAAATACATCACAAGATAATATTTTTATCAAATCCTATTGTGTTGTTTTCAGTCCACTCTACCTTGCAAATATTCTCAAACTTTAAATTTTGATCATGAAAAAGATGGATCATAAGCTTCTCATTGTGTAATCATGGTTCTATTTCGATATGTACTAACTAAGTTGAAACCATAGATAATTAAAATAGGAAATGTTCCATGAAGCTTTCAAAGAATGAATTCGAACAATAGTTCATAGTATGCATGTATGTATGTATGTATTTCACACCTAACAAACATCTAATCACATAAGAGTACATGCCTTTAAAATGCCATCCAAGTGAAAACCCTTTAAGGTGTATCACACAAGATGAAAAAGGCCTAATCCTTATTGTAATTTTTTTTATTTTATATTTTGATCCCCATAAAAAGTAATGAGTCAAAAGTTGTCAAAAGTTTCAGAAGGACTATATTTTAGATCATTACAATTTTAGATTCCATCATAATCATCCATAAATGTGTTTTTACATGGTAAAAGAAGATTAGGTAAGAAAAACAAAAAAGTGTGATGATGTGACAAGATTTTGGTACACATTAATAAATTTGAACCCATCCATAAAAATTTAAAGTATTTAAGTTGTATTAAAACGGAAACTCACATTGTGGGGGTTTAACATGATGAAGCAAATGGATCCTTTAATTGTGCTGAAAATATTTTTGTAGTGGACTCCACATATTGACCTCCTCCTAGAATGCACCCTAGATACCAAACTTTGGTTCATAATTTTTGAGTGCATCCCAATGTCTCTTTACCAATAAAACATTGCTCAAAATGATGTGGGATCAAATGAAAAACTTCCCATCCCTTCCATGATATATGTTATCTCCTTTAAAACTTTTTAAAACCTTGAATTTCAAGCTATTGATCATGAAAAAGAATGGTTAAGAAGCTTCTCATCATCTCATCTTTGTTGCATACAACAAGTTCAAAGTAGCAACAACAAGAGTCTATGAAATTTTGTAGAAAGAAAAAATAAGCTTATTACAACAAAAGGTGTCCTTGTATGCCAAGTGATGTCGTAGTGAGTAGGACCTAATGGAGATGCAATGAAATCACTCATTTAGTGAAAGGACCCAATGAACTGCACCCACATTTTGTAATAGAGATCCTCTTATATAAATAAGTAGGTGCAGTATTCATCTCTAGTCATCCAGTACACACAGAAGTGCAAGGTTTGCAAGGTTATCAGCATCAAGACTTGTTGTCACACCATGGTTTAAATGGTGTTGTTATAATTTATGATCATTATGTTTCAAGAGAGATATGAAATACACAGACAGACACTTCCAGCAGCTGCAAGAATGGGAAAATCATGGTGAGAATTATCTACTAAGTTACTCCAAAGTCTAGTATGTCCCCAATCCAAAATCCCATTCATTGAAAATGCTGTGTACATTGAGTCCTAGTACCCACCTGAGTTTTGAACATGTGCACTAACTTAGAAGAAGTGTGCAGTGTGTCCTGACTAGTTAGAGTAGAACTCTAGAGAACTGGTAAGCTACAATTAATGAAATTCCAAGCCAATTGTATAAAAATGGATGATCAAATGTCAAGCCAAAGCTAATAAATCACATCATGATGTCCCTTTATAGAAGTTGTAAAGTAAGTAAATGGCAGGCTCCTCATTGAGCAGAGCTCTGAACCAACACCACCACCACCACCATCACCACCAACACCACCTGCACCTGTATAATCTATACATGTAAAATTCCCAAGAGAGTGGAACTATTTCTTCTTCTACCAAGGGCGCCCTCAACCTCCCCCAATGTTAATTTAATACTTGAATTTTGCTCCAGGTTGCATGAAGGAGCTGCTGCTGCTGCTGCTGCTGTACAGTAGTATTGCATAGATCTATGAATCCCTCAACATCGACAGTAGCTGCCAAGCTGATGATCCAGATGGAGTCTCCGAACATGGGGTTTGCTGCTGCTGCTGCTGCCTGTTAATCTAGGGTTGGCACTATGTACAGGCCAGCTTTCCATTGTCCAGATTGTGATCGAATTTTTGAATCAATTCATGGGCTGGGTCTAATTAGTAGTAATGACTAGCTAGATTCTGAACTAGCTAGTTTCAGGAAGGATTAAGGAAGGTCCTGCAATTCCCCCTCTTGATTGATCCTGCAACTAGTTCTGCTGCTGCAGCAGCACGTAACTCATGAGCTAGTTGTTTGAATGCTCTAGCTAGCAGCTTCCCAGCTGCGTGCAGAAGTTTCTAATTACTCACTGGCCTGGCAGCTAACAGTACGTCCAAAGGGATTGGGAGACTGAGTCAACCGGAGCAGTAGCAATTTCCGAAATCCCATGAAAGTCATGGTTGGAGTTGGGGTTGTACAATAGAACTTCACTAGCGTGATCCTCATCATCCTGATCTGCATGACAGTTATAGAGGCTGTCGCTTACACAAGAAGATTGATCAGGACCACTAAAGCTGGCGCTCTGTAGCTGAGCAACCTGCATAGGAGAGTGATCATAAGGAGAGCTGCCGTCTTCATACAGAGCCTGGACTGCGCCATTATTAGCTCTAGCTGCTGCTGCTGCTGCTGCACCCCAGCTGGCAGCCGCGTACTGATCAGAAGCAGCGGTAGCTCCGTAATTACTCCTTTGGGTACTCTGGGCTTCATCCTCCCTGTCACAACAATCGTGAGCTGCGGCTGCTGTTGTTTCCATCTTGGTTCTCATCATCGAGGTCGACCTGTATCTATTCGATTGCTGCTGAGCCGCTGCGGCCTGCTGGTCGAATTTCATTGAGGAGATTTTTGATAGCATCACATGAGCGGCCTGCGGCGAGTCCTGCTTCATTAGCCTCGACAGGTTCACATGACTAGTAGTAGTACTACTAGGGTCGAAGAAAGCAGGTTTTCCCGTACTATTACTATTGTGCATCATCTCGATTCCAGCAGGAGACCATACACCTGCAACAGATGATCCGGATAAATGATCAGCGCCAGCAGCACGAGACTTGCTTCTGATGATCCATGGGAAAGAGCTGGCCGTCGTCCTGATCTGCATATCGCCATGCTGATGATGATGATGATGATGATGATGATTCTGCATAATGTTGGCAGTAGTCGCTTGCAGCTGCTCTTGGCAGTTGTAACAAGGCTTGTTACTCATTCCACTACATGTCTCGCAATCGGTTGCACACACCCCTCCGTCAGTAACTGTAGGGTTCGGAGAGTGATCCTCCACCTCGTCCTCCTCCTCGTCCTCCTCTTGCAAGTCACCACGGCTAGCAGGTAGTGAAGAGTGAGCGTCATTGACTTGGTTATAGCTGGCGATGCAGGAGGAACTTCGAATGTCGCCCGCGAAGAAGAATGGCTTCTTGTTACTGGCTACATTTTTCTGGAAGATTCGGCACACAACCCACTCATCCTGCAACCAATCAACACTCTTTGTCAAATCGTTAACGCATGATCATGTGGACTCAATCAATCTTAGGCCTAGCTAATGCGAATCGATTCCACGAAAGCTGTCCCAAATCTCAGAACGTCTGGAACCCTGCTCTGGATCGATCATCTCGATCTGTACCTTACGGTTGAGAACAAGAATAGATCATATGTACCCTGGATAGACGAGGAGAATGATGATGATGATGATGCAGAGTAGTGATCGTGTCGTCCTCCGAGCGATACTCATGCATAATCCAGTTGGTTTTCTCTCCCTTGGGAGCGCGACCTAGGTAGAAAACTAAAGTTTTCTTCATGCCGATTAGACGGGGAGTCATTCCTGCTCCTCCTCGACGAGCTGGATTGGTCGACGAAGAAGAAGTCGTCACCACGTCTTTGTCTTTCCCTGTCGCCTTCCAGTATCCAGCTTCCGTGGCCCGGTTTGTTCTCATTCCCGTGGGATACTTGCGGTCCCTTAGGCTGAAGAAGTACCACTCCTTCTCGCCCATCTTCGCTTTCTCTGCACACCAAAGATACGTATCTCTTTCTCTTATTAGCTGCATCGGCACAAGAGGATCATCATCAGAACCTCCACTACAACGTAATCAATCTCTTGTTCGAAAGACAATTATTACTCCAACCGGTGCAGCAATGAATTGACCTTGACATCGACGCTCGCTACAATATCCGGAGTCGACTTCAGAGCATTTGCTTGAATTCATGTCAAAACTGCGTAAGAAGCCTACTGGATTGGATTCTATAGATTGAGACTCGAGACTCGTGCTTTTGGGATTTCGCTTGATGAAATGGACATGAGGAATTGTACGTACCAGGGAGATCCCAGGGCTCGCATTTGTTAAGGTCGACCTCAGAGATTGCGTGCACTTTGAAGCTAGGGTCCATGAGCTTCCGTGCGAGATAGTAAGTGACAAGCTCTTCGTCTGTGGGGTGGAAACGAAAACCTGGTGGTAGCAACGGTTGATCAGCGATCGCTGGTTTCCCATCATCCCCTGCAGTACAGGCACCGATTATATTGCCGGTGCTACCCGGCAGGCAGATCGTCATGAGAAAGCTTTTCCGAACCCCTGCTGCTGCTAAAAAATGGATCCACTGTCGAGAATGATTAGCTACAAAGCTTCTCTATCTGCACGCTGCAACCACGCAAAAAAAGCATTACTCAGGGCACAAACTTCTCAAAACATTTGATATATGCTTGCTTGATTCTACAGGTTCACGAATCACCATCCGCGGCGCTGCGGGCTGAAGAAGAACGCATAATCTCCAAGAACGTCGATCATGTCTATTATTCTCTTATACATCTTGAGAGAATTTTGTTGCTTGAACTTCAACACCTGAGTTGGAAGATCAGCGAATCTGGCAAGAATAATTCTACAGCAAAACATACTGTACGGGGTGTAACTGACATTAAGCTGCGTGATAAAAGCTCGAAATCTTTCAGATGCAACTTGACATCAGGATCGGGATGTAGCTAGCAGCCGTTCACTCGAGAAAGACGTAATCCAACCCTCCAACAGAAAATCAGACAGTTCTAACAGCAGCTAGAAGAACCGAAAGAGCAGTCAAAACTCAAGATCAGGCTTCCACTATGTTAAGACTCACCAAGATCAGGCGCTTGGATCAGTGGTGGAATCACGACAATCTTGGGGCCCCGCAGTAGAGACCGAGTCGTCCTTCCGCGACTTCAGAAGATGAGAGATATAAATTGGTCAGAGAATACAAGGCTTCTGGCAAGAGATTAGATTGAGCTATAAATTGTCAGTCGACGAGGTCGCGCTTGCCTCTATCTACAGGAGCACCTTACAAGAAACTGGGAGGTCTATCGACCACACGTCACCGCACGGCGGCAAGACTAGACCCAAGTCTAGTTTTGAATATCTAGATCCAAGATCATCAGCGTCCTGCAAGATCGTCAGCAAACGACCTGCTGGAAGCTAAGACTAGATTATACCAGGGTGCAGTCTACAGTCAAGCGGCATACACATGGATTGAATGAACGAATCCAAGGCCTGCTGCTGCCGCTGCTTCTGAACAGGAAGCAGCAAGGAAGTGGTAGCGAAGTCGAAAGTTGTTACAGAAGGCCGCAGAGAAAGAGCAAGCAAGCGCTGCGACTACGTGGGGAAAATGGAGACCAAGAGAGATCTGAAGAGAGGAAGCGCTAGCTGCTTGCAGTATTGATTCAGATCACAGAAAAACCAAACATGGAAATAACAGGAACGGCGAATGTATAGGCAGCAGCAGGTGAGGGGCGCCTGTGGGGGGATGAGGGAGGGACCACCGGGGGGGGCCGAGAGGCGTGCGAGAGCGAGCGTGGGTGGTGGTAGGATCATCGTCCCCTTCGTAGCCTAGCTATGTCGTCTTCGTCAAGGCAAATTCCTTTTTTTAATAAAAAAAAATACAATCACTGTAGCTCTCTTGTGTGCAGTTCTTGTGGTGTTACAAAATGTGGAATTGGATGATCCCGCAAAGGAGCTCCGCAGGAGATTCTTGCATATCCCCTGATCAAAAGTCGTTAACAAAAAGAAACAGGTCGCAGCAAGGAAGCCGGATACGTAGAACGGACCCTGTAAAGCAGCAGCAGCAGCAGGTCGTCAAGCCTGGATTCAACTTGGCCTCCAAGTCTCCTACAGCTAGTCGTCGCCTGTGGATTGAAGATTACTGCAGAGCTAGCTAGCTACATCATAAAAGTGTTACTATTAATATTATCGTTCTGATTATTATGATTATATATATTTGTGCCCGGCCGGATGCACCCACATGCGCTTTGAGGCGTTCGAAATTAGGCGATTACATCATTTAAATTGCCACAAACTTTCGATAATTCTTCATCTCGCAAACTCCCTAAGTCTCTTGATTCATTACCAGTTCAAGGAGTAGCACACTGTGTGTGTAAAATGGTGATCACAATTGCCTAATGGAAAGAGAACCTTTTTAAGTCTCTACAGTTTTTAACGAGGTTAGTCTCACTCTCGTGATGAAGAGTTTAGAAAGTTAGACAGGAACGTCGCGACTACTCGCGTGGCCAGGCTCAAGCCTCGAGCTCCTGGGGCTACCTGTTGAACTACTAATTTTCTTTCAGGATTTAGTTTTGTGATCGACGGACGGACCGTGGAAAAAAAAAAAAAACTGCACCAGATTATTTCTTATTCTGCCTTGAAATTCTCTCTCCTGCCCTGCCCTACTCGTGCATATATGAGATTATTATTTGTCCTTTGTGAGGAAATCATAACTCCTACATATAAAATGAGCAAACTGTGTGTAAGTAACTGTGATCAAAACAGCCTAATGGAAAGCTCATGAAGTTTGAACCTTGTCGAGAGTAGTCTCGATGGAGGCCTGGCCAAAAACCAACCGCTGGGGATGATCATTAGAGGTTGCTGCAATTTACAACATTTTCCACTACTAGTATATTAAGTCTAGAGGCAAATTAATCTCAAATTGCTGCACCAGCTGCTGCGCCTGCACACTAGCATAATTTCCTGATGGGAAATCTGTTCCTGTTGATTATAATGTTAATTTGCAACAAACAACCAACGACCTTGATGCCATTGAGTTGAGCATTGAGATCACTCCAAAGAGTCAGGAATTGCAGTAATAAGTAAACTGTAGCTACACTGCTGGTAGACAAAAACAAAAATATTATATTTATTAAAAAATTAGTGCAGCTATAGCCATTCATCATCATCATCATCATCATCATAGCTGGATTGACCAGCGGCAGAGCTGTACCACACTACAAGACGAAATCGTGGACTCTGCATCAGCACCGGTGCTGCAGATTGATGGCAAAAAAGACGGGTCGGCACCCACCCACGATTGGAACACAAGCCTTACCCGCACGCTATTGGCTTCTTGCATGTGGCCAACACAATTTGCAATCATAGGATTGAAGTCTTTTGTGGGAAAAAATAAATGTGGACCCAACCCCGACTGCTGGGGGAAAAACAAAACAAACAATTGTACTTACATGCGGCCCAAGTTCCGAGCAAGAGCACAACAACTCGAATCTAGGGAATTAGCTAGCTACTAATAAAAGGCTAACAAAGACTTCACGAAATTAACACGTAGCTAGCTACGGATGGAGGACAGGTTTTTTTTTTTGTACAAATTTTGTCAACTAGGTGGACTGTCCTCATGATTTCAATGACCCAAATTTGGCTAAAACGTCAGACAGTAAACTAATCCTGCCTAGTTCTGACGAGCAATAGAAACTCATTCTCTAAATATGGCGACATGTGAGTTTTTCCTCTCAAAATATGGCGACTTTTGCAAATTTTTCCAAAAAAGCCTTTATAGAACTACAAGTCCCACCTTCTATAGTTTTCTTTTGTGGTCACAGTGCGAAAATTCGCCAGTTTTTTTAAAATGCGCTGATGCCGGAGGATTAGAATTTAAAGTTGGAGCTGCGGGATCAATCTGCAGTCGGGACCACCACCATCACCACCACTGCACCTTCCGACGTCGTTGCAGCTGCAGCCTATGAGAAAAAGCGTAGCCGCCATTCTAGCTAGCTAGCTAGCTTCTGTACGAGAAAAGCTTAGCCGCCATTTTGGCTTCTGGTATAAGCCCCGGGGGGGAGGGGGGGAGGGGATGGATCTTATTACTAGGCAGGTTATTATTATAAAATCATGCCGGAACTGAATCGTGCCGGAATTGCTGCTAACGATCAACGATTACCCAACCTCAGACTCACACCTAGCAACCCATCCATGCATCTATCTGGTAACGACTCTTGAACGCTACTCTCGAGTTCCGTTCCATCTATCTAGCTAGGTAGCTTGCTTCCTCTTGCCGGCAGTTGTGAAATAAAACTCATGTAAAAAGTATGTAAGCCACCAACAGCAGCAACGTACTCGAGCCTCGAGCTCGCGCTTGCGGATCGATCCCCTGCACGTTCGTGTGTCCGACCGTCCATCAGGGGCCACGCACAGTTGGAACTTGGGGGTAGCGTGAAAGGTCCAACTGATGAGCACGTAGGCTAAAGAAAGAAAGGGTGAGGGGTGTGTCACAGTACTGTGTCCTTGCCATTTGCATTACGAACTTATCTTAAGGAAAAAGAAGAATTATAGAAACTCAAATATTCCACCATCCAAAAATATAATCTTCAAAAAATCCTCTAAAAGAAACCAAAATCCTTCAAGTTATTTTTATAACTCTATAACTAATCTGAAGTTTCATCATAAGCCAAAATATCATATTTTCAAAAATCCTCGTATAAAAATAGACCTATTATTATTACCTAGGGGTCAAAATCCATTAAGCTACTATATTCTATAATGAATCTGAACACAATATCCTTGCCTTGTGCTAACAAACAAAGGGCATGCAACATGTGGTCTGTTTTGGGTCCACATGATGCGAGCTTTTTGGGAAAGTTTTGTTAGATAGTTACTAAGTATTAAAATTAGAACATCAACTTAGGCCCACTTTAGATGGGGTCCAAGGTCCAAATTCCTAGGAACTAATTTGTGCTAACTTCACATCCTTTAAATTCTCCCTTTTTGTTTTGCGTAATACCTTTTGTACATTTTTTGAATCAGCAGTGTGTTTATAAATAAAATTTTGCAAGGTTTCAATAATTTGGACTCATTTGAAGCAAATTGAATCCTTTGAGTTGGAGCATGCCTTCAACCCTAGCTAGCTTGCATCTTAGTTCTTCCAATCATGAGCTCTCCATTTTAGCACATTTTTTTTCTTTCTTTCTTTTAGGGTTTGAATCAATTTATTTTCCTTTCAAAATGGTGCCATATAGATATAGCCTCAATTTGCCACTTTTTGGTCTTGGACCCTCGTCTAAAGGCCATGCGTCCAATTTATAGCTCTCATCCAATAGAATTATTGCTCTATTTCATTGGACCCTGCACCTTTGCACCCTCATCTAAAGTGGCCCTTAGTAGTAAATTGCAATACATCAACTCAAAATGTTGCCATGTAAGTATAGCCTCAATTTGCCACTTTTGGGTCTTGGACGCTCATCTAATGGCCATGGGTCCAATTTATGGCTCTCATCCAATAGCATAATTGCTCTGTTTCATTGGACCCTGGACCTTTGAACCCTCATCTAAAGTGGCCCTTACTATAAAATTTCAACTTAATGGCTTATTAGTAAATTTAGTACATCAACTTACAGACTTACTAGTAAGTTTCTGAATTAGTGATTTAGTGACTTATAAGTACATTTAGTACATGTCAACTTAGTACTGATTTAGCAGTGGTTTTTTTTTGGTTAAAATTATTTGGACCTGAAAAATATGATTTTTTGACCTATGTGAAGGATTTTGGATGGGACAAATGACCCAATTTCGGCAGATTTTGAAGAAAAAAAGAATCCAAATCACCAGATTTTTGTAATAAGTTCCAGTAGGTAGCCAAGAACATTGTCACTTCAGCCACATCACAGAATCAGAAATAAAAAATGAGGGGGTTTTTTAGGGTTTCAATTGCCGAAAGTGGAAAAAAAAACAAAAAAAGTAAAAATCTCCAGAGTTTGAGATTTGGGTTTTAGTAAGTAGTCAGAAATATAGAAGGCTGATCAAAGGTTTGTGAGCTTCAAATCTGATTTGGCTAAACCTTCTTGATGGCCACTTTTTTCTACATCTTCCCATGGATGATCATCACTTTGGTTGCATCAAAAAAAAATCCTGGAAAACACACTTGTACCCTACCAGGGGTTGACTGGAAGTGCAAACTACTCAAGGATCCCTAGCTTACAGTTCTTTCTTCTTTGGTTTCCTGTTTGAACTTGTTTGTTTCTTTTTCTTTCTTTCTTCACAAAAAGGGGCTCCAAAGGCCAAAAGTGTAACAAATTCTGAATCCGCATAAGAAACTTGTGTTTGCAACAAAGTATTTAACACATTTTTTAAAGTATGGTCCATGGTTGTATATATATATATATATATATGAGTTTTTCAAAAGCAAATCACACACACCAAAGTTGTACTTTTTACTACTACTAAAGATCATGGCTATCATTCCAAATCTACCTAAGAAACTTGTGTTTGCATCAAAGGTGAAAAGTATAACATGTTAAAAAGTATGACATGGTTGTGGAGAAAAACATTTTACAAACAAATCACACACAAAAATGTTGTACTAGTATTATTAAGGTGCATTCACTTTAGTGTTGAGTCCTTTATCACCATACTAGCCATTTAAGATTTAAACTTACTTATCATGAAAATTTTATGTTAAATTAACATTCACTTGACATTAAGCTATTGCCCATTTAACATTGGGTACCACTTAGGATGCCACCTAGATTTACATTAACATTGATTTAACATCAAGTGTGAATGCACCATTAAAGAGTTGTATACCTAATGCCATATCATCAAGCATGGTCATTGCATATAGATGTGCCTAAGAGACTTGTGTGTGTTAAATTTGCACAATATAAAGGTATGACAGATTAAATTTCAATTCAACTCAAGGTAACCAAAATTGAAAACGGCAGTTCTAACCAACCAAACCCAATACCTGCCCAACACTGGTTGAAAGGCTTTTATAATATTAATACCTAGTTCCCTAAACACATAGTTTCACCAGATGCAAATCTTGTCACACATTATATGTACATTTTGCATTTTTGCTTGGGTCCATGCATTTGTCATTCATGCAATGTAAACAGTTGTAAAGTCTAAACCATATAAGTACCATGGATCATAATGGATTGATTTTTTTGACCTATTTTATGTGAGATCAACTTCTCAAAAGCATAACATGAAGTATAAACCAAGTGTTGTGAGGGTATCTGGTTTGAAGGGTAACAACCAGGGCTCAAGGTCAGGTTTTTGTGACTTGAACTCGAGTTGACATCATTTTGTTGGAATCAGTACAAGACCCAAACATGAAGAAAATGTTTTTTAGATTTGGAATCAGAATCGAAATAATGAAAAATATATTTGAAAACAAGGTCAGGATATGTAAGTACAAAACTTAATAAGTAGACTGAAATTTATAATTAAATATTTATTTTAATTAGTTGTTCAGCTTTATACATACATAGACTCTTGTTTTAATTTGTTGTAAAACTTTGTATCCACATAATCTTTAGCATAAGAGAATGTGTATTGTGTACATGGAAGTGAACCTGGTTCAAAAATCAGATTATGAGGTTCTTGAATTTGGAAAAAATGAGATAAAATCAAAATCAAAGGCTTCAAATTTTGGAAGAACTCAACTCAAACTCCTACCCGAAGAACCTCCACATAAATTTTTTAATGCCAAAATAAGACCAGATGTACTCTCAAAAAGGAAGAATTGCACAACATTAATATGAACATAACAATGTAGCCAACTTTCTTTCCACACACACACACTCAAAGTGAATCAAAATGATACAATAGAGATATCTGCAAATTCATCCTGTCTTCACCCTGTCTTTGGTCCTCCTTTCACCCCTTAACCACTCTTTTAGTGGTGGTATCCATAAAGTAATGAAATTTTATTAAATCTCAGTACGAAATGCTGAATCTCAGCATTTAATGCGCAAGGTTCGAGAGGAATTATAGTAGCTGTAGAGGTAGAGCAGTGAAAATCTATGTAACAGCGGTGGAGCTGCTCAGGAACTATCAAAATTGATAGTTTTCTGAGTTTCACCCCCCCCTCCCTTGAATGCTAATGTACTTTTTTGCAGGAATTTTTGAATCTCACCCTGTGTATGACCAAACTCAGGGTACTAGTTCTGTCTTTTCCTGACTTTATGAATATCTCTAATGTGTATTGCACAACTAAGTAAGTTTTGGAGAAAACAACTTGACATCCCCAAAACTAAACTATGTTGACAATTTATGTAGCGGCTGCCAACAACTACAAACAAACCTTCCAACTTCCAAGCACCCTCTTGTAGTACCAACACTACCAAAATAGTTCATTTTGAGCACAAATTATTTGCTTGACTTTGAAACAATAGTAGGGGCATTTTCGAAAAGGGCACACAAGTAGATTGTGGTAGTTGAAACCCCTTTAGTTTTAAGTTTTAAACCCTAAATTTTTTCACATTAGATGGGATGGATATTCTTTATGGGGCCCAGTTGTTACACCTAGCAACTACTCATCCAAACGGATGGAAGAAAGACAATCTGGAAAACACGCTGTATGTACTGTACATAATACTAGAATCATCCAGCTCTTGGTTGTTGTAACTCGGGTTCCAACATATAGAAAGAGTCACTCGATTACGGCAAGACCCAGGAGATAGAGATATACTCCAGTACCTGATTCTAGGGTGGAAAATACACTAAGCAACCCATTCTGCACATGTTAAAAAGTGTCAAGCTGCAAGTTACCGTGTCGGAAACTGCAGATGAAGTTGGTTTGTTTGACCTAATTCACAAGAAATCATCCTGGCATTGGGCACCAGCTCATAGCCTAGATCTAGTCAGATTTTGTAACAAACGGACCTAATTGGAAGTTTGACCTAATTGCAAGAAATCAACTCTGGTCTTGGTGTCACGAGGTTGCTAAATTATGGTGCATTCACACTTGATGTTAAGTCAGTGTTAAATGAAAATTCAGGTGGCATCTTAGGTGGCATGCAATGTTAAATAGGTGATATAGCTCAATGTTAAGTTAATGTTAGCTTAACATAAAAATTTCACGGTAAGTAGGTTTAAGTCCTAAATGACTAACATGATGTTAGGGGACTCAACACTAGAGTCCCTAACACCAAGTGTGAACACACCTTTAGAGAGTTAAATTTGTATGATGATTAAAAATTTCATATTTTTCAACTAAAATTTCACACTTTTAGCAAGAATATTGAAATTGATGAAAACTCTACTAATGCAAGTGGGAGGGGCGGGTGGAGGGGAAGAGACTCTAAAATCGAGGTCAAAATTAACATTTTCAGTTGAATTTGAATGTTAGGTTATGAAATCCTTCTCTCAACCCAACATTTACCTTGGACCCTTTGTTCCTTCCATTTGAAAGCCTCTTTTCATCCATCTGCTAGGTAGTTAATAGTAGTTAAACTTCAATGGTTTCCCCCCCCCCCCGCGGTGTATTGAGAACTATGGTTGGTTGCATGTGTGGGCCCAATCTCTTGGGGAGCCTATGACATCACTAAATTTCATTGGAAAATTATAAAGAAGTGTGACGTCACATGCATAGACACAGGGCTCATTGCATATGAAGATTCCATTCTCTTGACATTGGGAAAGTTAAGTTAGGAAAGCCATGTTCGGCTTTCTTTCTTTCCATTGGAAAAGTTGAACTTTTCAATGTCAAACTCTTAAGAAGCAAAACAACATGAGTGTTTTATGGCCAAAGGTATCAAGTTTGGGATTGTTCCCATTCTAGCCTGTCGAGTTTTTGAAATAGCACGCAACCTCCCATACCCAACCCCCACCCTTAGTATAATAGTGAAACCATTTAACTGCATGCTTGACACCTTGTCAATTAACCTAACCGTGTGAGATCATGAACAAACCCAACAAGCTAGAAAGGACTTTGCGTGATCTTTTTGCTCTTGATCAAAATTCGGACTAAATACATACCACGTGGTCCTCATAGATGATGCCTCCGTAGCCAAAGTTTTCATATACATTAATTATGGTGTTGTGCAAGTTTACATTTTACTTAGCATATCACATGAAATTTAGCTGAAATCCTAGGACATATGTGATTTTGAAAACCCCCACCTCCCCCCCAAAATGTATGTATATATCAGCCGGTTGGTGTATATACATTTAATTTTCTGAAATCTACCCTCCCAATATTTCAATACCGTGACCCATTAGTGAGTGGTATTTTGGAAGCTACGTATTATTGAGGCCAATAAAATTTTTCTTATAAGAACAAATTGTGGAGTTTCCAAATGCATATTATCTAAAGCTTATACAAGGTATTCTTTATAACTAAATACCCATATTCTACCACTTGAAATGGCAATTCAAAATTAAGATACAAATCCCATGCATCCTTGCTTTAGCTTAGTATCTACCTTTCCATATTCATTTAGTTAAATTACTGAGGGGATATTAAGAATCAAAAGTTACCATCATCCATGCCTTATAAATATGTCATAATTAACTCACATAACCCAAGCTATTAGAAAATGAAGGGGAGGGGATAAGCTTGCCAACTAAACCCTAAAACATGAAATATTTTTGCTCTTCCGAACATGCAAGACTGTTGTTTCTGTTTTGCAGGGGTCACATTCTAACATCATCATGATGTCAACATCATGATCATCCTAATGATGCCAACATGATTATGCTAAACCCACTTCACGATTTGACCTTTAATTACCCACATGGTTTCAATCACTGGTCAATGACCTTTTGATGCTAAGGCTAATATAGCTAAATGTGTTCTACCAAGCAAAGCTTTTTTTAACGAATTTTTGTTTATAGCCAAAGTGGCTACCATCCATAGGAAAAAGTGGTGATCATCTCTAGTAAGATTTAGCCAAATCTAGCTATAAACCAAATGTGAAATACAATTCCTTTATCATCTTTCTATACTTTGGTTACACATTAAAAACCAAGTATAAAAATTTGGCAATTTTCACTATTTTTTTGGGGGGTCTCTTCTAGTGATTGGAAAAATCTAATATCACTTGATTTTTGAATTTCGTTTTTTGGCAAGATTTTGATAACAAAAAAAAGCTTGTTGCCAAGTAACATTTTTCATGGATTAATTGATGTACTAATAACCAATTGCAAAATAGTCACAAGCGCCCATTGCCCACTAGGGTTTTTTTTGGGCAATTTGTAACACAAATAAATTTCCCTTGTTTAAAAGATTTACAAGCAAAAAGTAAAGTCATTTCATCATATCTCAAGAACAAAATAAAAGTCATTAGCAATCAACACAAAAAATTTATAGTGTTTTTGTCAAGATGATGAAAGGCATCCAAAGTCACCTACTCCTAGCCATCAAATCATTTGCAACACATTGTGGGCATCCATTTCGCCATGATCTTTGAAAATGTCAAGAGTTGCTTCATTGGCCCCTAATTGCTTCTCAACATTGCTCTTGACATGCTACTCCTTTGGTCGCACTCTCAATTGATTACTGCATTCACTAACCTAAGCATGACAAGGTAACCTAAATAGAGGTTAAGTTGTTTGGAGACCTTAAGACATTCCAACTAGTTTGCAAGAATTATAATGTATATTATAGGGAAGAGAATGTTATTCTTCCTAAGTTTGGGTCATGATGAGTCTAGCAAATTTGAATTCATTTGTGCACCATTTTGGCTCCAAAATATAGTTGAAAATAGTTTTCTTTTTTTGGCTTGTGCAATTTGAACTGATTATGAATTTAACTTTAAAACATATTATAATCCCATCCCAAAGCTTTAACATTTGATGTCACTTTGGGAAATAGGGAACAAACCTTGGGTTTGCATTCGATTACAAATCAAAAATTGGGAAGGTTATTTATCATCGATATCATTTGACAAACCTAAAGGTGCATCATACTTGATGCAATCATTAGCCAACTCCATGTTTCCAATATGGGTGAAAGCACACTCATTTGTGTAACAATTTTAAGCAAATGTGGAAAGACCAATTAATAGGTCAACAAGGATACATTCTTCACACAAGAAGAAATGGATGCACGTCATGTCAAATATGAGGTGCTTGTAGCAAAGGTTACAATGGTGAAATTTAAACACCATTTAATGTTTGATTAGAACTAAACTTTGGAGGAGCAAACCCTCTTGCAATCAAAGATCTTAAAGTAAAACAACAAGAAGAATCAACTTGACTAATAACAACAAATATGAAAAAATTTATTAAAAGAAAGGATCAACGGTTGAATCCACACTAACATGAATTGCACCTAAAATGAGTAAAAATTTCTTGTGACCTAAAAAGATATTGCATTATATTATTATGTAAATATATGTTTTAAAAGCCTCCATCAAAATATGTCATGTTTAAAAAATCTCCCCAAAAATAAATGTTTTTCCAATGTTTTGTTATAAATTATGTTTAATGAGTGTTTATAAATATTTTATCCTCATTAGATTTATCCAAACCATATGACATGTTTCCATAATATATTTATACAATTTTTATGTCAACGCATTAAAAACTTACAATATTAATTTTGATATCAAAATAGGAGAAATTAAACATTGGTTACACTTGTGACTCGTGTTAATGTGGGTCCACACCTCAACAAGGATATTCATGGAATCCTTTGATCCATACTTTGAAGACAAACACCAAACCACCATTATATCTCAACTTACCAAGCTACTTTGATTTTGAAATTGATTTGATTAATTTTCACTTTTAATGATTCCAAAAACAGATAACCTACCAAGTAAACCAGATTAAGTTTGCGAGAGGAAGGTCAAAATTTCTTTTTTTCAAAGTTCTTTTCAAACCCTCTAAATTTGTATAATTAAAACCTAATGTAGAAAGGGTAAAACCTTTTGCAACAATTATTTCTATTAACTTAATTAAATAATGTAATATTTATAACTAAAAATGTAACTACAAAGGTAGTTAAAGATTTAGCTCGTCAAAATATGATAAATCTTTCCATAACAAGACCAATGTTGGGCAGTTCTCATCCATTGGTTGAAAATTAGTGGCGATTTTTAATCCAATTCTTAGTGAGAATTAGCGATGAGAATCGCCATGAGAACTTGCTTGGTAATTATCATTGGAAATGAGAATTGCCTAGTGAAAACCTTTCAAGTTTTCATTGGGCATCAAATTTGAAAACTAGATCAATTCTCACATTTTGAGAAAGGTCCAATTCTCATGGTAAAAAGTAATAAATAGTAATAAAAAATTAAAAGTAATAGTAAAAAAATTAGTAAATTAATAAATAAGATGTAAACACAATAGTAAATAATAAGTAAGAAATAATAAGTAAAATGAAAGAATAAAAATTTTAAATTTAAACTTATCGTTCATTAAAGTAAAAAAGAAAAATAAATTAAACTTATTATTTATGGAGGCGGTTGCCATGTTAAAGTTAGGGGTTAAGGTTTATGTTTGTTTATAAAAAAGGCTCCAAGTCCTTTTTGGGCCCACTTTGCTCCTACACAATTTTACACCTCCACATTATGCTCTAAGCACTTTTGTTTTTTCTTTTGTTAAAGATTCTTTTAATCTTCTTAGTTGTTTTATGTTATTTCTTCTTTTAAGCTTAGTTTTTTTTGCTTTGTTTTGCAAGGCTTGTAGTTTCAGTTTATAATTTGTAAGTTGTTTTTTTTTTCTATTGTTTTTCGATTTCTCCCATGTGTGTTATTGCTCCCCGGCATGGCTACTCCCCGATTGCTGCTCCCCACTTGCTCCTCACTCATGTGGTTCCCCACTTGTTATTCCCATGCATTGCTACTCCACGTCCCTGCTCCCCCATGGTTGTTCTTTGCTTGCTACTCCCATGTTTTTTTTAAGGTACATTTGGCCCCCCCTTGCTATTGTTCCTCCCCACTTGCTATTCCTCCTGTGGTTGCTCCCTACTTGCTTGTTATTGTTCTTCACTTGTGTTTCCTCAGATGGTACTCCCTTTTGCCCCTTTTATTTTGTAGGTAGTTTTTGGGGCTATAACCAACAAGCAAGGTGAGTTCTTAAACAATGGCCTTGACATTTATTGAAAAATAGAGATGGGGTGGCATTCTCTAAACCTAAAATTAAAAATTTCAAACCCTAACACCCTCTAGAAATGTATAAGCAAGATGCCCACTCCACAAGTGGCATTGCATAGGACTACAAGGAATTTGCATATCAACAACTAGTTTTTTTATTGCTTTGAAATTGTGAATGACATATGATTGAAAATTTCTCTAGTTGCCTTGGACAAGATGCATGAATGACAAAGGACATTATTTGACACCAAATCAAAATCACAATCACATTAAAATGTGATTTATATCCACTTTTCATCCAATTAAATCTAGCCTACATGGCACAATCATTTATAATATGTTTATATGACCAAAATGTCTAATGACATATGCTTACATGTCATTGTCATTTGGGATTAATTTAACAATAAAATTTTAAACTTAAAAAGAAATTGACCATTGAAATGTTGACACATGGCAAGCTCCAACAAATAGCACCACATAGCTTACCTAGATATGTTTGACTGCCTATTTAGCCTAGGTTAAGCAAATTAGATTAAGTAGCTTAGACTAGGTAGACTAAGTAAGACAACCTAACTTAGTTAACTTAAGCTATGTGCTTAAGCTATGTTGCGTAACCTACCTAACCTATATGGCTTAGGTTAAAAACATGGGCTATGTAACCTAGTTGGCTTATGTTAAACAATTAGCTTAACATATGATTTAAACTACATATGTAACTTAGAATAAAATAAATTGCTTGTAATAACAAAAATTTGATCCTTTCATTTTCACATTAAATGACAAAGTGCTTACCATTTCACTAGTTTTTTTATATGTAATATCACTTCAAATTAGCTAATAGTTGAGTTGAAACTAATCAATTCATAACTAATTGAATTCACTAATAAGTAATTCATTAATAATTAACCAAATTCACTAATAGTTAATTCACCAAACTAGTTTTTTTGTTCATATTTAGGCTAAACACCTAGGCTACATTAAGGCACCTAAGAACATAATATAAGCTAAGCTAGACACCTAAGAGCCTAGGTCACGTAGCCCATTAACATAAGGTGTAAGTGTGAAACTTTGAACCCCTCACGCCCTTTCATTTCTATGCTTAAAGAACAAGCTTTTAATCATTGGATCACTTTTTAAATAAACAAAATGATTTGTCATCGCACATTATTATGCACATTCTTCTCCTAACCTATGGCTAGGATTTTAGGCTAATCCTAACTATTCTAAGCTATTATACCTTAGGTTATTTTTGGTTATTTTAAATTATCCACCCCAAACTATTTTAAATTATTGTACCCTAACTTATTATCGACTTATCCACCTTTAATTATTCAAGGTTGGGTGTAAGCAAGATATTTTGTACATACTTGCTACCTTGTTTTCTACTTGAAAGCACAAAAAAATATTTTTTTGAAATTTTCACCTTCTTTTAACATTTCAAAACAAATGAAACTTTTAGTTTTTTTATGGGCATTTATAGCTTCCTTTTAACTTCTCAAAGCAATTTGTGTCATATCATTTGGACTTGAAAAAGTACCTCAAAAGTATCACCAACAATTACATCATTTTTCAGGGGTTGGGGATGATTTTAGTTATGAAAAAAAATTCCATTAACCAAATATGTACATCAAAATGTTCACCACATCAATATTGAAGTGCTTGAAAAAAAGCCCAATACTTGTAAAAACATTTCACCTACTTTCAAGTACTTGAACTTTACTTTTCAAACTATCACAAATTTTAGGTCCAATTCATGTACTTGCAAGTAGTTTAAAAAAACATGATCATAATAATTTAGCTTTTGAAATCCATCCAACAAGAGTGAAAAAATAAAGTACTGAAAAATAATATTATTATCCCCTTAAAATCATCTACTTGTTAATCCTTTTATTCAAAAACCCCAATATTTTTGTTGCTTACACTATTTTTTGTGTATATTTTATTATGTTTTCACTAGGTTATTATACCTTAAGTGATTTTAAACATTTCTTGGCCAATCCACCCTAGATTCTTTTAAGTTATTTCAAGCCATTCACTATAGGTTATTGTTCAGTATTTTAAATTATTCCACCACGGGTTTTTTTTAATATCTGAAATTAGTTTATTTTCAACTATTTCAACTATTGGACATTAAGTTATTTTCGGTTAATTTACCATGGGATATTATTGGTTATTTTATGTTATTCCAATGTAGGTTATTTTAGCTTTTCTAAGTTATTCCATTTCAAACTACTTATATTATTTTGCCTTAGGCTATTCTTGGGTATTCTAAGCTATTTCACCTTAAGATAATTTAAGTGATTTTACCCTAAATTATTTTTTTCTATTATAAGCTTTTAGCCCTAAATTTTATTTTTTCTTGGTTATTCCACTATAGGCTATTTTAAGTTATTCTACTTTACAGTATTATAAAATATTTTATATTATTTCACCTTAAGTTAATTTTTTTATTATTTTATGTTATTGAACCTTAAACTATTTGACATTATTGGAATTTACTAGGTTACTTTTGGCTATTTTAAATTATTCCACCATAGGCTATATTTTTAGGTTTTTTTATTATTCCAAATTATTTAGATAATTTTACATAGGTTATTTTAGGTTATGTAATTTAATTAGGTTAGTCTAAACAATAATAACTTAGGTTATATAATAATTTAAAATGACCTAAAATAACCTATAATAAAATAAAATAGGAGAGTTGATAATAACCTAAGATATTACTTTTAATAGTTGAGAATAACCTTGAATAAAATAACCTAAAATATGAAAAAATAATGTAGGGTAGTGTAATATGAAATAGTTTACAATCGAATATCCTAAATTAATCGAAAGGGGAATAATTTAGAATGAGCAAGAAAAGCCTAGGGTAGTTTAAAATTTTTAAATAGTTTATGGTGGAAAAATCTATAATAATTTATAATTGATTAATGTAAAATAATTAACCATAACCTAAGGTGGAATAACCTAGAAAATTGAAAATAAATTAAGTTGAAATAACCTAACATAAGTAAAAATAAAACATTAAGAGAAAGATGCCATTTTCTAAGCAACCAGTTTTTGAATGCATGTCAAATTCAACTTGCCTTCAACTACATAATTATATTTATTTCAACAAATTCCACATGGCCCGCTTCACACTTCAACCTAGTCAACTTTTCAACTAAGTTGGTAAGTATATGGCATTGATTGTCATTACCAATTGACCATTGATTTTTATTTTTAATTAATAAATTCACAATCGAATTATAGTGGAGAAATCCACTTTCAAAATTTTTCAGGTTTTATCATGTCGACCTTTTCACTGTTTTGGTTACCCTAGTTTATGGATGGATGAATGCTGGAAAATTAGATGGATGAAATAATGTTTATGTTTTCCACTATAGTTCTACTTTGATTTGACTTTAGGTTCAATTTAATTGCGAATTTTTTACAACTTTGTTGTGATTAGTTTCCAACTTTGGTAATTTTATAACTCCTTAATTTTGAGATCAATAACTTTCATTACATTGCACCTTTTGACAAAAAACCCTAAATTTGCTATAAATTTTTTATTTCATGGTGTTCAGATGTGATAGAACATCAGAAGTGGGAGAACACAAACATATTTGTCTAAAGTCATTGGGCATGGTATTGAAGTGGTTAAAAAATGTGGAACATTAATTTGACATGTCCTTGTTTATTGAAACAAACATCTACATTTTAAATTATATTTCAAAGTCAAGTTGCCTTGATTCATTGAGTAATAATGACTTCTCCTTAAAGAAGAATATTGCACCAACATTACTTAAAATGGTTGGTGCATTTGGCATTTGCCCCTCGTGCATCCAACACACTTCCATTTTCATTTATGCTAATGTACTCCCCATAGGTGTCTAAAAACACACGCTTGCTCCATGATTCCTTATGCAATATAACTTTCCACCATGGGTTGGGAGAATCATTGGAATAGAAAACTTATTGGACTTTTGATGGAAAGACAAATGGTTCATTACCATTCACCAACATATGTTGAAAGTTGGTCATTAAAAATCCAGCCTCATCTTGTTTCTAAATTGGATTACCCCAACTATATAATTATGGTCAATAGTTAATAAATAATAATTAGCTAATAGTTAACTATTAAAATAACTATTCATGAGTTAAATTATTTAGTTCATATCAATGATTAATTAAAACTAATTTAGTATCTACAAATTATTTTAATAACTTACAAATTTAATAAATTATATTTATAATTCAAGAATTACCAACTAGTTAATAATTTATTTTTAAAAATAATCAACTTAAAACCTAATTATTTTTTATTTAAATAGTTGATCACTAGAATTTTAAAAGCTTTATTTTTAAAATTTAAATATAAATTAAATATAAATGTTTTAATAAATAGACATTTATAATATTTTATAAGTAGTTTCCAAATAATTAAATAAATTAAAATTTTGACTAATTAATTTGATTTGTGCATTTATTAATTAATTAAATGTTAAATAATTATTTTTTGAAATATTAGGTACTTGCACACATGACATGCACGAAAGGTTTAGATATGTGGTCGAATTAGGTTTAGCCTAGGTGCTTCATGCTTTAGCCTTAAATGTACTTTAGGTGTCACATATTTAATTAACCTTAGATAGTTAGCCCTAGTTTAGCCAAGCTTAGGCACCATGTAAGGTAAATTAATTAATAGGAATTAATTACTAATTATTTGACTAAATTAGGATCATATTATAATATTATAAATTATAAAAATTATAAAAATATGACTAACGTAGCTTAAAATTATTACAATTTAACATTTGAAAATAATAATGTTATTATATTAATGTATATATTTGCCCCAATCTTTGTGGTTAATGTAATCTTCAAATAATATTATTATTGAAGTTCTATTCTTTTTATTAATTTCATTACAATAAATTTTTTACAAAGATTATTCCCTATTAGTTAATATTATCTAAAATAATTAGTAAGCAAACTAAACTAGTTAAGTATTATAGGTAGTTGTTATTTTAGTCTAGTTAATAATTTGATATTAAGTACTTGGACCCATTCAACATTGAACACAAGCCTAAAAACCATTGCAATTTTAATATTTTCTTCATTATTTAACCAAATCAATAACGATCTTTATGTCATTAAAAGTACAAAGTGAAATATTATAAAAAAATTCTAAACACCAAAAGCAAAAGAGCAAAAAAAAAATGACATTTGTGAAATTTTGTCTCAATATTTTTGAAGAAAAAGCTTTAACCCTCTTTATTAGATCAAAGAGATATTGTACATTGCTAATTGATGCATTCATAGTTTTTTATATCATTCAAAATGGACCTAAAATGAAAAAGATATGGGGTTTCAAACTAAAAAGGTTTAAAGTTTTTTTTTCAAAATGTCACAGTTTCAAAATGTTGAAATTAAATTATTTTTTCACTGCTTTATTACATTTACAATTCAAAGAAGTCTTGTAAATCACTAGTTGGCACACCTATAGCTTTTTTAGATCATTCAAAAATGGAATTAAAATGAAAAGATATGGGGTCTCACACTAAAGATGATTTTTAAAAAATTCTTTAAAACATTTGAGACAAAATATCAAATAGAATGAAATTATATTTTTTATCCCATAATGTTTGTCATAACTTCCAAATTTGTAAACTACATGATGAAGTTGGTGCACCAAGTGTTTTCAAAAGATGAAGTTGACACCTAGGACAAACTAATAAAAAAGGTTTGACCTTAAAAGCCATGTGATGAAAAAAAGGATTATCTAAAGCCTATTTATCTACCCTAGGCCTAAGTAGCATTATGGTCTACTTATTTACCTAGGCCTACCTACTTACCTAGGTTTAGGTTAGGGAGGTTTATATAAATAAGTAGGCCTAGTAAATAAATACCTATTTATTTATTTCTAGGTGGACCTCCATACCTAAACCTAAGCCTACACATAATTTTAGGTAGGAACACGTGTCAACGAACTATTGTTTAGATTTTTTTGCCTAAACATAATTTTGAATAGGGCCATGTGGCAATAAACTATTGGTTAGACTCTTTGACCAATCTAATTATAACATAGTTAAAATTACAATTTGATGACCTAATAAGAATGTAGTTGAAATTTCAACTCATTCTTTGATGACATCATGGTTTGTTAATGGATGAAGTTCATCCAATGGGAGGTTACCCCAAATGATAATTCCTGAAGTTGGAAAATAGTTGAAAGTTCAATTTTGAGATCTGGATAAAGGTGGATGAGTTTCATTTAGAAATCAAAAATGTTTTGTCAACTAAAGTGATTCGTCACGTTCAACTAAAATTTTAACACCTCAATGTTGGTTGAAAAATTGACACATGTAAGTAGGCTTCAACTATGTTTTGGGTTCGATTCAACATTATCAACTTTTTTGGTAAGTAGTTGAAAACACCATTTTGAATTGAAAAAAACATTTTATAGTTGGAGGTGACATTTTCAACTTCAAAATGTAGTTGAAATGTAGTTGAAACGTAGTTGAAACCATAGTTGAAAACCTCAGTTTTTTTCCTAATGTAAGGTACAATAGCCTACGATGGAATAATTAAAAATAGTTTGAAGTACAATAGCTTGGGATGGAATAGCCAAGAATAGTCAATAATAACATAGAGCAAAATAACTAATAATAACATAAGGTAGAATAACTTAAAATAATGTAGAATATAATAACTTAAAATAGTTTAAATTATAGTAATTAAAGGCATTTAAAACAACAAGATTAAAATTTTATTTATTTTGGTGAATTATTTTAATTAGTAGTAAATTATGTCATCTAGTAGTCAAAACTGATGATTACATTGTGACATTATAATAACATGTAACTTTAAACAACATGAAATGACTAAAGTATGGTGAATCTATTTCATTTTCAAAGTGTAATAAAAATTTAAGCTAGTGAATAACACCCCACTGTTGGACTAGTGTATGAAATGGAATCACATTTTAATAAACATTTGTTTTAATATATTTAACCTGTGACATATTCAACATATCATAAGTTATGTAAACTACCTAAGTTATTAATTTAGACACCTAAAGGCTACTAGGTTACCTTAGGGTTATTAAGGTGTTACCTATGAAATAAAATACATATGTGCCTGCCTAAAAGTTGCTTAGGTTATTCAAGGGTCACCTAGGTTGCTTAAGGATTGTTTATAGTGATTAAGGTATTTAAAGGCCTAGCTACCTACAAGTTGTTTATACTAACTAGGGTACATATGGGCCTACTTAAAGGCTCCTTAAGGTTTGATTAGACTAACTAAAATACCTAGGGGCTTACATAGGGATGTTTAGGTCACCTATGGGTTGCTTCAACTATTTAAGCTATTTAAAACTACATTTTAAAATCATTGTTTTAATTTTTAAGAACTTTAATAAAAAAATTACTCATTTTTTACATGGATCAAAATGACCATTTAGTCATATTGAATAAGTCATTTTTAACACAATCAATTTGACTAGTGGCTTGTTGTATTAATTGAATGGCAAACCATTTAATTGGTCAAATTGGACAACAAAATTTTCAAAAATAATTTTTTTTCAACAAATTCGTAAGTTTTTAAATGTTTGCCCAAGAATATAATTAAATGTAGGCAAGTAGGCAAGTAGGTAGGTCATAAATATTAAGTATGTAAATAAATAGGTAGGTAGGTAGGTAGCACTTATTCACCCACCTAGGTCATAGTATGTAGCCATACATCCAATAGCCTAGTTCTTAGGTAACTAGGTTATACACCATCTTAACATAGCCCCTAGGCATGTAAGGAATAGAAGTTGAACCTTTGACCTCTTTGGCCACATATCAAGCTCTCAACCAAATCACGACAATTTTGTATTCTAATAATAAAAAATTGTTATTAACATGTATGATTCAAATCTTCTTACACATCCAAATCTTGAAATGCGTTTTCTTTTTCATATCTTGTTGAAATAAAAAAAAATGAACACTTGGTTTCAAGTTCTTTCAAAAATTTATTCATTGTGTTGGACATAATATGAAATTTACAGTCATTTGTAAAAGTAGCTTTCTTGAAATTGAATTGTGTTCACAAATTTACCTTACATTATTCCTTCAAGATTTGTAGGAGTGTAACTAGACTTAATAAGTAAGTACTATTAAGTACATATTAATAGGTACTAGGTATTAATTACTAACTACTACTTGGTACCTATTAATACTTACTTAATAGTACACTACCTATATTTAAGGTGGTAGGTATTTAATAGCTAGTTTACCTACTACTTATTGATTGTATCCTTTATTTATTCGTATTTAACAAATTTGGATATGAAACAAGAAATTCATATTTAATACCAACAACTGTGTTTGAATATTTAATATGAAAATTTGTTCAAACATCAATATATCAAACAATTAAAGGTGCAAAAAGTTGTATTTGATCTAAACAAATTGTTGGAGGATTGATTACAATTATCAATATTATTTGAAATCAAAAGATTTCTCAAAAAAATTCAACCATATGTTCACACATGATCCATAAATGTGAAGTGTATTTTTAACACCACGGAGTTCTTCATGATGTCTTGTATAACCTATTTTAATTTGAAGGAAAGTTTAGTGATTGCATTTTAAAATTATCTTTTAAATCCAATTATCCTTTTATTTTCATATTTTTTTGGTATGTGCAACTTTGGCTAAGATTTCAAATATCAATAAAGACAATTCAAGTTTTTTTGGTCTAATATTCAATGTTTATGAAACAAGTGTCTTAGATCACAATAAATAATGTCATTTTTCATAATGCCAAATTTGGCATCATGGTCTACATTCATTTATAACTTAAATTGCATTCATGTACATGTCAAAAAAAAATTGAACCATATTGTGACGGACCCAAACACATGAAATGCCTTGATTTTCTACCAACTTGCTGACATAAGCATGTTGAACTTATGGCAATAAAAAAAACCTCTCCTTGACACATCCAATACTAGATGATTCTATAGCTGGAATTGGTATATTAAATGCAATAAAAATTGACATATTTTTGAAATTTTAGAATCACACAAATATATTGGTCTTGTTCATGTTGGGTTACATTTACAAATACATGTACTTGTAAGGGCACAATAGGATGTCCCATTTGACTAATAGTCAATTGGGTCACATTAGTCAAATAGGTTAATCAAATTAATGTATGTGACCATTAATCAAATTGGACAATTCCATTAATCAAGATGAACAACCTAGTCAAATTGGACACTTGAACAAACAAGATTTGTAATAGTGTAGGTTACCTAGGGGCCTATCTAACGATTACCTAGGTTATTTAAAGTATTTAAGGGTTACCTAGCCTAGCTAAAGGCCACTTAAACTAATTAAGGTACTTGGGGGCTTACTTAAGGGTTTTTTAGACTAATTAGGTTACCTAAGGGCCTAACTAATGTTTCCCAAGGGTTTTGTGGAATAACTATGATACCTAAAGGCTACCTACAAGTTATGTAAGGTTTGTTTTAACGACTTAGGGTATTTAGGGGCATACCTAAAGGTTGCCTACATTATTTAAATAGCCTAAGTTTAAGTTGTTTAAGTTAACATGATATATTGCATGCACTAACAAGTCATTAACACATGTACATTTACAACTATGATATTTTTTCATTTGTTGAATGTTGAAGATGCCAATGCAAGTGGCAAAATATGAGTATGGCTCCTTCAATGATCAAATTGGAAATCAAGTTTTGGTAAGGTGGTGATACTAGGAATTTTAAAACTTCAATGATTTTAAATCAATTTTGCAAATAACATTAAATTGTTGGCAATCTTCCAATATAGGTCTTGAAAAATGGAGCTATTGATGCCAACATGGTAGTCAATTTTCAAGAAAATTTTTGTTTTGAGGATGATGAAAATTTTAGAATGATTGATTATACACTAATTATTTGTCTAACATATACAAAATATGATACACTTATGCACTATTACAAAAATGCTTAACAAGAGATTTTTAGAATCTAGATGTAACTAAGATGAAAACTTGACATTTTACTCCCAAAGAAAATGAATTTACCTAAACATTAATTAGGGGATGTGTGATGAATGTACACTATATTTATTAGTAACTCACATATGTACAATAATAAAACAACATTTCTACACAACAAGCGCTAATGAGTTTGTTGACAAAGGTCCCAACTAAAACACAAAAGGAAAATGATGTTATGTTGAAGAGATGCATATAACAATATGTCTAAAGAGCACTTTGTTGACACTTGTGTACTTTTATTTTTCCTCTCATTAATTTTCTCTTTTTGTTTGAATGCTATATTACAATAAGCTTTGAAAGGTCTCCTAGTAACATGGTTGTTGTTTCAATTTTTTGATATCAATGTTTGGTGAATTAAAAAAATTAGCAAAATTAATCAAACTTACATTAGGGGAAAAAAAATTCCAAAAAATTGCCAATTCTTTGGGTATAAAAAACAACAAAAAATTTCAGGGAAAAAGAAAAAAAAACTGTGCCTAGTACAAAATCACGTTGAAAATATAATATATATTATACTACGTCTTATTCCAGGTCTAAATTCGGGTCTGGTTTCAAAAAAACACAAAACCCTAATTCCAGTTTTGGGTTTCTGTTCTAAAAATCAGATCCGATTCCAATCCAATTCCAGAGAACCTGGACCAAAACTTGGTGTGAACTTCTGGTTAACCTCTAATTAGCCCCTAGTTTGAGTCCTTTTTATTTTTATTTTTATTTTTTTTCCAAAAATTTCCAGATCCAATCCTGGTTGTGGCTCTTGAGAGACCAGGATCTTGGTTCCAGTTCTTTGAAAAAATTGAAACCTCGGTTTTGATTCCAAACCCAATTCCAAAAATGAGACATGGTTCCATTTCAGTTTTTACTTACCAGAATCGGAACCTGTTGTTTTAACCCTCCACCAAACTGAGGACCTGATCAACACCAGTTAATACTACTTCTTCACTCAAACAAGATTTTCTTTAATTTCAGGTTGCCAGGTTTTCTATCATTGACCTACATACAATAAATTTATCTTGTCTTTGGACCCTAGTTTCACCATCTAATCCCCAATTCATTTTGAGTGTAGCCTCAAAAAGTGGGGTGAAACTGTGAACTATCTTATAATGTGAAAGTGGGCATCAAATCACAAGATTTGAACACAATTTTTTAATGAAACTGGGCATCAAATTACCTTTTTAATGAAACTGGGTATCAGTTCACAAGACTTGCTGAATTTTATCTTGACAAGGCTTTGATTTAATGAATGAAGAATATGAACAAAAGTGAAAGCACAAGAAGGCAAAATCCAGAACTGAACTCAAAGCTCCCCAGATGACCAATTTGCATGAGAAAAGCAATTTAGTTGCCCACCCCCACCCCTTTTCTTTCATGTGTTACTGTTTTCATCCTCACTTTTTGAATTTTTCCCCAATCTCAGCAAAACTGGGGCTATTGTTTATCTGGGGGCAGTTAAGAGATAATTCTAATGCCAAGTCTTCACTCCAAGTAGGATTTCTAATGCCAAGTCTTCACTCCAAGTAGGATTTCTTATTTCAGCTCCTTCCTTGTTCCACCAATTTTGGTAGTAAACTGAGTTTCATCCTGTCTTTCCTTTTTCCTGAGCGCCTTTTCACTGCTACTACATATATTTTCATTGGGTCTACCTATACAACTAGGTACTATAATTACTCTCCAACCTTGTGCATCAAATGCTGAGTTTCAGCATTTTGTACTGAGATTTAGTAAAATTTCCTTCCTTTGCGGATACCATTCAAAGAGGGGATAGGGCATCATGAAAAGAGAGGGGATAACGGGTGAAAGAGAGGGGTTACTTTACAAGATAACTCTAGTGCCAAGTCTTCATTCCAAATAGAATTTTAAAATTCAGTTTGAAACTCTAAATTTCAGTCTTCATTCCAAAGAAACTGGTTTCAAGCAAACAGCAAAACCTTTTTGTGGTGCCTGCCTCATTGTATTGGTCTGCTTCATATGTTTCCATTGCTTTTACATCCCCTTGACACATGTTTATGTGGACTAAAATTAAACCATTTGCATCTTTCAAACCATTTTTAAGTGCAAAGAGGTGACTATTTTCACCACAAAAAAAAAAAAAAACCCTATATATATAATATTTATTTTATTTTATTTTATAATTAAAAAAAAAGAATTTAAAACATTATTTTATTTTTAAAGGCAAGGATGGTATGTACTCCATCCACAAGAAGAACAAGACAAATAAAAGCACAAGAACACATGTCACAAATGAGCATAACAATCAGAACATCACTAATACACTAATAAAATAAAACGTTGTTAACTAAAAAAAGGCATCATCTATCACAAATTGACTATAGCAATGGAGGTGCACTGGTTACAAATGTGTGGAAGAGAACCAAATAAACTTACTTGTGGACATAAAGGGTTTTTTCAACACCCTATGTTGACATGTGAGGTGAGAATTCCACCAATGAATGTAATTTGTCAATTGGTGACCGTTCCAAATGAACGGATGACCTAGCAATATGTCTCAAAAAGAGGTGCCAAAAAATAAAATGGGGGGAACAAATTTTTTTGGAAAGTGAGTTGCACGACAATTTTTATAATATTAAACAAAGACCCTTGTCCAACGGTGAAAATTGGTCAAATTTGTCATATTCAATACTTAACAAAAATGATGATTCCCCTTGGAAGGTTGGAGTTTATAATTCCAAAAATCAACTTTATATATATATAAAGTTTGTCGTAAATATGAAAGATTTCCCAAAAAAAATTTCACCAAGAAATTTGAAATGGAGTTAATATGCATTTTACAAACAACTTGGGCATTTCCGCAAATGAATGATCAAGAAGCATTACATGCATTATTACCTCATCATCATTGGTTCCATGCTCAAGCACTTAAAAATGCTTATAGGGCATGTTTTTTACTTTCATTTTGTTGTTGATAACAATCTTTGGTTAAATCACCGTATGGGTAATTGTCACTTTGGATATATATGTCATGAAGTTGGAAGGAAAATTATCATTTGCTCATGCCTCATCTAAATTTGCTAAAGAAAATAAAAAATTAATCTTTCAAAGGTATCTTATAATGTCACGAGGTCCCCAAGCAACCTAGTATATTTGAGCGATGTGTGCACAATGCACATGACGCTTGAGGCCTAAAAGGAAAAGAAAAAGCATAGGTATAGATAAAGATAAGTACAATGTCCATGGATTTGTGCTAAAGAAAAGAGAAGGATGCACATGGTGCATGTATTTGATTGATTGGGCCATACCATACCCCAAAGATGCATTCACATTCACATTTTCCTTATTATTATCTCCAATGTCTTCAAAACAAAAAATAGGGCCAAAGTGAACCAACAACCATTAGTGGATGAAGGAGGACATAAGTAGGTGGATGGAAAACGGACTTTTTCCATTGGGTTTCAGTTCCCTAGCAAACCCTACTATCAACAACCCACACAATTCCTTACTCCCCTATTGACACAAAATACATGCATCTACATACCTAGTAGCCACCTATTTGTCATACCTAGATACATACATGACATATTTTTTAATCTTACACCGATATGGGCTACCCAAGTGAAACCAACCTCATGTTGACTCAATTGGTGTTCATCCACAATTGCCAAGTCAGACAAGATGCACAAAAGTGTGCTATTGGGGCCTCTAAGAGCATGTTTGGCACTTGCATTGGGCCCTACTAAGGAATGACATGGGCCCTACTAAGGGGTGGGTGCCATGGTCATGCGTATTAGCCTTGTAAAACCGTAATCACATGCCTTGCACTTTAGGATGTTACACATTTTGTTGGCCCATGATGATGTTTTGTGTGGTTCCAATTTGCACTTTGTATCTAGGATGTGGTGGTAGAACATGACGCATTTTTTTGTGGTTGGTGATAACATGCTTGGGTGTGTGGTATTGATTTTGCTCGCAACAAATGCCCGTACTTTTGAAACTCATGATTTTGTTGGGCAACAAAATGCCTAGTCTACTTGAAAATTGAATGAGAATCAAGGGTGACAAACATTAGTTATGCTTTGGAACAAGCCCTTGCAAAACCCATAAGCAACTCATGGAATAACTTTGCACCCTATTAGCTTGACACATTCTTAAGTGGAATGGGCATGTTTCTAGGGCTTGTTCAAGCACTATTACAACCATTTCCTAGGTGAGACATGCAAATATCACTATAAGAAAATTGAGTTTTACAACTAGATTTTGGAGTTGAAGTGAACACTTGCAATTTCATGGTGTTTTTACATCCTAAGTGCTATTATTGGACAATTTGAAACAATTGCACCAAACACCCCATTGTCATGTATGATATTGTATAATATTAAACATACATGCAAATCAAATGCAACTAGATGCGATTACTTTGCAACTAGCTATTCATGTCAGTGTCTTGCACAAATGCTCATGAATGACTGGAATGCCAACATGACTTTTTATTCATCCATTGATGAATGAAATTTGTTCATGTTTATTGTAATTTATGCATTAGTGAATTATACTTGAACCATTGGATTTTGCCAATAGTACTGTGATACAATTTGAATTTAATTAGTGTAGTTTTAAATTACAGTTTATCAAATAATTGATGGAATCATTTTACAACTAATGTTCATTTACGGATAGTATAATTTTGTGCCTATTGGAATTGGCAATGATAATTTTGCATCATGAATCACATTACATAAGTCCATTGAATAATTAATGACAAACATCTTTCTTCAATAATACAATTGTATCCATTAATATTCAATATTGAAAAACATAATTCATATGATGAGCATTTTTTATTATCCATGGCCCCTTCCAAGTATGTACTTTATTTAAATCTTTAATGTGAAACTAAAACTTGATAGGTTTTATTTTTATCAAATATCCTATTTAATATCTATTGCTATATAATGCAATTAATAAACAACATACATACAATTTGTAACTATAATGCAACTGAAAAACAACATACATATTTAGTCTATAACTATAATGCACTATAAATAATGCATCAGAGCAATAAAATGATTAAGTTACATGCTTTAAATTTATAAACAACCATTTAAATTCAAAATAAAATGTCATAATATTTTTTGAAATAGATTATTTTCATTTTCATTCTTTTAGCATAAAAATTTATTGAATTTAAATGTTTTAAAATCTACACCATCAAAGTTTGCAATCTATAATTCATGTTAATGATATAAACTTAACAGCCTAATAACATAATATTCTTATGCACAAGACTATTGATATTTGCATGAGTAGTTGAAAATGAGTTATACATTAGTTACAATGGATATTTAATTACATAATAATTCAATCTTGTATTGGCAAACATAATTTTCCATGATTCAAGATCAAAAAGATTGAAGTTTAAATGAAGGACTTAGACATGTACAAGATAATGACATTGAGAATGTATACATTGCTCTAATCTCATTTACAAACAACCATTCAAATTTAAATATGGTATCAAAAGGCAAATTCGAATTGGTTTGAATTTTTTCACATGCTAATGTAAACTTACTTCACTTTCGTTTTTTTAGCACAAATTTAGTTTTATTGAATCTAGATGCTTTGAAACTTGCACAAGGAAAAGTTCATAATCAATATTTCATTTTAATTGTAGAAAAACAGACAATTTAACAACAATATATCTTTATGTAAAAACATGATGAATAATATTGCAAGTGCACAAAACACCATGAATGTTGAACTTGAATATTTTTACTCATTACATTAAAAACCAAAAGTTATTATAATTTCAAACCATATTAATAAAAAGTAAGGCTTTGATGGTTTCAATCAATTAAAAAAAAATTCCCAAACCAAATAAATAAACAACAAAAAAACAATTGTCTTCATTTCATGTTATTTAAGTGGAAATGAAATTTTTGTTTCTCTAACTTGAATGTTTCATTTTGTGAACTAAAAGTTGATTACATGTTGCATTTTTGCTAGTTATATTGTGGTTGCCATTTACAACTTCTCATGTAACTTGGTCCAAAATCAAAAAATATACAATTAACCACAACCATATATCTAGTGCACATTATATTTGTATAAAAATCCATTTTTGCAATTAACATGCAATGACAATAAAATTATATGTATCTTTGACATGACATTTTATTTTTAAATTCCCCATATTCATAAGGGAATGAAGATTTTGTGAAAACAAGTTTCATAATGTATTTGTTGATTCAATATTTTGTTCTTTCTTTTCGTGTTGTCATTAGTGATATTTTCATATTTAGCTTGTAACCAAAAGTGGCTAAATCTTCCTATGGATCATCGTCACTTTGGTTATAACACGAAATTGCCCCCCAAAAAAATAAAATAAAAAAATAAAAAATTGGTACCAAATGCATTATGCTATTTATGCAAGAAGTTTTTTAGTTAAAAAATTTAGAAATGAAAAAATATTTCAAACATGTGAAAACCTTTTGTAACAAAATAAAGATGCATTTTATTTTAGATATAAAAAAGAGATTGACCATTTGCAAAAAAAATAAAATAAATAAAAAACATTTCAAAAAGGGGCATAGTGACATGCGGAATCAGCAAGGGTTGCCTTTTTTCTACCATCCTAAAATATCCTGAATTTCTGCATAATAATTACCTATGATTACTTTATATATTATAATATGCCATTAAAAAAAGGCTCAAGTGTTGCCTATCTACTAACTTATGCCTTACCTTCTTTACGGAAACACTCGCTCGCATTCACGATACCCCCGGTTTCAAGACAATAAGGGTCCCCACACGCCGTGGTACATTATACCCTAAAAGGAAGAGAAAAGCGTATTGGGGAGGGCGTCACAAAGGAGGCAGGGAAAAAGGAAAGTTATCTCTTGGATTATTGGTTGACAAAGATGATGATGAGTGGGTTGTGGCGGAAAAAGGCAATGGGAATGAAAGGAACGAATAAAGGAAGAAGTTGATCGGAATGATACGTAAAACAAAGATCACATACAACATCCAAAAAATCATTTTGTCAAAAAGGGGGAAAACACCCCCAAAACTCCGGCTTTCAAGAAGAGCCAACCATGGGGGAGGGGGGCGGGGGGAGCACAACAAATCCCGCACGATCTTCTTATTATATATATGTATTGCACGATCTTCATCGAGATATCGTGGTCGGCCTTCTTTCGAAATTATTTGAACTCGATATAATGTTCCCAACCTACTACTACTACTACTACACACAAATTAATACTAAGAAAGTGGGTGTGGAAAAAGGTTCTTTTTCTTGGTGTGGCCAATCATTTCAGGAGATTGAGGCCCAAAGTTTGTGAATCCTAGTCAAAAGCCTGCATAAATAATACTCAAGAGAAGGTAAGATACAATATATATATATATATTAGTGAAGAATATCATGGGCACCGGGCCCCAACTGGTTTGGTTCACCCAAGGTGCTCGAGAAGAGGTGTAATGAACCTGATGTCATGATGCTCCTTCTTTCTCATTGGTCAATTGTAATGATTGGTCCAGGTGGTTTGCTATTAGTAGTCGTTTCCCAACTATTTGCAGTCCCAGTTTAAGTTTTATGGGTGTGATTGTCAAAAAAAAGTAAATAATTAGACTTGGATGTGAAATAATTTGTGCAGCTGTCACATACTAGTTGGGGATGCTGAAAGAAAGCTTTTGACCACAGCATTCTTAAAGATATTAGGGGAAAAAAAAAGGTTGGATTTAGGATATATGGTGTCTAGTTGCTAAATCTTCACTCAATTTTTGTTGTTAATAATATGTGAAACAAGTTTGCAAATCTGCCCAAAGGTGAGAACAAAAAACACTATCAACAATTGTAGGTCATATCAATTGATCCCCTCCAATAGCCAATTCCGCTTCAAGAATCATACCACAAGAATGGCAGAATCGGTCCACTTGCTATTGACTTATGGGTTATATTGTTAATGCAAACACTACTTACCATAGTACCTTGGCAGCTTCAGCACAAAATATATTACTTTTAGAAATGACGAAATTTTCTCAAAAAATAAATTTGTGAAGGAACAATTTTTTTGGTGTAAAATGAAATTTTATTTAGAATATTCTTTTTTTTGGAAATGAAATCCTCAAAATTAATTAATTATATGGCAAAAATGTGCCGAAGGTGCCAAGGTATTATGGTAATCACTTGCCCAAGACAAGTGCATTGTTTACATCTATAGACAATCAATGAGGCATTATTTGGCAAGTTTAGTTACTTCTTAAGAATACTCATCATTTTGCATTGTTTTATCATCATCTCTAATGAGTGGTCATCTTTCTCATATATACTTTTATGATGAGTACAAACAAATGAGGACGTTGGGATGCAACTACATGTTGAAAGCAACTTGTTGATTACCAAGCATGGGGGTGAAAAATGTGAACGTGATCCTATTACTACCTTCCTTGATATTCATATGCACTAACATCTGCAAAGTGGGAATGATACTCCACACTTTGTTTACGAGGAGACATTTGTAATAAGCATTTTGTAGAAATAAGTCATTCACAAAGGGACTTTGCATTGTTGTCCATGTTGCTACCAATAATGCATCTCTCAAAACGAAAGGATTGGAAACAATGCTTTGTTTGGGAGTTTTGGGGAGTCACAAGGGGAAAGGCAAGAGATTCCAATCACCTCTAGCTACATGTATTAGTGTGCTCATCGCACCTTGACTCTTTGGCACCAATTCAAGGTGTGCCATTGGAATTGCACCTTAAGACTTCCATGTTAATGTTTCTCCTTGCTTTGAATTTTGATTCTTATGGGCACATGGTTTTGTTGAAGAACTCCAAACTAGCTAAGGTAATGATGAACTATTAACTCTTGACATAAATAAATCTGAGAGTTTTTAAGTGTACAATGTGGGTCATATTCTTAGCCACCAACTCTTTTGTAACATGGATTCAAAGAACTCCAATGAAATCTATCTCAAGACTCACAAGTTTGATTTCCCCATTGCTTGATTTCAACATAAATTGGAATCCATATTGCATTACATATATGTTGTTTTGTATTATGCTACATTTACATTAATTTGTATCCCATTATTTTTTAACATTGTAATTATGATGTAGGAATATAAAGTCCTGATCATAATTGTATTATACCAATATTTGAATATTAACAAGTGAAATTGTATATGTATCTTAAAGCATCAATCATTCACTTTTGTATGATGTCATTAAAAATGACACATTTTTTAAGTGAAAAGCTATTACAAAGCATTTTGTTGCATTGAAATCAAGTTATTGAATGTTTTGAAATTGTCGTACCATTCAAATAAACCTAGAAATTATATAATTTAGAACAATAATCATGCTTATGTATATATGATGTTTGATAATAAAATGTAATTTTTTCATTTGTTGAAATGATTGGAAATAGACATCGAAATTACGTTATATAATAGGGTTATTATTTTTATGTTATTTTAACATAATTTTTTTGCCCTACGAAGTTTGTGATGCTATTTAAAAAGGAACTAGTGACGAGGATACACAACCACTTGCTTGCAATTGTGGAGGTATGTCATGGGTGTGAACTTAGGAATAAGACTAGGGAATATTTTCCCAAGAATCAAATTCAACCAATAAAACTAATTTGACTATTGAATTTTGACATATATAACCCATTTCTAGTCAGGTCACTAGTTCATTTTAATAAATTTTCATGGGTGTTGCAAGGTAGGGTGGCTCACTTTTTGGGTCACAATGCAGTTTTTTTTACAATGTTATGCACTTACATGTTAACATGCCATAAAATTAATAACATATTAAATTTATGATTGAAATTATCAACTTGAATAAAAAGACATCTATATAAAAATAATAATATCATATATGCACCTTGGAAATACATAATACTGAACTTTTGAAATTGAAAAACATGAACTAAATTTGTAATTATGCATTTTTTAATACATGCATTTTTGTGTATGGTTTTATTTGAGATATTTTATGGGGATTCAATATATGACATATTAAAACAATAGGAACATTCTCGATGTAAAAAATTTGTTCAAAAAAAATCTAAACCAAAACAAAGTCATGGACTTTTGAATGGCTTAAAATGGGACACATTTTTGTAAGTTTTTATCATAATCATTTTTTTGTAGGTTTCAATTTTTTTCTTTTAGTTGTCTAAAATGACTTTTCTTCATATGGATTTTAAAAGTTCATTAACCACCATTTAATTCCCCATTTGACTAATGTTATCACAGGAGATTATCATTTTAACACTAACATTTTAACTTTTACGGAGTAGTGTATTTGTTGAAAATGAATCACTCTAACTTGCAATTACCCTCATGACCTTTGTATTTATCTTAAATCATGTAAGGTATGGGGTTTTTTTTTAACAAAAATTTAAGCATTAACAAATTTTTATTGTTGAAGTAAAAATTTGAATACCAGATTTCAAAATCATTCCAGATCTTACATTAGGACCAAGGGGGGAAAATATTCATCGAATCAATTTGTAAAGTATTTTCAAATCAAGGGCATAACATGTTACAATTCAACCAATCTAGGAACCCGCAATAAAATGGAGCAGCTAAAAAAATGAATTGCACATTTTCCAACAAGGTTAAATCAATCATGCTTGAAAGTGGTACCCTTAACCACCTTTGTGCAAAAGCGATTAGTACTATAGCTTACATGCATAACAAATGTCCGACAAATTTTAATCACAAGGTTATTTTAGAGCACATCTTATCTAAAATGAAACATAATTTAAGTCATTTAAAAGTGTTTGGATATCATGTGTGCATCCACATGTCTAAAAAGGATTAAAATAAATTAGGGGTGCCACTTTAGAAGGAACTTTTGTAAAGTATGATGTTCATTTAATTTAAAACATATAATTGTTATAGTCCTCAACATATAGAAAGATTATTATCACAAGAGATGTGAAATTTGATGAAATGTTTGTTCTCACTCCCTTGAAATGGTAAAACTTGACCTAATGTTGTGGCCAACAATTGATGAATCCATGCCACTTAGAGAAAGTAACATAAAAATACATGTGCCTAAGGAGGCCCCAATCAATCTAAATTTTTAAAAATCTAGTGGACCTTAAGATCATGGAGAAAGTTGCTAAGATATTGTTAACCTTAAGGATCATTCTTCACAAGCAATCCTTAATATTAGAATCAAATCATTATTTAGCTCACCATCATCATTTGTGGATGAACATAAACCAAAGATTGTTGCTACACAACCCCTTACACCTAAAAGGCATATAATTTGAAAGTGATAACCCCATTTTTTATGGTTGATTATTGGGGAACATTAACCTTTTGTTAAACCAATTGAGTTTTCCAAAAGAAAAGATTACCTAACTGTTGTGACACAAGAATTGAAACCATATAATTACCTTGAGGCATCAAATTTTTTAAAATGGAGTTAGGCTATGGCACAAGAGATGGATTTTTATTTATTTTTAAACATGGAGTCTCATGGACCTTTTGTTTCAAAAGAGGCCAATTAGTGCATGATGGGTGTACAAAATAAAAATTACACTTGATGAGAAACTTAACAAACTCAAAATGAAATTAGTGGCAAAGGGATATGAATAGAAGGTGGGAATTGATTTCAATGAGACTTTTAATATTTAAATGGAACACTATGAGATTGGTGTTGGCCCTTGTAGTACATAATATATGGTAATTATGATATAGTGCTTGGATGTAAAAATTGTGTTTCTTAATGGTGATTCAAAGGAAGACTTGTTTACGAGGCAACTAGAGGGGTTCAAGGGCAAGAACATAAGGTGTGCAAGTTGCATAAAACCTTGTATGGGTTTTACCAAGCATCTAAAGTTTGGTACAAAAAATTTGATTAATACTTGCAAAGTTAAGGGTTGATTAAATATGAAACAAATCATAGTTCTTGTGTACTATTTGTTTGAAAAGGGAAAATTGATTATCATGGTATTCTACGTGGATGATCTTTTGATCATGAAAGATCATGTTGAGAAAACTAGGTGGTTGAAAAAGTCCCAACTCCTCTCTATGTTTGAAATGATTAAATTTGAACTCCTAAAATTCCTTTTGGGCATGGAATTTTTATTAGTATTAACAAGTATTTTTATGTGCCAATGTTCTTACATAGCAAAATTCTTAGATTAATTTCAAATGCCCAAATGCAATCCTAAACATATGCCATTTTTTAAAAATGTTAAATTTGACAAGGATGGATTGACCCTCTATTGTCGCATCATTGGCAAACTAATCTATTTCACTAACATTTGACCAATTTTACATATGCAATGGGGATCCATAGCAAGTACATGAGTGTCAAAAAAAACACCCCTTGAAGGGGCCCATCATATCCTTAAATATTTGAAAAGTACTACAAGATTATGAAATATTTTACAATTGTGGAGATGAAAACAAAATTCATGGCTTTATTGATGTAGATTGGGCAAAAGACAATGACAAAAAAGAAATCCACCATTGACTATACTTATATTTGGCAAAAGCCCAATAACTTGGTGCCCAAAAAAACAAATTTTAACTATTGCCCTTAATTCAAGAAAAATTGAATAATGAGCTATTTAAAAAGGGGAAAAAGAAATAACATGGATGAAAACATTCTTAAACCAACTTGGTATGTCTTAACTACTACCCCCTTTTATGTTGATAATCAAAAAACTTTGCATGAAGATCACTTAAAACCTAATATATCATGTTCACACCAAACATATTGAAATGCAATACCACTATATTAGAAAAACAGTTCTCTATGAAAAGATAGAATTAAATTATGTGACCATAGATGAATAACTAATCGACAACTAAACCATTGGGTCAAATCAAGTTTCATTATTTTAGAAATGGGATTTTGGAATACAAAGTTTAATTAAAATCCAATACATCTATTGTCCATAAATAGTAGATGTTGTGATCATTCAAGTAGTAACGAAATAACAAACAACTTTGCCTCAATTTCATAGATTAAACATAACAATAGGACTTTCATCCAATATCACATGGTTGTTTCCTTTTTCATATTTGGCTAGGTTCTCAATAAGCAACATTATGAAACATCTTATCTATGATCGCAACCTAACATTTAAAGACCAAGCCCTTTATCTAGACAACCTCATGATTCATAAATATCTTGGGGCATCCACTCTAACAAATTGCAAAGCTTTCCATTTATTAACTATATGTTCAATGAATTTATACAAAGTCTTATCAACTTGTCGAAGGTTGCATAATATTCAAGCTAAAGCCAACTTCAATTTGGGCCATAAGATTTCTATCATAGTATAATCTACAATGGGTGGAAAATTATTGAAGGTTGTCACCTCGCCAAGAACGAATGACGACATATTTTAAGGTTGTCTTTTGGCTCATAGAAGAAGACAAGCTTGTTAATCTCTATAGGAGGACCTTGAGTCCCTTGCACACATGATGGTAGTTCAATTCTTATGGATGCCCAACTTGGTTCAAAAACATTGATGTGAAGTTAAAGACCATACAAATCACTGAAAATAATAAAAAAGAACATTGCAAAAAAATGTGCCAATTATTTCAATCAACTATCAAAGAAAAAGACAAAAAACAAGCATTCCCAATTGTAACAAGAAAATCAAATATGTGAGTCTTGTCACTTTGAAATGTGATAGATTGAAATGAAATAGATGAAAAGTCAAATGTACTTACAAGTGAGATGTACTTACAAGTGAGATTTTAGTTGAAATGTGTTGCTAGATTGCTACTATTGATGAAGGTTGAAGTTGTGAAGTCACCATGAAATTACAAATAGTTGAAGATCAAGCGAAAGTCTATAGCCTAGTTGGGGTTGACTTGTATTATCTCCTTTATTTAATCAAAAAATCTTGTAAATTTTACATTTAGGGTGAAAAAAGAAAAAAAACATTAATTAGTGAGTAGGCACAATAGACTAGTAGTTAGATTTCTTGAATTTTAAAGGTTACAAACATGATAAGTTTTAAGGTATATTATTTTGAAGAAAAAAGATATGAATAAATTTAAGGTATATTCATTTTGAGAAAATAAATTAAGTTATATTATATATACCCTATATATATATAACAAGTATATCTAGGTAAAACTATAGCTGCACAACACTAGTTGAAACCATTATTCAAGACCCACATGCCCATTGTGCAAATCGTGAAAATCATTATCTTATGGAATATGTTGAGTACAAGCCATTGTGCTTGTTTCATTGGGTGTCGGTAAATTTTGGGTCAACTTACCAAACTTGCCCAAATTCTTCACACAAGGCACTTTCACCTTGATCAACCTTGCAAACCTCATGATTTGGAATGAACGCTCTTTCTTTTCCGAAAAAGCCTTTATTCCAAATCATGAGGTTTGCAAAACAACACCAGCGAGCCTAACCCCAATCCTAAGTACTAATTCCTTTCGTCATTTCAAGTTGTGAAGAGTATCAGTGTTGTGAAAATGAAGGGGCTACATGCTCATGTTGAAAGGCAATGAAAATGGGGTGCATGAAGCAACAACCCCCAGTACTACTGAACGATGTGGAAAAGGCAAATAACTTGCACATTATTTTGGATGTGGTAGACCCTGCCTATATAGTAGAGAGGCTCAAAGATGGTGGGGTGTGGGTGGTGGATCTGCTCTGAAGTTACTAATTCCTTTTAGCCAAAAAAAATTGTCAAAGATACACATATCCGTGATTTGCTTTGCACACACAACAATATCATAACCTACACATCCTCCAATTTAGAAGAAACTAATTTGATGGAATGATCTGAAACAACTAACAACGCTGAAACCACCTACCGAAAGAATCAAGAAAAACTGCTATGTCACTGCTATAGATCAAGAATCCAAGAATCACAAATCAACAGAAACTCCCATGTCATAATAGATCAAAAACCCATACAACTCTATATCTACCTTGCATGAATGATATCCCGATGTCCCAGGCCATTGTGTGAATAATAGGTCATTTGAGAGAGAGAGAGGGTAGAGTTAAAAACTATTAGCACTAGTTCGAACATATAACAGAGGAGATTGGCTTAAGATGAATAGAAAAAGTGGGGTTTTTAATTAAAAATGGGTTTTCGGTTTTGGGCCCCTTAAAACCTATATAAGCTATGGTTTTCAGCTGATAATAATATAAGATGCAGCCTAGAATTTTAAGTGGAAGGTATTGGGAGTGACAAGTGGTGCTCACAGTAGATCTCAACCTGAATTCAGAGTGCTCAATGATAGGAAACTGATTCATATAATCCTAGTGTATAGTCCTAGAGTATTCCAAATAGCAACAGCAAAGATTTGCTCATGAATCAACCACCATTGGACACTTACTGGCAGGTTAAGGTGAACTTGGGTTGATCAGCAGTTGCATGTTGAGGAGTTTAAGCTGGATAAGAAGGATAAGAACCACAAGCAGAGAACAAACCAAACAATAGCTGTGGAGGTAAGCTTGAATACCTTGTGGGTGCTCAAGATTTTGGCCAAGGGTATCACCTCCATCATGCTTACATCCAAAACCAGTGCCAATGGATAACATCTCAGCTCAAAAGGCAAGGTCCTATTTTGAAGGACCAACACTTGGAAGAGTTGGATCCCACCACCAAGAGGGACAAACTGCTGCACCCTGTCTTCATGTGAAACTCCATACCTCATAATCCAGAAGGAAAGTTCAGCACCAGAATTGATGAACAACTCACTTTCTACTAGGCACTCCTGCAACATTTTCTTCACTATCTTGAGCTGCCATCAGTTGTTTCTAGAAGTGGATTTGTGGGACTTCTCCGTAATTCTCCCACCCCGCTTCAATCTTGAGTGCCCTGCAATCACAGGTAGGCTAAGAATACATAGGTGGTATTGATTTGTGCAATCTCGCTACACATATTTAGGCCATAAAGCATGCCACAAGTTTTGCACAGTTACTATGTACTGTATCTTTGCCTTGTAGAAATATATTTTCTCTAGTAGCACTCTTATCTGCTTCAAACTCCCTCACAACATCTTTGTAGTTCATCTCCTGCATAGTAAATCTCAAGCAAAGTCACATCTTGTGATACAACCTGTAAGTGTGCATTCAAGTCACAACTTTGAAATCTGAACAAGGTCATGAGGATCACAAGGTCCTGAGAGAAGTGAACTCTACTTGGGTTGAAAAAAGAATGCCAACAAAAGAAGTATAAGAGGATCTCTTACCTCAAAAGGTTTTGTGAGTGGTCAAAGAAGGGATGCAAGGGCAGCTACATTATTTGCCTTACAAATGCTTCCTTCAACTTCAAATGACTCTAAAATCCTCTCCAAGTTGTCCAAACTCATGCTTTTCATGCCCCAGAATGCATCAGGCATGGCTATGGGGCCTTCAGGTGTCACAGTTTTATTGCACTGGCCTAGTCATAGAGGCTCACTCTCACTTTCTGAAGACTCATTGGAAATACCTTCAGTACCTGTGGCACTCTCAACACTTGACTCCATTGTTAATACCTTTATATTTGATGTCAATGCGACATCTTTCATGTTTTGTCAGAGGCCAGTCGTAGGACACATATTGCTTCTGTCTAACCAGTCATTTATGACCTGCAGGAAAAAAGCTTTATGAGAAACGGGCATTTCAGTGCAAGAACAGGACTCATATTTTGCATCAGATATTGCTAAGAGAGTGTTGTATTACAACTTTAACATTAACAGGACAGCAGGAATACACTGTAGCACATCTTGAGTAAAAGTGGGTATGCCTCTGCCTGTATGGAGTATCTGTCTTCAAATATGAGCAGGTGCCATACATGCTCACCTGCAGGATTAAGGAGTCCAACTCTGGCCAAGCAAATAGAGAAGACCTGCATTCATTCACATATAAAACACCTCCATCTATTTGGCAGTGCAAGTTGGGATCATCTATAGTAGTCAGTAGTCTTGTAAGACCACAAGTCAAGTTAGGTGTTGAGCAAGGCTGTCCAACGTCATTCCTGGGTGCATCAGAGGAGCTCATAGCAGATGAAAACGAAGCTTCTTCCTTCGTCCCACAGTGTTTTGTTGGCATCTCAACTATGTTGAAATTTTCCCCCAAAAGATCTTTAGGAACATGGCTGTGGTTTACTGCCACACACACCACACAAACAGCAGTTGGCAGAGGTATTGAGCACAGCTGGGCTGCACAATGATCCTTAACTGGTAAACTTAATGGCACAATTTTTTCCACAGCTTGAATGCTCTCTGTCTGTAAGTCGGACAAAGCTTGCATTAGCAGGCATACATGAGCATATTGTTACTTGAACCATCTCAGGCAGTTTGCCCATTGAGCTGCTGCCAGTCAGCAGATAGGAATCATTTGATTGACTTGCTGTGAGAAGTCTGCTATCTTCAGCTATTGTCTTGGTTGCATGAATGTCCTCGTCAGTTGCTAGCTCCATTGCTTTAAGTTCCTTGACAATCATATCTTCGATTGCAGGAGAGTCCAAATGTCTGGACTGAGGAGCTGATGCTGCTTGCCATTTTGGCAGTTTTCTGATACGCTTCCTGTGTGCCTGTGATCTGCAACTGCATCCATTGGGTACATGACATGGAGGAATCAGCAGAACAAATAACTTAGAGCCTCTTAGCCAGTAAATACAACATACCCTATGCACACTGCAAAGTATCATCAGTAAGAGATGTAGGCATCATCACAGAAGGTATGTTCTATGGTCTACTTCAATTAGACCAGATGGAGGTCCAAAGTCATGACAGTTGACATTGGCTCTTCCTGCCTTATCAGAGTACTAAATATAGCCCCTCACTGTTGTTTGATAGTAGAAAAATGAACTGCAAAGTTGGGAGCATTGACCAGTAGCCTTTGTCCTTGAATCCCCTTAATGCCCCTATTGTGCATTGTTGCAGGGTTGGTAAACACAACCCTGTATGTTGTCTTCCCCATCTTGTATACAACTTGGTCCTGGAAAGGACAGACTGCTTCAACCCCAATTGACTTGTAGGGATTGGAACTCCATCCTCAGACCAATTTGCAAACTCTGTGACTGTTTTTGAAGTTCCCTCTACAAAAGAACTGGTAAGCATTTGAGCCACATGTCAGCAAGGATGTCTGATACATGCTTGCAATTTGCTTTCTTGATAACTCAGAGCATTCACTATGTCAATTCATAAACATGGACATGAGTGCTCTTTGATGAGGAATCTACTTACTGGTGGTGGCATTGGGAGACAAAATCATTTGCTCCTCTTGTAACTTAGCAAAACAATTCCATATCATGTGACAATGAACTGAAATGGTTAAATTGCTGCATACTCCATAAGCTTCTCAAATTCCACAGCTAGATAATTTTTCTACCTTTGACCTTTTTCATCAGTTGCCAATGTGGAGATTGAGGTCCTTTGAGGAGACATTTGATGATGACTCCAATGAAGCCATTTTTGTTGCCTAGATATCATTGTTTGGTGTTCATCACCCCTAACCTCCTGAGTTGGGTGGGTCCACACTCTCATGGAACGCTCTGGAAGTGTTATCACATTGTTTGTTGCATCAATTGACCTCCTGGCCTCCTCCAAGTGTTGCAGTCCACTTTGACCCTTTCTTCTCCCATTTCTCAAGCCACCTTCTAATCCTGCTGCAACAGCCTGGCAGAATTTCTTCAAGCAACGCCCTCTACTAGGCCTGGTTTGTACAGGGCTCATGGAACAACTTCTGCGTCTGCACGGGGTATCCATTGATTGAGTGCCAGTGAAACTTTTGCTCTTCACTGCAATGCCCATTCTAGAAACTGCAAATGACTTCATGCTTGCCAACTGATGTCCATCAGTGGATGTCCTTCTTATTTCAGGCCTCCAGCTGTCTCTACTCTTCCAGATTTCCACCCCAGGATCACTAGATTGCCTAGAATGCGTCAAGCATTCACCACCACCTTGTACTGGCTGCACAAAGTCTCCTGGTCTCTCCAAAGGTGAGGAATAATTGGATTCAAACCCCCAGGCAGAACTAACTGATTGACCAACACCAACAGGATGATTGCAGGGCTCCAAGGCTACAATGGGTGGGCACTTTGATTGCTGCCATTGTTCTTTATTGACTCTTGCAGCAACCCCCACATGTTCACTGCCTATGTAAATCTCTCCATGAAGGTCACTGAAATCCCAGGCTCCCAGCATTCCTTGGAAACCTTGATACAAATAGCAACTCAGTAATTATAAGGAAGAATACTTTTGGAAAAGTGAGAAGCACTGTTGTCAAAGAAAAGTCACAAGCCAGAATAGGCTTGATGTGATAGCAGTCATACATCATAATGACAGCCTTACTTGAGGATAAGTTGGATGTGGAAACTTTGCAGTCTTGACTAGCCATAGTCTGCTCATTATCACATGTGTGCAAAGAGGACAGGTTTGGTTGAAACCCCAGTTGACCTTCCGCCTTTTGAAGCAAACAATCATACAGGGAAAGATTGTCTTTGATGCCCTTGTTCAAAAACTCCTCTGCTGCCTCTATCACAGCGAGCTCTCTTGCCTCGTCCTCTTGCCTGGACTGCCGTCTTCTCTGTCCAGGTCTCACACCTACAGCCAGATCACAAGAAACTTATCCATTAACAGTACTGTATGCATTTTTTTTGTGCTGATCTCCAGGCTCACAAAATATTTTGCTATCCCGGTCACTCTTTCTGTATCCATAGTGTTGCAGATAAGGCGAAAGGCTGATGGACCATAAGAGCAGACCTCAGCACACTAACAAAGAAGGAAACTAGAATGTGAATTCCCTGCCTGTATTCGAAGCATGTGTGAATTCACCACAAAATTCATTTGAGCGTGAAATCAGCATATCTTCATCCTGCTTCTCGTATTCTTTGACACTGTACTGGTGATTCCTTTTCCAAGTATGTTCAACCATGAGTTTTCTCTCCCTGAGAACTCTATCAAGCTCTTCAAAGTTCCTTCTGGTATCACCTATTTTGCTACATAAGTTTCCCCCAGTTCTGCCCTGCAAACTTTTGAGTGAAGAACAGAGTTCGCCCTTCATCGGTAGGTAGAGGGGCTCGTGTGTGCAATCCAGGACTCCAGAACCACACTTTGAGATGAAACCTAGAGTAGACTTCATGGTTCCCCCTGTTTCTTTAGCCTGTGAGCTACACACCCACCATGTTGTTATTTCATGACAATATCTACAGATCTTGCACTGGCTCATGACATAAATATGAAAAGAAAAATAGCAGATCAAGAAATATTTAGCCTGGAGGGAAAGCACTCTCGCTTGCTCCCATATCTGAGGGTTGGAGTCTTATTAGTGCCATAAGATTGACCCTGGGGAAAAACACACCTGTAACAACAAGTATAAGAAAAGGTCACTGCAGGTTTGCCCTATCTCAGCAAGACTACTGAGATGCCATGAGATCTATCAAAATAGAACATCAAACATTCTACATTCTCTCATCTTGAAAGAGTCAACAGAACTGATGAAACTGAAAGACTAAAATTGACGCCCTTCACACAAACAGCAAGATAAATGTCACCTGCCAACTTCATTGCCACTTTTTTGTGTAAGCCATCAGAGTCCACTAAACAGCATCTTGAGTAATGAGGTCATGTTGTGAGTGCCTAATATTAATGGACATGAAAGGTAACTGATGTGGGTTACATCAATGGTGACAAAAGAGCATTTTGTGCTCCATAGATCTTCATAAAAAGTGAGCTGAGAATGCTTAACAACAGCATGAGCCACATCTGCCTTGTGCAATTACACATTGTTTTGTAAGCAATGTGAATCTATATTCCAGTTCACCATGACTACAGACTATTGCATCTTTTGAATTGGAATGGCCATTATACCTGCGCTGCAACACTTGCGAAGCAAGGCGATCAAGCTCTTCAAAGTTCGCAGGACATGCCTTTCCTCCAAACTCTTTTGCCACATGGGTGCCTATCTGACTTGCACACAAAATAGTCAGATTCAAAAAACTTCAGAGGCAGAATTGTTTCTCCAAATAGTAATACTATGGTCCTGTGTTAAACCTGGATCACATAAATTGGAAGGCAGTCCAAGGTTGACTAAGAGCTAGGAATGAGATCTGAGAGATTGGTAACAAGACTTGTGCAACACCAAAAACCAAGGATTGGTGGTAGAATAACAATTGTCTCCATATGCATTGTCAATAAGAAAAACCCAACCTCTGGCTCCCCATATAGAACATATAGCTAGGAATCCTTCCTTCCAGTTCATTCTCATGGACTCTTAGGACATCTTTCCAGATTTTGTGATCACAGCAGCTTTCATTATGCTTTTCCAACTTACTATGCTCACAGTCATCTCATAGCTCTATTGGTCAAGCATTTCACCAATTGCAGGAGCTATGAGAGCTGCAAGTCAAATTGTGATTCACCATCCAATGACATTTGTCCTACTTCTCATGAGAACATGTGTTCCAACAGTTTCTAACGTGATTAACTACATATTTTCAAACACACTTGGAGCTCTCCAATGGAAAGCGACTATCCTTGCAGCAAGAAACAAGGCCCTATGTTAGTGACTTTCCATTAGGCTGTTGTGATCGCTAGGCTGTGTGTAACTGTGATCACAGCAGTCTAATGGAAAGAGACCCTTAGGCTACAAGATAGAGAACTCGCAGCAAATTCAAGCTTCCCAAAATTTGAGAAACAACCAACAGTTGAGCCCCCAACCTCAGCTTCAGTGCTCTTCTCATCGTCAAATAGATGCAAATTGTATGTGTCCAATTTCATTTTCATGCGTCTGCAAGGAGGAGGTTTGAACTTGATGTAAATTTGGTATCAGGTGCAACAGCTTCCAAAGCTCTGATTTTTCCGGAAACTCTCTCTCTCTCTCTCTCTCTCTATATATATATATATATATATAGTTAGTCGAAATTTGATCCAGTAGCCAGTTTGACAATCGATCGCGATCTTATGAGATTGGCTCCTATCGTTAATGGAAGCTCCGTCAAACTCCCAATTACTTCCGCTTGGAACAAAGAGCAAGTGCTGCTGCGCAAGTCGGAGAGAAACAATGATTGACATCATCTTCCCTGCAGAGGCTGCTACTACGTGTTCAAGTCCATCGACAGGAAGAAGATTTGGCAACATTGCGAAAGTCTCAGTTAAACATAATTTTAAATGCTTGCCTTGAACAACACAAAGAAGTTCAGAAAAAAATGAAAAACTCTCGGAAGAAGAACAACAACAAAAACGAAACCAAATACAACAACGCAATAATAATAATAGTAGGAGCGGCCCGAGGAAAAGCAAAGTCCGACTTCAGATCGGTGCACACAAAAGAACTTTGTCGAAGAAAGAAGTTGTCAAAACTTTGTCTATAAAAATCAAAACCTGTTTCTCAATAATAATAATAAGAAGAAAAAATGCCAGGGCAAAGTTTACAAAAACAGAGAATGGTTACCAAACGCGGACAGATATTTAGGTAGATGCATCTCAAGAAACCAAACGGTTGGAAAAGAAAAGAAAAAAGAAAAAAGGGAAGAACAGATTACAGATTGAGAATGGGGAAAACGACGTACCGTGCATGGGAGGCGCTTAATTGTTCCTTGTGCGTACTCATCGTGGAGTGCAGTCTCCGATTACTTCAGCGAGCTTACGCGCTGCGGCTGCGAAGAAACGCCAACGAAGGAAAGGGAAGAAGGACAACGCCACAATGACGAGCGCTTCGCAGCGAGCGCTTTGCCTCCGTAACCGTAGGGGCAGCATTTCTTTTTCATCCATTATATGGATGAATTTTACCTACTATTTTCGTCCATCCCCTCCTAGGCTTCTTCATTGTTCCTTCGTAGTGCAAAGAATTTCAAACCTTTTAATTTATAAAGTGAAGAAATTTTATTGCATTATGGGGCCTGAGTGAAACGGCACCCACCAGTGCAGCATCCAAAAAATCTCGTTATGGGATTTTTTTGGATGAAACCCAACCCCAAGGTCCTTGTCCCTTGGGGTAGTTGGGCTTTCTTTTTTGAAATTCTCATGTCTACCTACTCCATTGTCGCCTTCTTGCACTAGTACAAAATGTGAGTGCAATTCACTAGTCCCATTGTCGGCTTCTTGCACTAGTACAAAATGTGAGTGCAATTCACTAGTCCTAGTGAATTCATTGCATCCTCACTAGGTCTTATTCATTAGTAATAGTGAATTCAATCAAAATCCAATGAAATTGTTTCACATACAAAAATACATTTTGCTGCAATGTTGACTCCAATATCGTAATGCTCTCGCTTTGTGATTGTGGTTGTTATTATCGTCATTTCAGCTTTGGCATCGTAATGCTCTCATTTTGTGGTTTCGGTTGTCATCATCACTTTCTTAACTTCAACATTACAACGTTCCCACTTGCCATCACCTCAATAAAGTAAGATCTTGATTTTAATGTTTTGTTGATGCTTTTGTTTTGATCATGGTGCTTCTTTTCCTAATGTTTTTAGTCTAATCTTGGTGTTTTTATAGTGCTTTCAATATGTTTGGTGCTCTCATGGTGCTTTTGTTCTAATCCTAGAGATTTTGTGGTGTTGTTGTTTTGATCTTGGTGCTCTTTTCTCAGTGTTTGCAATTTGATCTAGTGTTTTCCTTATGCTCTTCATTTGTTTGGTGTTCTCATGGTGTTTTTGCTCTAATCTTGGTGCTTTCCTTTTAGTAGCTTGCAATTCAATCTTGGTGTCATCCTCCTAGTGTTCTCGATCTATCTAATGTTCTATCGGTGCTCTTACTCTAATCTTGGTGTCTTTCCCTAATTTTTTTTATCTAATTCTGGTGTTACTAATGGCTTTAAACTTAGTGTTCTCCTAGTGCTCTCTTGGTGTTCTTACTTTGATATTAACGTTCTTCTAATGCTCTTGCTATAATTTTTTTTTTTCATTATGTTATTCTCCTCTTGGTGCTCTTGCTCTAATTTAAGTTTTCTCCTCCTAGTGTTCTTGCTATGATTTTGATGTTCTTGTTTTAATCTGTGTTTTTTTTTGTGTTCTCGTTTTAATCCCAATGCTCTCCTCTTAGTGTTCTTGCTCTAATCTCAATGCTTTCAATTTGATTATGGTGTTCTCCTAGTGTTTTCCTCTTGGTTCTTTTATTTGGATCTTGGTTCCTTTTTTTTAGTGTTTGTTCTCTTGGTGTTTTTGTTTTAATCCTAATGCTGTCATTTTAATCCTAATGTTTTTTTAGTATTGTTGTTTTAATCTTGGTATTTATCCTTTGATCTTGGTGCTTGCTCGCCTAGTGTTTTTTAATCAAATCTTGATGTTTTTGTCGTCCTCATGCTCCTATTGGTTAAATTAATTTTAATGTTTTCTTGATGGTCTTATTTTAATCATAGTGTTTATTATTTGGTGCTCTTATTCTAATATCGATGCTTGTTTTCTTGCTCATACATCTAATCAAAAGGGAATTTTTTTTTAATGATCCATCAAAATGCCCTTTGTTTAATCAAATTAGCCATACTAAATGACCATTTTAAGTCAAATTGGTCATATTAATTTGGTTAATTAACTTACTTACTATGCCTACTAGGCTACTTACTTATCTACTTAGCATTTACTTACTTATGTCCTACCTATTTACCTACCTACCTAACATCTAACTATCTATCTACCTACCTACTTATCTAATTATCTACGTGCGTACTATTTACTTACCTAAACATACACATATATACCTACCTAATTACCTATTTATTTACTTACATAATTATCTATTTATTTACACACCTACCTACTTATTATCTACCTACAAATCTACATATACCTACCTATATATACCTACATACCTACATATCTACCTACATACTTACTTATATTTTATATAAATAGGTACATACATTTAAAAACATAGGTAAGTAGGCATGTGTACCTACCTATTTACCTAATTAAGTACCTACTTACTTACTAATGAAAAAAATTCAAATTCAAATGACAAAATACACAAATTGACAAAAAAATTCATTGAAGTTTAAGAAACATGTTAAATGCATTTGGTATCATATTGTTTTATAAAGTGATGTGGTGGTTTAATAACTAAAATATTGGTATGGAACCAAAGAGACCAGAATTCAATCCCCCTTCCCAACATATATTGTGTGAAGTATGTATGTTTGTATATATACCTTGTACATATTTATAAATGTATAGTACGTAGGTGGGTTGTGGATAGGTAGGTCATGGGTGGGTGAGTAGGCATATACTTACTATTTATTAATTACATTTTTATTATCTAAAAATTGAGCTATTTAATTAATTAACTTTTTTTGGTTGTCTAATTTGACTAGTCCAAAAGACCATCTTATGGTTAGTAAAGAAAATCATCAATCAAATTGGACATGTTCAAATCAACTTGTCAAATATGACTAAGTGATCAAATTTACCAAATGTCAAAATGACTAATTTTTGGTCTAATTTTTTAATCAAATAAACCATGATATCTTATATTCAATAAAATTCACAAGAAGTTCAAGAAATATTAAGAGAAAGTAGTTGTTGAAGGCATTATTGATGCACCAATGTTATTTGAAACAAATGCAACAAATGAACATGTTAATGCAAATGAACATGTGCAAGTTCCAAGCATCGCAAATGAACCTATTGATGCAAATGAACAAGTGTAATCAAATGTTGTTACAAAGGAACATCAACAAACAAATGTTTTTACAATAAAATAACAGGTTGAACAATCACTTGTAATCTTCATTCCTCCCATGGGTCAACATTTGTTTTATGCATATGTTAATTCTTTACCCTACTCATTCTTTCATATTAAGAAGGTGGGTGGAGGTTTTTTTGGCCAATTTTTTTATGACAATAGCGTAATGGCCAAGAGTTTAACCTTATTAATAATCATTAGTGTGCATGCAATACTTGCATTGCTTACGTAATAACCTCATTTGTAATTATTGGTGCAATACCCTTTTTTCTTTTGTAATAAATCTAAAAGTAGTCATTGGTGTACATGGAATACCTTCATCTTTTATACTTTATTTAAACATTTCAAATTTTTCCCCCCCTTTTTTTTGTTCTTCTAGTTCAAAGGAAAATGTGTCACATTGGGTTGCCAAGGAGGTGTGATTTGGGGAAAAGATAGGCATAGGTTTATTTGCAAGGTTAAAGCTTACAATGCATCCTATTTGGCCAAATATTTCCTTGTGAAACATTTGCACCAAAAGCATGATATTTCCATGAAACCCAAAAAGCCCGAGCACCCATCTACTCAACAAAAGGGGTTGCATTGACAAGACCCATGCATTCATTGATGCATGGTCTTGTGTTGGAAAGGCACGTGCCACATGTGAGTGGGATCAATTACAAAGTGATGCACTACAAATAAAATTGACATCAAAACCTACATTGGTAAGGTTGGCTTCTTCCAAGTTGCTTGTTCTTTTGGACATTCCCACATGGGTTGTGGTCCATCTCCCCCAATGTGGTGACCAAACAAGAAAAGGACAATGATATTGTTGATTTAATTCGAGCTAACAAGGTCTCCTACACAAAGGGCTTCAAAGATTAATGGAATAGTTGGAATTGAACGAGATCTTCAAACCAAAAATGAGCATGAGAAAGAATTCGTTTTAATTGTTCATTATCATGAAATGGAAATGATTCATGGTTGGTAAGTGATCTCACATTCAATTTTCACTTGAAATTTGCATTATGCTTGAAACTTGTATTGGTAAATTATAATAATTGATTTGTGTGTATGTTCACCTTAAGAATCAAAACACCTTTAAGGAGGTGTTCATAGCAAATGTGGTGAAAATAGTTTCGGCAAACTGACACTTATACACATGACAATATGTTCGACTTCCATAGAATGTGGCAGCTAATTATCAAAATGCAAATGGATTATTTAATGATAGTTTTAGTGGGAGTGAAAGTGAGAATGGGAATGATTAGAATATGAAATGATTTGCAGACATAAATCAATTTTCATGATCATTTGTTCAAGTTCAACTTGGCATCCCATTTTTTAACCAATAGGGTAGATGCACAATTGAGTGTCTTACTATTGTAACAAAATGGTGTTTTTTACCTTGGTACCCTTTATTCAAATGCATATGGTGATTAATATATCCTTAAATCTTCTAATTAAGACTTGGATCTATACTTACAATTTCATTATGAAGAGAATTGTGTGGTTATTTATTGATAAAAAAATCCATTTATTAGTAGTAATGGACTTTTGAAATTGAAATATATAGATTGGTCATCTGATTAAACCATCACAAAATGGAAATATTATATTGATTCACATTCCAAATTTGTTATTAGGATTTAGTATATGATGTAATACAAGATAATAAATTCATATAAGGAATCTTTTTTTTCAAAACCTTAACCATTTAATAATTAAAACTTTTGAATGGTTAAAATTTGACCATATTTTCATAAGTCCATACAAGTTACAATTTTTTTTGTTTTTCAATTTCTTTGTCCCAAAAGCATATTTTTTGAAAGCTTTACATGGGTCATTATTCATCTAGACTTTGTGGGTTTTTTTTTAGGACTTCCAAATTTAAAAATGACATCAACTACATTGATACAAGTTTTGACATAGATCTAGGAAGGCTTGTAAATGATTGAACATATATTATTCAAAGATTAAAATAATAATAATTTTTAAAATAACAACCATGTCCATTTGAATCATATTAAATGATCTTGTATTGATTTATAAGGAGTGTAATTTCTACCGATATTGAGACACTCGATCGTGCATTCACCCAATACATATTTTGTACCATGTGGTTTATGGCATCCATGAATTTTCAATGCCACATTTTTGTACGTTAATATAGGCTCCATGGACATAGCCCATTGGCATTGGGAAAAAATGTATGCAAGGATATGTAATTGTAAAAAATTTGAATTTGCATAGATCCATATATGTGGTGTATGTGCATCTTGCATTGAACAAAATTGATTAGATATATTGTTACTAGATGAAGGTATTGCATATGTAGTCCCAACATTTGTGCAAGTTCAATTAAACCTTAAAGGAATTTCTTTTCACAATGTTACCTTGATTGAAATAAACACACTATTTCATAATGAACACTAGTCCAAGATTACTTGCAATATATGGATATTTGCATAGGTTTTTTATTTTTATTTTTTTCGTGCAATACCCTTGACATAGTGCCCATCATAATATGCCAACCTCATCCTTAAACCTAATGAACCAATTAGGGTATTGCATAAACTTAAACGAATGTGAAGCAAGTACCCTTACCCTAAACCTAATACACTAATAAGGGTATTACATAAGGTCTAATTTTCTTTGGGTTGAAACAATACCCTAAGGATAATGTGAAACACAATGCACCAACCTTAACCCTACACTTAATATATTCATTATAGTATTGCATAAACTCTAGTTTTTTTTTATGGTCAAACAACATTGTCAAAACTAGTACTAAACACAATCCACCAACCCTAACCCTAAACTCATTGATGTATTGCAAAATCTATGGGTTTTTTTTTGGAATTAAACAATACCTTCAAAACAGTAAGAAATTGAATTCGTTAACCCAAACCTTAAACCTATTCCACCCATTAAGTTATTACAAATTTGGCTCTAAAGTTTTTTTATGGCCATGCCCCTTGGACAAATTGGGAAACAATATTCACCACCCCTAAATTGAATATGAGCATGGCTAACCAAATGAAGGTATTGCAATTGAACTAAATTTCTTTGTTATAATCATATGCAAGGCCAAAATTAAAATATTGTGCACCACTAATATAAAAGTATTGTCATTAGAATATATCCCCATTTATTTGAAAATATTACATGTGGAATCTTAATTATGAGATTATAATTATGACTATCCTACCAATATTACAAAATTCAAATAAAATACATTAATAATAGTACATTAATGTGGGTATCACATGGGTAAATTTGATCATCAACTATATAATGGTCAAATTTGGGTATTAACTTTGGAGATAATAATTTATTGGCACAATTTCTTAGGGGGTATGTCTTGACTATGACTTCATAAATGCATATTGTATAAATCAACTTACTTAGATTTTTCACATTACATGCACATCGGGTTATTTAGAAGGTGCCTCTAATCTTTTTATGACTCTAAAGTTTTAGAACTCCACATATTTTAGGGTATGATTGATTTTTTAATGTGGTTAGTAGGTCTTTATCCTCTTAATTTTTTTCCCATCAAATATGTTTTATTATATGAATCCTTTAGATAGTTTGTTGCAAAATTGACTCATGTTTAACACATTGATGTGCACTTTTAGAGGTCCTAAACCAAAACTTGAACTTCAATTTTCATCAAATGGATTTTTGGTTTGAATTCCTTAACATTCATATGAATGAAAAATCAATAACTTGCCATGGATGCCATGACTTTAAATGGAAAAACCAAAATATTTATCCAATTTTGATTGTTTTTCTTTGTGGTCTAACACCCATATATGTAATTTATTATGCAAGTGTTTATTTCACATTTAATGACCCCTTTTGAAGTTGTTTATTGATATTAAGGTTTCCTTTTCCATGATTATTATGAATCTATCATTTTTTTCCCAACTTGGGAAGGCATTTGTTTAAGGTTTGGGTTCATACAATACCACCATTATGGGGTCCATGGTTTGATGCAAATTAGGACACATTTGTAACCACTAATAAATTAGCAAATTTGGTTGTAAGAAATTACAATTCTAACATTCATTTTCAAAGTAATTTTTTTTTCCAAATTTAATCATTTGTTAGATGGGGTTCATATTGTTTTCTTCATTCATTATTAAATTATAACTCCAAAAGATATAATGAAAATTGGATCTCTATTGGGGGACAATGGATACAACAAATACCATACCAAGTAATATGATATACCTTGTATTCTTTTTATAAGGTTGAAGGGTTAATTTTGAATGATTTTTTTAATATAAGTAGCAATTGCAAATGATTGTTTGGGCATTCAATTCTACTAATTGGTATATGGACACATGTAATAAAATTAATGATGAATTAGGCAATATGTGAATTTATTGTTGTTTCATAATTGTGGCAAAATGAGCTTGTGGGTTAATATACCGAGATTAGAATAATAATATTGACTTGAAATAAGGTACATTTATTCTTGTAGAATCACTTAGACTTGTAGGGTTACTAAAATGGGGTGAATTCCATGTCTCAATCCATTTAGGTCCAAAACCTGACAAGGTCACCTTTCTCCAATGTGGACTTGGCGTGGAAAAATGGGTTTAAACATGGAGGCTAGAACAAGGTGGCAATGCAAATTGCATATATTCCCCATGCAAGGGTATCAAAGTTTTTGGATGGTGAATGAAAGTATGTGCATATCCCAATTGAATGGAATAAAAGCAAAAACTTGGTCCCGCAAAAAAATTCAAAAAGCTAATAATAAAAAATCACCTTAAATGTATTTAATTTAGGTTTTTGACATTTTGAATGTTATATCACACATCCTTGTGTAAACTACATCACAAACTTAATATCTCACAATTTAGTAATGAAAGTCGTGCAAAATTCGTTCATTCATAATTCGTACATTTCACGCACTAATATCATGCATTGCAAACACATTTGACACACGAATTTATTGGAAGATGTGAAATCTATATGACATTCATTCATTCATAGGTTTGTATTTCATCTATTAACACATTTATCTATGTGTTAAACGTGTTTTCAACACATGATATTCTTGTGTAAAATGTACCAACCTATGAATGGACAAATTTTGCACGATTTTCATTATTAATTTGTCGCATGCTAAATTTGTGATTAGTAATGTAATTAGATTATGTTTTGTAGGTATTAATGTCTGTATGGACCAAAAAACCATTGTGGAAAACTAAACCACACAAGGTCCATAAAATGTGGTTATTTGGCCCACTTTTCAATCAAACAACTATACACATGGCCCAAGGTTACAAAAATCATTAGGGTGAAAACATGGTCATAGGAGCCAGGGGCACCAAGGTAAAAGTCCGTTTCCAAGCACTACACATGACATGTGTCATTTTTGCATTGGTTTATAATTTATAATTTTGTATTTTGAACATCCAATTTAACACCGCATGTTAGATATAAATAGGTTTTGACTAAAAATTGATTTTATCTCACACATATTATGCATTCATGCCCTCTATCACATAAGTATGAACAAGTTTTATTAAGGCCACATTTTCAAAATCCATAATTTTCAAAGTGAAAAACACCTTTGAACCAAATGTGCTCAAATTGGTTATATAAACAACTTTCATTAGTTCAAGTCTTTTTGCCCTTATAATCATCAATGTTAAAATCTTCTCCAATTTTCAAAAGGAATGGTGCACATTTGATAAGAAAAAAGGACACTTGAAAAATATAAGGATTATCCACTCTCGAAATTTGATCACTTTGAACACGCAAAAACATTTTTGATATGTGTCAAGCTTTGAACATATAAACTTTGCAATTAATGGAAATTATTCGAAAAAAAATACGATAATCCAAACTATTATGCTTCCCTTGTGATCTTTCATCATAAAAAAACTCAATTTTAAGGAGTATCCATTCACTTGGGTGGCTCCTATGACTATGTTTTAACCCACCATCTACCATTGAACACACCATGAAAGCAATTTGGAAATTTTTAGACCTAAAGTACTATTGAATTTGGAGTAGTTTTTATCATTGCAATTTCAATTCAATTACAAAAATGATTTTGTAATGAAAAATTAATTATGTAACCAGTTTAGACTTGGGCCAACATGCATTACTAGTGTGTCACACTCCTATTTTGGATGTTGGTGGGGCCTAGTTTGAGGGCATACAATTGTTGGGAACTACAGTTATGTACTTGTAGAAATCCAATTCACATTGTGCTACCTAAGGACAAAACATGGTTCATGGTGATTTTTCACTTTGTAAAATGTAAAAGACATAAATAAATTTGAGCTAAAAGTTTGAGATTTCAAAAGTAGTATAAGAAATATTTTGGCAAATTTTGTTCAAAACTATGGAAAACATTTTTTTAAAGAAGAACTTCTAACTGCCAAATCTCAACTTTTTGAATGACAAAAAATCACCAAATTTTACATCAGATTCCAATTGATAACCAACAATATGCCAATATGGAAGCATGTTTCATTACCTTTATATTACTTTTTAGCCAAATTCGGCTCAATCGTCTTATATAGATGATGACAACTTGGGCTACATTATAAATTCAAATTTTTATTTTAGAATAAAGAAAAAGAAAAACCATTGATCGAAAGATACATGTGGAACCCAAAATGAGAGCATATTAAAATAAAAGCCCATGAAATATTATTATATAATTTTGTTGTAAAAGGTCACATGAGTTTCAAAGGAAAGCCAATGGAGAGCTTGCACATGGTGCACACAACCCTAAATCTATTTCATGACTGTCTTTATATCTAATAAAAAAACATGTTTTTTTTAGTTATCTTTGTTGACTAAAATAGTCAAAAAAATGTCATTGTCAACTAAGATAATCAAAATTTTAGTCAACACCGACATTTTTTTTACTATTTTAGTCAACAAAGATAACTTTTTTAAAACATGTTTTTTATTATATGTTTCACATATGTCACAAAAGCTCGAAAATTACATATGGAGCCAATTGGGGTTGGGGTAATGGTGAAGCAAATATATATGATAAATGGGTCCATTCAAAGTTGGAATACACAAAAGGAATGTCTTGTCAGGTGAAAGCACATTACGATGTAAACAACAAACTATCATAGTTTGACAATTTTTGATACATGTGGAACTTTGATATACCATGGTGGATGTTTGGAAAAAAATTTGTAACTAAAATTTTCAATTAATGGTGGTTTATATCCCAATATATCATTGTATCATGAAATTGGAACAAATATGAACAAATGAATTATTAATTGGAATACATTTTCACTTTGAACCAACCTTATCACAATGCTACAATTATGAAAAAAAACTACAAAGGACTAAATTTAATGATAGTTTATCTGTGAAATTTTGCACATGTAAAAAGACAACCATGAAAAAAAAAAAAAAAAAAAAAATTTTAAATTTTTTTTAAAATAAAAAAAAAAAAAAAATAATATTTAAAAAAATTTTTTATTAA
>Ga0116227_10000785_pt1 | contig 65776 bp, 43 predicted proteins | sample S1TSphgellanicum_FD_89693 | JGI IMG/M metagenome (GOLD analysis project Ga0116227, IMG submission 89693) | Host-associated microbial communities from peat moss isolated from Minnesota, USA - S1T2_Fb - Sphagnum magellanicum MG | ecosystem: Host-associated > Plants > Peat moss > Unclassified...
AAAAACAAAAAAAAAAAAAAAAAAAAAAAGAAAAAAAAAAAAAAAAAAAAAAAAAAAACCATGAAAAAAAGAAAGAAAAAAAATCAAAAAAAAACATAATCCTCTCACATGTCAATCACACATTGCTTTATATTGAATGCTCGCATTGGACCCCAAGCCTTAAGACACACTCATTATACCTTAGGAAAAAAATGTTTTTTCAAATGTGAAGAAGGGTTCAATTAAGATTCAATTTGCTTCAAATTGGTCCCTAGGCTTTTGGTCCCTAGACCCTTGTCTAAAGTGGCCCTTAGATATATTGATGCTCATAAGATTGACTATGCACAATGAGTTTATAAAGGTTCAAAATGTTTTTTCAAGATAGTAATGGGCCAAGTCGACTATATTGTAGTACCTGGGCAGTTTTGACACTAATTATATTATTTGTATAAATGTTTAAAATTTCAAAAAAAAAAAAAATTTCAACGAACAAAGTTTTGTGAAGGAAAATAGAAAATATTTTGGAATTGTTGAGAATATTTTGCATTTAAACATGGAATCTTCAATTTTAACTATTTTAACTAAGCCATGTGTTGAAGCTGCCCCTGGACTAGGGAATCACATCGGCACATTATAAGGTTTGTGTTTTTCATTAGCCAAACTAGTTGACATGCTTAGATGGGCAAAAAAGCTTGGGCTATTCAGGTATTTTTCACATATTTAAAGTGGATGGGGATTTTTTTTCAATTACCAAAATGGCTGAAGCGATAGTCAGTAATAATTTAAAAAGTGATAAAGTTAATTGTGGAATTGAAAAAAAATTGTTGGGAAAGAAAAGAAACTTTGGGCACGTCTAATTTTTTTTAAAAAAAGGATTCTATCTAATGAGGGCCACCAAGAAGTGGTTCTTTTCTTACTTGGTTGAATCATATGCACATTTGAATCAAAGATATGGGATGTTTGTCAAATTTTGGGACCAATCCGACAAAAACACAAGCATACAACTTAGTTAGGAATGGCCACACAATTTTTAAATAGGTGTTTTGTATGAAATTGCTTGCCTCCCTTTGTGGACAATTGCAAGAAAATGCTATCATCAATTGACAATTTAGTATTCTATGTTTTTGTTATATTTGAGGTTCTTTTCAAGGTTAATAAAAAGCAAGCAATGAAATTCTTTAGAAATTGTCAATTATGTACTTTTGGTGACATATTTTTGTCTATCATATTTGTGGGTAAATGTATAATAGATTTATTTAGACCAATTCCCAATTGTCTAAAATTCAACAAAGTTAAAATGATTATCCAAGCACTAGACATTAGGTTGTTGTCAGAGTTATAAACACCATTAATTTTTAATTTTTTTAAAAAGTGAAATAAATCTATTTAATTGTTACACTTTGTTGCATCATCATCATCATCTTGTGTTACAATTTTTGCATTCTGCACTCAAATATATATTCTCTTGATTTTTCTTTTTTCTACATTCTCAATTTCATTGTTCCATTGTCATGAATTGTTGTTTTCTAAGTTCTTTCTTCTCAATGCCAATATTTGTTTTCTCAGATTTTATTTTTTTAAAATTCTTGTTTTCTAGTAAGTGTAACTTATTTTACAAACTAGATTATGTTCGGTGCCTAGAGTCTTGGTACCATAGTATAGAGGTAGCTTCAACACATGTCTATCAATTAATTAATTAATTTTGAAGATTCTATGTAGAAAAAATATATCTTGAACTTTCCAAAAGATTCTCTATTTTCTTTCACAAATTTTTTTTCTTAGATTTTTATTTTTGGGGCTAAAATTTTCTACTAATTATATAATTAGTGTCAAAGCTGCCAAGTACTAGGGTATGTTGTATAATTGAAGGGCATGGAAAGGGAACTTGGAAATGGTTTGAGGTTCAACGAATAAGTTGTCAAATATTGGGGTTTTTGAAAGAGAGCTTGATGTAAGAAAATAGGAAGGAAAGGTAATGGGGAAGGGAGTGGACATTTGAAAATGACAAAGTATGTTTCTCTACTAGTAGATTGAACCTCATATGGAATAGATTGGTATTGTAGGCTAGTGAATTGTATATGAAGAAAATTTCAAGATATAATGAAGTTATAACCTAATCATATTGGGGAAGTTTGGATTCAATTATGATTACTAATCCACACAGGGCATCAATGATAGCCCTAATCATCAAATTAATTGTGCACATTATTTCAAAAAACTCTTAAAATTTGTTAAATTGTGATGACACCATCCAAACAAAAAGTAAAAATTTGCAAGATTCTTCAAAAAAGGGTATTTGCATTTTTAGAGAATTGTGTCACCTTTTGGCAATTTTTTGCCAAAAAAAAGGCTATTAAGAATATTTAACATTTTGCACCCCTAAGGTTCTTTTTTTGACTTTTACTTGTGATCTTTAAAAGGATTCGGATATGTGGACATTACAGATTTAACAAGAATGTAAATATTCAATATAACTAGAATTGGGTGGATGCCAATCTTTTATGCAATACAAGCTGCAACATTGACCCATTTTTACATAATATTTTTGCAATAAAACTCTTTGAGACTTTTGTCATAATTACATTTCATTGATCTTCTTGTAGCAACTACTTACTTCTTTGATGCAAAAGCCATTGCCACCTGCATTTTTGAGAATGATGAAATTGCCATAGCCAAAATGATCTAAAGATTTCACTACTTTTGTCATTCATGTGTGAGAGGAAAACAAAATGAAATTTGCCAAAATTACTGTCACTTTTCTATACCAAGAGCCACCCACTAACATCTCAAAAGGTCCAAGGAAAAACATGGGTGACCAGAATTTTTCTTTTTTAATGCAAAAAAAAAGCTGCAATTTTTTGTACATAGAAAATACATTGATATTAATGGGGTCTATTGTTGGGATATGGAGAAGATGGGGGGAGTACACAAGTAAGGTGATGGCCTACCCATTGTTGTAAGGTGAGCAAGATTTGTGAAACCCAAAAAACATGACCTTTATTAAACCAAAGTAATAAATTATCGGCTCCATGCAAGATCCAGATGAAGCAAGATACAACTAAATTGCATCAATTGTGTGTCATGGGAAATCTAGGTTGAAATGGGTGAGATATGACCAGGAAAGGTAGATTTTGCATTTGTTGGCCTTGCAAGCCTACCAAGAAGGCAAGGATATTGTGTTTAGATTCATTATAGAGTATAGTAGCTTAAGGGATTTTGGCCCCTAGGTCATAAATAATAGGTCTATTTTTATATAAGGATTTTTGAAAGATGATATTTTGGCTTGTGTTGAAACTTGAGATTAGTTATAATAGAGCTATAATATCTTGATGGATTTTGGTTTCTTTTAGAGGATTTTTTGAAAATTATATTTTTGCATGGTGAAATATTTGAGTTTCCATAATTCTTCTTTTGCCTTAAGATACTTTTTTAATGCAAATAGCAAAGCCACAGTGTGACACACACATTGTTTAATAAGTGTTGTAAGATTTAAATTGGATAGTTTGGTCAATAATGCATGAATGCATTATTAATGGGTGGTGAATATTACGTAAACAACTCCATTTTTATTTCTATGTGTATTTTGAGGGATCTCCCCCCAGCGAAGAACCCTAGGGCATTATGCCGGGGGAACTCCCCCAATTTTATATGTTCCCATGATCCCATGGAAATATTTCTTTTCTATGAAATAGGAAAGAAGTGAGGAAACAAAAGAAGAGTTGTTTACATAAGGGGTCCATGTACTCATGCACTCTCTCCTGACGTTTGGGAACATCCTCAAGCTCACGCCCATGGGTGCCCCTCCCTCAAGAGAACACACTTGGTCACGAACCTCTCCTACAACAAAAGCACTTAGATAATATTATGACACAAGCCTTGGGAGAAAATGACAATTTTTTGGGGATGTTCACGGTGGTCAACATTGATGATTATACCAAGTTGGGATTCAATTTTTATGTGGTCGAATGGGGCAACATAGATTTTGAGAAATTGTTGATTTAGGGGTGGTTTACACTTAGAGTGCTTGGGACCACGCAAATCTTAAATCTCTCAAAGGTTCAAACTACAAAGGGTGGTCAGTTTGGGTTTACATTAGGGTAGTTTAGGGCTCAAGCCTAAGCAAATGAGTTTGGATGAAAAAACTTGTTAGAATCTTACATGGATAGTTGTGGATAATGTTGCTTGAAACTTTGGGGTATTTTTTCAGACCCACCTCAAAGAGGTCGGCCTAATGAAAATTGCTAGGACCCATGGGTTTCAAACTAATCTTAATTGTTGATTTATGAGATTTTTATTAAAGATTATAATTTTTTAGAAAGATAAAATTGGAAGGAATTTTTTGGTGGCTGGTAATAAAAAAGTTGCCCTTTAAGGCCTAAACACAATTATTATTAAAAAAATCCTTTTTTTGGAATAAAATTGGAGGTAATTATTAATTGTTACCCTCACTAAATTGCTTCCTCTTGAGGCTTAAAACAACAATGAAATGGGATCTTTTTTATTTTATTTTTGAAAAGAAAAATTGGGTGAATTTTTGGTGGTTCCCCCCAATGTTGCCCTTCAAGGCTTAAACATTATTAAAGAGAGAAAAAAAATCCTTTAATATTTTTGAAAAGTAAAAAAATGCAGGTGATCCATTCTTTGGTTCAAATTGGGTTTACTTTGTGAACAAAGGCCCTTGAGCCATGGCCCATGGGTTTTCCCATGATCTCATTCAAAAAGTGGGGTACCATGATGAGGTTTTATAGGCCATGGCTCAAACCCTCTATTGTAAATGACCCTTTAGGGCAGAAATGGGCTTAGTTGGCTTCCTAAGGAGCTTTGATCTTGTTGAATACAATTGTAATTTCAATTGCTCCAAAAAATTGCACAATTGAGGTGTCATATAGATCATAATGAACCCAATTGTGAATTAACAATCCTGAGAGAAATGATAACAAAGATGAAAGCTTTGAAAGCTCTAATTTGGGAACACAATATAAGGTGACAAAAATATTTTTAAAAAAAGGGAATTTTTGTTATCTTGATTTCGGTGTGTTTGGTTGTGGAAAGGGTTAATGATTGAAAAAGTGTGCTTGATGAAGCACTATTTGAACTTTTTTGATAGAAATGAAAAGATAGGTGTTGTGGATGGAGGACAATCAACTTTGAAGCTAATCAAGTGAGAAGAATATCTTTGACATTATGAAATTGAAGGTAATATTAGTTTAAGGAAATTAGTAACATGTTAAGGTAACATTTAGATGATGAATATAACTACAAATAAACAATATGAATATGTCTAACCTCAAAAAAAAAACAAAAAGATTTGAAAGATGACATTGCAAATTGGATAGGATCAATGGACGAGAAAGATAACATAAATCAATAGTTGGTGGGTTTGAAGACAATGTATGTTAGATCATGAAATGTTTTTTAAAAATAATGGCAGAAGATATGGTAAAGGATTATGGTAGACATCAAGTATATGATTTTATAAGTAGGTTGATGTTGTTTTATGGGGGTTGCTACAAATGTTTTTTAAAGTATGTGCACAACATTAGGATGAGTTAAGATGTTTCATTGGGGTAGAATATGTTATGATACACAATGATTTCCATAATCTAAGAGCTACCCAATCCTTGGATTCGGAAGAAAGTGAGGTGAATAATGAGATTGAAAGTCAGTAAGATGCATGACAATAATTTAAAATACACTTGTCGTGTTGAAGTAGCCAATTAAGAGGGATGGGTCGAGTAGATGATGGAGGCCATAGGTATTATTAGGTGGTCAAATTCTTGATAAACATGAGATGATTCTTAAATCATACTTTTCATTCAAGATGTCTTGAGCCAATTAAGAGGATATCTTGAATTTTGAATGCATGGGGCCTATAATAAAGGTTTTGGTAGATCCGCATGACATAAGAGGACGTGAAAATGAATTTAGTTATTTAACATATTTTATTTTAGTGTATGTCATTTGGCATAAAAATTACCAATTGTATTTGAATGGTATTGAAACAAGAATGTAATATTTTATGATAATTTGGATCATTTTGTGCAAGTACTTGTAGACAATGTGAAGGTACACAATGGTATAGTGGATAAAATTCTAAAGTTATCATTAGAGTTGAATATGAAACTGAACTAGGAAAGTGCCATTTAGGAAAAAAAGGTCGCGCTTTTAAAACACATGTTGGTAAAAAAAAAAAAAAAAGGTTGACCCTAGTAAACTTGAAATGATTTTGATTGCAATTCTATTTAGTTATACTAATGTTAAACAATTTTTTAGGCTTAACATGATACTAGTAGAATTTTATGGAATGGCATGTCTATATTCTTACTTAATAAAAAATGATTTGAAGTTGCAATGGATTTCAAATTGTCATGCAACCTTTGAGGTATTGAAGTCAAAACTTGTTCAACCCTAATATTAATTAAGTTAAAATTTTCAAAGGCATTTAAATGGTGGGAATTTTCTATTAACCGGGTGGGGGTAGTTCTTTTTAGATATAGGGTAAAATAAAGATGGCACATGCTAATAAAATCTTATCAAATGTACCAACAAGGTGAAGAACTAAAGTTCTTGATTTAAAATCAAAAGTAGGAAGATGATTTCTTAAGGAGATTTAAGAAAAAATGCACCATTTCAAGAAAACAAAAAATTTGGATGAAATCTATCAGCACTATGTTTCAATACAACATGTCTAAAATGTTGAGATTGTAAGAAATTAGAATGAAGGTGAGTACATGTCAAAAAGGGGCAACATTCATATGGACTTGAAGATATAAAGAGCATACATGTTTATCACTTTTCATATAAAGTTGCCTTAGATGCAATGAGATTGATATGAAAAACTAGAAGCAATTGCGAGTATGATTTAATGCCTATTGAAAATCACACTAATAAGGTTGACTCGCCAAATTTCTATTGGATCATTGAGCTTTGACTATAGCTAAATTGGAAAGTGAGGTCATTTGTTGCATTCATTTTGAAATATTTCTTTTTTTAAAAAACATATAGAATTGACTAAGTAATTTGACTAAATGTGCAATAAATATGGTATTCATTGTTAGCATATGGGATAAGCTTGTGTGTAATAAATGCAATGATATATAATATTTCAATGTTTTTTTAATTTTTGATTTGCAACTTTGTGGGATTTTGTTTGGTTGCATAGATGGATGTTAGAACATGAATTTATGTTCAACACATAGTGTCAACTAGGAGGAACCAAAGTATGTTTGAAGGTGAATATTAGGTTGCACTTATTGTATGCAATTCTGAAAAAGGAACTTGATGAAGTTTGAATGGTTAAAAGGACAATTAAAAAGATGAATTGAATCTGAAATGAAATAAATCTTACATTATTAAAAATATACAACAACTTCTTAATGGTTGGCATTTCAATGAAGTTGAAAAACCATTTAAGAAAAAAAAAAAAAGATTTATTTAGGAGGTCCATACTTGTTTATTGGCTATAAATATGAAAGGGCAGCACACAAGACCAATAAAAGAACACATGTTTGTGTTTCATTAGCCCATGATGAAAGGATTCTACAATTAAACTATCATTTGTGGGGACACACATTTTTTAAAGACAAATAACCCACAAAATGTGATTCATTCACAAATGAGTAAGTTAATCATCTTTTTTTCAATTTTTATATAGGAATTAAGATTTATTTTTAAGCATGAAAAAGGTAAAATAGTTAAAATTGATACATCTCATGATTGTTAAGTTAAAGAAATAATCATTGGATTACACAATCCATGGAGCATGGTGGTCATTTTGCTACTTCATACGATCACAAGAACACATTCTGAGTTTTGTGTTTTGCCTTTATAACTATGTATTAATTAGAAAGGACATTTGCAATTAGTGACTATTGAGTTGCTAAATTCATGTCATTTCCCCAATTTAGTCACAAGGACACAGTTGCAAAGTTCAATCGTCTTATCAACTAGGGTTTTTTTTTTTTATAATATTGAAAATCCATGTCATCATTGACCTTGGTTTGATGTATAACATGCATGCCATGTCAACTTAATCATTTTATTCAACTAAAAGTTACAAATGACACCTTGATAGATGGATGACATGTGTCAAAAATCTATAAACGCATGTTCAATTATGAATCATCACACATGAACAAAAGTCAACTTAATCTAGTCTAAGTAGCCTAGGTAATTAGCCTAGCCAAAAATCAACCTAGCCTCATTTAGTTAGCTTAAGCTACCTAATTTAAGCTAAATGGCCTAGGTTAAAAACAAACCTCAACCTCTTAGCCTAGGTAGCCTAGACTAAACTACCTAATTTAGGTTAAGTGGCCTAAGTATCATAAATTGCAATAACAAAGACTTGAACCCCTCACCTTCACTTTGGGGTTCAAGTCTTCATCCATTGTATTATCACTTTTTTTTATACTAGGTTTATTAAACACAAAATTATAAAGAGCAAATTTTTTTGTCTCAAATTAAATTTGGCTTAATTTAAATTACGTATAAATTGACATAAATTAACATACCTACTACCTACTAACCTAGCCTAGGTTAACCTAAGACTCCCTAGGTTGACTTAAGATGAGTTAAATCAACCTAGACTACCTATAAGCTTAGCTTAGATTAACCTAGGCCTCCTTATGCTAAAAGTAAATTAACCTAGTCTAGCCTAGCTAAAACTATTTAGGCTTGAAGTTAGACATAAATTAAGTTAGGGTAGACTTAACTAGGTTAAACCTAAACTAAACTAGATTAAACCTAAATTAAATTAGGCTAATATAGGCTAGACATAAACTAAGTTAATTTAAACATGGTTAAAACAAACATAAATAAGGCTAAACACAACTACTTAGGCTAAACATGGCTTAATATGGCTAAACATAATTAAACACCATTATTTAGGCTAAACATGGTTGAAAATTGTTAATGTATAGTTAAATCAATATAATTTATGTTTAAACTAAACATGGTTAAATAAACATAAATGAAACTAAACATAATTTTTATGTTAAATATGGTTAAACAATGATAAATTTAGTTAAATTTGAATATTTAGGTTAAATTTGGTTAAATTTGAAAAAATTAAAATAAAATCCACTATTGAAGCAATACATGGTTAAATTTGGCTAAATTGTGATAAAAATTATAAATTAACTAGGTTATTTAAACTAAATTTGGGTAATAAAATGATTGGTCTTATATGATTGTCGTTGTTTTTTAGTCATTTTTAAAAGTTCCATGAGTCATAATGTTGACTACTAATTATTAAAGACATTTTTAATCGTTCTTTAATCATGTTGGACATTTTAGTTGCATAGGACAAGTCATAAAAGACATGTTTTGGCATTATGAACATTTTCTACCAATCAATAAATATAATTTTATTGAAATTAATTTCACTAGTCATTAAGTTGACTACTAGTTGCTAAAAACATTTCTAGTCATTTCATTAATCATGTTGGACATTATAGTTGCAGAGGACAAATCATAAAAGATATGTTTTAGCATTATGAACATTTTTGATCAATCAATAGATGCAATTTTATCAAAATTAGTGTCATGAATCATTAGGTTTATTTCTAGTTGCTAAAAACATTCGTAGTCATTTCCTTAATCATGTTACACATTGTAATCACATAAGTAGGACAAGACGTAAAAACCATGTTTTGGTATTATGAACATTTTGACTAATCAATAAATGCAATTTTATTAAAATTAATGTTGTGAGTCATAAGGTTGACTACTAGTTATAACATCTTGTTGACACATGGCATGCCACGCCATCATCCTTAGAAATTGAGTTGTTATTAATTACTCTTAGTTGTAAAAAAAATGATATTTTTGAATTTTGAATTTTAAATCATTCAATATATATATATATATATATATATATATATATATAGATACCCAAAAATTAAATAAGTTTTTAATTGATTACAATCATAAAACCATGATGCCACATGGCATCTTGATGTCCTTTGCAACTACATAGTAATTTTTGTGAGCAAATAGTTATAAACATAGTAAAAAAAAGGAAATAGTTGTTTTTTAAACTAATCACAAAACCCAATATGTGTTATCGTGGATGATGCCAAATTTGCTTTTAAAAACTTTATATTTGTTGGTCAATGATGAATGGCAAGGATGGCATTGAATTACATGAAATAGTAATGTCCAAGAACAATGTTAAGATCATGTTAATTTATTCATGTTGTTTTCAATTCATTTTTGTGTGAAAAGTCTTTGACACTACTTGAAATATTTTATTTATTTATAATTATAATGACATGTTGTAAGATGAAAAGATTGTTAAGAATAAATTAGGGTAGACATTAAAGGGATTTTTTTTTTTCCTTTTTTGGAGGGAAGATTCAAATTACTTTTCTTCCATGAGGTTTTTGGAATACATTGTAAGATTGTATAACTATATGATAAAGAGAGCAAAAGTTGGGATATATCCCACATGTTCAAGTTTTTCAATGTTTGTTGGATATTTTTTAATATTTTGAATAGTTTAAGTATAAATTTAATCAAATATACTTAAAACAAGTAAAAATAATTCAAGATGCGATGTATAGATGTTACCAAAAAACATAATTGTAAAATATTATATATGTGATTACAATTTCTAGGGGGCTTAATGTGCCTTGACCCCTTTGGTAAGGACTATTGTAGAATGAAGTTACAAAGGATGGGAGTGACCAGTGGAATTTTTTGACAAATGTTTCAACCTTGTGCATGTGGTTGTTTCATAACAACATGTTGAACTAATGTTTTTTCAAAAAAAATTCATAAGAACTGTTACAAACTCAGTTGTCAAAATTTAGAGAGGTATTACATTTCAATTTGGTAATTTGTTTAATTTGGAATTTTAATTTGGTTTACTTAACATAAAACTTAGTTATGCCAATTATGATGAGTTTTAAATTTAAAACAACACACTTGTGAAACTTTCTTACCCATTTAAAAACAACATTGGAATCATTCATTTCTTATTCACGAATAACTTTTTCACACCACTATAAAACATGAGTTCAAATTGGTAAATGATTATTGTTATATGCATTTCATTGGTATCCTACTAATGTCCTTGTCTTGGGTTGAACAAGAATTTTCTTTTCTAGGAACCATTTTTTTGGTTACACATTGCTTAAATTTCAAGTACATAATATGGCTTCAAAATTCATGTATTGATAAAATCTTGTAAAATTAGATTTCACTCACATATTCATTATGTATTGTGTTACTAGAATCCAAAGTAAGAGATGAGGAAAACAAAAATAAAGGATGTTAAAACATAAGAATGTGCCTATATCTAATATCTTCATTACTTAATGGATTCATAAGACATTTGGAAATTGTTTGAAAATGACATATTTACACCTTTACATAATAATATAATCCAATATCTTTTTGGGTCATAAGAATTTTTTTAATGACTTGTAAATCATGATTTATATTTACTAATCATGTTATGCCATGTCAACTTGATTAGCTAATCCATACTTTAATTCATTCCTTGCACAAGAACACATTTTGGGTTTTGTGACTTGCTTATATGATTATGTATTGATTAGAAAGGACATTTGCAACTAATGACTATTGAGTTGTTAAACCCATGTTGTTTCACTCATTTAATTGCAAAGGACATATAGTTACAAAGCCCAATCGTCTTATCAATTAAGAATTTTTAATTTTTTTATAATATCAAAATTTTATGTCATCATTGACCTTGGTTTGACATGTAAAATGCATGCCACGTCAACTTTTTTTTTTTTTTCAACAAAAAATCACAAAAGATGCGTTAATAAATGGATGACATGTTTCAAAAAGCTACAAACACATGTTCAATTATGAGTCATCACACATGAGCAAAAGTCAACCTAACTTAGGTTAGGTGGCCCAGGTAATTAGCCTAACCAAAAATCAACCTAGCTAACCTAGGTTACCTAAATTAGGCTAGATGGATTTAAAGCCAAACCTTAGCCTTTTAGCCTAAGTAGCTTAAACCAAGCTACTTAATTTAGGTTAAGTGGCCTAGGCATCATAAGTTACAATAATAAGGATTTGAACCCTTCACCTTCACTTTGGGTTCAAATATTCATCCATTACACTACCACATTTTTTTATATTAAGTTTATTAAACACAAAATTATAAATATCAAAAAATTAGCCTCAAATTAAATTAAACCACTCTAAGTTGACATAAATCAACCTACTTACTACCTACAAGCCTCACTTAGGTTACCCTAAGCCTTGCTATGTTAAAAATAAATTAACCTGGTTTAGTTTAAATAAAACTACCTCGGTTATAGGGTACATTTAGATCAAGTTAATGTAGACCTAACTAAAGTAGACCTAAATTAAACTAGGTTAGACCTAGGCTAATCTAATGTAGATCTAGATTAAACAAGGTTAAATTAATATATAAGATAAACTAAACACAACTATTTAAAATAAACATGGTTAAACACATAAATAAGGTTAAACATGGTTAATCATGGTTAAACACCTTCAAACCCAATTATCTAGGCTAAACTAACATAAATGAAAATTAACATAATTTTATGTTAAACATGGTTAAACAATGATAAATTAAACTAAAATTTAATATTTAGGTTATATTTGGCTAAATTTGGAAATGTGAAAATAAGATTTATTACTGAAACAATACATGGGTAAACTTAGTTAAATTGTGATAAAATTATAAACTAAACTAAGTTATTTAAATTAAATTTGGCTAATAAAATGCTTAGTCCTATGTAATTGTAGTTATTTTTTTAGTCATTTTTGTTAATTACATGAGTCATGAAGTTAACTACTAATTGTTTATACCTTGTTAGCACATGGCATGCCACACCATCATCATTAAAAATTGAGTCATTATTAATTGTTATTAGTCATAAAAATAAATGGTATTTTTGAATTCCTAATTTTAAATCATTCAAATATATTAACATAATTTCAAAAATAATAATATATTTACCCAAAAATTGAAAAAGTTGTCATATTGACTATAGTCACAAAACCATGATGTCATGTGGCATCTTGATGTCCTTTGCAACTACATAATAATTTTTATGACCAAATAGTTATAAACATGGTCGAAAAAGACAATAATAGTTTTAAAATTGATCACAAAACTTCAGATGTGTTGTTGTGTCATAAGAATTCATTTTTTGGGGCCTTTTAGGCTCCTAATATTGTTAATGGACTCAAATTGGTTACATCAAAACAAAATCAAAATTGTTGGATATTTGATATCAAAGGTTATGTTTATCATTAATACAAAAGTGAGGTGTAATTCATTAGCTTGAATCACTATGGGGCATTAAAAAATGCAATATGTCCACCCACCCTAGTCATTTTGCCTTGGTTAAAGTTATGTCATTATGGGATCAATATGTAATTGTTAGGTGCAAAATAACATTAGATAGGCAAGTAAAATAGGATTGGACATGTGGCACAAAGTAATTTGGACATGTAGGTAAAGTGATTGGATAGGTGGATAGTTTTTAAATTGGTTTAGATTTGGACATAAGGTATTTTTTGAATTCTTGTTGTTGAAATGGGGTTTTGGAGGGAAATGGGACAACATTTCCTCTCCTCTCTATTTTTGGTTGTGTATCATTTTTTCTTGGCAAGTTTGGGTGTTTTTGAGAACATTGATTTATGTGTTGTAAAACATGTAAAATTTAAGTGTGATAAAACTAAAGGAATTAAGGATTTGCATAAGAAAATATGGTCAGTTCTACAAATAGAAAACCTATCAAGATTTCTAGTAAAAGTGATGTTAGTAGATCTGAAAACCAATAGTTTAAGCATCATTATGATACTTGTTTTGAATGTGTTTGCATAGATGTAGAATTTAGTACTCAATAGTGGTCATCATGTTTCATTATTAGTTTAATCATTATAGTAGATAGGTTTGTTTTATTGTTGTTATTAAATAGGTTGTAATTAATTAGGGAGAGGTAGGTAGGTAGGTAGGTAGGTAGGTAGATTGTAAGCAATAAGTAGATAACCCCTACATAGCCTATGTAACCCTTAAGTAAACTTATATTGTTGTTCTTAAATAATCCTTAAATAGACTATGTTGCCCCTCATTATGTCCTAGGTTGCCTTAAGTACCCTCCATAAACCCTACAATATTTTACATAAAATTGAAATAATCTATGTAGCCTTTAGGTAAGTTATGTAACCCTACAATAGCCTGTACAATAAGCCTTAGTTGGTAGATTTACATAATTGTTAGGCATGCCTATCTTGTCCTTATGTAAGCCTTAAAATAACTTATGTAACCCCTATGTATGCATGTGTTTTCCCTAGGTAGGTCCTAAGTAGAATAAAAGGCATTTACATAAGTCCCTATGTAGCTTAGGTAGACTAAGCACGCAACATACCCTTAGGGTAACCTATGAAAACCTTTAAGTAGCCTATAAAGTTCCTAAGGTAGTAGTTTATGGTAGCCCTTAAGTAGGTTAGTACATAGCCTTTAGGTGGGTTAGATAGCCCTTAAAGTTGCTTATAATAGCTTTTAGATAGCCTACATAATGACTAGGTAAACTACATAATCACTAAGTAGCTAGGTTTACATAGTTTTTAGGTAACTTACATAGCCTCCTAGGTAGCCAACATAACCTTTAAGGTAGCCTATAGTAGCCCTTAGGGTAGGCTTATATGTATCGCCACTAGGGTAGTTTATGGTAGCCTACATAACCCTTAGCAATACAAGACTTGTATATATTATGTAGTCATCCAATTTGTGATTATATGTGCTTATTTGTCATTTACCATTATGTTTTATCATTTTTATAATTAATTACCATCCTTTTAAAATTTCCATTTTTACAACTATGGTATAACTACTAAATTGCACATCCTTCCATATTGACTACCTTCTTGAATTTTTCATTTAATAATAGGCCCCTACATTCATTTAATCACAAAATTAGTGACAATTTGGTTACTTCCTATGGTGCATTTATACATTTAATGTACATTAAGGTATTGTGGACCATATTAAGAATATATTTAACTTGTATTCAATGTATTCTAAGCATACTTGACTTGTATTATGGTATGTTGAGGTATTTAGTTTGTATTCAAGGGATATGAAACATATATTTGCTCATATTATGGGCATATTAAAATAAAATATTTCATTTTGATTTTATATGGTATGTTTAGAAGTATACCATGTCTATTTTAAGGTATGATTAAAGTATGTTAGTGGAGAGGTCATATTAATATGATAATCATTATATTAAACAAGTATTAGTTATTGATGAATTAATATTATCAACTAATTGATTAGTTATTAAAAACTATGAATAATTAATGTTGTTTAATTAGTTACTTCAAAAATTTAAATTGGCTAATTAGATATTAATCATAAATTGACACAATAATTAATAATTATTTTAATTATTACCACTAATTAATTGATTAGTTAATAAAAATGATAGAATAGTTAGTTAAATTATAATTATCATTATTTACATAATAATTTAATAATTAAATAAGTTAATATTTTATCTTTAACGAAATACTTTTGAATAATTTATTAACTATTTATTAATAACTAATTTATTTAATTACTAATAAATTAAACTAAATAACTGAATTGTAATATAAATTAACTAGTGTTATTCAAATATTTAATTATTAAATAATTACCTATTTAGTTTTATAATTTTAAAAATTAAAAAAACATAAGCTCATGCAAAATATGTTTTTAATTGTAAACCGATTTGTAATTAAGTTGCAATTAAAAGATTTAACCCATATGATTGGTCCTTGAACTTCATCTCACAAACTACATAAATGAGGTGTATTTTTTTGTGTTTTGATATTAAAATACGTGTATCAATTTGCAATGAGCTCAAATAATTTTAACTTTAAAGGCAAAACATAAAATCAAATAAAAATATTTACATGGTTATTTTTTAATTCACCTACCTTTTTACCTTCTTACCCACTTGCTTATTTAAATAAATAAGCATGTAAATAAATATGTAGTGTAGGTAGGTAAGTATGTAACTTAAGTTAATAGGTTTGTCTTACCTACTTAATATTACCTAACATTATGTATTGACCTGTTTAATTATTTAAATAAATCCTTTTTAATGTATTTTAAAAAATTTCAATTAATATGTCACATGGTAATTTTTTAATATACCATGTATCACAATCTAAGACCATTTAAAATGAATAATCATAATGGATTGTGGAGATCAATATCTCAAATTATAATAATAATTTGCACCCAAAAGTTTTCATAATGCCATGTGGCAAAATTTGATTAAAGAATGTGTTAAAATTTATGTCGTCAAATGACAATTAGTGATAGGGTTGTCTACTGGTTGTAAAAAAATGATTATTAGTTGCAAATATTATACATTGGTTAAAGGATGAGAATGTATACATCATCTATGTTGAATATTTTAACATCATGGTGAATCATCATTTGCGATTAAATGTTGGATGTGATTTCACTTATGCAACTAATAGATTTTTAGTTGTTAATGTTCATTGTAACTTATTTATAGTTGCAAATTACAATCACAAATAAGCACTTTTCTTCTAATGAATATAAAACATTGTGTTATGAATGCAAGAATGCCACAACGTTGGAAGAGGTAGATACTTAGTATGTTGGCATCTGATGTTGGTGGTATTCATTGGGGGTTGTTGATGGAGTTGGAGTTCAAGAGTTGGAAAATCGACTTAGTTTTTGGCACTTTGTGTTAGACAATGGGAAATATTTATGAATTATGTCAAGTTTTATCCCTCGCACACATCCATCATTCCATCCCATCTTGGTTACATGTTGAAAAGATGTAAAACCCATGTGAAAAGGAGGTTAAAATAAATCTATTATGTTTTGTAGAAGTTTTCATCAAAAGAACTTGTAGACATGCCTATGTGCAAATATATTAGAAGTCGTGCACAACATATGGCTTTAATAATCAAGGGAAAAAAAAACTTATTTGTATGTTGCAATAGTTGATGATTATTTTCAAGCCTTTAAGCAAACAACTTTGTACTACCAATTCAAGAAAGGTGATCCTCTCATACGAGGACATGATAGGAGTGAACTTCTTTTATGTAGAGCAACACAATTTGGTGACCCTACCTAACTTTTAAATGTAGTTTGAAAATATGCCCTTAGTTCATCCTTCACAACTAGAATCACACACTTGGAAGGTGAATAGATCTTTCACTCTTGCAAATAGAAAGCATACTTGCATCCAAGATCAAAAAAAGATTTGCATAGGCACAATCATGTCAATTATTGCCACCCACATGTGAACACACTAACTAGGAAATCACAAGTGCAAATTGAAGGGCCTTCTTCCAACATTGATGAATACAAACACATGGTTTCTAATGATGGGCGTGTTGAGGTCCTAGAATCTCCATGTGGAGATCAACTATGACATATATATAAAACAATGTCCCCCTACATTGCACATCTAATGTTTAACATTGCAAAAAACCAATAAGTATTCTTGCATTGCAGCAATAATTATCAAGACAACTACCATTTGTAATATTACCCTAATTTACTATAGTTTGTGATTCAGTTTCTAGGTGCACCCATGAAGCTTCACAAGTTCTAGTTTTGTGTGGATGACATGAATCATTGCATGGGGGCCACAAAGTGTAAACATATCATTAACATGCCAGTTGTATTGACAATTTCACCTACGAAAGCATAAACCAACCTCATGTGCAAGATGAGGTACAATATTCCAAGGAAGTAAGTTTTGTTTTCAATAAATGATAACATATCCATCCTTGAAGCCTATTTGGTGGGGAAATTTCTATTCCAATAAATTGACCAATAGATACAATGTCATGGCCTACAACACATTTTAAACATATAATGCCATCTAAGATGTCAAAATAACACTATAATGGGTGGGAGATTGGTTATCTTCTTGAAGTAGTTGTAAACCCACCATTGGAGGATCCTATGTTTGGATGTGGATGAATCTACAAGATTCTGTTTGGTGAAAGTCTAAACAATAGGCATTATGAAGTAACAATTGAGAAGTTGCCAACCTACATTCGCTTGGATTTTGTGACTATGATTGTAAGTCCATTGTGTTATTGAAAGAAGTAGGTGCCTTGTAAACACATGTACACTATGTATTATAACATATCATGTTTTGTGGGTAGTTCAAAATTTTCATCCATTTCCCTATTTGTAGTTAGGATGAAGTTTGTTACTTATTAGTTCATGCTATAACTTCTAAATAGCTAGAAGTATTGATCACATGTGACATCATAACTTTTAACCCATAAGTGTGTGAAGTGCACTACTTAGGATGAAGCTATGTGTTTCATTGTGATGGTAGAAATTTCATCCCATGCAAATGATTTGACTTAGTGAAGGTTTCAATCAATGTTCAATCATAGGTTTGGTTGGCATGAATCATGTTTGAATTTTGTTGTTTCACTATGTTAGAAAAATTAACAATTAGATCATGTATGCTACTTAAATGTTGACTAATAATGCATAACACTATATTGGGGAGTCTAATTACTTTGCAACTATTGTTGGGTGTAGTAAAAAAATGCAAGGTTCCTTTAAATGCAACACAAGCAAAATAGAAAAAATGTTATGAGCATACATACAATATTGTTTCTTAAATGAACCTCTTCATGTTCATTTCATTAGTTCCACATACAAAGGACACACCAAAAGATCCACAACTTAAATCCTTAAAAACTTAAATCATTAACACACTCACATGCTCATGTGTTAATGATGTTGTGCAAAGGTGAATCAAAATTAGAAAAAAAAATGATGTTCAACCTTTTGTACATATTTTTTTGTGCAATATGTTTTAAAAGTTATATTAACCTAAGACCAAGACCTTTGTCAAGTTACTATATTATTTTTGTAAGGTCTTTTAGTTATGTATTTACTTTCAGGCAAAAGCTTTATAGGACATGGAGTTATTACAAATAAAACTTGTGATAATGTGAATTACATTGTGTTATATTTCGATTGTTGAACTTCACATAATGAAAAAATATAACATTTTTTATTTCTCTCTTAGTATCTTTCATTCACTTGTTCACAATGAAAAGATTGCTAATTTTCATCAATTGATCCATACAAACTTTATGTTGCCCACTATTGCAAACATCCCAAATAAAGTTTTGATTTGGTTCATTCAATTAAGCTTTGGCACCTTAAATTCATCCCCATACTAAAATTGGTTCATAATCAATGTTTTTCTTTTGAAAAATTTAACATTGGGATGACCAAAAAAATGTAATGCATATTTTATGAAGGGTTTTTTGGAAAATATACACAAAAGTCATCAAATTTTGAGGGAAAAAAGTTAGAAGGTTCTAGACATAGACAATGAGTTCATATATATCACCATAACTAAGCAAGATTCCCAAAATTTTCTATTATCATGTATAACCTCTAACCAACTTTGGCTCATTCATCTAGTGGATGATTGTCATTTCACCTACTTGACAAAATTGGACCTAATTAAAAACCTATAGAATTCATAATTAAAGACCTAATAATATTTAAAACCTATAACATTCATAATGTATTTTTGTAATTCATTAATAAACATAAAAATTACTTCACATGATTGATAACTTGCATCACCAAAATCCATTAAAAAAATTACCTTCCAAGCAAATTTTAAAATTTGAAATTGACACAAAGAAAAAAAAAGTTATGATCGTTGAGAATATGGATAATGCTTTCAAAGTTATTGGATCAAAACATATTGTGAATTATCTTATGTTGTTGGTGATTATCTATTGAATGATAAATTATTTGCTACATTACAAAACATCCAATATCATGCATGGCAATCAAGGTCATGATGTGTTTCAATGACCAAAACAATTTTAAATTTTTTATTTGAAATTGAAGTTCAATGACCACATGGATTGGGATTGGGGTGGATTTTGGTCTTGTTCCTTGTGGACACCTTGATTCTAGTCAATGTGCCAACCAAATTTCAATCCCAAAAAGAAGTTTAGGAAAACAATTTGATTGTTGAAATGGTGATTGAAATCAGATCATCAAATCTAGATAGAAAAATTTATTTATTTATTTATTTGGGGTTGAATTCCAATTGCTATAACAATTGAAACCTAGGTCCACCTCGTTTAATTTTTGTAAAAAAATTCAAACCATCAAAATGATAACCAAATTTGAATAACCACATCTTGACAATTTGGGGTTTTTATCAAGTTTCAAGAAATTTGGTCATCGTATGGAATAGGACCAAAGTTCATTCAATCAATGCAATCCCCTAAAATTATGGTATTATTGAATTTAGGTCACCATTAGCATAACTAATATGACTTAAACACAAGATAATTATTGCTTTGACCTTAAATTGATTTGATAACATGTTACATTAGCATCAAAATTGATGTGACATGACTAACATTAATAACCATGAGATGCTTTCAATGTGAATGGAACAAAATTTGTATTACCATGCATGCCAAATGACGAAGCAACCATTGACATTGTTCTAAAATGAAAATTTGAATATAAATCACTTTATTTTTTAATGTAATATTTGGCTTAACAAAATTATGAGCTAGCTTTGAAAGGCCTCATCAATATGCCATCAAATACATAAAGTCAAAAATTTCAACACAAGGTATATGGGAAAACTTGTTTAACATTTCAAATTTTCTACAAAATCATATTAATCGATTTAGAAATTCCAAACAAACAAAATAGGAGTTGAATAAAATCCTAGATAAATTTGAAAATTTTCTGAAAATGCCACAACATGTAGTTTAATATAAAATTTCCTTTCAATTGAACAAATTATTCATGATGAAAACATTTGCACAACTTGTTACCTAATCAAGATTATAAACCACTTGGACTTTTATGAGATGAACATAACAAAAAAATGTAACTAAATGTCTTTGGCAAGCTTCAAAAACATTTCATCTTAATAAAATTTTGATATCAAGATATCACACAATGAAAATAGCTACAAAAAAATCATCATTTTATTACATGCATTCCAAACATTCAATGTCATTAATTTTTTTAATATAAGGGGTTGAAACAACTTCATGGATCAGAATGCGTAAAAATAATTTACATGGCATTTTGCACATTTAAAAGAAAATATAATTTTTAAAAAATGCATTCATGTTTATGATATTGTGATTTTACACGTTCAATAACATCACTTGATCAAAACTTGCTAGTGGGGTCTATCCACATTTTTTGTAACATTTACAAGTGTAGAATGTAAATGGATTGCATTGACATGTTAGCTTTGCACATGTTAAATTAAAAAAGATGGATGTTCATGAAACCTTTGATGATATTGAATCCAAACATATTACAAATTACATGAGATTTTCTCCAATTACATGTGCATGATATATATTACAACCATTATATGGTAGCATTTTGTAACTTTTTAAAAAAGGATTCATCCATATTCAATATTTTTTTTATTTTTAAATTTTGTAATAAAATCATATAATAGAAGAAGTGAACATTTTCATGGGTTATTGTGGATAAAATGTGCACTTATCTATGGTGTCAATAATAATGAAACTATTGAATAATTTATTGATGAATATGCAACATCAACAATCCATTATTTATGTTACTTTTGCAAGATTCACAAATACATATACATAGATGAACATGTCCTAAAAAATTAAAAAAAAACTAAACTATATGCCAATTTCATTATCCATTACCACCTATGACATACACAAAAATATTAAAACCATTCAAAGGAACTATACAATCTTCCAAAGCCAAAAATTCTATTAGATTTTACAAATAGAATATATTTGAGACGTTTAACAATATTAAAATGGGAGTGGGCATTTCATTCAAAGATTTTCTTAAATATTATGTTAAATATAGACTTGCACACCCATATAGATTCGTTATATAATAAATTAACACAACTTACCTCTTTAATGAAATGAAATTTGTAAAGGAAATCATAACAAATGCTTATATGATAAAAGTTGGAGCATTATGGGAAGCTAACACTAACATACAATGGTGTAATTTATTTTCGATTCACATGTTTATAACAAGTTGTTGGACATCATATTTCACAAAAATTGGTAAAACTATCACCAATGAATTTGAAACCATCATTAAAAAAAGTGAAAATGGAAATTTTTATGCAAAACAAAATGATTAAAAAAATATGCAATGTTTTTCCAAACACACAACAATCAACAATTTATACATATACATTTTAAACTTCTTTTATCATGTTTTTAAATCATTTTCATTTTCATATACATCACCCTCAAATGAATGTGTTTTTGTGTTCAAGGTCAAAACATGTTAATAGGAGCAAAAAAACATCTTGAGAGTCCTTGAAATTTCAAACTATTATATATATTTTTTGTTTTGACATTTTAAAGTTATGATAATCATTCCAAATTTTGTTAAATGACTAATATGAATGTTGAGGAATTCAAATTTAAAATTCATTAAATTTAATTTTGGGTTTAGGTTTTAGTAAGGGACCTTTGAATTTGAACAATAGTTGTGTCAAAATCAATCAATTTTGCAAATAACTAGGGTAAAAGATTATCTTAATTTTTAAAAAATGAAAGTAAAGAACATGAAATGATAATAACCTACTACCCACATTCAAAGCACTCACAATTTAAAAATTAAAGAATTTAAATTTTTTAAAAATCAAAATATGTTTCCAAATTTTAGAATTTCAAGAATCTTTTACCACATGTAAACAAGTTATAATGTACATAACATAAAATAAAGTTGTAGCTTATGATACAAAAAAAATAAAAATTGAAATCATGATTCTTTTTAAAGACAAAATGTAAAATTTGAAAAGATTTGCACATTTTGAAATTTTCATATTAATTCAACAATGACTAACACAAAACATATGATATATTGAGACAATAATATGTATTTAAAAAAACAAGTTATAATAGATTTCATTAAAAAAATCTTTTATTAGAAAAAATGAAAAAAACTAAAAAAGGAACTTGTAGTCCTCTTTATAAAATAATATTGTTGGCTCCTATTAGTGTGTTTTGACCCCTCAAATGAAATCTTAAAAAATAAAAAGTTGCCACCAAATTTCACTAATATTAAAACATAATTGATAATTGATAAATATTTGAAACAACTTAAAAACATATATAAGTTAAGTCTAAATGAGTTTGTAGCAAATTATGATTTTCAATTCGATAAAAAATTCAAAAAGGTTGCATTCCTTTAATATTTTGGTATGTACTTTATAACAAACATTTAGATTCAAACATTAGAAGAAAAAAATGTATTTTCGACTAATCTTTGTGATTAAATTTTAGTCACAAGAGACATTTTAAAATTAAAATCCCTTTAATCACTTAAGACAAGTCACATATGATAAATTAATCGCAAATGACAAAGTCAACAAATACATTTCATCCTTTGATTCCATTGTATACGTATTGTCACATGCGATTAAGATGCAATTATTTTGGTCACAATTGAGGGCAGATGATGTGCTGCCACATGTTTTAATATTTGATTATTTAAAATATTATTATTATTATTTTGAAATAATCTAAGACATTCAATTCAAATATTTTCATGATATAATATTATGACATGTGACCCAATATAAGTATGCCACATGGCATTAAAAAATAAAAATAAAAATATTAATATTAGGTTGGTAGGTACCTAGGTAGGTACATAAATAGGTCCTACAAACTTAGGCTACATACCAACCTACCTATTTAGGTAAAAGAATAAGTAGGTAGGTTCTACCTTCCTAGGTTAAATACCTATTCATATAGGTAAAAAGTTAGGTAGGTAGGTCCATAGGTCAACCTAGGTGGGTAGGTCAAATTAGGTACCTACCTAGTTAGGGAGATAAGTAGGTTGGGAAGGTAAGTATTTAAAAAATGTGCATAATTTTTTTTTTTTGTTTTGGGTTGAGCCTTTTGATTAGCTCATCCAATGTGCACAAATTTCTTAGTGTGAAATTAGATGACCACACCCCCTTGTTTATATATTGTTCAAAATAAGAATGAAGAACAAACAATATGGGATAAGTTTTCAAGTTGCAACTTCTTCACAAACTAAGTTTTAATTTCAAAACTTTCTTCATGCCTTATTCTCTTAGTTTTTAAATTTCTAAATAATTCAAGTACTTGATAATTAAATAATCATGTAATTAATAATGATTAAATTTACATATATTCAATATTCATTATCAGTTACTTAAATAAGTAATAGTTTTTAAATATTTAATAAATCAGCTATCTAGTTACTCACAAGTTACTAATACATAAATCATAAATAATTAAAATATTAAAATATTTAAAAATATTTTATTACTTTTTAGAATTTGATCGAATTATAATGTAAAAATAATTTAAAGACTATAATTAAAAAATTAACTATTTTAAATATTTATGTTAAAATTATAAATAATGAATTAACAATTGCTATAGAAAGTAATTTTTTACACGAATTTTTTAAAAATTATTATTCAACTAATTACATTATTTATTGTATAATTACATTTATGGTTGTAACAATTATTATAGGTCAAGTAATTTTTTTCTCTTGGTAATTATTAACTATGAATACAATAATTTGTTAAACATAACATTAATTTTCATAATTACTGTAAAATTATTATAAAATATTTATCATAGATGATTAATCACATAATTTTTAATAACAATAATAATATATAATAATTCGTGAAATTAAAATCAGCAAAGAAAATTTTTAACTACACTATAATTTTAGCAAATTTTAAATTCAGGTTTGAAGTTATAAATTATAGATTGTGAATAATTATGTTCAATTAAAAAATACTTGTGCACATACTAATTAATTCTTATCTAAAGTAATTGCAATGATTTTAAAGTAATGTCACAGTAATTACATTAATTAATCTCTTCTAATACATGAATATAAATTAGAAAAATATACAAATCTATGTTATAACAATAATTATTTAGTGTAACTTAGATTTAATAAACATAATCATTTATAAATATTTATAAAAGTGATTTATTATGGATAACACTAGTAGAAAAAACCCTTAAAACTTCATCAATAATTTTTTGAATTAAAATATAAATTTAAGATTCCAAAATAGTAATTCAAAATTCAAATATCAATTTTTAGATCAAATCAGTTTTTTGAAGTTAAATAACAAATTTTAGAATTGAAATGTCAATTTTCAGATTCAAATAATAATATTCAAAATTCAAATGTCCATTTTAAGACTCAATTAATAATTTTCTGAATTGAAATATTAATTTCGAAACTCCAAAATAATAATTTGGAATTCAAATTTCAACTTTCAAGTCAATAATTTCTTAAAATTTAGATTTAAAACTTCAGAATTCAAATATCAAATTTCAAGTTCAAATAAAAAAAATTAAAATCAAAATGTCGATTTTTAGACTCAATAATATTTTTTGAGTTGAAATACCAATTTTAAGATTCAAAAGTAATAATTTAGAATTCAAATATCAACTTTTAGATCAAATAAGTTTTCTGAATTTAAATAACAATTTCCAGATTTGAAATGTCAATTTTCAGATTCAAATAACAAGATTCAAAATTGAAATGCCCATTTTGAGACTTAATTAATAATTTTCAGACTGGAAGTATTAAATTTGAGAATCCAAAATAATAATTTGGTGTTGAAATTTCAGGTTCAATCAAGTGATTATTTAAAATTTAATTGCAAAATTTTCAGAGCTGACATATATAATTTCAAATTCATATAAAAATATTCAAAATTAAAATGTCCATTTTTACAATCAATTAACAATTTTCTGAATTGAAATACTAATTTTTGGATTTGAAAATATTAATTTAGAATTCAAATATCATATTCAAATCAAAAATTTGAAATTCAAATAATGTTTTAAACAATTGAAATAACAATTTTCAAATTCAAATCTATATTTTTAAAATTAAAATAATAGTTTTCAGAATTGAAATGTCAATTTTCATATTTGAATAAAAACTCATAGTTCAAATATTAATTTTGAGATTCATTATATGAACAAGCTTTAAACATGGACGAAAATCTTTCATCTTACCCCATCATTGATTGCACTAAATTTGAACATTATGATGTTGGATGTGGATTTCACATAAAACCTTAGTGCTCATTATCAACTATTCCATGTGTAACAAACAAAAATGATGAATTGGTTTTCAATATCAAATTCCATTCCCAATTGTATATACTATAAACAAAGAATGTGCAGTTCTTGACAATTTCATGTTTAAAAATAAATCCCCATTGAAATAATTATGATTTTTTGTCCCATCCTTGGAATTCTTTAAGAAAATGCATGCACCATAATTCAATCTTTGCATACAAGAACTCTATTGCTTCATTGCAAAGTTGTTGAAACATATCACAATTTGCAAACATCTCACTTTTTGTGCCTAAATGAAACAAAACTAAAAATGAAAGGAAAAAAACTGCCCATCCATATACAAATCATTCAAAATTTATATTTCTATTCAAATTTATGGAAGCCATGGAACGATGTTATTATATGATAAAAACTATTATATTACATTCAAGTGAATACATAACTATATTAAGAGAATTTTTTTTAAATGCATTATTTTATAAAATATTTTTTTGAAGCACAACAACAAACCTGACTGATAAGCTGTTGGCACCCCAAGTCAAACTTAGTGGCAGAGGGCTGGCATGGCTTTCACCTGCATACCACTAGGTTTAAACCCAAAACCTTTTACAGTTCCAACATTTAACATAAACACTTGTCGTGCAATAGACATAACTGCAATTTACAAACCCACCACATGTATCTTTGACAACTTTTTTGTTCACACTTCAAAAATGAATATAAAACTCTCCCACCCTATGTCTGTCAATTATATTTACTATAGATACTTACGAAAATTATAACCAAGAAACAATCCAATTGTTTCAATTTATGTCAACGAATAAGATGAGACTTGAATCTCATCAAAGTATTACAATATAAATTGACAACTTGATCACATATGCTCAAATATGCCATCTGAACAATGTAGATACGGAGCAACTTAAGCTTTTTGGCAGATCATAATCCGATTCATTTTGTATTCAAAGTTCATTCAAACTACCTAGCCATATCACATAGTCTCAATACATACAATGCTTTTTAATTCACCGCCCAATAAAGGGCAGAGCCATCACGTGGTATGCTACTTGTTGACTTATGAGCCAAGTGTGGAGAGAAACAGATTGTGGCCCATTTAAGATCGGAGAATCATGCTAATTCAACTGGGCAATCTGTGTAAGCACGATCTGCAAAGCATGAGTCCAAAAATTTCTAAATATCATAGATCCAGGTTCCTTGTGTACATGATCTACACAAGGGTAAAGAAACGTCCTACACACCTGAAAATGCACCAGTGAGGGTATGCTGCATTACCTTCTAGATTCTCATATAATAAACTGGCTGTGAACACTCAGAAAAATGGTATCCAGATTAGGAATGGGAATGTTTCCAGATTCTAAGTGAAATTGTCTCTGCTAAGTTTGAAATTATTTTCTATGTTGTGAATTTTTTTTCCCCTTTTTAAACAGCCTTTTTATGCACCCTGGATTTGGGACTCATCTTCTTGGGGAGGACTCATCTACACTGTCACTACCTAGTGGGAGTGGGGGTCTCATTTCAGAGAAATTTTCATTCTTCCAATATTCAACCACTTCCGCTCATGAAATCAATGATCAACATTCAACATTTCATTCTTAGAAATTCAATGTAAAAATTTGAACCAAATCCATCTGCCAGCAGGGGAGGGCATTCTAACACAATATATTCTACCAAATATGCAACTCAATGGAATAAGTCCAGCTTTGATGAGCTGGTCATCATGTATGCACAAGGACACACATTATGAAATTTTCAACAAGTGGGTAAGGCTGCGTCTTGTGTGTGACACAAGTGACAAGTTGCAGAGTATACAGGCTACACACCTGCACATACAACCAGCTTGTCCTCCAATTAACATTCAAACTGCATTTTTCAATAGCTTGATTATAGACTGGTATCTAGAATTTCATAGTAAGTAGGCACTATATTTTGTCGTTGATCAATCACATTGGTATTTAATCCCACATTATCTGAATTGTAGAACAGAAACATTGCAGCCTAGCTACTATCTATTTTAGCAGAAACATATAATACAATGTTTATCACATGCACATTAAATAAATTCTACCCATATCTGCCATTGATAATTGGCAGATTTTAAAAATGAGTTCAACAGCCACACTGTAGACATTTCAGAACTTCAAAGAATCAAGTAGAAACATATAATGTCTTACTATGCACAGAAGGTAACATTTATTGTACACATTCAACCTGCAAAAGTGAATATCTCAAGAATCACAAGATCTGCAATCTCTACATCTACATCATGTCAGAGCAACTCAGTTTTCCAGTGCACATCCCACTATGTGAGAATAGTACTAACTCAACTACAATGTTGCCAAAGAGGTTGTATTGAAAAAAAGAAAAAGTGTACACTGTCCATATTTGGGATTTCAACACCACTGCAAAAAAGCAGTGTGCCCTTCCATCACATTGCTCACTCATACTTCAAAATGGATACATTAGATCCATACAATCCCAGTATGTACAAAAGCAATTTAGAGACATGTATCTATTGGGCATTGTTGCACCACAATCTTCAAACACTTCACTCTCTTGACCACTAGCTAGATGCTGTTTTCTTGATTTATCAGTGACATCTCTGATAGAAACTGTTTCTCTCAAAATCTCTGGCCTGGCTTATATACCTCTCTAGTCCTAGTTGTTAAACACATGTATACCTTTTGAAGCCCTAGGAAAAATTGAATGTTAGCTGCTGTAACACTTCACAGGAATTTGATTTCAAACTGGCAACTTTCTACAGAACAAATCAGTGTAGAATTAGTGCCTGAAAGCCCCAAACATTAGCAAAAGGTTGTAGAAAAAGTTAAGAAAGGAGTGGCAGAAGCTTGTGATGTAGTGGTGGTGGCACAACTGCTGGGGAAGGGCGCTCAATCTGAGCCCAGGAAGAAATGAGGGGCTGCGATTGAACCACCTGCCTGCTGTGACTTGTTACTGATCCTTCTGAGATGACTGATTCACAGGATGGGCTTGTGACTCGGAAGCCTGTAGCAGGTGAGTTCCCTTTTGCATCCTGCACCCTAAGTGTCAGGTCAAGTTCAAGCTCTGGTTGATGTTTGCTGCCATATGACACCAAGCCAGCAGCGAAAATCTCTTGCGGCTCTGATTTGGGCACTGCTTTTCCATTTGCATGTTGTGCTGCTCTCAGACATGGCTTAACACTGCGTGCAACAGGGGCAATAATCTGGATGCTGTGATTAAGACACTCAGACATTCCACCTTCCATTGCTGCATCCATCTGCTTGTATGATGACATCCCCAGGGCTTGCTCACCTTTCACCTGCAAAGAATTATTAGTTTGATCTTTGCTAGGACAGAACCTGACCAGACTGACAGCTCCTGGCCAGGTACTGAGATGTGGGGCATTTCCCTGTGCCATTCTTTGCTGCTGCAGCTCTTGAGCAGTAGTACATGTGCTTCCATTCAAATCCCCTCTCACCCCACTATGCACATTCTTTTGCTCCTTGTGACCCTCATGTGCTCGCTGCAAGTTTCTGTCCAAAAAACCAATTCCCTCCAAAGAGCTTTTTGAATTGTGAAACTCATGGCCATTGAAAAGCTTTGGAGACGGATGTGATGGTAACACATGTTGGATCCCAGAGTCCCAGATTTCATTTGTGGCAACTGGGTTCTCCAGTCGAGTACTACTCTGCAAGCCTTGTGGAAGCGAAGAGGATGACAATTTCAAAGGATGTGGTGGCCTTAGTGAGCCCCCTTTGAGAACAGTTTCCACTGCTGCTTGGCATAATTGCCAGTTTCCAGTGCCCAGCAGCCCCACTGCTCCAAACACTGGGTTCACAGTCCTTCCACAGGCTTCATAAAGTAGTGACTGAAACAGAGCTGCAACATGCAAAGAACATAAGAGACCTTCAGCTTGAAGCAGGAGTATAATTGAGTGCACTAGAATATGAGCTGCTACCACATGATATACAGAATGTAATCAAGCTCAAAGACAATACGTTTTTTAAAAAGATTATTCAGCCAAGATATCTCCATTCCTTTGTCAGGACTGGAAATCGTATACAAAATGAATAACATTGCACAGATCATCAATCAGAGCAACAGAAACAAAAAGGATGAGTATTCATTCTCTAAAACGCTTCTTCTTCACTCCTGAGCCTACATGAGAATGAAGAGATCACAACCAGATGCTTTGCTGCTAGACATTCATGATCTGAATCTAATGAGGTTCAATGGTTGGTCGGACCTCACAGGCAGGTTTGTCTACAAGGAAGGCGGCAGCTGGTTGTAATCCGTTTTCTCTACATCAAACAAGTCTGGAAATAAATGATTCCTTGCTAAACTCAATATTTGCTCCAGAAACAGGAGAGAATCCAGCAGGAAGAGCTGCCAAACTCACTCTTGAAAGCATGACCACCACCACCTCTCACAAATGAGAACCAGGGAATAATAAAGTTGTGTGCCTCAGAAAGGAAAAGACAGGCATAACAGGATGCTTTCTATGACATGATCCAAATAGAACAGTCTGCCAAAACCAGACCTAAACTAGTTCTCATGGCTTCTTACTAATGAAAGCTGCTGCAAAAGCTGCGGTCCTGCAAGCTCTTCAGAAGATGGACCTGCAGCAGGCGACCTTTGGGTATCTAGAGGAGCAGCTTGTAGCTTACCGGGACGTTGTACATCAGGCACGGCGCTGATGAACCCCATAAGCCCCGCACGGCCGAAGAACTTGGCCACAAACACGGTAGCGTGGCCCTGAGCGTCCGAGTTCTCAATCCACTGCAGGCATGGCCTGAGGATGCACGATTCGCTGCACCCCTTGCGCAGGACGCGACATCCATTGCAGCTCATGATGATGATGATCTTCAGCTTCTTCTTCTCAGCTGATCTCAAAACAAAACACTTACTCCCCTCTGCAGCTCCCTGATCGGATCCAACTTATCCGTCTTACCTCAAAATCTCTTGACGATCCCGCACTCCAACCACGGATTGATTATTTTCACGCACTGCAGCAGGGTTTTGTCGTTGGTTCTTTAGACGCATAGAAACAAGCCGCCGGCAGCCTCCATCCCATCCATGGCTACTAAGCTGCTGTATAATATGATGGCGACGTTCACGCTCTTTCTCTTGCAACTAGATGATTCTGCACAACTTCTCATCGGATCATATTATGACTCTTCTGTAACAACCAAAAAAAAAGCCACGAGCAGATCGCCGAGATTTCAAACGAGCCCCGGAGCAGCAAAGCTGACGATAGAGACGTCAAAAGGAAAGAGAAAACGACGCCGAAGAGACCGCGACCACCAACAACAGCAGCAGAAGCAGCAGCTCGACTCTTCAGGAAACACTGCAAAGACCACAATACAGGGATACTGCGCGAGACCGGTTCACACGGACAAAAAGCATGCACGAATTTTCTTTTTGGGAAAGCTGCCCGATACCCGTTTTCCCGTTGAACCACGTTTTTATCCATCGAGGTTGTCTTCAGCAAACACCATTTACCCGGACTGCTCGGGCAGCACTCGAGGACGGACGGACGGACGGACGGCTGCCCGACCGACCGCAACCTCTTTCTTTCTTTTGTAACTTACCGCTGAATAAACTGCCCCTTTATTTAAGAATGACATTCTACAGTTAATGAATTATTGCTCAAGGCTTCCATTGGTAAGGACTGGTGATTTTATTTTTTCCCACAATTTTTCTTTTCAATATTAGGAAAATGCGTTTTTCCTCTTGGAAACTGGACTACTTTTGCTAAAATTTGGGGAAATTTGAGCCCATTTTTTATATTACAAATTTTTTTAAAAAGAAAGAAAGCAAACCATGGGAAGGATGAATGCCTCCTAATTTTTGTCATGTATCACTATAATATCCCGTTTGGCGTGAGGTTTTAATGTGATTGATTTATGTCAAATGCCCTACTAATCCTCTTTAAAATTATTTTAGGATGGTGAATGAATCTGACAACTCAAACATTGACAAACATCAACTTTAAGAAAGAATGCAAGCTTAACTTATTAGGTTACATCGTCATGGTTACTAAGAAAGAGTGGGCAGAACCTTCTTCTAGTGAGGTGGGGGAATGGGGAGAGGGGGATATGGGGGGAGTACACCATGTGAGCTTCCATGTGACTGCACACATATTTGGGCTAGGTTTAGGGTTTTTTTTAGTTGTAAAAAACACTTAGAAGAAGATCGGATTTCCTGTTGCAGATCTGATTCTTTCTTCAGTCATGCTGGTAATCAAATCACCCTAAGCTTTAGTAGCCAAGGTTGTACGGCGTGTACTTGATCATTACCTATTGGGAATTTTTTTAAGGTGTTATGCCCAAATTTAGAGTGACTTTGGCGTTTCAAGATTGGAAATGACAAAATGAACATCCCTTGTTTCCCAAAAAATTGTTAACTTTCAATATTTTTTCTCAGTATGTATTCCCAAAACAACCAAATAAGGATTTTTATTTTATTTTATTTTATGGAACAAATGGAAAATCCATTACAAGGTTTAAGTTATGGCTTTTTCTTCATCCTTCAGTGCATAGGAGTCAATCCCTTCCTCTCCTAACTCGCACATGCCCATTCCTATTCTATGTACTGAAAGGAATCACATATTACCAAGCAAAGATCATCAAAAGGGATCTTTGTGGTGGTGCCCTTTGGGTAAGTACATTGATGTCAAGCATCTCAAGCTTGGAAACAACAAAATGATCATTACTTGTGTTCCAAACAAGGTTTAACTTACACTCTTTTTTTTCTGTATGCTCCCAAACAAGGTTTAACTTGTACTTTTCTCTTCATCCTTCAGTGCTTAGTAACCAATCACTTTCCTCTCCCCACTCTCGAATGCCCACTCTATGTACAGGGAATCACACATATCACCAAGAAAAGATCATCACATGGATCTTTGCAGTGGTGCCCTTGGCTAAGTGTACATAGATATCTTTAGCTTCTTTGGTGGGGGTGGGGGGGGAACTGTCTTTTGCACAATGCGTCCGTGTCCTTTTTGTGGTCATCTGAATTGCTACCAAGAAACCTTTTTTTTTGGTTGCCCCCACATGAATTTTAAGAATTTTCTTGGTCTCCTCCTCTTCATCAGCACCTTGTGGATTTGATGACTGACTGATCTTGTACTACCCATGGAATCTGTGCACTAGCATGATGATTCCTGAACACCCACAGAGTATTGGACGCGGCAACCAGAGGCCCTCTGTTTCCTTGCTTTTTCAAACATCATTGGAGCCTATTGGAGGATGTGTTAACTTAGAACCTTTTTTGTACTCTAGACTTCAAAACATGGTTTGAACAATCATTAGTAGTAGCTTCAGAGACCTTAGTAGGAAGAAGCATTGAGCAAGAAAAGATCAACAACCCAGGAACTTTGGCTTCAGAGAAGAAACCCCACATGCATTATTATTATTATTTTGGTTACAATAAGTTACATTATTTTGGAGTGTTGTCTTTGTGGTGGGATGTTTTTTATTTTTATTTTTCAGACACCAAAACCTATAGGGTGAGGTTTGTGGAACATATACTTCTGGGCCTTCTCAAGGACCAACTGCACTTCCAAAAGTTGTTGTGGCCACCTATTCATAAATTTGTACTTTCAGCCTCTTCCTTTGAATCCTTGACCTTGAGATTGGGTGCCGGTCGGCTACTTGGGAACTTTGACATTTTCACTTGAAAACAGCTTTCAGACTACCTTACCCTAAGGTCAGTTTCGTCATTAAATAATCCCCCAAAATAGTGAAATGAAATTTTGTGCAAATATGAAGTTGACATGTTGAAAATCATTATCATTATCATAAGTTGCACTCTGAGTAATTTCACTACTCATATCACAAATATCATAGTAGATATGGAAAGTTTTATAATTTCAAAATTAAAAAATGAATTCATTTTTGAAAAAAAAAATTATTCGTTTTGCCACTGTGGAAAATGACCGTAGGCTACAGTAATATGGGAAAGGATTGGTAAGGTCCTCCATTTACTATGCAAAATAATTGAATATTGATGTGTTCTATACATGATGATGCAAATATGGTATCCATTAGGTTTCTTTCATGTATACCAGCTTATTATGCATCTGGTTAAGCTGACCTCATACATCAAGAGATAGGAGATGAAGACATACTTTGTGTTTGTATATTGCAAGGCCATCATCAGCACCTTTTTTTTTCACTTCTAGGTACCTAAAACCCATTCCTTGTTTTAAAACTTAGAGTGATAAGTTTTGTTTGTCAATTAAGGTTTCGTTGAACTCATATTCTTAAAGTAAGCCAACAATTAACCCGAATTCAAGCACCCAATTCCAAGTATGGCCATTTAAGCCTAACTAGATATAAGGTTTTGGAGATGTTACCTAGATACTTTCTTTCCATGTTTGTTTCTCTTGTATAAAATTGAAAGTGTCTGACAAAATCAGTAAGAAATTATTAAAAAATCATTCCTTCATACATGAGGCACAATTAATAAGAAATGTACCTTCAAGGTACTGTAGCTTAGGAGGGGTCTGGAATTATGAGAATTAATTTTTTATTAATTTCTTCTAACACAAACTATCAAACATATTTCAAAAGAACACTTGCAATATTCATCATTCACACAATTTAAACATGAGACTTTACATTTTTTTGAGATAGGATCACTCACATGTTTAAAGTCAAATCTTTATGTGAGAACTACACCCCAAGGGAGTTCATTGCACATGCTTAAAAGATTCTTTTTTTATAGGGATCACTCCCAAAAAAAAAACTATAAAGTTTTCACAATGCTATTCACAATAACCCTCACATTTATTTTCTTAAAAACTTTCTATTCACATATGATACTTTTACAAATTTTGATCCAACTACCAACATGAAATTATTGAATGCAAATTATGACCTAAAAGGTCCAATCTTTAGCTTTTATATACTTGAAGGAAAGAAGTGGATGAATAGTCAATCACATTCATTTATGCCTATTTTCATGTATCAAACCAATCATCAAGTGCAACTTATAACTTTTCATTATTTTATGGATAGGTTTTACATTACTCGAAGTTTAAAATTTAATCAAGTCCATATACTTGACCTTCCATTATTATAAACCCAAAATAATTATCTAAATTATTCATAATCAACCTTTATGCCCCTAATCAAAAGATTCTCCTTGTAAAGCTTATATGAGTCATTATAACCCAAACAATAATACTATTATTTACAATTATTAATAATTATTTTGTTGTTACAGTACCCTTTCTCAGCATCAGCAATTAAATCGCAGCTAAGGTGAAAAGAATGAGAGGCTAGTGCCCTGGGAGGCAGCCAGCAATTGATACTAATAAATAAACAAATCATGTTGATTAGGGCAAGAGGGGAGGAAAGGCTTTCCCACCTTATATTCCCACCTGTAGGATTACATGATGCAACTGGTTTGTATTAAAAAGCGCATTGCATTAACAGCGTTAGAAGCTGCACTGCCCAGCAGCCCAAAAGCTTAAGGTGTCAATTTCAAACTGGGGTGGTAAAAAATCTTGTTGTTGAGAAGGTGTCCCCCACCAACAATCAGTGGCACTTAAAATTTTTGAACCTGCTCAAAATTTTCCCCCGCTGCCCGCATCCAGAGTGCACTTGATGAGTAAGGTTTCTCAAACACCAAAGTATCTTTCATTGCCTCAAAAGTTTCAATGTCAGAAAACTGTGATCTTTGCATCCTACATATAATTTAGAAATCTATTTGATTGATGACAGTCAAAGGCAACATGATGAAAATGACCAAAAGAGGTAGGCCAAAGAGGATACCTATTACCAACACAATGAACCCTCCAAGAGAAGTTCTGGTTAGAGTTTTATTGGTGGGGTTGCTAAAAAAAACAGCTAAACTTAGACATTTAATTTTATTATCTAGAGTGACATACTGAGCACCGGTGGAGATGCTCTAACGCCATGAGAAGCTCATCTGCTGCTGGGAGATTTTGGGGCAGGCTGCTTGAGCATTACGGCTCTCACAAGTGCCTTATTAAAATTAAGGTTTCAGCTTGAGTTTGGTGAGGCACTACTGCTGGGTATTCTCTTACATGCCATGAAGCCATTCAGTAAATTCATGGGAGAGTCAAGTTCCAACTCTTTAAATTGAGGCCAGTAATAATGATATCCTTGTGGGATCAAATCCCTGAAGTTTCCAAGATGTTCATTGATAGCTATGTTGTAAAATATACTCTTTTAAAATTGATATTAGGATGCCCTTCACCGCATTTTAATTGTGGTCTTCTTAGTTGGGTACCAATTATTTTTTTTGCCCATTGATTGACTTTGGTGGTTAAGAAGAATCCTAGATTTCTAATTGTTCAAAGCACCTGAATTGGGTACGTGCCTCATACTCTGAATTTTAAATTTTTTCATTGACAATTCAAGTCAGTTTATTAGTGGGTAGTATTTCATTGAATGTTGCCACAACAGGTAGGTTATATACTAGTTCTTCAACGACCTAATTTAGGTGAGTTACTCCATCAACAATCGGTAAGGGCATTTGAAGGTTTGGCAGGTTTCAACTTGAAGGCACTATTTTTTGGGGAGGTTTTAGGGAGAGGTGTGTGGGGTCTATGCATCATCCTTGGGTAAAGTTTGAGAAGTGGCTCTTCATGTACATTAAGAGACAACTCACCTCATCTCATCTTTCCACCAACAAATTTACTTCCCCTGACGTGGTCCCCGATCTCATCTGAGTTTGAACCATGCTTTGACAGCCATTGTGATAACCTCCTTTTGTTTTTTTAGCACACAACAACAAAGCCAACCCCAAAAATTAAATAAAATCCACTATTCCCCAAGATAAGGGGAGTAATCCCCCCCTTCCCCTCCCCGTCTCCCACTTCACTTTATTCCTTGCGGCAGAAATCATCTTTTTATTCCAAGAATTTGGACCTATGGGAAGAGATGGGGGGGGGGGGGTCTATGCTATCTACATAGATGCAGGTGGGTAGGCAATAATACTCTCTAGGCGACTCAGCTGCAGCAATGCAAAAGTAAAGAAGCATCCTGGGGGTACAAACGTATAAACTATACCAAGATACTTGTAACCTGACTTGAATTGTTAATATGGTCAAAAAGGTTGTCCAATAGTGTTGTGAGATGACCAAACACAACCCCCTCCCCCTCACTCCCCACGTTCATCAAATTGTCCATAAAACCTAAATGAATAAATATCACTTGCATCAAGTTGGTAGGTAGGTAAGTACTTCCCAAAGAGAAAAAAAAGATTAAAAGGTGGGTAGATTCGTGGGATTAATTAGAAACCTTCACTGAATCCCACTCCTAGTGCCCACTCACAACCCGCCGCCCTCCCCACCCCCCAAAAAGCGGAAGAAAGAAGAAACAGAACCCCCTCTAGCTCGCCACAACACGCTACGTATATTTCCTAACTTTTTTTTTGAAAGGCCACATTTATGGCGCATTACTTGGAGGCCTGGCAACGGGGCTAGTGTATTGTACCTTTTCTTTGCCGAAGATTGGGGCCGTACTTCCGTACCCTTTTGAAAATAGTATTGTAACCTCTGCGGTTTTAAAAAATTAAGAAAATTAAATTTTGTGACGACCATGAGGGGTGCGGAGGGGGGGGAGTCAATCATAAGATGATTTCGCCAAATTTGGCTATAAACAAAATATGAAACTAAAATATTTAAGCTTTTATAGTGACTATCACTAGCCTAATAGGTAAAGCTTGAGGCCATGGGCTTTTACTGTACCTAAAATCCTGTGTCATATATATGTGTATATATATATATAGTGTGTGTGTGATACCCGTTGGGTACCCACCAGGTAAAAGAGGGAGGGGGTTTCGAAAAACGGAATGCTGCAAGAGTGTAAAGCACTGGGCAGAAAGTTCTAATGTATTTTGCAGGTCATGTTACATAGTGTAGAAATCCATGGAAGACTGGCTCCTATGGGCATTCCATTTTCTGAAATGTCCATGTTGTTTTTTCCTTCTTCCCCATGATACCCGATGGGTACCCACAAAATACCCACCGGGTACTAGGTATCCTGGTAAAATGAAAATAAAAGTTTTCTGCCATGGTGCTTTTACATTGGGGAATTTATCATTGGAGCAGGTCGTAGGGGCAGCCTTTTTCCAGAATGCCCTGCTCCACGGCTTTACCCTACACATAGTATGCTAGGGTTCTCAAGTTTGGTTCCCTATCAACACCCCCCCCCCGCCCTCCCACCTTGTTGTGCTTTCCTGTACCATGATGGAACAAGGAAACAAGGTAGGGAACTTCATCTGGTTTCAAATGAAATGAAACAAAAAAAAGCTAAAACCCTGGCAAACTGCATTAAACAAAGCACTCAGCCAATCAGCCAAGGGGAAAAGAAAGAACAAAGAGAGAGGACCCAAGTCCAAGCCAAAAGAGCAAGCCCCAAAATGGGTCAAAAGGGGCAAATGAAGAACAAATCACGTTGTAGAGTACCCACTAGTCACTAGAAGCATATCAAAAAGAGAAAGGGATGGAAAACTTGAAAGAGAAATAAACTTAGAAAAGCCCTCACTTGCAACAATGGCGCATCTCAAAGTAGAGGCTACCTATATTTTTTGCAAATTTATTGACACTTTCTGCCTATAAAAAGCACTCAAAACAATTAAAGGAAGGCTATTAGTGTCCTTTGCTGATCACACCATGTTAGCACATCAATGAAAAAAAATGTTTGCCTATTGATGCAAACAACCAAAAACCTCTATGGCAAGGGGAAGAAATGCATATGCTACGTGTTGATTGTGGTAAATTCCTTTTTTTGTGTTTAAATCATCTTTGTTGCAATCACCTTGCAAAATGAAACAACACACAAAACCAAATGAGTTCAAGTGGAATCATTAATGACAACATCGGCCAAGGTGTAGATGTCAAGTCATTGATGAAAAGATTGAAGGTAGGGTGGTGGAAGGACATGAATTTGTTCATGCCAAATATGAAACCTTACATTTATTGCAATGTAAACAAAAACATTTTGAATGACATTGTGGGATGCAATCTATTCCCCACCATGTGCACAACGGAAAAGGTGGGTCACTATTGGATTTAAAGTTGACCACAAATGTAATGAATCAAATTGAAAGATAAAGTATGGGAGAGACCCAACCTGTGCAATGCAAAGAAAAAACATTTGAAGCCAAATGAAAGATGGAATGACCAAGTGAACAAAAAGTCATGCACTTACCCCTAAGCTCACACATGACTTCAAATGCACATGATATGAATCAAAAACCATGTTAGAGATGATGTTGGAAAAAAATGTTTATGTAATCAATTTAAAATGTTCTCTTGTTGTTGATATATTCCGCTTTTTGTGAATTATGTAAAAGGGGAACACAAGCCACCACATTTGATGAAAAAATTATTCTCAAGTGGGCTTAGAAGGGGATTGAACCAAAAGTGATGGTGTTTATCACCTCCAATAATAAAAGGCAACAATGAGATAGGAATCTCATGGAAATGATAAGTGCAATAAGTGCCCAAATCCCAAAATCGTCAGAACAATGAATTTTATGGAAATGAAGTCAATCCCCCCACAAAAAATGGGGAGAGAAACTTGATAGTGCATTAAAAAAACATGTGGGTAGTCCAAAGAACATGGGCCCATGAGTCTCCCAAAATCTTACATGAGTGTCATGTCAAAAGAAGTGAATTGGTGTTAAATGATCAGTAGAGGGAAAATGAACAAAACAAATAAAGAGGTTGCTGGGTGAAACATTGAAAAGGGATCCCAAAAGCCACTTGGACATCCCTTAACCTTGAAAATGCATCCACATGACAAACATCCTTGTCCAAATTGTTTTATAGAAAGGAAAAAATAAAAGAAGTAGAACCAAATAAGATGCCCAAAACCCTAATACCATCCAAAAGGTAATAAAAAATTAGGAGGAGAAAAACCAATAGGCAACCTAGAAGGCAACTAGATCATGCATTTGCAAAACTAGACCACAAGCCTCACATATGTGAATTGAAAAACAAAATATTGAAAAATGTGAAAAATGACAAAGGCAGGGCCAATAATGTGAATATCATCAATTAAAGAAGGGAAAATTCAAGAAGAAAAATCCCTAAAAAACACCATAAAACATGAAATTAAGTCAATGCAAATAAAGGTTTGGTGAGCGAATCGGCTTGAGTGACCTAACACCCACCAATGCACCACCCAAAAAATCCCATTATGGGATTTCATGGATGGGATGAAATTGTCATCCAAAGAGTTAGTTTTAAAAAATTCCCTCTAAAACTTTTTTTTTTTTTCCCATTTAAAATTTTATTTATTTTGTTAGGCCTCCCCTTTTATCTTAATTCTGTCTCCAACAAACCTAAACCCTAAACCCTACCACCCTTCCTCCTACCAACCCATCTACCTCCTTCATCCTACTAACCCACACTCCCCACACTCCTTTCGCAATCACTCCATCACCAAAAGGTTTAACGTTTGGGTTTAAGGAGCTTAGAGCTTGAAGAATGGACAGCTTGGAGCTCGAACAACGGAGAGTTTGGAAGCACGAACTTAAAAGTAAGCAACCTATTTTTATTTTTTTTGTTTTTTTTTTGTTTTGGTTTTGGTTTTGGTGGGCGCCATTGCCAACTTTTGACAAAGGCCAACTCCCTTTTTTTTTTCTTTTTTTTTTGTTGCTTTTGGGGCACCATGGCCAAGTCTCAACAAAAGGGAAGCTTGAGCTCCCCCTCTTCTTCCTTTTTTTGGTTTTTATTTCTTTTGGGCACAAGTGGGCGCCATCACCAAGTCTTAGTAGAGGGGGAGCTTCAACTCCCCTTTTTTTCTTTTTTCTTTCTTTTTGTTTTGTTGTTTTTAGGCATAGGTGGGCACCATCGCCAAGTCTTAACACAATTTGGTTCCCCTTTTGTTTTTTGGTTGCTTTTGGGCACATATGGGCACCATCACTAAATATTGATAGAAGAAAAGCTTTAGCTCCCCCCCTTTTTTTTCTTTTTTCTTTTTGGTTGTTTTTGGTGTAGGTGGACACCATCACGGAGTCTCAACATAGGAGGAGCTTGCACTCCCTCTTTTTTATTTTTTGTTTTTTTGTTTTGTTGCTTTTGGGTACCAATGGCACCATTGCCATGTCTCAGCAACGAGGGAGCTTGAAGTCCTTTTTTCTGGTTGTTTTTGGGTGCAAGTGGATGCCATTGCTAAGCTTCAATAGAGGGGGAGCTTCGGCTCCCCCTTTTTTTCCCCTTTAATGTTGATTTTTGTTTCCTCACTATTGTTCCCTATTTGTTTTTTGGTGTTGGTAAGAATTTTTTTTTTAAATTTAAAATTTTAATTTAATTTAATTTAATTTAATTTTTTTGTGGTTTTTGCAGTTTTGGTAGATGCAAACTTTAAAAAAGCAAAGATTGTTGGAGAAAAGGAGTAGGCCTCAACTAAATTGGTAGATTGCGTGGGAGGTGTCATGAGTGAAAGAGGTTTGGACGAATGGAAGATGCAAAAGCACATGTAGCGAATGTTGAAGATGGTGCATTGGCTTAGTGTAATGTTCATGAAGAGCAATTGCAAGTGAGTTATGAAGTTGGGGAAACCTTTACAACAGATCTTGCTTCAATTGAAGTTGACCTACAAAAAACTATTGAAATGATAGTGGAACAAGAAAATGTAATTCTTGCTCTAGAGCCATAAAAAGATGAACATGTTATAGGACATGTTGAGATTGATGTAGGTGACATTTTTATCTTAACTTACAATCTATTGCCCACCCATCCTCTCAAATCTATAATTGTAATACCCTCATTATGTAGAAACAACCTTCATTTAAAATGTTAATTCTCACATTAGGTTTATTGTATTTGATTTTTTGGTTTCAAATGTGGTTGCCCTTCCTCTAGTTACCATAAAGGGTGTCCATTTGGCAAGGGATGGACCCAAATTTGTTTGTAAGGTTGATGGGTGAGATGCATCATATATAATTAAATACAACTTGGTATGGCATTTCCAGGCACTCCACAATGTGACCATGGAGTCAAGCAAGCCCTAACGCCCATCTACTCAAGGGTAAGGCCCGAGGATTCAAGATCATGTGGCAATGAATACGTGGGTTTTGAACAACCTTTTATCCCGATTCCATCACAATGAATAGAAGGCAATTGCTAGGGCTAGGAAGCATGCTACCTTGGAATGGGATAAGCTCCAAGGTGATTTGTAATACACACCTAAGGTTCCTAAACCAGTACTTGTTAAGTTAACCTTTAGCCACACCTTTAGCTTTTTGGCATGACTGCATTAGGTGTGGGGGCCATGCCTTTCAATGTGCAAGCCAAACTAGAGCGCGATGAAGACCCTATATTTATGATTCAAACAACTTGAGCTAAATATGCAAAGGCATTCAAAGGCACTTGGTGGGAGCGCAATTGGAAGTTTGCATCAAATAAAACAATGCAATGTAAATAAATTGGCCTCCTTTTGCAATACCATGATTCAAAATTAATTCATGGTTGATCAGTTTCCAATAATGCCTTACCTTCTTTTTTTTGAATTCTAGGTTTTAAAATTCATATGCAATATTTATTGTATTGTGTTGTTTGTTTTAGGGTTCAAAGCACCACCAGGGAGGTGTTTATGACTGATGTTGTGGACGTAGCATTAACCAATCACAAGGTTTTTACATGATAGTATGCCCATGATGTAGAGTTGCATCAATGTGACACAAGAAGGCTGATGGGATCCCATCCCCCTTCAATAATGATACATATAGCCCATAGTTTATCTTAGTTTTGATTATGGTGTTGTTTTCGTCTTTAGGATTTAGGGTAATAATTTATTTTTGAGGCAACCACATATTTACTGGTATGACATGTTCCCCATTTTAAGTTGGGGTTGTTTTGGATTTGGGCATTTTTTGCACATTTTTGTAACATGTCGCCCATGTTATTTTATTTAAAGCATTTTACTTTCATTTTGCACCATCTTCTGTTAATAGTTATAAATACATTCTCACATATTTTTATATGTATGCTTGATAAATTTATCAAAACAATGATTCTAATCTTGCACTCATACCAAAAAAAAATTCTTTAGCCCCAAAAATTAGAAGTTCAAACCTAAAAAGGAAAGTAATACCCTCATGAAGGTAATATGTAAACACCATTGATTGAATTATTTGGGCCCATGCTATTGGAGGGGTATTACTTATGCCTATAATTACTCAAATCACATGCAATACCCCTACTGGAGTATATTAAAAATCCTTTGGGCTCTATAACATATTTTAAAAGTCTTGAAAGGGTACTACATTGCCTTAACAAAACCTAGAAGGAACACAATACCCTCATGAGGGTATTATGTAAACATAATGAATTGAATTATTTTGGTTTAGGCCATTGGAGACGTATTGCTTATGCCCATAATTACTTAATGCACATGCAATACCCCTATTAAGGTATATTATAAAACCTTTAAATGCCATAACATATTTAAAGAGTCCTAAAGGGGTATTACATGGGCCCAATGAACCCTAAAATGAATGTAATACTTTCATAAGGATATTTTGTAAACAATATGAATAAAATTATTTTAGTCTAGGCTATTAAAGGGGTATTGCATGTGCCCAAAATTACCCAATGGGTGTGCAATACCTCTCTTAAGGTATATAAAAAAACTTTTGGGCTCCATCACATATCTATTGCAACTTGGAGGGGTATTGCCTAAACCTACAAGGAAAACAATACTCAATTTGGGGTAATTTGCAAATAGCATGGGCCTAATTATTTTGGTTTGGGTGTGAAAGGGGTATTGTTCATGCCCATAAATATTCAATTCACATGCACTACCCCTCTTCAAGTATTTCATAAAACCTTTGGGCTCCGTAACATATCTTTTGGAATTTGGAAGGGTATTGCATAACCTTAGCAAAACCTATAAAGAAAGTAATACCCACATCATTTTGTGATAATATTGTAAACCATGAAATAAAATAATTATTTTTAAGATACTTATTCCATGCTCATTATATCATACCAAACATATTGATTCAAGTAAATGAAAGTATTGCAAAGTTCTTCACATTGATGATAGAATGTCACTTGAACAAAGTTATGTAGTTTAAATGCAATACCTACATCATCTTAAGACATTTGCATTCACCATGATACAAATGAGGGTATTGTCAAGTTGGTTGCATTGATGGTAAAAGGTAATGAAACTTTCACTAAAATGAAGGTACTGCAATTACATTTCAAAACTTTGTTGAAGTAAACCTTATACCATCAATGTGGCAAAAATTGCAATACCTTCATTTACATGTACCAACAATTTTGCATTAGTCCATTAAACAATTATTACCATTTATGAGTTTGAAAATGTCTTTCAACTATATTTATGTTTATTTATATTTTTGAATGTAAAATAATCATTAAGATATTATATGTATAAGAATGCAAAAATAATAATAAATCCATACATTAATTAATTAAATATATCATTTTTTGATATATTGTAAAATAAATTTTACATAAAAGTAAGTGATTCCTTAACCCTAAACCTTGATTGAAGGAAATCAAGGTACTTACAGAAGGTTTTTTTTTAATGTTCCAAAAAAACAAAAAAACAACAACAACAAAGAGGATGATTTTGTTAATGTTAAGGTTGATGACATATGCCTATGGCTTGCCTTGCAATATTCATAAATCATATAATGCATTACTATGTTGCAAAAAATTCTAGTTGCATTTTGGAAGTAGCATAGCTCAAAAATGCAGAAGGTCCTAACTCTACAAGGAGGAGACAACAAAAGAGCATTTGGTGCTTACTCTTATTAAAATGATTGCTTTGATGTTCATATTTTTTATGAATTTAGTTTTGAAAAAGTAATCTTTAGAGGTTTATCAAGCTAAAAATTGAGGTAACAACTTGACTATATTCAAGTTGATGATGATGACATCACTAAATCAGGGGTATCTAATAAGCAAAACCACCTAGTGCTGGGATGCATGAAAATGGAATTTGGGCACATTCACCCAATGTCCAAAATGATCTTAATACTAGTTTTGATCATCACAAACAAGTCTAGCCACATGAAATAACATACAAATCAACCGCATGAAGGAGATGATTTCTATTAACCATTTGACCAACAATCTAATGCCCAAGTCTTCTCATAGAGAATTTATTGTATTTTTTTATCGAAACATTGATTTGATGATTTGGGTGGTGAACGTCTTAAGATAGTTCCATTCACAACATAATCATTGTTGTGTTCAACGAAAGTTGGAAGATTCAACATCATCATGCGTGATGTAGTAGTAACTTAATCATAATAACTATAGTGTTATCTAACTTTTTGGTGGATTCAATTTGCACAAGGAATTGCACGGTCGAGTCATGTTCGACTTTCAAGGTGTCAAGAGCATTGCATAACAATTTGGTGCTCACAAAGTTTTCAAATCCACACAAACTCTAGCATGGCTTCGAAGAGCTTATGAACATTCTCATACCTAGTTATTTGAAGGTTTCTAAGAAGCTTCCAAAAGCAAACCCTCCTTTGTGAACAAACACCAATTTGAACACTAACTCCTTGTAATTAGTTATCATATTTAAAACACTATGGAAGTTAATTATATTGTTGTCGTTTCTCTTTGTTGTTACAATGATAGTGATGTGGTGGGAGATGGAAAACATACCTCCTTCACCCTATGATTTATTAAAACATTCCCATGTTCTTTTAGAACACATTCTAGTTTTCCATCACAAAGAAAATTTGGGCTTGTAGAGTGTGCAAGCGCCTATCCAAATGCTTGCATATGTCTGTCTAAAAGGATTATCTGAAACTATTTATACTACTATCACCAAATCAGGCATATGTTTACAATATTGTTGTTACATTTCATCATCATCTGGTTAAAAAAACTCCACTTTGAATATCTTGTAAGTTTGACGGGTTAAAAATCTCTAGTAGATTGAAAAGTAGGTAATTTCCTTCTTCATGTTTGCTTGATAGTTAGAAAAAGCATGACTATTGTGTGTTTGTTGTGTAGCTAATGTGGGGGAGCCGAAGGTTACATCTAGTACAAATTATAAATCTTCATTGCTAATATTTTGTTACAAAATTCCAAAGCCTCAAATTAGAAATAACAACTTATATAAATTATATATTGGTTTCATGGTGCACTATTTTCACCTTTCATTTTGAAATTTTGCAATTGTACTTGAAGAATTTGACTCACAACTCATAACCACTTTTGATGTAGGGGATGCATGAAAATGGAAACAAAATTGTGATCGAAAAATTATTTGGGGTTTAACTTTCTATAAGTTGATAATATCTTAATTTATAATCATCATAAATGCAAGGATTTAAATAGTGAATCCTGGGTAAAATCAAGTTGCATGCATTACAAGATGATTACATACCATATCCCAATTAATGAGCTTAGTTGCTACTTTCAAAGCATTTGGAACACAAATTTTAAAAAACCACAATTGGAAGAAATTTCAAGGTTTTCAAAACCTCATATGAAGAACGCCCCTTTGAAGAATACCCCAACTTTGCCCCACCTTCCTCTTCCACCAAATGTTTAGTTACAATTTATACCAAATTAAAATGATTACACAAATATTATATCTTTATAGATGCAAAAATATATAATTTCACACATTAATAAATTAAACATATCATCATTTAGTACATTGTAAATAAAAATTACATATAATTAATTTACAAGGACTAAACTTACATAATATTAATAAATTATATTTCAAACTTCAATCACAATGTTACATAGAAATATTATTGAATTACATGCATTAATAAAATATATAATTTCAATAACTTATCTTTTGGAATTTAAAAATTCTCATTAAAAATAAATTTTTACAAAAAAAAATTGCACTATACATAAACATGGGGTTATATATATAGTTTAAATTTAATATATATATTTAATCAATTCTTATCATATTTTAAATAAATATGAAGACATTTATATGTATTAAAATGAATCAAAAATATAATTCCATAATATCATTAATTATACATAATGTACTACTCAATATGTTATAAATTAAAATATATTTAAACCAATATTTAAGCCAATATTATACATCATAAAAAATAAAATTTACATAAGGACTTGTGTTATATCTTTATAAAATATAAAATATTACTGACCTATTATATAATTATTCTAAGCTAAAAATTAGGGTTTAATGTCAAAAAAAAAAATTCAATTATACATAGGATTAATATATAGGAAAAACCATTTTTATTATTATGTGAACCATTAAAATCATGTGATTTAATTAATTTTTAAAAATATGCATAAAAATCTTATTAAATTAAATAATTTATGTTTTTATTTTTTGAAATGAATTTACAACTTTAAAAGGGAAAAACATAAATACGTACATTGAAAGAAACGTTAAGCATGAATTTTTAATTTTTTGATTTTGAAAAATTCAGAATTCTAACATTAATTACAAAATTTTACATTAAACCCTAAACCCTTGTACCATCAATGTGACCAATTTTTCATTATGTTCATTTTTATATATGTTAAATCATATTGTAAGGTGAATAAATAATTTTGAAAACATGAATTTCATGATACATTGGTGGGGAATCAAATATTTAAAAAATATTCTTATGTTTCATGGTGAATGCAAATATCCCATGATGATGTAGGTATTGCATTTAAATTCCATAACTTTGTTCAAGTGACCTTCTACCATCAATGTGAAGAACTTTGCAATACCTTCATTTACATGAATTAATATGTAGGGCATGTTAAATTGAACATGGAATAAATGTTTTAAAAAATATCCTTTTGTTTCATGGTCGAAGATATTACTTACATCATATTACATCATATATGTTTTAAAAAATATCCTTTTGCAATATGATGTAAGTATTGTTTTCCTTCTAAGTTTTGGTATGGCTATGCATTACCCTTCCAAGTTTGAGAAGATATGTTATGGAGCCCAATGTATTTATGGGATACCTTATAAGGGGTATAACAAGTGTATTGTGTAGTTTTGAACATGAGCAATACCCCTCCAATAATGTAAACCCATGGTGTTTATTTATTGAATACCCTAATGACAATATTGGTTTCCTTGGAGATTTTGGTAGGGCTACACAATATCCTTCAATGTGTCAAAAGATACGTTATGGAACCAAATCTATTTTTTGGATACCTATAGAGGGGTATTACATGTTCATTGAATATTCCTTGCCATAAGTAATACCCCTTTGATAGTTTAAATTAAAATAATTTAGCCCATGGCTTTTATTGAATACTTTAACCAACATAATATTTTGCTTGTAGGTTTTAGTAGGGTTATGCATTACCCCTCCATGTTTCAAGTTATGGAACCCAATGTATTTCTGGGATAACCTAGGGGTATTGCAAGTGTATTATGTAGTTTTGAGAATGAATAATACCCCTCCTTGTAGGTTTTGGTAAGGCTATGCAATATCTTCCACGTGTCAAAAGATATGTTATGAAGCCCAATGTATTTATGGGATACCTTAAAAGGGGTATTGCATGTTCATTGAGTCTTTTTGGGCATGAACAATACCCCTTTAATAGCCTAGACCAAAATAATACAACCCATGGTGTTTATAATGTAGCCCATTGAGGGTATTGCATCCCTTTTAGGTTTTGGTAAGGTTATGTAGTACTCCTCCAAGTTTCAAAAGATATGTTATGGAGCCTAATGTATTTTTGGGATACCTTGAAAAGGGTATTGTACATGTCTTGTGGCCCAATGAAGGTATTGCATTCCTTCTGGATTTGGTAGGGCTATGCAATACCTTTCAAATTGTTGAAAAATATGATATGGAACCCAACCTATTTTAGGGGTATGTAAAATGGGGTATTGCACATTCATTGAATATTTTGCTTTATGGACTTGAATACAACATGCATTAATTATGTCTAAATTGAATTGGAGCTCCATATTGCTTTGATTATCCATTTGGTTTGCAATACCCCCACGGAAAACATTCTTTGAGCAGAACTTCCAATACTTTTATCTAGGGGGTGTTAAATATTTTAATTTATTTTGTTTGAATGAACAAAAACAACTTCCATGTAATACTTTCATTTGATTATTTCTTCATTATTGTCGATTATTGGGGGTCTATTGCAGTGGCAACCATGTAGGTAGTTGTAGCCATGTAGGTGGGGTTTGATAGGTACTTACTTAAAGTGTTGGTAGGTAGGTTGGTGGTAAGGCGAGTGGGGATGAGAGTAACACATTTTTAATTTATAGGTGAGTAGGTAGATGGGGAAGAATCTACTTTTAATTCAAATATATAGGTGAGTAGGATCGGTGTGGGACAATGGGGGGTAATAGGGGTGGGTGGGAAAAGTCAGAAAAGCACCCAAAAAAAAAAAACCTGGGTGCAAGGTGGGGAAAAAATAAAGTTTAAAAAAAAAGATCAAGGAAAAAAAATTGGGAAGGGGGTGGGGAGAAAATAAAGTTTCCAAAAAAAACAGAAATCAAGGAAAAAAAACTAGGAAGGGAACGGGGAAAAATAAAGTTGCAAAAAAAAAACTAAGATTAGGATTGAAAAAGGGCAAACAAAAAAAATCAACCTAGGATGGCACATGGATAGAAAAGAAAATCCTATCAATGCACCATCCATCCACGTTGGTGCATTGGTGGGTCTTGGTTCATTCTGGCTGAATGAATTACCAGGGTGTGTGCCCACCAAAAAATGAATGACACACAATTTTCCCAAAGAGGAATGGCGGTTGAAGTTAAAGGGAACTTGTTAGGCATAAACAAATCAAACAAAAGGGGAAAGCTAAGACAATTGGCTTCTTGTTATGCAAATTAGCTTTTAAAAGATGACTATTCAAAAAATGTTATTGAAAGCATTTACGACATCCACCTCTAACACCACCCAATCACAATGGATGTTTAAAACAACTTTGTCACCATGAACCATCATTTTGCACCCACCTTTGATTACCACACCAAATTGATGAAACAACAAGTGAGTAGAAAAAAGTCACAAAATTATAAATATAATGTTTTGTTCACAAATCAATACATGACCTCACCCACCATAATTGGCCAAATACTTCCAAAAGGTTTGGTAAAAGCCAAAAGCCTTGCAACACCAAAAGCTGGAACAATGGACCTTGGGATATGATTTGCAACAACATTGGATTCATTTGGAATAGTTGTAAAAATCATTAGTTGAGTCCTTGGGGTCAAAAAGGTTTCAAAAATGCTCGAAAACCATATGTGAAAGACCACTAGTCCAAATGCATAGCAACCAAATGAAAGTTGATTTAAAGAAATACAAGGAGAATCTCAAGTTCGAATAGGGCTAAAAACTTATCAAATAGTTCAAGCAAAAAGAAGAAAAGTTCAAAAGTGGAATGCTTACATAACGTTAGCAACATGAACATACTACTTGGCATGCCTTAGGTTTTGACATTGTGAAGGTGAGACCAAAACCTAAAAGGTGCATAGAAAAGGGGTGTCAACCAAGGGGGCTCAAATTGGAAAAAGAGCTACCATTAGCGCTTACACTCAAAGAACATTATTTGCTTGAAGTTTTCCCAATTGTTAATTAAAAATCATTATAGGCATGTCCTAATTTCCCTATGACTAATTGCATTAACACAAGAGGGGGGGAAGACACCATATTGAGAACAACAACAAAAAGATTTTAAGTAGTCCAAGGGAAACCAAAAGGATATTTGCACCTCCCATTTCACATACAAAAGGATGTGCAAATATAAATGAGGGTGTAGAAGACATAAATCAAAAGCTCCAAGGGGGTCCAAAGTTACAACCTAGGCCTAAGCCAAAGGTGAAGAAGAAAAGGCTAAAAGGGATCTTAGGGACCTCATTCAATAGGCAAGGAAATAAGCTTGAACAACCTAATAATGTTTCTAATGGCTAGCCATGTCATGTTGTGAAAACAAAGGTTCCACAACCATTGCACAAGATGTTGTGTTGAATGGGAAACCCCATCCAAAAAGAACAAACCCTAAAACCAATTCCCACACCTCCAAAGTGAATGAAGAGGAAAAAGACCAATGGTTAGGAAAATACCCTATTTAGAGCATTTATCTAAATTAAGACCTAAAGGATAATAAAATTACTTCAAGGGGGCCTCCTTGTAGGGTATCTTGGAACTAAGTTTGTGTCTTTTCTTCAAACTAGTAACTTGCTTGATATTCATGAAAGGGGACATAGAGAAGGAATTGCTTCATGGTATCGTTGTTAATCGTTGTTAATTATTGTTAGTTTCGTGACACTTGCACCATTACAATGCACACTCCGTGTTTTCTTGTCTCTCCTCCTACCAATGTTCCCGCCATTGCCAATTGTCCTAACAAAAATCATTTTTGGTTTTCTTTTTTGCTAAATCAAACTCTAGATGGAGTTCACCTTTGTTTTCGTCTTCACAATTGCCTTGAATGTTCTTTGTTTTCTTTCATGCAATCACACATCACCATCTCTAGTACCATAACTCCAACACCTTGTTCAATTTGTGTTTCAGAAGCAACTTGTATCTAATGTAGCACTAGCAACTTTAGTGACTTGTAGAAATTGCAAACTAGGGTTAATTATACACATGAATCTGTTGTGGCATGAAGTATTCTTAATATTGTTTTTCAATTCAAGAAATCTAGAAAATCTACTACAAGTTTTAACAAATTTTAAGTATTTTAGTTTTCATTTTCATCACACTTGCACTTGTTGCTAGCAAATGTTGACCAATTAGTCGAGGATACCTGTTGTCATTTGCCACCATCACCAATATTGTAACTCTAGAACCTTCAAACTCTAATTTCCCTATTTGAATCTCTCTTCCTTGATGTCACAAACACATTAGTTCATATCTTTGGTAGTATCATCAACCATGTTCTAGTTCCTATCATAAAAACCTTGCATCTTACTTATTCATTTCATCATCAAACAAGTGCAAGCAAACTTTGACACACCATGTTCTTCACCATGCATTCTTGTTAACCCAAGATCTCATTTAGTTAGTGCAAAGGCAAAAACGTTGACACAACTTGGTGCCTTGGGTTTGCCAGGGACTTGATCTAAGGGTTGGAGCGTTTATGATTGACGCTTCTATTGTGAACAATGAGAGGTTTTGGTTATTGTAATACCTAGGTAGGTTAGGTATTGATTAATTACTCTTTGGAATTACCAAAAATTCTGAGAAATATGTGCCTCCCATGTCAAAAATCTGACTGAAGCTCTCAGGCACAATATCTTTTTTATTCAGTATAAGGTCAAGTTTCTTTTAATGCCAAACAAATCTGACAATAATTAATAAATTATTAGGATTCTTGTTGCTAAATCAACCTAGGAACTAGGCTATTTCAATCATTCAAATTTACGTTGTTCGTTGAAACACTCTCTTTCAAAAAAAGATGCTGAGTTCACAATCAACCTGACACAAATAGAACATGCATAACAAATTAATAATGCTCTTTTTGCAAAATTTGAAGAGCCATGTAGCACAATTTCACATAAAACTAAGCGAGGTGCAAAAAGAAAAGCCTTAAAGTGCGCAGAACAAAGCTCATTTAAAAAGTATTTAGCATCTCACACATGCAGTACAGCATCTATGCCTTCATACCTCTTTCACAATTTCAGCAAGTAGTGCATGTTTGGACATCTCTACCCTTCACATGGCTGTCCAACACTCTTACATTGTCATTAATTTTTTCTAACCATAATTTTAAGGGAGATAGACAACCTTTCAATATTGACCAATAAATAAATTGTTTATTGTCCTCCCACGTTCACTCACACTTGGTATAGTGTGACTCATATTAATTAGTAGTGGGGAGCCCCAAAGTTTTTTTTGGCCTTTTGTGATGGGCATCATTGAGTGGCCCATCAAAAAAAAAAATCAAGCTTTGTACAGTTTGTATTCTCCTTTTGGGCTGCTTGTATGTTACAAGAGTAGAACTTAGGGCAAAGGTTATGGAATAAAGTGAGGTGTTGTTGGGGAACACACTGGGAACCTGGGCATATGTTGTGAAACCCAATTAGGAACTTGGGTAACTTGATGAGAACACATTGGCAACAACAAAAATCCGAAAAACCGATCCCCCCTCCACCAAAGAAAAAAACTGGGTCTCTTGGGTGCATGCTGGCTCACCTCTTGGATCCCAAGAATTCCTATGGCTTCCTTGGTCCTTCACCATTTTTGGCCATGGCAGGTGCATGAACTTTGGGACATGCATGCTGGTTGGTGTAGTTTCATCTTGGCTGGTTGAAGGGGATGGGTGGGGAGCACCGACATTAACTTAGTCTTTTTGAACTGAAGGCTGATTGGAATACAAGGAAACTTAGCTTATACATTGAAAATTTCTTGAATGTGCAGCCCATCTGGAGAGAACATACCAGGGCCATGTTGTTGTTGCCGTTTTTGTTGATCAATCAATTTGTCACCAACCCATCTTTCTCAATGTCATGGATCATGATGTGAGAATCTTTGTGGGAGAGGAAAAGTGTTGGAGGGCCAGAAATCTCCAAAATGATTTATATTGTTTTAGAAATTCACAAAATTTGGTCAACTCACTGGCCATCATTTTGGGGGGATGTGAAGAACTTTCAACTCTGCAAATGTGTTTTCTCTCTTTTGTTCGGACAACTAAACAAAGTAACGTTCAATTTTAATGGCAACAAGGAGCTGGAAAGACCTTAGTTGTTTTTTGTTTTGGTCTTGCAAAGTTGTTCAGGCCTTTATTGTATACTCTGTAAACAATAACCTGTACATTAGGCTGGACCTATTGCATACCGTGCCAGTGAAGGGCCTCCCCCTTCCCCTGCCTCCAAAGTTCAACCTTGCTATTTTGATTGAATATACACAACTGACATGATAAGAATTCTCACACTTATTGACTAAGTAACCCGTAAGAGTGCACATTTTGCTGTGAATGGTTGAAGGACATGAGTGTCAAGATATTCATGATAACCAGCATGCTCAAGCCGTTGCTGGACATGACCATCCCTTGTGAGAATTGAGATGCCTCAATTCATCTCGCTTACATAAGTCTTGGCTGCTTGATTTGAAGATGCAGAGAGCGATTATGAAATCTTCATTCAAGCAGCCAAGACTTACAGAACCATTGGGCCAATGAGAACTCAGGGTGCTGCCAAGGTATGTGCATCCTTTTCATCCACACAGAGAGTGAGTATGAAATCTTCATCGAAGCTGCCAAATGGTTACAGAACCATTGGGCCAATGAGAGCTGAGGGTGGTACCTTGTGCTAACTAACTAGTAGGTTGCTAAGGAAGGGGAGGGCAAAGCCTACCACAAATCGCAACCTGACAGCCATTCAGATCCTTCAGATTCCCAGGAGAGAGATGGAACAAGCCCTTCCACATCTTTAACATATACTACCTTTGAAAAACCCTGATTATTGGCCTTACCTATCTATGAAGGCAAGGATATTGTGTTTAGATTCATTATAGAGTCCAGTAGCTTCAGGGACTTTGGCCCCTAGGTCTATTTTTATATGAGGATTTTTGAAAGATGATATTTTGGCTTGTTTGAAACTTGAAATTAGTTTTACAGTTATGATATCCTGAAGGATTTTGGTTTCTTTTAGAGGATTTTTTGAAATTTATATTTTTTGCATGGTGAAATATTTGAGTTTTCATAATTCTTCTTTTGCCTTAAGATACTTTTTAATGTAAATGGCAAGGCCACACTGTGACACAACCCCTTGATTTTATTACAGAGTTACTTTCTTCCTCCTGCTTCAAAATGCCTGGTCACACCCAAAAATAAATGATACCCCACAAGAAAAATGAGGGGAAAAAATAAAAAACAAAACAAAACATGTTGAATGTCTACACACCACAACTATTGCCATGGAAATTCAGACACGCATATGAATGCTGCATGATTTTCACATAGTGAACATCTTCAAAGTTCTCACCCCCGTTCAACCAATAGTAGCCTGAGAAGCACCAGATGTGCACCTTACCATTGCCCACCGTCAAGCATTATTATGTTATTTAGGTCATGGGTTGCATAATCAATTTACTACCTCGGACTTTGACACACTGCAAATTTCGCACACCAAACAGATGGCAAGAAGTGGTGGTACCTGTAGCATGCGGGTAATAATAAAATACTAGTGAACCACCAAGCCCCCAAGAAAATCAAAAGAAGAAAAAGAAAAAGAAAAAACACCCACTTGTTGATCCAAGAGAACTTTTGAGTCTGGGTAGGGTTGGGATCGGGTAGGAGGGCAAAAAGGGCAAGGGAATGGGGCAGTTCGGGCAGCGGAGAGGAAAAAAAGGGATTTCTGGGTCCCACATTACTTACTTCCTCGGCAAACCCCCGGGAACTGCACGAGGGGTGACGGGGCGGTGGGCGGCTGGGGGGGGGGAGGACCCGCGAATTCAGGGGGAGACGCTGAAAAGCAACCGTCTGTGCGAAAGGGAGGCTTCTAGGCGCCGCGTCTCTCCATTTCTCCCAGTAAATACAAGACACGTGTCTTACGTAATCAGGATTAGGCAGACGTGTCCGGAGTTTGCGGTGGCCGCTTCCTCGAAAGTCCAAAATGCAAGGAACCTACTGTGCAACTACATAAGAAGTTACACGTGTAGCATTAGTAGAAGGAAGCCAGCACTAGCCACGTAAGCCCTACCCTATCTAACTACCTTCTGATGTAAGTAACTTACAGACGCAATTATCACATTTCTACTATTTTGAAATTAACTTGATGCGGTAGCAATGTGTGTGAGATTTACCATAGGTAACATAGTTTTTCCTGTAGGGTAAAAGCTCCAGGCAGTGAAATAAGGGCCTGTGCAAGGTGGACCCAATCACAGGCCTAAACTTGGTAAAGCCTACTACTGGCAAGGGCTTAACCGAGCGTAAAGAATTTTTAAAAATTAAATTAAATTCCAAGGATACCCAGATACCCACTGGGTATCATGGGGAAAAAAAGGTTTAGGGTTTGTCCCTGGATATGGAACACTGTTTGCTCGGCTATTTTGCCAAGTTCAGTTTAGCCAAATTGGGATATCCACATTGCCATTTGGCTATTCTGCCAAATTGACTTGTGTGCTGCATCCACTTCACCAAATCCCAAAGTCGAAAGTGCTATCTGGCTATTTTGCCAAGTTGCCAATTGGTCTGTCCAAAAACAAAATCGGTCTGCCAAACTTCTGCCCAGAAAAAACAGACTGCCTCTAACTGATTTTTTTTTTTCCTGCAGGCTTCCTAGGGCTGCCCCTCCCCCGTCCTCTTTTCCTTCTCTCTATTTCTATTTGAATCTTGAGACAACCCCAATCAAGTTCAGCAATCTGCATATGAAACCTTTTTTTTTTTGAATTTATAAAAATTGATGGCTCTTTTGAGGTTCAGAGCAGCCATTTCAAACTTGAGAGGAGCCACATCAAGCCTGGCAATCTATAAATCAGACTGCCCCTTAAAAAAAAATTTGACAGCTGCCTTGGGCTCCCCAATTTCTTTTCCTTCCTTCTTTCCCTCTCCTTTTTTCTTTGCCCCCTTTGACATGATGGATCTTTGAAGCTTGAGAGGAGCCCTTTCAAGATTCACACAATTTACATGTGGCATCCATTTACAGATTGCCAAACTTGCTTGAACTTTTTTTTTCCCGGATTATGTAAAGGGACATCGAATTTGGATCATAATTTAGAGGTTAGTTTCAATTTGGAAAGGGCTCCTCTTAAAGCTTCAAGGACGCATAAGTAAAAAAAAAAGACAGGAAAAGAGAGAGATGAAAGGAAAAGATGGGCACATGCAGGGGAGCCCTATGCCAGCCCATGAAAGAAAAGGGGGAAAAAACCAGGGGCAGTCTGAATTCCAGATTGCTGACCTTGATCAGGCTCCTCTCAAGCTTAAACAGCCATCAAGTCACACTTTGACACAACAAAGAGAGAGAGAGAGAGAAGGAAGGAAGGAAGGGGGGTAGGCAGCCTATGAGTTCCTGAGTTGGCAATGTGGGGAAATAGGTAAAGCGAACTTGGCATAATAGCCCAGAGTGTGAATGCTATTACATACTTGGACCCCCTTTGTTGCTCAGGTGAGTACTTAGTGGTTAACCACCTATAAATTTCCAGAGAGAGGTTATTAGATATGTATTTGGTGGAGGGTGATTTGAACACCCACATCCCCTTCATTTTTTTCCCGAAAACAGAGATTCTTCCCAAATTTCAAACTGGACTTCGTGAAATGTTTCAATCATTATTTTGGTTAAAAATTTAGGCCCATTAGTCAGAAGGACTCAGAACCCAAATTCCAAAATAGATTGCACCTGCTGATTCATCAATCAATTAACAAACGGCAATCAAGCAATACATATATTCAAACACACATAACAACAACAACTGCATCCAGCAGAGGGGCAACATAATTGACAATAGGAAAAGCTTGAGAATCCAGAAAGCTCGAACTAGACCCATAACAAGTGGTGGTTGCTGATGGAAGAGAGAAAGGAAGAAGAGCACATAAGACCAAAACTAGTGTGTGTGGCCTGTGCAGTTGAGTATAATGAACTGAACGAGTTTTTAAAAGGGATTTGGTACCTTGAAAATGGTCCTTAACTGGACTTACCTGAAAATGGTACTTAAGTTTACCAGTATTAAGTCCTTAAGTTAAGTGAAGGTATTAACTATTAAGTCTCAAAATACAGTTTTCATTAAAATTTGAACTTGCAGTTTCATAATGTGTACCACCACTGAGGTACAAGCTCATGAAATGCAACCACTTGTTACCTTCCATGCATGTATGGGAGAATGCATCTAGGCATCTCTAGACTTACAAGGAGAACAAGATGGTTTTTCAACATAGTCCTATTTTACCTCATATTACATGGATATTCTTTTATAATCATGCATAAGTCAGGAAGGATATGTTGATGCCAAGCTTAAAATCATCGTCAATCACAAGGATATTCCACAATTAGGATTCGTACATAAGGATATGGGTGGGGTAAACTTAAAATCTTGCACACACACATTAATATCCTTGTGTATATCCTTGAGTATATTCAAGGGTAATATACCATTCTCCCTAGATGTGGCATCCAAAAATCAGTTCAAATGCATATCAAAGGTCATTAGATTGTGCAAAAAAGTATGTCCAGTACATTGAGAGGTTGGAAGCTCCAATTGAGTTGGATTGTTACATATTTAGTTACTCATCTTTTGGCAAGCTGGTGTGTGTGTGTGTGTGTTTATATGGGCCCCTAAAAAAAGCCTTGGCATGCTTTATGTAGTTTCTTTGATGCTTCCATCTAATACTTGCCTTACCCATCAAAGCATTCAAAATGTGAAATGAAAGTTCAAAGTATGAGAAAAGGCTTGTGTTAGGTGTCCATTTGGTTGATCAAACAATGCATAAACCACTTAGCATACATTTCCCTTCAATTTGTTTTCATACTTAAAAATGTAAAATTCTTCCATCAAGTTGGCAAGGGTGACCTTCCATAACATGTTGGCAAGTGGTCTTTCACCTCATATTATGCTAAAGCACCTTACTTCAGTGTTTCATAGGCTTTTACCAATGTTGCAAGGGTGTTTTCTTTCAGAGAGACTTAACTGAAAAAAATATCAAAAATTTCAAGAAAAAATAGGAACAATTGAATCCAAGGATGCAAAGCAATTCCAAAATCAAAGCCCTATACTGATATACATATCCACAACTTAGTTCATTGCAAACTGATAGTAGTCATAATCAATTTGGTTGGTTATGGATGAAGGTATCATATTTCAAATGCAAATGGCACAACCTAGGTAATCTACAAAGTTCAAGCAAATGTATTTTTAAAACAATATCAGCTTTCAAATGGAGTATAGTGTATTTTCAACTCAAGAAAAAATCAGATGGCCAATTGCATAATGGAAATTTTTAAAAATTATCACAAAATGTGGAATTTCACTCCCCATACCAGTGTTGTATGTAAATGGTTTGGGACATACACTCCATGTTAGTGTAAACCCATACTGATATTTATTTACACTTTGTGTAAGTGTAAAATATCCATTTATATTTGTGTAAGTGAAAATGTAAAACATGAAACATGCAAAATATGTAAAAATAAAAGTAAAAAAAATACATTTGTATGGTTTTACACAACTGTGTAAAACTGTGTAAGTGTAAAACAAATACACTTATATAATTTCACACAGTCATGTAAAATAGTGTAAGTGTAAAACAATGTAAAAAATGTGATTTTTACTTGGGGAGAGAGAGGGATTTCATAATGTTTTTGGTGATAGGCCAACCAAATGGTCCATTGCCAAACCAAAAAAAAAAACATCAAAACATGCATTCATAACTAATTAATATGGATTTGCAAAAAGGTATGATCATTAAGTATATATAATATATATATTTACACACCCCAAAACATTTACACAATGCAAAAGGTATGATCATTAAGGATATATAATATATATATTTACACACCCTCAAAACATTTACACAGGACTGTGTAAATGTATTTGACAAATATTTATACTGACTTCGTGTAAGTGTAAAAAAATGATACACAACAATAATATGTGTAAGTGTAAAATGTTTGGATGTGTATAAATCATGATTTATGCTTACATGCGATTTACACACCATATATATATGACTATTGACACTTACGCATAGAACACTGCTGCACACCATTAGACTCCTCTTCAAACTAACAATGTTATAATGAAATCAACACTTTAAGTATGTGCTTCCATTATTAATGCGTAACAATTCTTCATTTCAAGCCAGTACTACCCACAAGTGATCAGGTTCTTGCCAAACCAAGACCAGGTGGGTGGGTTATCACCAGTGTTGGCTGGTTCTGGTTTGTGGCGAGTTCTAGTTTTGGTTTGTGGTCTGGTTATTTGGTACCCAGACAGCCCCAAAACCCAATTTATCCAGTTTTCAGTTCTGAACTTATTTATTTATTATTTATTTTATTTTTCCTGACTGGGGTTAGACATGATGTTAGTTCTTGAAAAAAAATCAAAATTTTGAATAATACCAGCAACATTTTTGAAATAATAATTTGGGGGCAGGGTGGGCATTAGGCATGTAGTTTTTACTTTTGGACATGCCTCAAGTATGCAATTTTTAAGTTTTTAATAATAAAATTGATGGGTTTAGGCATGTCTTTGATATAGGTGCTCATATTTTATTAGTGGTACAATGCTGATAAAAAGAAGAAAATAATCGGTTTTGGACTATGTGTTAGGCAAGCTTCTTGTTTATCCCTTGACCGAATTGCTCAAGACTCGATGAATGAGTTAGTATGGTTCCTTTTCCTCCCATTGTCACACTTGTGTTTGCGCTTTACTTGAGGAGGTCATTTAGGTCAACAAAAGGTTTATATTTGCCTTAGAAGGTTTATGGTGGGCAACTAGTCTTTTTTTCAAAAGGAGTCTTCATGTGCCTCTTGTGCACCCCATTCTCACCATTCATAGGAAGATTTTTCAACCATTTGTTTTCAACGATGTTTAATTCTAGGGAGAGCTAGTGAATACAATCGTGTTGTTAGAGTTCTCCAGCCCATGACACTAACTATTCCTTTGGAGGACACCATTGTCGCCTTGCACCAATTGCACCCTCCTCCTTTAAACCTTGTCCTTCTTCTTATTTTTAACTATCAACTTGAACACATTTTTATCCTGGATAGGACTTTGTTTACCCAAGCTTTAGCCAATGTTCCCCATTTGTTTTTAGGTGGGCTTTCTGGGATGGTTGATAAACATCTTTTAAAATGTTTCATACCAAAGAACCCATCTTTAAAGCTTTTGGAATTATTCCAGACTACTGCTATTATTGCTCAAGGGGATATCCCTAAGTTGGTGGCCCTAATGTTGGGGGCTTGTAAATTGTTGGCAAAGGACAATGGTGGTCTTCATATATTACCATAAGCATGGTGTTTTTTCGACTTATTAATCATTCCATTGTCTTACAACTTTAGGGGTCGTTTCATGAACACCTATCCCCCCATCAATTTGGAGTTTCGACCCATGGAAGTTATGAAACCATCCCATTTAGCACCTAAACCCTCCTCGACCTACACTTTGATTGGGCCGTGATGTAGGTTGACGTAAAAAGTGTTTTTAATAGTGTTTTTTGAATTGTTATTTTTAAAGAATTATGTGATGTCAAGGGGCCTTTGGCGAACATTATCCCCCTTACCATGTTATTTTATGGTGTTCATTCTTCTCTTTACTACTAACATGGGTGGCATGTGAAGAAGGTCACCATTATTGAATCATCTTTAGGCACGAAACAGGGTGACCCCCTAGGAGGTTTTTTTATTCGTTTTGGTTCATTATCGAATTCTCCTAAAGACCATCATGCAGGCCCCCAATTGTGTCTTTCCATCCTTAATGGATGATACCCACATTGTGGGGTCTAAAATGAGATTACCCATGCCTTTGACCACTTTTCAACCCAATTAACCTTAATTGGGCTTAGGGTCAAAGTGTCAAAGTGTAAGCTTTAGAGTCCATTAGGGATATTTCCAAGCATAAAAGTTCTTCAAGGCTGCACTTTGGTCACAAATGGCTTACGCATTTTGGGTCAATCAGTGGGTTTTCAAGATTTTGCCATGCATTTTTTGGATGAAGTTTTATTTTAGAACATGGCACATATTGATGATTTTCCTTTCCTAAGAGATGCCCAAGTGGCTTTGGGCATTTTGTCCTCATGTGTAGTTTGTTGACCTTCTTATTTCACATGGACAATACTTATTTCTTTTTCATTTTTGTCTCTTTTAACGAGTTTCAACAAGAAAGTTATGTAAGTATGTGCTGACATTATGGGTCCAAGATTGTGGGAGTATTTTCAGGGCCCCTTAACAAGGTGTTAGGCTCAACTATTGATATTTTTTGGTGGTATAGGCCTTATTTCTATGGAAGATTGTGCCCCATCTGGTTTTCTAGTGAGTTAGGCTCTAATGACTTTGTATTTGTGTTCTAAGTTTCATATTTTCAATAGACTCATTTTGGACAAATATGTTTTTTAGGTTGAGGGGGGCCCATAACTACTTAAATCATGTTTAAGTGTAGCACAAGATGACCTTCTTCCTATAGCTAAAGAGATGCATCACAACACATCCCTTAGGTTTACCTTGGAGGATGACTTCATTTTCTCAGCATCCAAAGTTCACATTTGTTCTTGTTCAGGCAAGGGGGCAAAGCTATGGTTGGTTGTTAGGCCATTTACCCATTCGTTTCACATCGCACATTTTACATTCACTTCAACGTTGCATTTTCATTTTGATTTGATTCAGCCTTCGATATCTAATATTTTCATGTGTGAGTGTGGACATGAGTTGGACACATTTGGCACACACTTAGTTTGTTGCATGTTTGGAGGTCAACAAATAGCCACATATGACACCATCCAAAACATCATGTATGCTTTTACTTGAGAAAGTGGGCATGTTATATGGAAATAATGGTGGTACACCCTTACTCAAGAGTTTCATTACGAGTTGATCTCTACATGACCCAAGAGGACCATGTTTTCATTGCCAATGTGGTGGTTATTGACTTGACACAAAAGACAATGGCTTTGTGTGTCATTAGTTAACCAATAGGTGTAGCTACAAAACTTAGCACCATTGTAAAAATCCGCAAGTATAAAAGGCTTCATGAAGGGCACCACTTTATTCCAATGGCCATGAAGATGCATGACACAGTCAAGCATGATATGGATCATTTCATCAAGGAATGTGCTTGTTTTTTCCACAATAAACAATCAATAGGTCATTTATCCTTATTTTTTTGCATTCAATTTTTCAAGTAATGTGTTAGTATGGCTTTTCAACATCCTTTAACCTCTGCATAGATAAGAAGATTGTGTTGGCAGGTGAACATTATTAGATCTCACAATTTGCATGTAAGCAACATTAAAGGGGCCATGGGTGAAATAACTTTTTACCACGAGAAGGACTAACTTTTTCCTTTTTTTTTTTTTGGCTCCCACGGGTTGTGCATCTTTTGGCCTTTCTTTGAGCTTCCCTTTTTGTTTCCCTTATGATGGTTTCAGCCATCAATCTTTTAATTTTTAATTTTTTTTTAAAGTTTAAAATTGCACTCACTTAGGAATCTTTTTCAAAAACTTGAAACCAAAGGTCTTGAAATGTGAAGAAACAAGTCGGACCATAGGTTCTATACCTTACTTAAGGTTAGTTTCATCATTAAATAATCCTCATGATAGTGAAATAAGTTTTTGTGGAAATACGAAGTTGACATGTTTGAAATCATCATAATTATCATAGGCTACACTCTAAAAAGTTTCACTGTTCATTTGACAATTATCATAATAGATCATGGAAAATTCAATAATTTCAAATTTTAAAAACTAATAATTTTTTTGAAAAAAATTAATTCATTTTGTTGATGTTGATACTGACCCTAGGCTACGGTATTATCAATAAATAAATAAATAAGCCCTGAACAGAAACCTGATGTTCTCTTGAAAAGTAAGAACCCACCAACACTGGTCGCCATCCCTAGTTTAGGTGGGTTAGTTACTATATTTACTAATTTATTCATTTATTCATTTTTTGGATGTAGCACCATTGGTGATCATCCCAAACTAGTTTATTACAAACTTTGCTACAAAATATTCCTTTTTATTTGTAGGTCTAAATTTTGCTTTAAAAAACATTGCCACAATCCATGTAAATGGCTGTAGAGCGCATCTGCATATCATCCATATAGTGCACAAAGCTATACTAACTGGAAGTCCAGTAATATTAATGTTAGTATTGATACTGGTGGTAGCCCTGTATACCCATCCAATGCTGGTTTTCACCTCTAAGAACAAATGCACTACCTAAAGTTCATGTCATGCGTAAAATTAGGGTTGCATCGAATTTTTCTAGTGTATTGAAATGCATATTACCTAGCACAATTTTTGCCTACATGAAGGGCGGGTGCTTTGAAAAACATAATGCATGGCTCAAAAATTGTTTTTTCTAAACACTTGTTTTTATTTTTTATGTTTTTTCCACATGATACCCACCAAGTATCATAGGAACAAATCCAACGGGTTTTTGCACTCAATAAAGCCCTCAACCACAAGTGTTTTCCGGAAGAATCAGGCCCATGCTTGACTCCGCCTCACACCATCATGACCTTGGGCTTTTCACTAGCATATCTTTGTGGGCCCATCCCATGCTTGTAAGAGGGGCCTAGGTGCATGCATTCAAACACATTTATGCCCATGGAAAAGGGTTTATATTTACACCCAAGGCCACAAATGCATGCACCAAGACAGATTCCGGTGCAATGGAGATGCCCATTGCTCATTGTTGCACCAATGATCCCCAAGTGCATGCATCAAAGCAAAATGCCCATTTTTGGAAAAGCCAGAAAATCACATGAACTTTGGTTTTGGTGTTCCAGGCAGATGTGCCACTTTTGTCTTTTTCTTTTGTGGCATAAAAAAAAACAACTTTGGCCAAGTTAACTTACAGCAGCATATAAGTCACAACATTTGTTGAATTCTTGAATTCAAGAATGGTTGGAATTTTTTTGGTGCTTTTCCACAAACTTTGTTGGGGCTCTCTAGAAACTTAATTTAGTTGTCATATTCCCTACTCAATGTTGCAATTTTTAATTTTACTAATGCATATTTTTGGTGGCCTTTAGCTAATTATAGCAGAATTATGTCTTCTCAGAATAAAAGTATGTAAGATTCCGCCACAATTTGCCTAGGTGAAAAAACTGGTGGGTTAAATGTGGTGGGTAAAGTCTGAGGCCACAAGCTTTACTGGAATAAGAGCCCAAGCAAGGTAGAGCCAAATGTGGGCTCAATTCAAGTAAAATTGTGTGTTTTTTTACCAGTGTTGGGCGGGTCTCATAAAAGAGGTGAGAAGCAGCCAGGGTTTCAAGCCGATTATACCTCATGGTTTCATAAAGGGTGATGCCTTTTTTGAAACCCTTTCAGAAGGTCTCACTTGAGAACCGTTCATTTAAAACCGTGCATTTAAAAAATATTTGATACCCTGTTTCGGTATTAATCAAGGTCAAGGTGTCAGGCGTCAGTAGTCAGTAAATTAATGGTAGGTAGTAGGTAGGATTAATTTTTTTTATAAAATTAGGGGTACCCTAAACAGGTGCCGCAAATCAAAAGCTGCCCCTAACCCCTCATGTTTAATGTTTGTTAAGTTTAATGTTAATTTGTTTTTGCTTTACTTGTGTATTATGTTTTGCTTGATTAGTGCATTGTCACATTGGTCCTTGCTACCTTATGTTGGTGCTTATTGTTTTCCCCTTGTTGTGTTTTGTTGGTAGTCATCATCGTCTCCTTACTGCGCTTTGTTGGTGGTTGTCGACACCCCCTATTGCATTTTGTTGATGGTTATTAATGCTTCCTATTGTGCTTTGTTGGTGTGCGTCAATGCCCTCCTATTGTGTTTTGTTGATGATTGTCGATGCTCCCTACTGTGCTTTGCTGGTGTGTGTCATCGCCCCCATGCCACGTTATGTTGGTGTTTGTCAATGCCCCTTTGTTGTGTTCAATTGGTGCTTGTCAAACCCCTTTGTTGTGTTTTGTCAATGCTTGTCATGGCCCCCTTGTTGCATTATGTTGGTGTTTGTAATCCCCCCCCCCCCCCCCCCCCTCTCCTCCCCCCACCACTATTAACCAACTATCGCCACACCACCCCCCCCTCCATCCACCGCAGCA
>Ga0116227_10000786_pt1 | contig 65755 bp, 48 predicted proteins | sample S1TSphgellanicum_FD_89693 | JGI IMG/M metagenome (GOLD analysis project Ga0116227, IMG submission 89693) | Host-associated microbial communities from peat moss isolated from Minnesota, USA - S1T2_Fb - Sphagnum magellanicum MG | ecosystem: Host-associated > Plants > Peat moss > Unclassified...
TGGCTAGAGTACCATATGCCTCAACCATTGGAAGTCTGATGTACGCCATGGTTTGCACGAGACCAGACATTTCCCATGCAGTGGGAGTTGTGAGCAGATACATGTCTAATTTAGGCAAGCAACATTGGGAAGCAGTGAAGTGGATCCTAAGGTACCTGCGAGGTACGACAGAGAAGTGTCTAACCTTCAGAAAAGATGAGCTCAAGTTGGAAGGTTATGTGGATTCAGATTTTGCTGGAGAGGTGGATCATAGGAGGAGCACCACAGGATATGTGTTCACATTTGGGAGTACAACTATTAGTTGGGTTTCTTAGTTGCAGAAGATAGTGACGATATCTACAACTGAAGCGGAATATGTGGCTGTGACTGAAGCTAGCAAGGAGCTTATATGGTTACAGGGGTTATTAACAGAATTAGGATTCGAGCAAGAGATGAATGTGTTGCACAATGATAGTCAGAGTGCGATACACTTGGCAAAGAATTCGACGTTCCATTCTAGGACCAAACACATAGACCTGCGTTACCATTTCATTCGGTCGTTAATCAAGGATGGGGTATTGAAGCTTGTGAAGATTGTAGGGAGCAAGAATCCGGCTAACATGTTAACCAAACCAGTCACTCCGGAGAAACTGGAGTTGTGCGCAGCTTCAGTGGGTCTTTAAGGTTGAAGACAGAGAAGAATGAGTGCGCCATACCTATCCACTAGTCACCGAAGGAAGAGGAAGAAGTCCACCCGAGTTTTAGTCTTCAAGTGGGAGATTGTTGTGTGTGAAGACTTATTAGATTAGTTGCATCGTCAAGCTGATCAATCAGTTGCACCGTGAAGCCTGATCAGATTAGTTGCACCGTCAAGCTGATCAATCAGTTGCACTGTGAAGCCTGATCAATTAGTTGCACCGTCAAGCTTATCTATTAGTTGCACCGTTGTCTAAGTTTAGTAGGAGTTGGTGAACTTGAAACTATATAGTTCTCCACTGTTGTATTCATTGCATAATGGTGTGAGTTGAGTGCGGGTGCGCTCCGTGGATGTAAGCTTTTGCTGAACCACATAAAATCTTGTGTCCTTGCTTTATTTTCTGTTGTTTGTGTGCATACCCCTTAAGTCGAATAATGTTTTTTCTAACATGGCAAACCAAGCTCTACACTTGAATCTGATAAATTTGAGGATTTGGAGAGAGAAGAGGAGGAAGATTTTCCAATTGAAAACATGTCGAAACCACAAGGCCAATAGCAAGTTCAGAAAGTTATTCAAATGCAACATCAATGTTTAAAGAGTGGGAGGAATATTATTTGGTTTTGGAGAAGGAGATGCTAGCTTCTGAAATTCTAGTATATTCACTTCAAAAGGCGAAAGAAATGGCTGAGAAGGAACTAGGAAAGATTGAAGGCCAAATTGAAGATTGTATGTAATTAGTGACAACAACGAAGGAGCAACTACAAGGGTTGCGATGCAAACTTGAGGCGCACAACCTAACTGTATGCGACTTGCGCTTTCAAAGCAACCTTGTAGAAGGCGCAATAGGGTCGACACTTGTTGAAATGGAGTCTGTTCAGCGAAGTGTCGACGGTCAGTTAGGGATGGTCAAAGCTTTCAAAGATTTGTTGTCGACTAGCAAGGCTGAGCACTTTAGACTATTGGCTAATAATACATCAGCATGGGAAGCATGGTGCATTGCATTAGATGTGTTGAAGCATCAAAGGATTGCACTTCTCAATCAAGTGGAGTCTATGAAGAGTGGCTATCAATGTCCATTTCTAAACCCTTCGCCATTGCCTTTTGTGAATTTGCATAGTGATGTTTGTGCAAAGTTTTCTAGCATTTTGTCTATCTCACCTTGCCCATGTTGCCAACGAGGGTTTGAGCCTGCTTGGGACTGCATTTAGTTGCTTCATGTAGACATGCTTACCACTCATGGTGTGCTGTTACTCATTTGTCCAATTCCTTGAAATGTTTGCTTAAGGGTTGCGAGGAAGAGATGCATTCTGATTGGTGGGCATTGTCAGGCGTCAAGAAGCCATGTGATGATGAGTTGAGAAGAACATTGGTGATTGATTGGACTAGAGTAGGAGCTCCAACCTTGGACAACTTGGATGGTCAGTTTACATTTAACCATCTTGAATTTAATATGAATCTTTTTTGTTTCTAATCTTGCATTGTTTAAGTGTCTCAATTTTTGTTGAGTTGATTTTACTTCAGACATCTGCTTATACAGTCTCAGTTATGCTTGTACATTTTGACAATTGTAACTAGCTGCATAAAACCTTGGTCAATATGTACATTGTTTTATTAGTGATCTAAGACTCTTTTCATGACAATCTGAGACAAATTAATTATTCTTTTGCTAGATTGTAGTATAAGTCCAAGTGAAGCATGTATGGTTCAAATTGTTACTGCCTCATGTTGCTATTAGTCTTCTTCAAGTTTCTAGTTTGCCACAAAGTCCACATGTATCCACTATATGTGTCTATATTAGCATCAAAGTCCTCTTGATATATATTGTGAGCTCCCTAGGAGTCTAATTTGTTTACAAAGTACCTATCAACTTAATCATGTCCATGGATTTCCATATTGAAGTCCCTAGGATTTCACATTTGTTCATGGCAGTCACTATGGATTTGTTCAAAATCCATGAATTGTAATATAGAAGTCCTTTAAGTCCAAGTAGCTTTATGACAATCACTATTGCCTTGTCCAAAGTCCATACATTTCCATGTTAAGTCAATAAGAGTTTAGTACATTCCTGTTAGTCACTATTCTTCTTGTTCAAAGTCCATACATTTCCATACATTCCTAGGAGTTCGTATATTTTTTGTAATAGTCACTATTTTCCTTGTTAAATTTCATACACTTCCATAAAACTCCTAGGAGTTCATATTCTTTATGACAGTCACTATTCTCCTTGTCCCAAGTCCATAAATTTCCACTATAAATCCTAAGAGCTGACATTCTTGATGATAGTCACAAGAAACTTTTGTTCCAAGTCCATGCACCTCCATATTGACCTCCCTAGTAGTCCACAATGTTTTTTATAGTCCTTGTTTAGTCACTGGTTTCCTTGCTACAATTATGGATGCATTTCCAATTCGACCTTTTTCTAATTCATTAGGTTTACAATAATCACTAGTTTGGTATATGTTGCAAGTTCATAAATTAAATACTCGTTTTCTAAATGCTGGATTGTGTGGAGGTATGGCAGTAAATCCAATCCAGACTTGTCCTTTTCAATTCTTGGTGATAAGGGCCAATTGCCTACTTTTCCAACACTGTTAGTCCATCTGTTGGAAGCATTAGGCTAGCACCAACATCCACACCAGTAGCACAGGTAGCCAAAGTGGTAGCATCCCCCAATTGCCATCAATGAGGGCATCATGTCAATGTGTATGACATAGTTGATTGCTCACAACAACCAAACCAAGCCTCTCCAAACCAGAAACGCAAATGAGGTCTTTCTGGTGTGAAAAAATTAATCTAAGCACTGCTAGCCTTGTCAGAGACGATCAACCAAATGAGGATGGAACCTTGTCAAATGAAGATGCCCAGGAATGTACAGGCACTTCTAGCAAGGGATCTTCTGACAAGTCCCACCCAAATGATCAAGTTGCGGAAAGCCCATTGAAGAAAACAAAAAAAAATCAGAAAGTCAAAATTCCAATTGCTAAATGAGTTTTTGCATCCACAAAGACAAGGGTTGCCAACAAGTCATGGTCTGCCAAGCAAGGTCAAGGGAAAGCAAAGTGAGGCCTGAAAGGTACATGTAAGATTCTAACCCAAAGCTAACTTTCTTGAGTCTTGATCTTTTAAATGCACCTTGCAATTCCTTGAAAGATTATGTCTGAACTTGTCATGCACTAACCTATAAATGTGCTAACCACATCTGTGATCCTATTCAATGTATGCTTTTACACCCTATTGATCCAATTTACACTTCTGTGTAATAAACAATATGGAGATCATGGTATTAGATTTCAATGTCATGGCAATGAAAAGGTTATTGGAGCTCACTACAATAGTTTAAAGATGTGCATTTATGAGCTGGGAGGGGGATGCACATTATAAACAGACTAGTTTTTTTGGTAAACTTTTATAATTTGGTTGACATGTGTCTGGCACTTTATAAATTTTCTCTGTTTTTGTGCAGTGGAACTCTCAAGGTGTTTTATATGAACAAAACCATTTTTAGCTACTGTCTGCAAACAATCCAAATCAAGGGTTGTGTCATTTTTGGGAAACAAGATTTGGGTTTCACATTTCCATGTACATTGCTGTTTCATGTGAGTATTTTAACAGCCATTACAAAGAGCAACATTTATGTGATTGTGTATTGATGCTCAACATGGAATAGCTGGAATGCTGATAGATTTGGATTGATCATGCATGGACTGGAAATTGTTGCTAACACATTCTTGGTAAATGAACTTATTTAAGATTGACAATTAGTGGTCCTTGTGCTGAACTTTTGATGTGTATGGCATGTGTGGCACTACTTTGTGAATGGCAATGACTTGTATAGTTACAACTGTACAAGCATATATATTGTATTCTGCATTTGAAGTGTTGTTGCGTAGCTTTTCCTTTACCATCACTAATATATTTGCAACACCTTATAACTAATGTTTGAGGAACTTGTAGATGATAGGAGTGTGCAAGTTTGTGTCGACATCAGTTGTATGAGTCTGATTTGGAGATTGATTTCAACATATGATCTTCTAGAATGGAAAATTGACCAATCAACTTGAAAAGAAAACCCAAAAAACACTTTGAGAGAAGGCCTTGTTCCTATCACAAGGACCCCCATTGTTTTGTTTTATTTGTTTTATTTTCTCTCTCCTCTTTTTCACTCTCCCTCTCTCTCTTCAACAACCACAAGATCTTACAAGCTGCACAAGATCGATCCCCATCAATGGGTCCATGGCTTGTCACTGGCATCTTACAAACTTGGAAGGTCCAGTCGTCCAAAGTTGTTTAAATCACATCTGTTCTTCACATAGGAGAAGGGCTCTATCTAAATCACGTCTGTTCTTCACGCAGGAGAAGGGAGAAGGGAGAAGGGTCTATATCTAAATGTTTCTTGGATTTTCTAAACTAGTTATGTTGTGGAACAGGCCCTAGCCGAACCCATTACCACCTAACCAAATGGCAGCTTGCCCTATGGGGCTTGCCACTTTCTTGGATGGACCGGCCCCATTATATAGTATGTTAAAGGCCCTCAATCCATCTTTACAGTTAGTATTATCCATAAAAAGATGTGGGTTTATAAGTACATAAAGACCTATTGAATTTTTTTTTTCATGTATTTGGGTGGTATGTTCTACACCAAAATTTGATTTCGGAGAAATTCACAGAGCATTTTGTTTACCTGAGGTATTTCCTATTTTTTCAAGGGGGTCACCCAATTTACCAGCAGGATTTCCCTTTTTGGAGATATCCTCTATTTTAATACAAGTTTTGGTAGGCCTTTCCGAGGTGTAAGGCCTTGGGTTGAAGGCATTACCAGAAGTGGGTCTGCACTCAGCTACCATCTCACACGGCACCCTTCTTCTGGTAATGCCCAGGGGTCTTACCCTAAACGTATATACGACGTATATACAGAGGAAAGTAGGTATCCATTATATACGTATTTGAGGAGGTGCAGCGCGTCCCGTGTGAATCGGGCCGCGCTCTTCTATGCAGCTCTGAGTCTTCCCGTTGAAGCTTTCTCTTGCGCACACGAACAAACTCGAGCGCATACGTCTTCATGCCACCATCTCTTCGTCTCATCACATTCGCAATTCAACTGACTAGACTGCCGGCTTAGTTTCTTGTCCCCGGGTACTCTTGCACGTCTCCATTTGAAGCTCTTTTCGTATTCTCCTCCTCCGAGAGGTTTCGGAAGTTTGTAGAAGAGGTTAGAAGCATTAGGGTCAGGCCAATCCTTGGTTATCGAGCATGGCGATGCGGAAGGTGGATTCTGTGTTCCCCAAGCGCAAGAATGCGAATGTTGGCGCTACGGTTGGCAAGGGTCACTCTCGAGTAGCAAAGAAGAGCAAGGATGCGTTAACCGAGACTCATGAAGGCGTCAGTAGTAAGGCGACAGCGTCCTTGGGAGCGGCTGCTTCGCAGCCTGCTGCTCTCATCGCATCTGGCAGTGAGGATGTATACGGTAATTCTCACACCAAAGCGGACGGTTCCTTTCTCATTTGACGAAAGGAAAGTGGTGTTTCCCAGCAGTTGTCCCACATTTTCTGACTTGAGACTTAATGTGCAGAGGAGTATGATGATATGGAGGAGATCCTGAGGCAGTTCGACATGAACCTTGCATATGGTCCATGCCTAGGGATGACTCGGCTGGGAAGGTGGGAGCGCGCCCAAAGAATTGGACTCAATCCACCTCAGCATGTGAAAGATTTCTTGGAACGTGCAGGAGGTAACCCAGAATGCTTATGGGAAGGTAGAGTTTAGTAATCTGTGTTTCCTCTTTGTAAAATTGTAGATCCAATAGTCAATGCGGAGATGATTTGACAAGAACTTTCATAGTCATTTCTTGCAGTTCTATGAACTGTGAAATCACACCTGCAGGAAACGGAGGTATATTGGGGTATATCAGTGTTAAGGAATGAATCCTTGCAGCTGTTCTAGGGTTAGGGTTGACGATAAGGTTGATGTAGGTTGGAAAGTTTTAGGAGTTCCAGCCTTCACAACTAGTCTTTGGAAATCAGTGTAAGCAGTGTCAGCAGGTTTTCTGCTCCAGTTTCTGATTGAGGAGTAGATTGAAGTCATCACAATATGCGGATTCTCAGTGATTTCACCAGTGTACAGGTACTGCGTTCTTATGCTTTCTCTTCTGTATTTGCTTGCCACCTTTTTCCCCTCTTGTTGTAGGTACCTCTCTTGAAGAGCTATTGGCAACAAACCGACTAAGAGAAAATGTTTGTTAGAAATCTAACCCAAATCCAGCTCACTAGTTGATATTATCTATGGCAGATGGTTGTGAATAGCCAGCAAAATGATGTGTGACCTGTAGGCTAGGTGGAAGCTTGGGATCTAAATCGAGATCTTAATTTGAAATGATGGTATTACTAGTTTGCAGTCATCAAGAGATTTCTGAACCATTCTTGTGATTTTGGGTTGTTCATAGTGGAATTTAATATGTATGTGCAGATGTGCTGCTTGTTGCAATGCAAATGTATCTTCTGCAGGAATCTTCACAGTTTGTATGTGTTAACCAATATTGTAATGCTAGAGAGGACCCTGCTCCCAACCTGAAACATTTGCAAGGGAAGAGGTCAAATGTCACTTTCTGTGGTCAGTGTGCACTGTTCATTTGTGTGTGAATATGAATATTTGTTGAATCTTTCTCATTTCATTCTGGAATTTTCTTCTGCGAATTGCTACTAGTTGGTTTAGCAAGCCTGAACTGATAACAATGAATTTTTTCATTTTGAGGGTGTAGAAATGCCTGGGCATAGATGGCTCTACTTTGCCACCCTTTTGGTTGTACCAAACAGATACTGGCCCACATTTCATGTATGCAGTAAGTTGCAAAATTACTAAGGCAAATGAGGGATAACTGGATAAGGACTTTTTTGGACATGGCAAAAACCTTTTTCTCATGAGAACTTCCTAGTAACAATCTGGGACATGGGTCTCAGTATCACCTTCATAGAATTATAGTACACAGATGCATGCCACATACTTTATAAGCTGGAAGGGCAACACACACTTTCTTTTTACCCTTTGATTTCATTTACTTAAGATCCAATTTTTTTTGCAACCTTGGAATAAAAGTGTGAACACATCCTGTCTTTTTTGTCCCTTGAATTTCACAAATGTATCACAAAATTAAGATCCCATGGTAGGGAATTTTTGATAGCCCTAAACTAGGGTATGTTATTGGGCTTTATCCTTAGGGTACATACTTCTTCAACCATAAAGATCCCCATCTTATTTTTCTTTTTGTTGAAAGTGAATGAGTTTAGAGATTTGAACAATTTGAGCATACTTTCTACAATGCTTTCCGTAATGCTCATTATTTGAACAAAAACCCACTGTTTCTATAGCATGTCTTGAAGATTTGAAATTTGATCATGTTGTCCATTCATCCAGGAAGAGTTGCCAGAGGGAGATTTAAGACTTTGTGATGAATCCATCACAAAATCAAGTGAGATGTAATGGTGAAGTTTAGGCAAAAAGTTACTGGAAACTTACTTGTGTGATCCAATCTTTGCCATTTGAATGTGACTAAGATTCCTATTCCGCCTCATTTGTTGACAAAAAAGACGAAGGGGCAGAGTATAGAACTTGGCACATGAGCTGTGTTTGATCATTTTATGTAGCATGTTGTGTTATGATGAGGATACACACTACTTCACCTGAGTTTTGTGCATAACAGAACTGGGAGAGATCATGGTGGTGGGGTAAAAATATTGGGCAATTTGTCCCCTGATGCTGTGGAAGATCAGCAAGGCTGGATCAAGGATATTGAACCTTACAAGGTACACATTAGACCTTGTTGAGAAGGGTTCGCATAGAAATGCTTTGGCTTTCCTGATATGCTCTTCCCATGCTCTGCACATAGTTGATGATGACAAAGGACTAAGCTTATGGTTAAACATTTTTAAAAATCAAATTTCATGAGTAGACACCCAAATTTGTAGAGAGAAGTTGGCAATTGCATTAATAACCCTCAATTATTGATTGTTCTGTTTTGCATTGAGTTAATTGTGATCTAGGTACAATGCAAGTGATTGCATTTAAATCCCACTAAGTGGATACTAGATGCTTGAAAAGTTTGTGTCAAACCTAGCCACACAACAACTGGAAATGGTTGTTTCAAAATTGAAGAGACCTGCACTATCTCTAAGCTTGTTGACAGACGTTGTGTATGTTTCTCTTTTCTTTTTGTTCCTTAGCATTGGTTGCAAGTATTCCCTCTACTTATTTTCTCAGGTGTTTTATCACTATGAAGGTGACAAACATGCCCACAACTATAGATGGCACTCAGATATGTCCACTCACAACTGAAATAATTATTGGTGGTAGACAAACTAGGTGCAATAGAATTAAAAACTACTTGGAGAAGAGAGTTATGTTGAATTCAGTTGGGATATAAATTGACTCCTTAATATGTAACCACTAATAAATGTCAAAACTTGTTAAATATGCTTCATTTTTAATCACAAACTGTCTAATAGCCTCTCTTCTTAATGTTGAGTTAAGAATTAATTTAGGGATTACAGATGTAAGGTGCTTTTTCACAAGATCTCATACGTGAACATGATCGTGGACTTTTATGGATAAAAGATGCACTGACATATGGAATCAATAGTGATGATGGAATAAGATCATTTGTTATTAAATATATAACTTGTCACAAATTTTCTTGCTTGACAATTTTTGTGAAAATCAACTTCACTGTCATAAACAAACTTGTAAAAAAAACCAACTTGTGTGTAGGTTTCAATTTTCATTACCATTAGTTCATAGCACATAAATATTAAACTAAATATATATTTTTAGTTCAAAGCACATTCTATTTTTAACAAATTAAACAAAATGAACATGGGACAAAACATATCATTTGATGACTTTTTAAACATATTAAAAATGGATGAACAAACTTACATATTGGCTTTGAGATCCAAATTACAAAAACCAACAATTTTTTTGAAATGAAATCCAAAAGATATACATAAAAATGCATATAGAAGATTGGTTGGTAAACTTTGGCAATCAAATACTAATACACAATTCATATTAGATCTATATGTTACAATAAGTTATTGTACATCTTATGTAACCAAAATAGACAAAAATGTTACACAAGAATTACACACCATGCTTGAAAAATGTAAAATAGAAAAAAACAAAAGCTTTTTAATGCATTCAACAAATGGGTAATCTTTGTTGAAATGCTCAATAAATGTTTGCACAGTTGGTTATTTATTTAATACTTTCGTCACCATTACACAACACATTGAGATTATTTGAAGTTATTAATACATCCCTAGAAGTCGAAAGAACTTTCATTTTGAAACTTGATCACATGTTGAAGAAATTGCCATTGATTGCCACAAATATATGATGTTCATCAACCATCAACCGATATATCAATTGACCTACTTCATATCTTATATTTCAATCATTGAATTTGTTGCAAATTATGATATTAGAACTTAAAAAAATACAAAATATCGAATGTTGTCCATTGGCTTGGATCAATAAGCATTAGGATCCTAAGAACAAATATATGAAATTGTTATTATTATTTTCACCTTTTGTAATGGCTGAAATGTCACAAAAACAAGCATATTCAACTTGGCATGATGCTTATAAAACAAAGGAAGTGTCCATTCAAATTGTTTGCAATAAATTTGTGAATACATTTCGTATTAACACTACAAACACTATAAATGTTGATTGGGATGAAATAGGATGAAATAGAGTTCAGAACCAACAAATTGGGTGTTAAAAACAATGACACATTATGAATGGAAATTTTTTCAAATCATGAAAATTATATTAATTCTTTAAAAAATAAACAAATTTTTTGTAGTAGATGTCATCAAATTAATTTTCCATGGTGTGGAAAAAATATGTCATATTTTTAGAATTCCATTTGAATCCAAAAACAAATAACAAGGACCAATTTTTTATTATGATTATTGACAAATGGAATTCATCCATATTGTATTTTTCCAAGCATGGTTTCTTCATTAAATGAAGAGCAATGTGTATTCTTTGACAACATTTTGTCCAAAAAATAATGAAGCCAAATAACCCTTATCCATATTTTTGATTAGTGGTTCAAGAAGAAGAAAAATGTTTATTTTAATGGTGATTATTCACAATCTTCTTCAATTTTACCTTAAACAAAATAAGGATTTAGATTCATCAAAACAAGCAATTTTTTGAATGACATAACTAACAAAAGTTGCATATAAGATTGATGGATCACCTCTACATTTGAGATTAGTGATTCCATTAAAAAATTGATCAATGATTTTAAACCACTAAGTGATGAAAGATGTGACGCTCTGGCAAAATAATATACACAATTAAAATTGTTAGTGTTGAATGAAATATCATTGATCAAGAGTCAAATGTTTTTGTTCATTGATAAAAGACTATGAATAATTAAACATAAACGCAATTATTTTTTTTGGAAATTAAGATGTTTCGATAGTTGGTGATTTCCATCAAGTGTTGCAAATTTGTGATTCATGAGTTTTTCAACAAATAAATGATAAATTTAATTATTTGGGTATTAGTTTTTGGTAAAATAAAATAAAGTGTTATGAATTATGTCGTGTTTTGTGACAATAAGATACATAATTCATTGAAATCCTTAATAAATTTAGAAAAGCTCATCAAACACAACAAGATATTGAAACAATTAACAAATTATGTTTAAGATTTTCATCATCTATTCTAAAATTTCTTCATTTCTTTCATACAAATAAAAAAAATTCTAGAACACAATTTTTTTTTGGGAACAAACAATAGGTCCAATTTATTATCTTCAAGCAAAAGATATTAAACATGACATGTGTCCACTTAACTTCACATTATTTAAAACATATCCATGAAAAGCTAATGGATTACATTATGAACTCCATTTAATACCAAATATGTCAATTGAATTATGTGCAAGTAGTTATAGCACTAACGATGGGCTTGTTAATTGTCCAAAAGGTTTTTTTAAAATCACAACAAAATCACATTTAACACCTAAAATTTAGGTTGAATTTTCAAAACCAAAAATTGGACAATGCACAAAAATGGTCAATAAGATCCTATATGAAAACTATCCCACCATTTATTCACATGTATACAAGATAATTGAACACTTATTATAGCAAAGGTACAAGAAGTACAAGTTGGTCATAATTCCAATCATTTATTCACATGTATACAATTTTCAATTCAACGAGTAATAGCACGAACAATACATTGTGCTCAAAGTTTATTATTAAAGGACAATTTAACATTTGATCCTCATGGTGTATTTTGACATGGTTTAACATACACAACTTGATATAAAATACGTACAAAGGAGAACCTTTATTTGCATAATCCACTACAACAAAAAAAAATCAGTGTTGATATGATGGTAAAAGAATAGACAAATCTATCTTTATTGATCTTGAAAACATTTCAGATTTTTTATTAATTATTCAATCTTTAAACATTCAATCTCTCAATCAACATTACCATGATATAACCCAAGCATCACATATATTATGATTTAATGAAATATGAACAATAAATATGAAAGTTGAATGTATCGTGGCACTAGCAATTCATAATTTTTTAGTTTTGTCATGTTATGTTGGACATGGCACTATTGTGCTTTACAATGTAAATGACACATTACATACACATGAAACACATAAAAGACAATGGTATTGAAATTATTGTAGCAACCTTCAACATTGACACAAGAAGATCAATTCATGTTGTTGCTATTTATAAGCCTCCCAAAACACATTCAAAGTTTTCTTCAACTATTGAAAGACATATATTTTAAAGCTTCACATTACAAGCCCACATGTGATTTTAATGTGGACATGTTGAAAAACACAATGTTATCAAAACAATTAACAAATTATATGTATCAACGTGAAGTTATTTTGACCATTTTGGGAAGCACAACAATTCACAATTCATAATAATACCATACATGAAATAATACCATTTTAACAACATGTCAATTAAAAAATACAAAAGCTTATTGGATTGATCATAAACCAATATATTTTGTATTCGAACTACCAAACCATGCATCTTGCTTTTGTTTCCCTAATAAAAAAGACATAAAATGTTAGAGATCCATAACTTTGTTTCTTTTAATATATACACATTGACAATTAATGTAATGAAAAAAATAAAAAAATTTGTGTGATATACATAACCCCATTTATGTATTTCTTAATTTATAGAAGTGTGACCAAGGTTATGAGTAAAAATGAAGTGAAAGTAACATCAATCACATCAACAATTGATTTTTCTTCTTGCATATAAACCATATAAATCACAGGGCCATCTAGTGAAACACAGTTTGTTGGCCTTGCCCACCCAGGCAAGGATATTGTGTTTAGATTTATTCTAGAGTATAGTAGCTTAAGGGATTTGGGCCCCTAGGTAATAATAGGTCTATTTTTATATGAGGATTATTGAAAGATGATATTTTGGCTTGTGTTGAAACTTGAGATTAGTTACAGAGTTATAATATCTTGAACCATTTGGGTTTCTTTCAGAGGATTTTTTGAAGATTATGTTTTTGCAGCAGGAAATATTTGAGTTTCCATAAATTTTTTTGGCCTTAAGATACTTTTTTCATGTAAATGGTAAGGCCATAGTGTGACACAGCCCTTGTTACAGTAGGAGGAATGAGGTGAAGCGAGAAGAGACCTGGTAAAGAACACAGCTGTGACCTCACGTCTGTCCAATAGCGGGCAGCTCACACACACACACACACACACACACACACACACATCGTCAGACCAAAAAGTTTTCCGGTCTCGAACACTGGACGATTACAGCTGCGGTGGTGGTTGTTGGGGGAGCCGAAACAGTAAAGGAGAGGAAAGGAAGGACCGTCAGTCATGTCCACGAGGGGTTCTAGTTTTCATTTTAAATAGAGACTGTAATTCTTTCTGCCGTGTCCCCACAAAACCGTCCCCACTTTGTACCTCTTGTTCAGCCTTCTCCGAGCGCCTTGGGTGAATCAGCACTCCAACTGATAGGCTATAACTTCTCATCACCAAACACGGACCTGTCACTGGACATTTTCTAACATTAGTTAGTTCCTGCACTACATGGGTGCTCGACGACTGGCCTCTGTTTGGTGATGGGCCAGTTTACCCTACTTCTGACACTGAAAAAACATTTGTAGCCCTCCAGTTCGCAAGTCCAATGACACAAAAATCACTCAATTTGGTTAAGGAATGAGGAATTTTCACACTTATGGTGTCCTATTTGGATTTTTTGACCCACACTGGCAGAGTTTTTCTAAAGCTTAGGCAGCATCTAACAACTCCACAATTCCATTTCCAAATTTTGATCTTTGCCCATGTTACAAAACTAAGGAACATGTGAGAAGGGTCAGCTCATATAAGGTGCACAAAATACAGTAAGGTTGAGAACAGTCCCAAAAACAGGTGATTTTTTTCTGCTAAATAAAGGATGAATTCTGTATGATTTTGTGTTGATTTAATGTAGATGGTCGAAGTGTTGACCATCCATTTCTTCCTCATCTCAACTCAGTTTTGCACATCATTCAGTAGATGCCTTCTATTTACCTTAGAATTTTCATGATTGATAAAGCATGGTATCTTGGTGTAATCTTCCAAAAACTTGTAATTCTGAAAACTGCCCAAAATTTTAAAAAACTGAACCAAAATTCTATTTTTTTAAAACCAAAGGATTGCGCTTGAAGTCCTCTATAACTCTACAGAGTTGGATTTTGAACAATCCAGACAAAATTCATGACTTTTGGGCACATTTGTGAGGGCTGGTCTGAGTTTTGTATTAGGACTGTTATAGTTAAATGTCAATTAATGGTTAATATCCAGCAAATGACTGGCCTACTTCCAGAAACTTCCATGACCAGCCCAATTCAAAAATAGCAGACGAAAATTGAATCATCTCATAACTATGAGCTGCCAAAATCACTAGTACTTATCCCGTGCAATCAGCAAATGAGGAAAAGCACATTAAAGAGTTATCGGTAAAGTCAGGCGATTAGGGGGCGAGAACGGCCAGTTTCGGCATAATAGGACATCAAACATGTAACTGGGAATGAAAATTTTACAAAAGGAAACAACTAGGACCCAAACTAGTTTTTCCACCAATTTTGGTGGTAAACTGAGTTTCATCCTGTGTTTCCTTTTTCGTAGGAGCCTGCACTGCTGCTACATAGATTTTCAATGCTCCTACTTGTAGGACTACTATAATTACTTTCGAACCTTGTGCATTAAATGCTGAGTTTCAGCATTTCATACCCAGATTTAATAAAATTTCATTACTTTGCAGATACCACTGAATGAGGGGAGAGGGGGGGGCGAAAGCAGAGGAGATAGGGGGTAAAGTGATAGGGGGTGACTTTACACGCATAACTCTAAAGTATCAAGAGGCCCCAGTAATTGAAGAAAAATTACAGTAAGTATGTTTGTGTCACACGCCATCTGTTTTAAATATAGAGAGTCAAATGATCTCTTCACATTATGAGGGGATCCTTGCTGTGCTTGCTGTTAATTTGGGCAATTAACACTGTTTGCTTTGTAGCTGAAGAAAACCCAGGAGAAAAGCTTTCAAGTAGAAGACATTGCCGATTCTTAAGTGATGCCGGCGAAAGGTACGGACCCATAAGTATGTTTGGGATAATGCAGCAGCATATAATTGTTTTACATGAGTAACTTCATACGGAAGTGTCTCTCATTCATGCCTGTTGCAGTGTGTTTTCTATTGATTAGTTCTGGGCACGCCTAAAGCTCTAAGCCCTTTCCCTTTGTGATGGGCCTTGTTGATTGTACCGTCACAAATACTAATTGTTTTAAAGTAATGGACTCTTTCATGAATCATGACAGCCTATAACAAAACTGTGGACACAGAAAGTACAGAGTATAAAAATCAGTGTTGTTTGGTTATTTGAATTTTCAAAGCATCCTCGATTCCAGTTTTTTTGAGTGTTTCAGACACAGAGGACCTGCTGGTTGTTTGAAAAAATCAGAATCAAAGAACTGCCAGTTTGGGTTATTTCAAAACCCTTAAAGAACCTCCGGGTTTCATGAAAGAGTCAGTGGTTTTCTGAAGGTGGTTTGATTTTTTCAAATTTTAGAGAACCATGATTATGTACCAAAACTGGGTGTTTGGTTTTTTTGAGAACTGCAGTTAAGAAGCCTAAAAGTTGTCCTGATATCCGTCGGGGTCTGTTCCTATTTCTAATAACCATTCAACATTGCATAGGGTCACCATGGGGCCCACTTATGTTGCTAAAAAGAGCGGGCAAGTAATAGGGGATAACTCTTTGCCTTTCTCTCTAGGGAGTGAAGACTCAAGAAGAGGTTATGTTGAAAACTACAAAGGAACAACCAAAGCTAGAAACAGGATGTTTTAAGTCAAGTTTCTATAGTTCTAAAGGTGGCTCTTGTTGTCCCCATGTGAACATGTTTTACTATCACTCCCCTGCCACCACAAGGAATTTCCCCCAATCCCCATCCCACCATAAAGTCCAAAAAACCATGGACCTGCGATCCCCCTACCATCCTAATTCCAACTTCCCCCTCCTTATTCCAGTTTTCATTAATTTATTGATTTATGGAACAAATGGAAAAGATCCATTGCAAAGAGTTATTCCAGTTTTTCATACAGAAATGTATGCAGCTAACGGATGTTTTTCATTTCTGGTATCCGGTTGTTGTGGGTATTCCAAGATGCCTTTAGCTGCAGATTGGGTCAGTTTTTGTTGTCTCTATTTTATGTTTAGTTGGCTCTTTCCAGTACACACTCAATATTGAAATAGTTATCATTTGAGGCCCTCCTGGTTTCCAACAACTTTAGGTTTTCCATCTTCTCATTTCTGTCATTTCTGGTGGGCCTAGATCTGTAACTTTTGACCCTGACTACTAAGTGGCTTATTTCTGGCTTTAAAAATGTCTTAGCACGTCTCACGGGAAGTGATGATGTGAGCTATGACTTAGTTTGTAGTTGCCCTGGTGCATGCACTGGATGTAACAGTGTGAACCACACTGAGTACCCAAAGACCCCTCATTAACCTTGTCCTTGGGAGTGACTCCATGAGCCTGAATATGCATCCACTGTTTTGTCTTTTTTAGTACAAGAGTTAAAAAGAAAGAAAAAGCATTTGGGCCAAAAGTGTATCATAATTTGGTTAGAAAAGACAACTTGTTGCAACAACCAAAGTGATAGTTTCACTTTAAATTATTATTATTATTTATATGTTTAAGTATATTGTACTAACTTAGTTGTAGTTGTGTAATTGTAATTAGATTATTATTTATGTAATTATTTAAGAATTAAATTTAAGAATTTATTTAGTGATTGTGATTTGGTCATAGTTTTAATTAATATGTATTGATTTTCACATTATAATTCATATGCAAACTCATATGAAAAGAAGTTGTCACATTAATATTGATTCTCACATGATAATTTATTTGAAATTTTTTTCACCTTAATGTGCATGTTAAGTAATATTGAGAACCATGTGATGTGTAAATTTTTTAAAAATAATTTTTTAATTTTTTTTGGTTAGTATATAAATGAATGTTTGTGATTGTTGGAAACACCTTCACTTTATGAAAACAAGTTATTATATATGAATGCAATATTTTATGAAACAAAATTATGAAAAGAATTAAAATTTGAATTTTGAATTTTTTTGACATAATTTGTGTATGTGTAAAATCCATGATAAGAAAATGATGTGACATATTAATTATACATTAAAAAATTTAAAAAAAATTGTGCAAACAAAAACATAAATTTCCATAACAATGTAAATCTATGCAATAAACATATATTTAATCGTAAACTTGCTTATGATCTACACAACTAAAAAGATCAAACTCCTTGGATAATGCTTGATACATATTTATTGTTGCCTTTAGACAAAATGTGATGGAACAATTAATGAGAAGAAACAATTGCCTATCAAGTTTAAAGTGAATTTGCAAAAATCATTCTATACTCTCCCCAATGTTAAATAAAGAGGCTGCAAGAATGTCAGCGATGTGAGGGCACCCATAGAAGCCAAGTCGCTAGTTAAGAAGGCCCATTTTAGACTTGGAGTCGATGCCAAGAAATCTTGAGGCCAAATAAGGGAAATTTGGAACTCTTTTGGCCTGTTGTATGGCCTCAAGTTATTAATAAAGAATGATTTTCTGAAGGTCAAGGATTTTCTGTGTAAAGTTGTTTAGACCAAGAAGTTGGAACCAAGTCTTCCATGATATATATGCTTTTGGCTTTTCTCTCTTGTTATCATAAAATACAGAGATAGACAGAGGCAAAATAAAGATGGGATACAGAAATGGAGAGAAATGAAATAGCAGGGTTGCAGCAGAGTAGTTTTTATTTCAATTTATGAAGTTTCATTTGTTTGGTCTGGATGTTAATGAATAATTGGTTGAAAGGATGCAAATCTGGCTCCCCAAATTGATGGGTTTTTTTTTTTTCTGTTTTTTTGCCCCCTTGGGGTCATCACAGGGACAAAAAGTCATGGATTGAAATCTTATATTGTAGTGTGGCCTTGACTCTTAGTGTAAGGCCCTTGGGACTAATCTCAGCAGCTGCACCTGTAGGATTACTTGATTTGGGCCCGACTCCTTGTGTAAAAGTGGGCCTAAATTACTTGTAACTTAGAAAGGAATACAAGGTGGGTATGTGGATTGTGGAGCGCGCTCGTCAAAAGTTCAATGCTCAGTGCTTCTTACTTTAAGCTCCAATATTGCTGTTTGATCCTTCATAAAAGTTTGATACAGACTTACAGAGGACCTGGCTTTTGACCGACCAGAAGTCACAAGGTGAAGGCCGACAAAAGCATCTTCCAGTTTTGTGTTTGGAAATGCTCTGGTAGTGACAGGTTATGCACTCGGCCCTAAGTAAGCATCAAAAGAACGTCATCTTGCTGGCCAAAGGCCCGGCACACTCGGATCAAGGTACATGCACAGGTTGCAGGCCACAGCACATACGTGCCAGCAGCAGCTGCAATGGAGTGAGTGATGGGATCATACACACATTGACATGGATATGGGGGAAACTGAGGGGCCCTTTACACTAGAAAAGGGCCCAATTACCATGAAAATTCTGAGAGCCCTTAAAAGTCATAAGGATTCTAAGGCCAACCCCATTGAAATTTCAAAGTCATTTTTGTGTGAGTCCATGTTACTGTGGTGTGTACTGTACATGACAATGGATTGTGTGGACTTACTTTTAACATAAAACATGGAGGGAAGTAGCTAAACTTCACCCCCTTCCTTCTTGTTTTCACATGACCTCCTTTAGAAACTGTGAAGCTAATATTAGCAGCCTTTCAAATGTCAGTCAAAGGATGGGCTAAAGTAGTATCCGTGTTTTGATTTGTTACCAAATGGAACAGATCCATTGCAGACGGCAAACAAAGTGGTCTTTATCGATAAGATCTATACATGTTTCAAAGAAATGTAGCAAAAGTTTGATTTGTTTATTCACAGTTGGGGTTTCAAAAAGGAGTGTTTAATTTTTCATAGACTCCAAATGATAATTTTGAGGTTTTGTTCTATTTACATCATTATAATTATAGTGATTGCCATATTTCAATAAATGAAATCATATCATGTTAAATTAATAAAAATATTTAAAAATATTTTGGATATCATATACATTTATTTTTGAGTTCTTTAAACTAATTATATCATGTGTCTTAAGACTACTTGTTTTAAAAAGTATTAAAAAAGAAAACCTAAAAAGCATGGAATTGATTTCAATTTTTTTTACAATAGATGCATATTTCTCTTTATGCAAGGACATGTTTATTAACTGAACTTGATGGAATAATAAATTTCAAAGGTTTAAAATTTTGAATTGAAAGGCTGAAAGGAAAGGACTTTTTTTTAAGCTAATTTGTTTAGTTGTTTGTGATTATTAAGCTTTAGCTTTAGACAAGAAATAAGTATGCCGAAAACAAAAATTGTTTAAATTTTTTGCATTTTTATTTTTTATTTAAAATATTGATGCATGATAATGCACACATGTGAAAAATGACCACCATCACACAAATTATTCTAATTTGAACTATTTATTTTTTCTCATTTAAATTTGTCATGTGTAATTGCAATTGTCAAAAATAATGAAAGAAAATTCTAAAATCCTTATTTTATTTTGAAACCCCAATTGTGGAAGGGCCTTGATATCGGCTAAAATAATGATTTTGCAAATAAAAAAAACCGTTTTGGCACATGTTTTGGTTACCTATTGACCTAAGTATGGCAAGCACTAAATAGACGCAATAAGTTAAATGTGGCACCAAGTTCAACGCACATGCAGTACAATGCCTTACATGAAAAGAAAATTCAGATTTAAAAAATTATATCCACACAATGATTAATGTTGTAAATATCTTTCTTACATAATAATTTCAAAAGAAAAAACATGTGATGTATTAGTTAGAATCTTCCATTCAATGGAAAGGTTTAGAGTTCAATCCTTTTCCTAATTGTTTTTTTTACAAATAAAATGGATGGAAAAATTCATAGAACATATAATTAAATTTTAAAATTAGTTGTTCTTAGGAAGTAATTTCCCTAGGCAAACGAAGACTAATTGCAAATTCCAAGCAAGTTCCCCATGGAATAAAAAAAGTTTGTTAATGAAAAATTCGACTTCCCCAACGACCAATGAATTTTCCTTGGGGAAAGGCCCAAATTCCCTAAGGAGAAGTGCTTTTTCTCTTTCTCAGACATGATTGTTCCCTAGGGAAAAAAAGTTTAAGTTGCTCCTTGGGACAACTTAAACTCCTTCTCCCTAGGGACATGATTGTTCCCTGAGGAACAATGAACTTCCCCTGGAAAGGCTCAAGTTCCCCAAGGACATTCATGTTTCAAAACTTTTAGCAATCACAATCATCTCATATTTTTTTTTATATGGGCTTATGACTTATCATTGAAAAAGTTTTAAAAAGAACTACAACTCGGAAAGTTGTATTCAACACTGGAAAAACAATCATGTCCCCGGGGAGAATGAGTTTCCACCTACTCTTGTTGGAGCCAGTGGTTGTTTTTCCAATTTTGTGATGTTGCTCAAGTGGCTATCATCCAAAAGTATATTTAGCCAAATTTGGTGATATTCAAAATATGAAAGTAAAAATATTTAGCACCCCTTTGCAATTGTGGTGATTTTGAACAAATTATTTAATAAAAGACTGATAATTAATGTTTGTAACAGGGAAATTGCGATAGAATATTCATTTCTTAAAATATTTTCAGCAATATGGAGAAAAATTCGCCACCCAAAAAATCACTTCTCGGAGCCAAAGATATGGTCACTAATTTTACTTGGATATAAAGGTAATAGCAGCTGAAGATTGAAGAGAATGTGTGTGATAGTCTGTGGAGGGGACATAGCCTACTTTCAAACATATCCTATTCTCAAACACTTGCGGCCAAAGACGTGGTGGTCCTTTTACTATGATATACTAAAAGGTCAGATGAGTAGGTACCAGATCCATAGGCTGGGATTAGGCTGCATGGTAAAGTTCAGAGCGGTTAGGAAAGCCGAAGCACAGTATGATAATGAATAATGTGGGTCTTTTGTTCCTTGGATATTGCAAGAACATATGAATATATATACACATATACATACATCTAAAACAAAGGAAACTCAACAAAGTGAACAGGGATGCAAAACCTGTATATATATATAAACAAGGATGGAAATCCGTCCACAAAAAGTACAAGGCATGTAGATGCAAATGTAAACACAGGCAAGGAAAATCAAGACCATCAAAACAGCAGTAATGAAGTGGAAGACGTCAATGCACAAGGTCTGGTCATCAGACATTACAGGCATACATACACATTTACAACACTGGATTCCCAAAGAGTGCATCATGGAACCAGATAATCAAATACCTTTGGAGAGCCATCCAGGGAAGGGACTTAGACGATTACGAAGCCACCCACCCCCCTGTCAGAGCTAACTTCGGTAGGCTTAAAAGACGACCACCACCTGGGGTTTTCCCATCAAAGAAAACCCATTGTGACATAATCACATGACTTCTGATTTCTGGACAGGGAGGCATCAGGTTAAGTGCTGAACAAATAGCATGATACACATTTCGGCGGATGATGTAAGGTCTACACGTGTAATGAACTTGAAGCAAAATCTTTATATTGGTAGGATATTGTGGAGTGATTCGCTAGCCGTGTTCACAACGGAGTCTTAAAACCTACCAATACATCAAACTTACCAACTAGGTATGTGATCAATCATGTTGTGAGAATTGCAGAAACATTTTTTTGTTCATTTTTTTCTAGAAGAGGTTATAGCTAGCAATGGTTGATCAGCAACCAATGAAAAAGAGTGAGACAGGAAACAGTCACCATAATCAAACTTTGTCCTGATCAGAAACTTTAAAGAGATTATTGGTTTTGCCAACTTTGTTAACACTTAAAAAAACAAATTTGTCCTTTTCAACTAGGTGAAACGAGTCCTTGGGTTTAATAAATTTGATTTTGCAACTTTCAGAAAAACGGCTGAGGAATCCGAATGAAAATTGCAAAATGTAAGATGGAAGTTGCATGTGATTAAAGCCCTTTTTATCAGTAACTGATTCATCATCCTTATCCCCTCGTCAAACACACCACCTCCTAATTGAGATCAAATAAATCATGGGGGTTTGCTGTTAATAATCAGTTTGATCAACAAATTTGAGCTAGGTTGGATCAGATAATTTGATTTTCGGAATGTCTAACAAAAATGCCACAATATAACTACTATCTAGAGGTGATCACCGAGCTATATCTAACACTATCTAGAATTTATGCAAACGAATTTTAACACCCAAAGCTGCTGTTGAATGAAGACAATTAGCTAGATGTCGTCTGCGAGGTGTGCGTTGTGCAGTGAGCAGTAGATCCGGGCTCATCAATATATTTACAAGGATGATGCATGCTGCAAATGATCGATTGTTGGTCGTCAGTAAATCTCGCTGAAAATCGAGTTGTAATTGTCAATGTTGTTTTCGGGCGCTAATTCCTGCACCCCGAAATTATCTAATGCGTCCGGAACGTTATCAGGAGGATGGTGATGATCCAATGACTTATTGCTTGACATCAGCTGCACCTTGTCTTTGATCAACCCAGCTGGTGCTATAGTTTGATCTCTGAACTGATCATATACATTCCCTACTCGGCGCAAGTCGGAATATACACCTCCAAATTGATTGTGCAAGCGCTGATCTGATGTAATTGAAGCTGAAAGCATGGGTGCGGTGGAAGCAGCGGCAGCAGAACATGAGTTGTCGGCTGAACCGTCTAATGTGTTGAATGGTTCCGAGATTATTGTTGTAACCGGCCGCTCAGCATTGGAACCGTTGCTATTGCAAGACAGCGACTGATCGGAAGCAGGCCGCCCCGTGTTTAGAGTACAGCACCTTGGCCTCGAGTCTGACTGCTCAGCTACATTTGGATTCAGGTGATCTGGGGATGATAGGTGATGATCTAGCTGATATGAACTTGACAGGGAGCTAGATACCGATCCAGGGCATTTGATAGGAGAAGTCTTGTTAGTCTGAGACATTGGGCTTGAGGCAGCTGCAGGTGAGCAGCTAGAGTAGTTACTAGCTGTGGGCGACGAATCACTTCTAAGATGAGGAAGCGGTGGCGAGTCTGCACGGCGCTGTAGTGAACAAATATAATTGGACTCTAGTTCTTTGGAAGTGACGGAAGGAAGTTTAGACAAAAGCGCTTGGAGACTAGACATCGAAGGAAGTAGCTGGTTGGGCAAGCTGCCCGCCCTACAACCCGATTCTAGGCTTGCGTTGAGAGGAGTTTCGGGGGGGAAATTAGGGTATTCGGATCGGCAGGCCGCTGCATAGCTCCTTACCTTACCAACAGATGAACCGTAGCTGGGATAGTCAGGGAGGCCGTGAAAAGGAAGAAGTTCAGGCGTGACGTGCATTTCTGCAGGCGGGCGTTTCATTCCAAGGATTGAACCTGAATTATGCAGGCTAGCTGATTGTGGTCCGAACATGCCCGTTCGACTTGATGACATAAACTGATCTACCGCTCTTGAACTGAAGGCGTTCGAGTACGACGTGAGTCTCGTCTGACGATCCGCTTCTGGGCTCATGATCCAGTTCCCGGCCCATACCTGATCAGGCTCAGGCACTGGTGGAAACTCGGCCGCCTCTAGTCCTTCATACTGAACTGGTCTCTTGCTGCTGCCGTTCGTCGCCGGGATGGGCTGCGGTACGAAGACACCTGGAATACTTTGCAGGTAGTTGAACTTGCGTTGCATGAGAATCACGAAGTTGAGATCTTCGGCAATCTGTAGGCATAATTTTAGACAGCCGTCAAATCCTCAGGGAATTTATATATTAACAATAATATATAGATTCTCTCTCATATGACTAGAATTCATTCACATGTATATTTGTGCGGAGCTTGATTCTTTCTGGATATGTATGTCCCGGATGTAGTTAAGCAAGCATTATCCCAGGAGCCAGAGGAAGTTCAGTCAATGAACCTTAAAGGTTGAACCGAGCTGCAATAGTCCTTCTTGAACCGCTACCACCGCAACTGTCTGTCGAGGATCCCACATTAATATTCGACAACACGGTATAAACCTCAGGCTCAAGCGACAAACTGGAATTAGTTATAAAGAAAACATAGCTCGAGCTGTTCCTGAACAAGTACAGTAGTTAAAGATGCAGTAGACTACTAATTTAACAGTTTGCTGATGTCAAGAATCATCGAGCTAGGGATCAATCGATCCAACAGGCTAAATTGTCGATCTCAGGGAGGAACCATCTGAAAGTAGGAGTTGTATAGCAGAAGGAAAAACCTGAATACCAGCTTTAAACTGAGCTTCCCATGTTCGCGGATGCTGTAGATTGTAAACAACCCAGTAATTTTGGTATCAGACGAGTTCATATGTGCAGTGCTACTTACTAGAATCAACAATATGGGTGTGGAGGAAAACAACACTGTTCACATGATGATGATGATGATGATACCAGCTGTAAAAAAGCGCAAGAAATCAACTCCATTCAAGATTCTGAGACCTGTATGCAATGCAGTTCTAAGTAACATATAATATTAAATCTAGAGCAGAAGCTATATGTTTGCAACGTACAGGATCGATTGAACCATGCCATGGTGATGACAGGCCGTTGTTTCCATGCTCAAGAGGTTCTCGGTAAACCCACTTGTGGCTATTGTCCGCAGCAACCTTGCCCATCAACCTGTGCCACCACCACAGATTATTCCAGCTTCGACACTTCCAAAGTCTATAGCTACGGAACACACTGTATACGAGGCAGAAAGATGAGCGATTGGCGTCGACTAATCTAATCATGGATGGCGACGTTGCAGCGAAGTTCCTACCCTTCTCCGTAGTTGTAGACTTCGTGCGACATTTTAAAGAAGAGTTCAGGATTCATGGCTTCGGATTCCTGCTCGACGGCGCTGCAGCAGCTAGTGACGCCAATACTGCGCTGCTGCTGTCCCAAAAACGGTGACTCGGATGACGTTGCTGCCTGATTAGTAGCTGCGCCGACTCCCAAGCAAACTGAGAAATTACAAAAGCCGTCCTCCCACACTAGGATCCTGCATCACCCATATATTCATCACAACTTTAGGTCTAGTTATACTCCTCCTCTGCCTGATTTTGCACTGCATTTGTAATTGATCATAGGACGCTAGCTAAAGTGTGGGTGACAATATAGTGCGCAGTGACAAAAGAACTGAGCGTATATTCTGGTCCGGAGATCAAGAGCAGGGGAACTATTCGAGAAATGCAACTTCCTGATGGCAGAAGCAGCTGTACCAGTTGCGCTTGTTGGCTTTGGATCTGTCGGCAGCTCCCCCTTCTTTTTCCCATCTGCAGTACGTGCACCCCCCGCAATCAACCAACATATATCGAAGTCTGAGATTTCATGAAAGAAAAAGGCCACAAGTTTATGTCACTAGTACTCTGCAGTTGACAGACAACAAATTGGTAGCTACTTGAAGCCTAAACTGTGCAACAGCTAAGCTGTAACGATAATTAACTGGCTCCTGCAGGAAGGAACCAGCTGCTCAAGGCGGTCTTCAACAACCTTGAAATGAAGAATGACACTCTTAAAAGAGACTTATATTCGCCTAGCCTCGTGCTTTCCTCGACCACGAAAACCAATATAGACTTATAATGCACCCGGAAGAGTGTACAAGTGATCAAGGGTATATTGAGGTCCAGAAGATACGCACTGGGGAGGAGGGTAGTTGCGAGGCCGAATACGCCAGAAAACCGCATACAGCCATTGCGAATCAGTACTGCACAAACTGCGCAGAGTATGCTGCAATAGGTGATTCAAAGTCGGAAGCCCAGCTTGTCTAGACTCCATCGAACTAGATCGATCTCTTTTAAATCCGCTGACACCCAGCTGATCACTACAGATTTCTTCCCCAGCTGCTCTCCGGCAATCACCAGCTAGGACGTATGATTGCAAAGAGACACAGCCAGCTGCTCAGGCACTCAAGAATATCGACTTCATGTCTTTCCTTCTTCTTTGCTGACGCGGCGGCCTGTGCGACGATTCACTCTACTCTCTGAGCTTCTGATTCAAGCATACTCTCGCAGACCTACGAGAAAGAACTTCACTAACAGAATCAAATCTACAACACAGCAGCAAGCAAGCTACTGATCTCGTTGAATGAGCTAATCAAATGTGGCACCTACCACACCCGCACTTGGCTAGCTAGGGTCCGGAGATCACTCCCCCCTCCCCCCTCCCTACATGTAGACTGCCCCGACAGAATGAACATTTGCGCGAGACTTGCAGCAGCAAATATACTATTTTGTTATGATCAGGGCCCCACACACATATGTCCCACTCATCGTGATCTGTACACAAAACTTATTTCCCGCTCGATCACCTTTTACCTCCTCCAGGCCCCATATAACCCGACACCCTTTGCTCTCTTTTATGTCAGGATGTCTAGACTCTCTAGACTAACAGAATCTCTCTCTCCCTCTCACTCTCTCTCTCCCTCCCTCCTTCTGCAAGTTTCTGAGCTTTGGCTTAAAACTTAGCTTCTGATCTGCGTCAAGAAGCTACCAATGTTTGGCAATTAAAGAAATTTCTCTCCCACTCGTTTTCTCTTACATTTCCTCTCTCCTTTGCTTAAGTAATTTGTGAGCTACATGTGCAAACTTAGATTATAGATCTGCATGCTAGGAATCAAGAAGCTACTAGAGCGTTAATTGCCAAAGTTGCTAGAACTTCAGTGCAAAACCAAACAGCATGCTTGCTGGTAGTACATCTAGATAATTGTCATACTAACTAGTGTCTACTATCTAGGTAATTTTCATACTAGTTCTCGTATCTACTAGTGGTGCTATAACTAGTATCTAGGTAGTGATACTAAGTTCTAACTACTAAATAGGTTGTGAATGGGGGCACCAGTGTGAAGCAGAAGCTGTTTCCCCACTATAAATTAGCAGTACTTAGTGTCATATTGACTAGTGTTGTAGTTGTGCGACTGAAGATGGGCTGGAGGGAGGTGGTATTCTGGGGGCGGGGGCGGGGGGGGAGCTAAACTTGATTACAAGGGAGCCTGTGTAAGTACAGGCCAGTGACAGAAGGTAAAGGAGTAAAAGCTGCCTCCTAAAAGTGATCTCATCATCACCAAGGACATTATTTGGGAGTTGATGGGTGGGGGGGTGACGCCCCAGAGGAAGGGACGGGTTGCCAGGCTGGGTCTGGGATATATGGAGGGAGGTGTGTATCAGTGTTGTGTGGTCGTTTGAATGAACCGCCGGTTCTGATTTCTCTAATGTCTCAGCATCAGAGAACCATCAATTTCAGGTCTTTGAAAAGAATCAGGATCAAAAGGTCTGGTGGTTATCAGGGCGGTTCTTCCTCATTATTTCAAAAGCCTTTAAAAGCTTGTGATTTTCATGAAAGAACCAGTAAAGAACCCACAATTTTCTGGTCCTAGTTATTTGATTTTTTCAAATTTTTTGAGAAACGTGATTATATGTTAAAATCAGGTTCTTTAATCATTGAGAACCATGGTTATGATTCCTATGAACCACCATGATAACCATCAGGGGTCTGTTCCTATTTCTAATAACTGCCCAACAGGGGTTTGCATAGGTGTTGCATGTGTTACACTGATTTTAGTTCCTTTGTCATGTAAATGTGAAATATGTTTTTTAACGTAATCAGCTGGAGTAAGTACATGTTGCTCTCAACCTTTTACAATGGGTCCAAAATCTCATTACCAGCATGCATGAACACATGAATAAATATGAGCCCAAGTAGAAAGAAACAGAATGGGTAGGAAAAAGACTTGGAAATAGCTGGTTGCTTGTTTTTGCTTGATTCCACCAATGTGATTATGGGGCTATTATACTTAAGGTACTCCATCACTCCAGTCGACAAGTTGTATTACCAAGTTGGTAGCTGAGTACCTAGTATTGTAGCCCTGAATGATGATCCTTTGACTCCAAAGGCAATAGCAGGCCAAGGCAACATAAGGTGGCATTTAAAGATTTCAATCATATGTGCTACTTAACTTACTTCCTTGCAGTATTCCTTTCTCCCCTGCTGAGTGGAAGGGCTACTTACTCAAAAACCCATGAGGTGAAATCCGAATGAAGCCCCCCACAATTGAAAACAATTAAATTTCCCCACAAGTGTTCACATGTGAGAGGAAAGTGTCACATTATAGAGGCAATCAAAGGGGGGAATGCAGGTCAAGCTGTCCCACACACTGTGCCAGCCCGCTCCCCATTCCACTAGGTTCCATACCATAAACCCTAAACTCTGTTGTCGTTTCCTCCCCTTTTCCTGAAGCACAAAATGTTTTCATTTTCATTAGTGCATAGTGGTGATGGTCATTTGTGTTTCATTGAGTGAATCTCATCCCAAAGTTGACAAGTTGTCAAATTCACACTCATTCTGTCAAATAAACCTAGCTTGGGTCATATTCAATCAACATGTCCCATTACCAAGGCCACTTCTGGTGGGTCACAATTCAGATTGCACATTTTCAACTATAGATTCCAATAGCGTGCCAAGGGCTGAATGTCTCATGGAGAGATGCAATGTGGAAGATGTTTTCTTGGGCTACAATAAAGTTATTCTTAATTTATAAGGTTTGAATGGCCACCTCAATGGACAAGTTTTTCAATGCAAAGGCTTATTGGAAACTGACACTTGGCTTGTATAACCCATGATATCTCTAAGGCCCTCTTGAGTGCAATACTCAGTGTGAAGTCATACGTGGAAATTTATAAGTGGCCTGACCAATGAACCCTTTAGAGGGAAAATTCATTATTTTTCTACATGCGCCATCACCACCATTTTTCTGCTTGGACATTTTGCAGTCACCTTTTCATTTTAAAATGGGCGATTCTGAAAATTGAGCCACCACAAAAAGGAAAAGGGGGCCAACAAAGTAGGATAGACAGGTTTGGCCAAACCTGTCTAAGATACTTTGCGTTTTCACTGCCCAAATTTTCTGCCCGGGAACCTAGTTGGCGCAAAGAGAATAAAAGAAGTACCCAGCACTGAGCAGTGTAAACTTTCTTTCAGTGACATTAGCTTCTGAAGTAGAACTTCTTCTCGTGCAGTAGAACATAGCTTGTTTGTCATAAGGTACATCACATTTCAAAGGAAAAACTTGAAAGTGCTCTTTTGTTGCCAACAATTAGCTTTACATTAGGAAGGCCTATTTTGTTTCATCCACCACGCTGCAAGTCAGAAGATTTTTGGCGGATTTTCAGCCAAAATGATTTGAGTCCATAGTCCAGTCACATCCATCATAAACACACACCCCCATATCATAGTAACAGCAATTGCAAATCAAAATGAGAATCAAAAGATCTTCCCAAAATTAAGAGTCAATTAATTACATTGTACTAAGATTTTTGAAGAGTTTGTGGAGACACAGCCAAAATTTGGTTATATAGGATGATGGCACAACACCTGGCAGAATAGCATGGCATCTGTGAAGATGGCTCTATGGCCCCTTATGCTGCAGAATAGGGCTGGACTTGGTCAGGATGGAAACCTATGAACAAGGTTGTGCACCTTAATGCTGGGTTGCTTCCAGGATTGTTTTTTAGGTGAATTTTTGCACTGTGGCTGCAAACTATTTTGGAAATTTTCAAATTTGTAGTTTAAATTCAAAAAAAAATCGCCAAACTTTCAAAACCCACAAAATTGACAAAAAGAAAACCCTGGTTGCCTCCTCTTTTTTCTCTTCTTTTCATTTCCTGTCAAATATTTTGCGAATATATTATATCCCATTCTTTATGCCAGATAAGATGGAGGGGATGTCCCAAATTAAGGGTCCAGTGACTCCCACCTACCCATCACTCGCAAGCGCCTCACATAGGGAACAGCCCCCTCCAACGGACTTCCTTTACCATACAGTAAATGCACAACAACTGCAACAACCACCGATGTGTCAGCTCTCAAGTTGGGGCACACTCGAGATTCTGGACGTAAGGGGTTGTAGGCATTTCACTTGGCGTTACTAAGTAACTATGCATTTCAACAGAGTCGAAATTGCTGGGTATGTGACGACATGAACTCAAGTCCAAGTTAATAGCGTAACAAAGTAAACTATCAGACCAAGCAGTCTTTCTCCTGTAATTGAAATCTCAGCCCTACACTTGCTGACTAAGTTTTTGGCACACCACTAGGAAACATATCAGAGAGTTATCATTATGTGTATTCAGAGGCCCATGGTGATGTCACTCCCCTGGATCATTATCAAGCATTATATGTTTTGGAATCACGTCTAAAAGTTCCTCATCCGGGTATGTGGAGGATAAGGTCATTCTGGGAATCAGGGCTGGGAAGGAGAGCCCAGCTTGAGTTGGGAGCTGACCATGGGACCTGAATTCCCAAAACGGCCCCATTTGAGGTCCTTACCGAGCACACAAATCTGGGAGAATTTTAATGGCTTGCAATTTTGTTTGAGGAGAGGTGAAACCTTCTTTGTAAGGTGCCTCCTCTGTTGCAGCAGAAATATTAGCAATGGTAAGTTGCCCTCCACATACACTGAAAACATTCTAACAGCTTTTTAATATTTTGATCAGGGCCCCTAAATCTATATTTAAGAGCAATTGATCCCATCAGCAATTTGTAGTCCCCACATTACAACAGAGTATGGTTTACTGTACAGCGATAGCCGTTTTCTTGTGACATTCACCAAGGGTAAACCTTATGGTTTCATCCATTTCAATGTAAAATGATTATGACACATATTGTAATTTAACATAAACATAAGATGCACCACACATATGTCGATCTTGCACTAATGTTGAACTATGGTATGTACCAGTGTTGACCAGGTATCAACCTGGGCATGCACCCAAGTATGGGGTGCCCTGATCATTGGGCCTTGGTGGATGAATTTTTTTATATGCCCTACCTCGGTGGGCCTCTCTTGTCCCATACATATGCAATGCTCATACTTAGGCCTACTTATTTAACTTAAAATACTTACCTACCTATTTATGTTTATATAACCTAAATTACATACTTACCAACTTAAATTAAACCACATACCTACCTACTCAGCCTAAATTAATTACCTACTTAGGTTACCTACCTACCTATACACTTAACTAACATACCTACCAACCTAATCTAAACTACCTACTTATTTACATACCTAGCTTAGGATACTTATTTACTTACTTACCTAGCTTAAGCTACCTATTTAAGTACTCAACTACCTAAAACCCCCACAAGTCTACCTACTTAACCTACTTACATACATAAATGTATCTATTTAATTTTATTAAATACCTAACCTACATACATATCATTTAACTAAGAAGGTAATAGGTAGGTAGGTAGGTAATAAGTAAGTAGGGTAAACTAATTAGGCTACATATTTGTTTTACCTAGGCTTACGCTAAACTAAATAGGTAGATAAGTTAAGTAATAAGTAATAAAAAAATGGGTAAATTAGTAGGCTACCTTTGTATGGGACAAAGGATGTGGAATAGTGTTGTTGTGATTCCCTTTCATGAAATTTATCCCATGTCCTTTTTCAACAAGTTCAGCTTTGTAAACTATATAAATAGGAATAGTCCACAAATAATAAATGCACTAAAAATATTCAAACTGCAAGAATGACTTGGGATGAACCAATTGAAAAGGTTTATGACCAACAAATTAAATAGGATCCTACTTACTTAAATATACACCCTAGCCTAACCTAAGTCTACGTACTATCTACCAAGTACAACATGTCTATATGCCTAGCCTAAGCTTAGGTTATTAAATAGGAAACCTAGGTTAGACCTAAGTTGTTAACTAGGTGGGTGAAAGCATGAATAGGTGGACTGTTTGGACTATCATAGTTGTAATTTTTTTAGATACAAACAAACACAAAATTTAAAGCCATATTCAAAATTAACATTATCAAATTTTAATTATTCATGTTGTTATAAACTTTAATGAGAATCATCATAAATTTTTTGGATGAATTCTAAGAAGATTATGAATTCATAATGGACTTTTGAAATGACAACATTATGTCTATCACACAAAAAAATGAAAAATGTCAACTCAAAAAAAATTTCAAAATAGTGTCAAAATAAAAATAAAAAAAATAAAGCATCATCAAATGAAGAATTTATTAATGAAGTGCATTGAAACTTTCCTAATATACACATTTTTATTTTTTTTAAGTTTTAAATGACGTGATTGTTGTAAATTTTTATCCTTGAGAGTCCATTTCACATTTTAAAAATTAGTCTTTTGCATGGATTTTTTATCAATCGCATGTTTAGGGATATTCATAGGTTGACTTATTAATATTTATGATTAAAAGCATAGGAGATAATTATAAGATTTATGGTTTGATAATTGTTAAAACTATAAAGAAAATCACCAATGTTAGATTATGGATGCTTAAACACCATTTTTGAACCACCTAACCATGTTGTCACCCAAGTAGCCTAGGTTGTTTATGTTACATGTTAAGCTAGGTTAGTAGCTAGGCCTAGGTTTTCGAGTTATTTCACCTAGGCAACCACTCCAAATTTACCACATGGCTAAATAAAAAACACTTGCCATTGGACACATGGTAGCAATATGAAACTATTCCTTTGTAATCGCAAATGTAGTCATAATGGTCCATTTAAATAAGATGTGATTATAATTTTTAATTATAAATGTAGTCACAAAAAAAAAGTACACGTCAAACATCATCATTCATGGTAGTGGATGGAAAATTGATTGGTAGCCATGAGGTTTTGTGATTCACAATGCAATTATGAATGCCACATCATGTCATTTATGATTGTTTGTTTTTTGGCACTTGTCCAAGGTAGTGACTAAGGTCATTTTTAATTGCATGTGTCCTTTTGCAACTAAAATGCAATTACAAATTAAGTGGTTCATTTTTTAATTTCTTATAATGTATGTAAGAAATAAAAATTAACGACTAATACATTGTTGTTTAGGTAAGCTTTAAGCTCTTTTGTTGCACATTATCCCTTTTTTAACCGATGCATAAAGGTCTTATGTGCTTTGGTTTCCATTAATGTTCAAGACTTGGAACCCAAATGAAGCACCAAAGTTTATGTTTTGGTTTTAATTGTCACATTTGTTAACATTCCAATTTCCATTGTCATGTTCGAGTGTTTTGTGTTATGTTTTGTTCTTCATCTAGTTTACATCATCAATGGTCATGGTCAACTATTCTTCCAATTTCCATTATTGATGGTTGTGTTCCAATGTTCTTCTAATTTCCATCATCAATGAATGTTCTATTCTTGGGGTTTGTTGGTTCATCACAAAAGAGCTTCTTCACTATTACAAAAAAATAAATCATAGTTTTTTTACTTTCTTTAGTTTAGGGTTTAAAGTGTTTTGTATTTTGCATTTCTTAGCATTTAGTTTTCATTGTCAATTTACAATGAATATGTCTAGTGAAGATTTCTTTATGAATGGAATGATACAAGATAGGGAAGGATTTCTTGTATATGTAATTAATTATGGTGTTGGCATCATCAAAACAAAACCACATTGGCCTTTATACCTAGCTTATTTATTGGGTGCAAGTTTGAACCAACCATAGAACACAAGGACTAAAGTGTGAAAATATATTTTAACTATTTTGGCTTCACATTTACACCTTTCAAATGGATGGCTAAACAATGTACTTGTGAATTTGCAATCATCCTTGCAATGTGGAAGACTTTTTGATTACATGTGGTCTTTATAATATCCAAGGCCTCCTAGCCATGGCTATCTAACCTTGAAGGAATCCCACATTAAATAGGCCAAGGGATTTTAAAGATTCATGCATAGTGTCCTTTTGCACCTTCATAAAATTTAATTGTCATAGCATTACAAAATTCACTTTGTTAAAGTGATGTGAATCTTGAAGGGAACTAATCACAATGTTTAAATTTCTCTTGCAAATCCCGAATCTCTCTTTGCCTTCTAAATCAAATGACTTATTATGCATAGGATTGTTAAAAATAGAATTTGCAACAGTTTATGTTATCTTCTTGGGGTTGTTAGTCATAAAATTGAACATGTGTGATTCAACATGGTTAATTTTTTGAATAGGCAACAAAATGAAAGAACAAAATTTCAAATACCTTTCAAGCAAAATTCCCCCATTAAGGAATTTGAAAATGTTAGAAGGACAACCAATGGTTGAGCCCTTCAAAGTCATTTCCTCATCCTATTCTAGATGAATGCCACTAGGATTTGACAACCTCAAAGTTTACATTTGTTTCATCAATTGTTTTGGAATTCTTATAGTTGTTGTAGATTTCCATGTGTTTTGCCTGCCATTGTCACAATTGAATAAACCAATTAGTGTGAGTTTCCATGGATTAAACCCAATGGAAAAGGAAAGTTTTTTTTTTGTTGTGCAATGGTTGGGAGGGCTTTTTTAATGAACCAAACATAATGCATTAGTGGGAAAATTTCCCTTTGCAACTAGTTATTTGTAATTAAAACTATCATTTGTGATTAAAATATGTCATTTGTAATTGTCGTTTGGACTATAATAATCACAAATGATAATTTTAGTTACGAACAACAATTTTTCCACTAGTGATGTAGACATCATTCCAATTTGCTTAAGCATTATCAACGTTGAACCCTTTAAATTATGTCATGTCAAATCCATTTGCTTTCATGACCTTCACAAAGGCCTTCCAAATAAGAACTTGAAATTCCACATCCTTTAATTGCATGTCACATACTACAATTCTCATGACTTTGGCGTAGTTTGGGTCATAGACATGGCATGCCATGGTAGTCCAACCCAAGACATGTTTATAATGGTTAAACATCAACCATGCTCCTTCTAAATCTCCACCTAGTTGCATATGTGTAACAAGATTAACACCACTCCCTTCACCTTATGTGGACATTTTAAACAAATAGACTTTTGACAAACCTTGTCAAGGAAAGACATTGTCTTCGATATAGTCATAATGGTTATCTCTATTCAATTGAAAAATGTTATCCAATGTGCCCTGTCTAAAATTCCCATGTTTGAAGGCTGATACAAGATTCTTTGATGTTGGGTGAATAAATGTTGAAAACTTGTCCATCAACCCATGGAGATGTGCCCCTTGCAACTTTGTTTGGTTGATTCACCAAAACTGTCACAACCTTAGCTTTGGGCTCGCAACCAAGCCAAAGGGGTTACAAGGTAAAGGGGTTACAAGGTTGCGGGCCAAGAGGAAGCCTGGGAGTCAAAGCAAAGAAGTCGCAAGGGTGCGGGCCAAGAAGCCCGGGAGTCACATCAAATACTCCCAGGAATGTAAGAAAGTGTGAGGGAGTATGAGGGAGTGAACCCTCACACTCCCAACGCAACTCCCACTTTGGGAGATGGAATCCTAATGGACTTTTGAAATTTCAGAGAACGATTTTAGGGGTTAAAACTCAATGGCTTGTGGTGTTTTTTATATCATTGAAAAGCTCTTAGAATGTAGATGTCTAAAATGAGCTCGCATTGCTCATTTGAACATATGAAACACAAGTTATGGCCAAAAGAAGGGCTGAGAATCAAATTGCTAGTTTGACTCCCAACCAGAAAAAGTCAATAATCAACCCGATTTACTTGGTTGCAGAGGGCGTGCGACATATCGTTAGAAAGCTCTCGATGAGAGCTACAACTTTTCTTTAGACTGCATTTTGATCCGAGGTCTGCTCGCAAAGTTATGAGTCCCAACCTGCGCAATTTGGATGTAGGCTCCGTGGCCAGCCACATAGTATACTATAAGGGGGAAGGTGGTGGCTTCCCCCAAGTCCGGGCTGTGGTGAGTCTAGTGTGTCCGTGTTGCCCATGGCTCGTCCTAGCACCAAAGGTGCTCCAATTACACATTAACCACTTTGTGTGGGTTGTGTGCAAACCCGTGTGAGTGAGTGAAGTTTGTCAACTTTTCCTAGTCCCATCCCGGAGCTCCAACACGCCCCTCTACCCCTCAAAGTGTTGTGAGCTAGGGAGCATGCCCCGACTCCTCCCTTTTTTGCTGTCCTCTACTTGGACTCACATTTGAGTTCTTTGAGGAGTTGGGAGTGCGTAAAAAACCAAACAACTCATGACTCAAAAATGTTTTATTAACAACCAAAACTATAGTTAACGTGGTCACTTTTGGAGAATCGTCAACCTTTTGTGATCCTTTTGTAATCACAATTGATTCACAACAATCACCATTTAAAATAAGATGATTATGTGAACCAAAAGTGTGTTTGGGACATGGTCCCTTTTGAATCAAAAGAATTAAAATGGGAATGACATTGCAATTTATAGGACTTGTATGAACAATAAGATATGGAAGCAACATCACATTGTCATTATTTATGTCATCATTAAGGTCAAAAACAATTTGAAAATCATGACATCTGAATCTCACTTGTGTAATGTGTTGTTTTTTTCTTTCATTTGTAACAATCCTTACAATGTTGGAAGGAAATTGTGAAAGCAACACCATGTTCTCACTATGAATTTTGTAATTCCCTGCAAAAATTTTCCAAATTCTACCAAAACTTGAATTGTTGGAAAATGGCAATGAAAACACTCCCATTTTCATCATGAATCTTTCATTCTACCGAAAGCGAATGAGTGTACAATTTGAATTTCACAATAAGCAAATAATCGAAACCTCCACAAAGCCATTTAAGTGTCTATGGATAATGGAACAACATTCTTAAACAAAAAATAGAAAACCATAAAACTTGAATTAGATCCTCCCATGATGCAAAAAATGAAGCAAATTTGAATAGATAGATTAAACTGACTTGTGTCATCACCAAAACAAACTATTTTGGAGTTGGAAAAAGTCAATCCCAATTGTAAAACTAAATAATATTTACAATTGTTTTTTCACAATGTCACTACAAGGAATCATGTCCATTTCAAGCCATGCATTTGTGACTTGTGTCCAAATCAACCATTTTTATGACTATAGATATGACTGTCCTTCATGGCATTTGGTAAAAATGACTTGTAATCACATAAATGATTACAAAGTGGTTTATAGTTGCATATGCAATTTATACTTGTAACTAATGTCAATTTGGATGAAAATGAAAATGAAAAATACACGTATATCATCCACTTTTGGTGGCATCCCAAAATAAATGAAAATGTAGTTGTTTCTATGACTTGGAAAGTGGTTCATAGGTTGTTAGACACCACGTGGCATCTTTTCAACTTGATTTGCAACTATAAATCCTAGTTGCAAATGCACATGTAATTAAATGTGAAAAAAACTGTTATCCAATGAAATTGCTAGATTTAGTGGTTTAATTATTTTTCTTTAACTTTTTTCAATGAACTAACCATTAAATGTGTAGTAAGGTTTGTGAAACTTTGAAAGGACCCATGGCAATTAATGGTAGAAATAGGGCTAGGTAGCATGTAATATGTATATGGCTAAGTAGTAGGTATTTTATCATGGTGATATGTGATAATTTTTTGTATTAATTATTTAATTAATAAAGCTATGTAGTTTATTTATTAAATAGGTTAAGATAGTAAGTCTAATTAATTAATTAATTAGGTTATGCAATCAATCTATTCAATAAGCAATAAGTAGGATAGGTTGTAGGTAGTAAGTAGTTAATATGTCATATGTATGTGGGTTAAATAAGATATTTTATCATGTTGACATGTGAGTTTTTTGAATTAATTACTTAATTAAGTAGGCAATGTGATTCATTTAGGTTAGGTAGTAGGAGTAATTTATGACCCATTTATAAACATTATGTAATGAATAAATTACATATCATACATTTAAATCACATTTTTTTGGTACAATTATGATCTATTATAAGCAAAATTGTTTAGTATAATTTCCTAAATCAAATAGAAGTTTGGGATGTGAGAAAACATAATTTATTTTTACACACCATTTTTATCATAATTTTAAGTAAAACTGAAAATATTATATGTGTAAATGTAATAACTTTATAGTTTTGTAAAATCAATTATTATATGGCATTAATTAATATTAAAAAATTAAAATTGATATCTAGATTAATCTTTTACCTCAAAAATAAATTTGATTAATAGAAATTTTTTCATTATATTTCTATTAAAATTTATTTATGATCCATTTAAATACTATATGTGAATAGATTATATATCAACATTTAAATTAAATTTTATTGGTAAAATTATGATATATCAAAAGAAAATTTGTATAATATAATCTTAAAAGTCAAGTGAAGGTTTAAGATATGAAAAATATATATTATATTATAAACCATATAATTCCACATAATGGTCGTTGAAATTGTATTCAATGGCAAAATTCAAAAAAAAAAATTTCAAATCAATTTATATTTTTAAGAGGAAAAAATAATATTTGTGTACATTATTGAAAAAAAATTTAATTTTAATTTTAATCTTGTCATTTGGACCATAACGTAATAAGATATCAAAAATAAAAAATGATGTTTTGTGTAATGTTTTAAATGAAATAGGATAAATAGAATGCACATTACATGTGTTATCACAACAAGTGGGGTGGCTTGGTGGTAAAAGAGTTGATCTACATCCTTGGGGATAGAGGATCAATTCTCACAAATGACATTGGTTGTGGTGAACATTGGGATGTTGACCAAATAATCCCTACCTATGTAACTAACCTTAAGCTAGGCTTAAGCGAGCTTAGGTAAGCACAATAGGTGGCCTACTTAGCAATCTATATTAGTTTTTTAAACATGTTTTATGTAATGACACGTGTCAACATGGTACAAGTTGACCTTAATGAAATAAACAATAATATTTAAATATTTAAATACTTGAATAAATATAAATAATGCAACTACATTGTTGAGTCATAAAATCAATCACAAAATGATGATGGTAGATAAGCCGATTTGGATGAATGAAAAGTTCATATAAGTCACATTTTTATGCAACTACCATTATGATTTGGTGCCATATATTGTCTTTTGCAACTAAAATTTTATTCAACTTGTTCAAGGTGACTAGGCCTTGTAGCAAGTCACATGTGATAATTACGATTAAAACTTAATTGTTAATCCAATTATTTATTTGAAAATTCCTTGAATGTGTTGGTTGTTGCAAACATCAATGGATCTAAGAAACGTAATTAGTTTAGGTGAAAAAAACATCTAAAATGTGACAAAGGTGGTACAAAATTTTATGTGTGAGTTGAGTTTAAACCACAATTGATCAAAATTAATGAAAGATTAAAATTTCTTGGAATTAAATAATATTTAAGGCTTTAGGAAATTAGAGGTGTATTTAATAAACACGATGATCAAGATGCTACCTATAGATCCAATCTTGGGATTGTGGAGATGATTTTTTTGTCCCAAATAACCTTATTTTACATTTTTAAAATGACCAAAATGTTTTTATATCTTATTGAATTTTGAAATTCCAACTGTTATTACATTGCGAAATTGTGCTCCATTTGCAAGTTGTCAGGATTATTGGTTTGTTTTTCCCCCAAGAAGGTTGTTAGCCAAATTGCCCATAATGATATCTAATATATGTGGTGGTTGTCATGATTTGAAGTGGTACATTTAATATTAAGATTATCAATATTTCAAGTGTTGCATTTTAGTGAGGATGATGCCTCCAATGTTTTTGTTGAGATTTGTGTAACATTTTTGCCACATAAAACATATATGAAATTAAATTTGGTAAGTTGCCCAAATTTTTAAATTGTGTTCATGTATACTGTCATATGAAAAAAAAGGGTTAGACTAATACTTTTCTTGTCATGGAAATGTTTTTAAAAACATAGTTTTCTAAACATTGAAATTTCCATAAATGTTTCTTTTAATGTTGTTGCCAACAAAAGGATCCTAAAAATGTTAATAACATGAAATAAAACACATGTCAAGATTTGCATAATTGTTGAACTTGCTTATCATTCTTATTCCAAATTTTAGTTTAGATTTCAAATGGGGGGAGGGAAAGGAAAAAAACTTGCAGGTTCTTTATGGCAAGAAAATCATAAAAGCTTGTGAAAAAAGAAAAGGAAAATAACTGAATGTTAGTGAGTCATTTTCAAGCCTTCAAAAGTTGTTAATTTGAAATTGATGTGTGCTTGCAAGGCTTTCAAATTTGGATCAAAAATTGGTTAGATACATGTGTGTAGTATTCAAATTAAATTGAACTTTTTTTGTCCAATGAGTTCAAATTGCTATTCTTTGCTAAAAACAACACTAAGGTATTTTCAAATGTGCATTGTGCAAAACTATATTGAACATATGTTTGGTCAAGTTTTCTTATGGTCAAGATGATATTTGTATCAATTAAACAAACAAGCCATTTTGAAATTATGCACATCCATTGAATTCAAGGTTTGTGTGTCTTATGCACCAAGTTTGAATTTTTTTTAAAGCAGCTTATAAATTGCTAAGATGCAATGAATGCTTGCTTGCAAGGTCTTCAAGTTTTCATGGTACAAAATTTTTTGGTACATATGCAACTCTTGAAAGTTTTTGTGTAATTTTGTTTTCCACATTTACTAAATATTTTTTCTCATTTTTGGGGTCATAAGTTTGAAAATACTTAAAAAGTTTATGTAAGGCTTATATCCTTTAAATTAAGGTAAGTAGATTACTTTGATAATCAATTTTGAATGTTTCTAACAATATAGGTTATTGAATATTAAGGAGAGTTTGCTTGGAAAACTTGCATGGTCATTAAACAAGTGGCAAATGTAAACATGCAAGAACTCATGAAGCCCTTGTGAAAGGCTATGTGTTTTTTGGATTAGTTATGCGTGCAACATTAAAAATAAATGTTGTTGTTACTTAGTGATTCCTTGTTCAAGGAAACTATTTGGTGTTGGTTAAACACATGTGGTATAAATACAAATGCTACTAAGTCAAGTTAGGTCATAAATGTTTTTGATTAGAAAACCTTTTGTGTGTGTGATTGAACCAATTGTACAAATGCATGATTTATACTTGAAATCCTTTTGAAATTGTGTCTTTCTCTACAAAAATCTATAAAAAAAAAACTTAGAAAGTTTTGGAGCTCTCCCAACAAAGTTTGTTTAACCTTAATGATGGCACATGTATGCAAATTAGGATTGTTTGGAAAAGATTTGTGATGGTATACGTGCAAGTTAGGGTTTTTGAAAAAGATCATGGGATTAGAAAAAAGACAAATTGATGATAGGCAAGGTTACTTAATACCTACAAGTGCACATAGGGTGCAAGTGACTTCATGGGAAAACTATCATTCATTTAATTTTTCATTCATGTATCTTGATTGTCCATTGACTTCCTTCAATCCAATTGTTAGCTACCATGTGGTTCAGCCAATGGCAATCAATCCTTTCCAAGGAAAGGAACCTTGGACTAGGTGATTCCTTTTAGCATATTTGGACCCAAATTAATGATAATTTATATTAGATTTACATGAAGAAGGTGAATAATTCATCCATTCTCCTTTCAAGTATTCAAGGGGTTAAATGGAGGGAGTTTTGGGCTCATTCTCCATTTGCATATTTTCATGTTAAAAGTCTATTGTTAAGCCTTGTGATAAGGATTTAATGTGTAATAAACCTATGATACAATAAACCCATGTGGTGTTTAGATTATGAAATGTTCACAAAAGAAACAATATGTGTCTTTGGTGAATGATCCCCATAAGGTAAGATCTTTAAGCACATGGGATGAACTTCCCATTCGTTATAGTTCACATAAAAAGTCAAGATTGATAAACTTTAAGCACATGGGTGATCCTAGCCCAAAACATGTAAGTTTCACCTTTTATATTGTGGGTGTTTTGTGTACAATGTGTCATGTGTTGTGTGGGACTTGTTTGTTAATTTATTTTTGTGTTGAAAGGGATTTATTTGAAAAACAACCTTGATAGGTTCAAGCCTTTCCTACATTACATTTAAAGTTGTAACTACCCATAGGTTGTAACTAATTTTATTAATCAAATTTTGTGTTACAACACCTTCAACTACATAGTCACGAACTTGAACAACCTTAAATAATTCCTAAGTTTTTAAACTTTGTGAAATGAACATTTATTGAATTGTAAAATAAAAATTATGTCAATTAAGAATCCATATTAAACCATGAAATAAGGACTGGTCACATATGTAGAATAGACACAACTTTTTGGAATTTATAAATGGAGTTATGTTCACATGTGAAATAAATAAATTACCATAGTACTAAAACTCATAGATTCCATGGTGTTTTGGTAGGTCCTCCACCCCACTAACCAAATCCAAGTAGTCCAACTTTGTTCACATTCTTTCACAATTGGCAATCATGAAACTAATTAATGTTAACTAGGTTACATGAAGTTAATTTTGTGAATTTGCTTTCCATAGGCAATATTCCAACACCATTCCTTTCAATGTCCCTATTTCTTTGACACACAAATTAACAATCTTGCAATCTTTTCTCTTCAATTTTTAGAGTTGCACCTATAGATTTGGACTTCAATCATTTTGAGAATGTGGGTATACATGTAAAGAGCACCAACATATGATCTATGCAGGAAGAATAAACACTCCTTTCACAATGAAAATGTATCCTTAAGCAAATTGGACACTCCATAAATGTTTACAAGTTCTATAAGCCATGAAATCTCGATATTATGATTACCAAGGCAATGGTGGAACCCATGAAGTAATGAAGAGGCACAATAAAAAGTGGGCTCAAATACCTATAAAATTTGTAATTTAACCTAATCCACCATTTACTAAAATATATGAAAGGAACTTATTTACTTCGTAAATTGTGTTACAAATTTATAGGTTGCACATTTCAAAGTGTAAGTTTTATGAAACATAATTTGGCAACTTTATAAAAAAAACTCTAATGGATCCAAATGGGGATTTATTAGTTTGGATGTGTTTCTTTCGAGTGTACATAATTACTTAAGCTTTAGAAATAAAACTTGATGTAAAATCACAAACATAGGTTTTGAAATTATGTTGTGGCACTATCTAAACATTACGAACATGTTGTATTTCAAAATTTGTTTTTATGAATGTTTTACAACATTGAATTTTGACATGATATCACTGGTTTGCCCCTTACATTTTTCCATTAGAAATGCACAAGTCTATGCATGTTGTTGATTTTGAAATTAAAGATTTGGATTGATGACAAAATTCCATGACAAGTGTCATAGTATGCATCATGCTCTTAGGTCCCCTTTCACAATGAAATTTAGTCATGTCAATTTTACATATGTTATTTTGTAGATTAATGAAGTTCAACTAGTCTACATATCTATCTGAAGTACCTTTCAATAGGTGGGAGTTACCATAAGAAATTGCATAAAACATCTTGCATTCTTGAATAATAAGCATAAAAAATATTTGTTTTTATAGTTTCTCATGTTTTGCATTTCCAATGTGAGTCATTTCCACTTCAAGATATGAAATATTGCCTCACTTCATCATATATTATAAAGCAAAGAATGAGTAAAGGTTAAGGAGAACAAACTCTTATGCAATCCATTGCATAGTGGCTTGAACAAAGTTTGCCATTCCGTCTTGAGGATGCCAAAAGTTTTTTCTACCATAATTTATGTTTTGAAATGTATGTTGAACTCAATCTTTTCTAGTAAGAAGTGAATGCCATTGTAAGGAACAAGAAGCCAAGGTTTGGAATTATAAATAAGATTTACAATAATATACTCTTAAAAGTTACTAATCTTATAAGGTTGTCCTTTTAATTTTTACTTGATTCATAGAGCATAAATAAACAATTGCTAGCAAAAAGCTCTTTGATTAGTAACTAACCCACACCCTTTGACCACCAGTTCCAAAAAGACACATATTCATGTATATTATAGCTAAGGCTTGACCATGTTATATCTACCTTTCCTACCAAGGTAATCCATGTTAATTTCTCCTAGTGGCAAATTGAAATGCACATGGGCACAATTTAAAGTTCTTACACAATTTGAAAATCTTTGATATTTCTGAATTGATGTTTTATTCTAAAATAATTTTAGGATGAAAGGAGCCAACAATGTACCTTGAAAAGTCTTGAGATAATCTTGATAAGTTGACATGGTAGCTCATGATTGGTGATAGAGAAAATTGGATTGAAAGCATTGTCAACTAAACACACAAAGTAATGATATCCACTTTTTATTTATCTTAAGAAAGAAAAACAATTACTATATGATCATGCATATGAAAATTACAAATATAAGAATCTACTTTCAAAAATTTAGAGAAATATGTAAGTTCAAAAAATATTAAAAAACAGATGAAAGCACATTATGGAGACCAACTTGGGCAAGAAAATGTATTTTCTTTAAAGCATATATATTATTATTTTGAGAAAAATTTCTTTTTCATTTCATCTACCATTTTGAGAAACATATAAAATTATTTTACACATTGTGAAAGAAATCTGAGAAGGAGAATTGCAACTATAGAAGCGACTATGTGCCTCATGCTGGAAGCCAAAAAAAATCAATTAGAGATTTGTGTGAAACAAGGCAGATCACATGTATATATATGCCCAAATGGTGCATATATAGGTGATCCTTTGCAAAGGCAACAAAGGAAAGCACGGCTTGTAGGTGTGAAATGAAATTTTGCAAAATGAGAAGTAAGATCCGGAGTTTGTGGACAGCAGGGGAATGGGACTATCACTAAGTGGCGCATAGCACATGTGAATGTTACTAGCCAGACTTTGGTGCAAGTGCCCTTTACTTACACAGGTGGCTGGAAGTTTTCTCAGTTGTAACAAAACTTGAGTGATGCAAGTTGGAGCAATAAGTTTTGTTTTGCCAACTTTAGACAATTGCCTTCTCAAACGCAAGACAAAAACCACATCTGATCACAGAAAAGCTTCTTAAGACAGAAGACAATACACAGTTGAATATGGCACACATGCTAGTACTCCTGGATGTAACAGATTAGTCATAGAAAAAACTCTCACACATTCCATGGGAGACTTCATATGTTTCTTTTCTAAATGGTTGTAGCACATCACAACTTTGAGTATCTTATATCCCCAGCAACTCAGGGCAGGTTAGCACTTAACACCCTAGCTAGGGTTGGGCTGTTCATGAAATAACTGGGCCCCCGAGCCGGCACCCAAGGGCTGGTTATTTCAGGAATGCCCTGGGCCAAAGGTGTTAGCCAACATAAAACTCGACTCACTTTCTATTTAAACTGTTTTTTACTGTGGTACCCAGTGGGTATCATGCTAGAAAGTAACACTGGCATTTCAAAAAGAGGAACACGCACCTCTGCAAGCATTTTGCTTTTTTGAAATGGCCACTGGGTGCTGACACCCAATCACAGCATACAACTCGGCCTTCATTTACCCTGCCACAAAGTGTGGAGGGTTTTACTCATCCTTCCTGAGAATATTCAAATTACCTAGAAGCATTTGCTGACTCTTCTGTAAGATTCCAATAATTTTCTGGGGTGGAGATCTCATGTTTTGAAGTTTGGAGTATCATGTTGTCTGGCATTCATGGCCTCTGGCCAATTTGCCAAGAATGAACCTAATTTCTCCAAGGCCAGATTTTCTCCACCCCCATTCATGATGCGCAATGGTTTGGGCTGGAACAATTACAACGCTACTTTTTTGACTTTGTTCGAAGCATGAAAAAGCTACATCAATCAACACATCATCACTAAATGGTCCAATTATGAATTTTTTAATTTTGAGTCAGTAATTACACTCTTCTCACTGACCTCCGCAGTTTCTACTAAGAACTGCCCAAAAGTAAATGGAATAGGATCCAGATTCCAGACTTCATGATTCTCTTGGAAGGCTATTCATGTTGTAAGGCTTGCAGAAACTTGGATTCTACATACTAGACGTTTTAGGAAGGTTTGCTGCAACCTGTTTTTTATTGGCAAAATCTCGCCATAGAGAGAAATTAAAAATTTAGAAATGGAGTGATTTTGGAGCTTTTTTAATCGCCAGAAGTGATTATTTTAAAAATATGGTTTAAAGTGTGTAGCCAAAACTATAGAAGGATGATTGAAGATTTTATTTCAGATCTTGTTTATAATGATATTCTGCTAATTTTTTCTGAGGATGATCACCATGTTTCTACATCTTGCCAGGGACCATCACCACTTTGGGTACAAACAAAAATTCGTAGAAAAAACACTGGTTTGCTGAGGAGCATCGATGTACTGATGATAAACATGGCAGCCCAGGGGAACAGCCATTGGGAACTCAGTGAATCAAAAAGGCTCCAATTACTGGTATATAATTTCCATTTTTACATTGTGTTGTCAAGATGGGGGACCATGGGGAATCATATTGGCTAGTAGGCAAACATACCAATATTGCCTATATTTAAGATGTCTTGAGATCAAACCTAGTTTTGGCCATGGCCATGTTATTGCAAAAAAATTCACCAAAAAAAATCAAGGCATGGGAACAAAGTAATCAATGTCATCCAGCATTTTCTGTCCAAGTAACTTCCCAATGCGGTTGTCATTTTGTCCTGGCCAGCAAGCAGGTAGCAACTAGCTACGTCGACTATGTGGAAACAACCATTTTGCACACACATATGGACATTTAAAAAAACAATTAGTCAAGTTTTTTTCACCTGTCATTCACCTGCAGAAAATTTCTAGTGTATCTGGAAGGCACATTATCAAGCAAAAATTTTCCTTTGCATAAGGAGAGGCTTTTTTAACAATGAAATGGTCATTCCAGCAGCATTTTGCTTTTTGAAATTCTTGGCATCTTTTTTCATTTTTCCCCTGTGATGCCCAGTGGGTATTTGCCATCTGCTGAGTATCACAGAAAAAATGAAAGGAAGATTTTGTGCTGATGCTATGGGTTGGGTAATGCCCCACTGCTCAGGCATTACAATACATTATCAACATATTAGGTACTATTTTTACCATGAAATTAAGAAGAAACTCCACATACCATTGCTTTTGTCCTTTAACCTAACATTTTTGAAGTTAAGGGAGACCTTTGAATTAAGAGAAAATCCAAAATTATCCAACTTGAACAATTTAGTTAAAACTTTTAGTCTGTAAAACTTATATTCTAACTTTCCAATCTGATGGGACAACCCTTGGATCAAGAGTTGAGAAATCAAAAGATTAAATTTAGTTTGAATATCTTAGAAATTAGAACAAATATGATTGAACACTATAAATGATGCAGTGTTTCTTATTACAAAATCAATACTTACATACGTCTTTATAATATTAATTTTTTTGGAATAAACACAAAAGAAAAGAACGAAATAGGAAACCATACCATAGATACACAGTAGAATTTAGTTTTTCAACTTGACAAACAGCAACCAAGTTGCATTTTCTTTCCCTGGGTCCTCACAAACTTCATGGGTTAAATTATTTCTTAGCAATATAAGAATAAACTCCTATGTGGACTCTTCTTAGAATATGAGTTACACAAAGCCAATGAATGAAGGAGCATGTACCCCCAGAGGCCAGTTTCCTTTAAAACAGAAAGGTGCAGTGGGGATTTTTGGATTTTGGGTGTTCCCAATGTGTTCCACATGGTTCTCATTGATTTCACAATATGTTTCCAACCTGTTCCTCAGGTGTTCCAAATACCACCACACTTTATCTCATACCTTTTGCCTAAAGTTTTACTCTCCTAACCTACATGGGAGTAAATTGTAAGGGCTTCCTGCTTGCTAGGACATTTAGCTTTACAATTTACAGCCTCTGGAACAAAGAAAAAGAGTTTAATAAGATACTTGTCCATGCCTTGAGTGAACCAGCACGTTGGGACCATGGTAAAAATCCCAATTTTCATTTAAATTATTTCTAAATATTACAAATATCCCATGCTTAGACTAAGTCAGCGTCTCTGAGTTCAAAACTAACAAATTTTTGTGCTTAAAATGGCCAATAAGAGGCCTCACTCAAAAAGGTCAAGGTGACCCACATGGGTGCTGGTTTAGCATGGCCAAGGAAAGCACAGTACAGTAAAGCACTCTAAGAAACTTTTTTGTGTATTTAGATGCACCTTGTATTGATCAATATCTCTCCTAGAAAAGAGGAGGGATGCTAGTCCATGAGTGGGACTAATCTTGTGCCCTTGAGGAGTAGAGATAACTAAACAGCCAGTGTTCCCTGGTTTTCCTTTTTAGAAAGAACCTCAGGTCTCAGTTCTGACATGAAATTATTTTTTTCGTTCTCTGGTTGTGGGCTTGATCTCAGTTCTTCATATTTCTAAACCTTGTTACTTCAATGTTGATGTAATTTTTCAAATTCAAGAACTTTGAGGCATGGTTCAAAAATTGGGTCAAGTTCCATGTACACATTACATGTTCCTCAAGATTACATATTTTATGATTATGGAGATTTACACAAATTAAAATTGAGGATGCATAGGTACAACTAATTAAAACCCATCAATTAGTTATAGAATTTAATCTACTTGTCAACTTTTCAAAAACGTTCTACTTGTTTTACCTCAAGAAATTGAACCTAAACCGTCTAGGTATAACACTCCAAACAAGGGAACCTGTCAAAACTAGTAATGACCAGTCTTGTCTGGTTCTGATTCGTTGATCAATTACAGGTACTCAAATTACTGATTCTAAATTTTGAGGGAAAAAATCCAAAATTGGAACTGGAATTGGCTTCAGAATTGAGAAGTTGCCTTCAGCTAGAATCATCCCCAAACCAAAATCTACAACAAAATCCATTTTATACAAGTTTCAGTTCTTCATTTTCATAGAAAATAATTTTAAATTTTAAATTTTAAAAATATTTTTAAAATTAATTCCAATTGGGGTTAGACATTTTGTTAGTTTGAGAAAAAATGTCAGGTATACTTTTTTTTTTCTGAATAATAAAGGGCCCGGGGGGGGGGGGGGGGGAATTAGGAAAATAGTTATTACTTTTGGAACATGTCTCAAGTATGCAAGTTCTTTTCTTTTCTCTTGGTTTAGCCATGTAGTTGACATAGATGGTCATTTTTTATTAGTTGTACAATGCTAGTAGCTAGAAATTTTCAGTTTCGGATTATGCATACACACCTCAAACTGAATCCAGATTGAAATGAGACCTGCCTAGAAAAAAAATTAAGGATCAAGAATTGAGATCTTGACATGTGAAAAATTAGGTTTGGAACTGCACTTGAGGTTCAATCAAACTTTTAAAATCCTTGATTGGAGACAAAGGTTCTTTCATAAGAATATTTTTTAAATCTAGAACTAAAACTGGAGGTTCTCTTGAAAAATTAAAAATGGATAACATTGGTAATAACTAATAACTCTCCGCTCCTATCGACTTGTCATCCATGTATGTTTAGGTTCATGACAACATTTGCTCAAGATGCAAGAAAGATTGAACCTCTACTATAACAACTACCATGTAAATGAAAATAGTATGTGGAGTACCTCCAAGGAGACCAGGGTAACCTACAGGCAGTACCAGAGGTGGGTACCTTCATCTGCACAGTAAGGCCTTGTAGTAGCCAATATTTAGCATGGGAAATGTTAAATTTGGAGTTGGACAAATTTAGTCTTACAAGGGGGTGGGAGAATATTTATAATACATAGGAGCAACCCCAACAAGTTTGTAGTGTATCTATGTTGTAGGGGAGGTTCCAGTATGAGTGGGTTATCCTAAGGAGGGGCACCCGAGGGTGTGAGCCTGAGCATGTTCCCAAACCTCAAGAGAATGCACAAGTACTGGAAACTCCCCTTACGTGAACAACTCTCTTTTTATTTCTTCCCTTCCTGTTTAGTTAGAAAAAAATAATTCCATGAGAACGTGGGAACATATAAAATTGGGGGAGCTCCCAAGCTAGGGTTCTGCTGGGGGAGATCCCTCAAAACACACATAGAAATAAAAAGGGAGTTGTTTACATTGGTGCTGGTTCACCCAAAGCCCTCCACAGACACCAAACAAAAATTGTGGAAATTTTGTGGCGGAGTGAGAGGATGTGTCTGTTTCATTTCTTTATATCGATGGTTGGTCCTGTTACCCCATTATCAGCTGGGCTCACAATTCAACAGCCCAGGGTTTAGGGTTTAGGAAGCTTTATCATTATTACTACTGCAATCCTGCTCAATTGATGATAGAGTTTGTAACTATATGTAGGTTAAGGAACAACTATGCCAAGTGCTGAACATTTATTTAGTTCTGCAAAACTGGGTTGTTGCTGGCCACATAAGTGCCAGACCATCATTGAAATAGTGCAAATTGAAGTTCCCAACTTCATTCCCAATATGCTCCTGCCAAGATTCCGGCCTTGCTTCGTCTTGTGGTGGATGCCATTTCCATCACTGGACCCCAAAAGGCAGCATTCCAACCTTAAGAATGTCTTAACAGAATTGAAAGGAACCGAAGTGAAGGTGTATAAAGTAGGAGTATTGAATACAAGTTTTTTCATTGGTCATTATTCAGTAATTTTGGAAGCTACTCTTGCTTTGTTCATCCTTGGTTGCCTGCAGACTCTGTCCTTCATTAATTATCTGTTGTGAAGCTTTACAGATTGCATTCAACCTCATGAGGAGAGCACACCCTAAGCCCTTGTTACCTGTACTGACCCGGTATCAATCTGTAGGTGGGCGCTTGTGACCAAAGGAGGGTATCCCGGCTGCTAGAGGACATCCCAGTATTGTATTGACAGGAAAATTTTAGAGTCTTGAGAAGTGATTCCATCAGTTGTGATAGAGATTCTTTGCCATTGAAGCATACTGATGCTGAAAAACTTTGTTAGTTGCAATTTCTAATCACCCTCATGAGGCAGGATTTGTTTGTGATGTCTTTGTAAGTGCCAGAATGTTGTTTCCATGACTTCCAATCTACTGATATGTCATCTTTGTGACATCTACGAAATTGTCTTCTTGGATGCAGGAACTTTCAGTAGCTACCTGCCTTGACTTCAGAAGGGGTTTTGTCTCTGAGATTGATACTTTGCTGCATGAGACGTGTGTACCATTCTACTTATCCCTGCTTTTGCTTTGGAAGGGTCGGTTAGAATGTTAGAACAGTCATGATAAATGTGGGAACATCATTTGTGAATATGCTATTCCACAATTGGCTGTGTCAAACTGGAATTGTAGTTTGGATTGAATTTGTGCTACACTTTCAGGGTGCTTGTGGGAACTGGATGGGCTTGCTATGAGACAATTAGGCCTCTTGCCTGTACCCTTCTTGCTGAGTTGATCCACCATGTTCAGCTTGACCTTTCTTTTCCACAAGTAGTTACTTATCTTGTCATGTAGTTTTCTCCAGTCATCAAGAATCAATCTACCAAATTCTCAAGAGGTAACTCAAAAATGTGCTAGACACAATGCTGTGTATGCAGCTCTCTCAGATTGTGTATCTGTTTTCAGGAAATGTACGCAACTACTCTGTTCCTCCTGTCAGTTTACAGACTAGTCACTGCTCTGGACACATTTTACATCCCTCATTTTTTGGGGTCAAATGAAACATGCTGCTACAAAACTGCTCAAAGTTTTAAGTACAAGCAACAGAAAATGTGGCACTACTCATTGATGGTGGTTTGCAGTGAAAACCAAAACAGGATATAAAACAGGTACATTCAAGCTGAGCAAGTTTGGATCAAATTCAGCATTCAACAGCAAACCCAGACTCCATGCATACTCAAAAAAGTGTGAACACATCAGCAACTGCAAAATACCTATATATCCACAACTGGGCCTTTCGGATTTGTTGCACAACCCAAGACAGAACTTGTCATGTAGCTCAGATATGTGGTGAATTGACATGACTCATACAAGAGCCTTGTGAATCTCGAGCTACTAGGTAATGCTCGGCCATTTTCCAGACAATCATCAGTTGTGCAGCAGATGATCACAGATGACATGTACTGAAAATGTACATTCTAAGCTGAGATCTTCCAACCTGATCTCAATACACAAAGCATTATGCAAATGCTTATCTGATGCATCTATGGATTCACATTTGAACACAACTTGATCTCAGATAATCACCTGTTATTATTACTCAAAAAGTTGTGTTGTTGGTAATTGTATATACGGCTCAGGGATGTAAACTTTTTAAGCTGGGATGATCACTGGGTTACAGCTGCACCAAGCACTGTGAAGCTCAACCCAATGTTGGGCTTCTGCTTTAAGTCCCGGCAATTCACCTCTGCAAGAAGACTAAAAGTGGCAAATGGTGGATTGGGTGAGTATTGAAGAAGAGCAGCAACCATGCCCTTCTCATCCAACCGCCCCTTGAGTATTGTTTGGTTGTCATATTGGTATGATCCTGCTACTTTAGCTGATGTCAACTGCTTCTCTGTCTGGTGCCTAATATGGGCTCCCACCTGACATCTAGGTGACAGGGAGCGAGCAACATGGACATCGAAGCTTTTCTCAATCAGCGGATCAACCGTAAAAGTTCCTGCGAACTCTTTTGCATCGTATCCAATACCTGTGCTTCATCACAAAAACAATTTATAGGAGGAGGATCCAATCATCCTCAGAAGCAACTTCAAGGGTTTTGTGCTAACAAAATACATTACTCCCAAGTCAGAAATATTTGAATTCAGGATTTCTGCTGATGAAGCAGGCTTTGCAGATTAGAGGGAAAACCAAACAGTTGACTAGTTGTAGTCTTCTACTGGGTTCAAAAAATCTCACCAACTTTTGACATCCCAATTTTTGCAGACTTGGTATCATACCGAATGGCACCACCCATGAAAGCTCCATCCATGCCCATGTTTGCAGTGAATTCAAGCTCAGGTCTCGACTTAAATCCAATTACTTTGGCTGATAGAGCAGCTATGTCATGGTGATAACAAACCTGGCCATCACATTCATTGCCAAAACTGTTGTGTCCAAACTTGTACACTCTCTGCCTTTCAGACATTTTCTTACAATCTGAATTCCTGAAGGTAACCAGCTATCTTCCACATTGTTGAGAGATTCCTCTCAGATCCAGACTATGGAAATAAAAACACCAGTTCTCAGGAGATTCAAGCATCAGAGTCTTTCAAAGGTTTGAGATAACTCACTTGAGCACTTGCATCATTCGCACCACCAGGCAATGCTGTAGTAATGCCTGCTGTCAAGCCAGGTACGCCAAGATTTGTGGCCGTTGTGGAAGCAATAATCTGTACTCTACAGGCAACTGGAAATTAATGAAATGCTGAATTGAACATGTTGGTGATTCATAGAGAATTTGGTTGTCAACTGGAAATTGGGTCACAAATTCAAAGACCGCCTTCAAATCTTGCATCTAATGTATGGGAGAAGGGTCTACCCCTCTCAGCACTTCCATCTTTGGAGGTGCCTAGGCAGAAGAGGGCACTGAAAATCACGGAATGGCCAAGAGGGCTACCCTTGTCTTATGTAAAGCAAGATTTTATTTTTTTCTGTTGTCTTTTTCTTTCCAATTTCTTCTTAGTCTGTCCATGTATCACCCCAGAAATCTTCCAACTTGTAAGAGAGCAATGGAAATACATTCAGCTTGACAATAACGGTTGTCAAAAAACGAAGGGAAAAAAGAACAAAAAAATAGCCAGCCAGTGCTTTAAGTTCACAGAAAGACAGACATTGAGCATGCAGCGCAAACATGCAATAGTACCTTATTGCTTAAAGTATTGAAGGTGAGTTCGTGTTTGGCATTTCCTTCCTGAATGGTGGCGGAGATGATGCCCACCGTGATGTCGTCCACAATGGTGGCAGTGGTTGTAATAGTGGATCCGGGAATAGGTCCCAGGCAAGACAGCACCAGCATATGACCCCTCACGAACCCCTTGTACACCAGATCCCTCGCCTGCTTCCCCACTTCCGTAAACAGCGGTGGCCGAGCCGCCACTACCGAATTGCCACCCGACTTGGACCAATTCTTCGACGACATCTTTTTTCCTGTCAAGACTCTTGTCTTCAATAATATAAAGATTCCCCAACCCCCAACAGTTTTGGGAATATTTTCTACGAAAAAAAACACACTCCAACACTAAAATCTCAAGAAAATGCTAACAAAGAAAGAAAAACACGCATACGCGCGACGGCAAAAAGTCAGGAGAAAGACAAGTCCAAAAAAGGGCTGCAGACAAAACGAAACAACCACGAGAACTTGCCACTACACTCTCGATGGTACAAAGGAGAAGAAAGAGCAGAAACATGAGCAAACCCAACGAAAAACAACAAATGCAAAACCTGGGCGCCACCACCCATGAGCTGCAACTTTCCAAAAAAAAGGGAAAAAAACCACCCAAGCACCCGCTGCAATAGAGCCTGTGACCCATGGGGGTAGGGCTGCGCAACGAGGGAAATCTAGTGTACTCCCAGTGTTGCATGCAGACTCACCAAGACAGAATAGGCAAGTTCTAATGCATGCAGCACAAGAAAGAGGAAGACCACCAGCTGCACCACCTCTTCTCAAGATGCAAGATCTGCCAGCTTAATAATCGATTAGATGCACAAACTGTACACTTGCCATAAATTCCTCCTTTCGTCGAAACTAGTAGCTTCAGCTTCATAGCTCCAAGGTCATTAACATGGTTGAGACTATTGAGACTCTGTTCATAGTTGTGCAACAAGTATTCATGTTCAAGTCATCTGTGTAGAATTGCATGTGTGCGCAGCAGCACAAGCTATTGTGGCCCCATCCTGAGCTTTTTTTTCGGTTTTTTTTCTTCTGAAGAACAATAGCAGACCCGACCGACAAGCTGTTGGTACCCCCAAGTCAAGCTCAGTGGCAGAGGGCCACCAGGGCTTTCACCTGCACACCAGAACCTCTATTGAGCTCCCTGCAGACAGGGGCTAGCTATGCCACTGAGCCATCACCCCTGGGGTGAGCATCCTGACCTTTGAAAGCCCAAATTAAGCTCGTTGTGCTCTTTATAGAAGCATCACATCTTCTTTCCTGTAGACCTTGGCAATCAATGCATTTTATGTTGTAGGAGGAGAACTTAACAGAACCTCCAGAGTCAGTACAACAGAGTGTAACACAATGCGGGTGACGCATAATTCATTGAGAATTCAATTCTGGTCTTCAAAATCATTGGGCATTTGCCATCTTTGACCTTCATCTTTTTCAATTAGCAAAAACTGCCCACCTTGATGAGGAAAAAGACTGAACCCATTTTTCTTCTTTCAGCTTATCAATGTTATGTGGTCTGGTCTGGTTCCTTTCTTTGATCATTATGAGTTTTTGAATCCAGTTTGTGCAGTCTTTCAGTATTGTCCTTTGGTGCATCAACAGAATAGGGATTTTCCTTTCGCAGTAAAACTTGGCTCATGACATGGGTGAGGTAAATCTTTGTTGTCCCATCCATTTCAATGTATAATATGTGTGAAGTTTACCTCACAAATGTGTCATGAACCTGAACCTTAGCTTTGTCAATATGGGTTATTCAATATGAATATGTGTCTCAATTGATGTAACCCTATTATGACTAGGGTTTTCTTTCAATTTTTCCAAGCAAGGTCCTTGACTATCATGTGCTTTTAGTGGTATGCCAAGGTGGCATATTTGCTTTAGGGATGGTGAATTAAATTGGCTATGCAAAGATTAATTAGCCATAGGAGTGGCTAGATGAATTAATATTCCTTCATAACTTGGTGACAAGATTCAACTTATGAGAAATCCATGATTGTTTTTGATTCATGTGGTTAAAAAAAATTCCACACTTAAATATGTGGGACTACTAAAAGCGAGGTAAGATAAGAAAGGGGACAACAAAAGCTTGAACACAATAGTTTTTATGACTAATGAATAATCTGAAGAGTAAGCACAAGAAGGATAAGAACCAACATGTTTTGGGTATGGTGGACATAGGGATTGACAAGTGAATATTAAATTATCAATTTAACAAAACTAGTAACTACATTTGCCAACTATGCATTAATAGCTTTAGCATACATTAACAACTCTAGCATTGAAGATGCCAACTATTACTCCACAATTGATGAATGTTGTTGTTCAATCCTTCACAGTCTATAGTTGCCTTGTCGGCACCTAATTAATAAGACTCTTTCATTTGAAAATTCTTGTGATCTTAACATTCTGATTAGGAATTCTAATAAGAAAGGATTTCCACAAAAGCTAGAATTCTCTATGATGATCAAAACTACTACTTATATGGGAAAAAAATAGTTTTTCTAGATTGAGACAAAACTTTTGAAATTCAAAGTTTTCATGATTTGAAAGGATTGTGACTTCATGAATTGTTGTAAATTGTAAAGGAAAGCAAAAGATGGAAGTCTTGATTAAAACATGTCTACTAACATTTGGTACATTTTTTGTACATACCAAAACACGTATATTTGCTTCAATGCACACACTATATGTTGTGCAAGGTCTAAATCTAAAGGAAGGTCCCAAGCCACTACAAGCATAAGTTCCATTAACAAACCTTACAAAGAACATTTCAACAAGAGAATTAATACATAACTAACAATATGTTAATTAATTTCTTTCCAAACATTTCTACAAATCTTTAAGAAAGAGAAATACATAATTAAATAGTCTACTAATCTACAAAACATTTGAGCAAAAAAGTCTAAACAATTTATTAATTAGTAAATATGTTTGAGTAATAGAGATGCATAATTAACAATCTATTAATCAAGACACTAAGACAAACTAAATGGGTAAAACAAACAAATCACAAAATATCAATTGTGTGCCCAAAACATGGATCTAATTTACAATTTACACCATTGAAGATAATTAATTAATAATAATAAATCTTATGTTCTTGAACTAAACAACTAATTACATTATAGCTAAAATAAGATAATCATTGAATAAAGTAATCATCATCAAGTGGTCTTGCATGCATAACCATTAGCATAAGGATCATTAACCATAGCAATACAAGGTATAGAATAAGTTGTTTCACAAACTTGCTAATTCTTCTTTCAAAATTCATTGAATTTTAAGAAGTAAACATTACAAATAATCATGTGCACATATCAAACAAATACATGGGTGTAATCAGAATAAAATGAGCCAAAAAGGATGTCAAATGGGCCTTTAAAATAATCAAAATTGGGGAAATATTTATGTTTTACCATTTAAAATCATGGCAATCATGGCAAGTTGGTCCTTTCTCATTCATATGAATGGCAAGAAATTCAAACCAAAAATCTATTTGATAAAATTTTAAGTTTAAATTTCAAATTAAGACCTTTGAAAATGAACACCTATTGCATTAAATTGAATCAATTTTGCAAAGAACTATCAAAATATTCATATAATAAAACAAAATTGATGGGAAAATATTAAGAAGATAAAGACCTATTAGCCACATTCAAAAAACACTCATACCCTAAAATATGTGAAATTCTAAAACTTTAAAAATTCAAAGAACTTTCCAAAATTTTAAAACTTCAAAAGTCTTTTAAATGGGGTATAACATACATGATATTTTAAAAAGAATTGTAGTTTATTATACAAGAAAACATAAAAAAATTTAAAATAAATTTTTGGTTTTGATTTGAAATTGTTATCATTTTAAAAAATGAAATGCATAATTTAAAAGGAATTGACACATTTTCAAATTTTCATATTCATTAAAAAATCCAAAAAAAAATGTCATCTACCTAAACAATTATATGCATTTTTCATAACAATTTGCACAAAAAAATTCAAAAATTCATTTGTATGAAAAAAAACATTTTGGGCAAAAGGACATGCAATCCTTTTCTAAAGTAACGTTGTTGGCTCATTTTACATCATTTGTGCCCACATACCATATGGTTTAGCTAGTGATCAAGATTTCACACACAAACCCAAAGAAATGCCTTTTTTAATTCAATCCTTCTAATATTTAAAGTTGTTCTTAAAAGGGTCAATGATTTCAAAAGAAAATCACCATGTGGTCTAAAATATACCATAGGAATTCTGAACAAAATCAAGAGTGTAACTTCATTGTTGAATTGGACAACATTGAAAAAATGTTGAAATAGATGGAACTATCATTGCCAGTGACCATGAGTCATGTAAAATATCTATTGACCATGAGGAATGTCACCCAAAGTAAATTAATGACAACCAAGTTGCACCAAATTTATGCACCACACAACTATATTCAATTGCATTGAATAAATGGCTCTTTAATATAAAAAAATTATCATCTTCTAGAAATGGTTTATATTTGTCATCAATCAATGAATCAATTACAATTGGGTGCCCATCAAGGTGCTCAGAGTTGCACCCTACAGCATCTGCTGGCTGAGGCTTGCCTCGATTAGCCATAGTGGTCCATGTTGCATTGATCAGGCCTTTCCAAATTGCCATGTCCTGGGCGTTGTCCCAAAATGTCTAGCCCTTCCCGATTGCATGGAAGTGTCCACCCCCCGTTGTGGATGTGGAAGTTACATCATCCCTATACCCCTTCTAGATAGATATTAGAGGCCTCCCCTAACCCCTCTTACCCTCAGGAAGTTTGTTTTGAAAAATCTGCTTGGGCAACCTACTAAGCTCCATGCATGCCAAATGACCTAAACACCACATTCGCTGCTGGCTAATAGTCTCTGCATGGACAACACATCATAGCGCCGCAAAATCTCGGCATTGCGGATCTTGTCTAGCAAGCTAACCCCCAACATAGAATGCATGAAATACATGTGTGTGGCCTCAAGGTGGTTGGCCATGGTTGGCTTTAGGGCCCAGCATTCACACCCAAATGTAAAGGTAAGGGGAATGAATGCCATGTAGAACAACATTTGAATGGGTAGACTAATTGCTTTGTTAAGCAAGATGGGCTTGAACGAGGCAAACGTGCCAATAGCTTTCACCACCCTAGCTTGCACTTCAGCCAAAATGTCCCCAGAGGAGAACATTAGGGTGCCCAAATACTTGAATTTTGAAACCCACTCCACCACCTCCCCCTGCAAGGCCACAGTGGGGAAGGGTGGTGCCTTGCCCTCAGCACACACACATGAGCTTAATTTTGGGCACACTGATGGTCAACCCCCATTGCTATGTTTCTACCTCCAGCTGCTGCAAGGCAGCCACCACCTAATCTGCAAACTCTGTAATTAGCACCATGTCATCTGCATAAAGTAACAAGCTAATCTAGGTGATGGAGTCCATCTGTTGGGCATTAGCAAAAAGCTACTTGTCGGCATGCTTGAAGCAATTTGTCATGTAATATGTTAAACCTATGTTTACATGAGTAATGGAAAATAATGTGACAACAAAAAAATACACCATCAAGGTGTGAAATCAATTTATTTAGACATATTCGTCCATTATTATAAATGTGAGGTTGCAAAGGAGGTATTTGCATAAAATGACTTGCATCAAAGCAATCAAGGGGACCATTTCCCATCACGTAATTGCTTTCAATAATAGTGGAAAAATCATGTTGCACTACAACTTGGAAGAAATTCAAAAGTTCAGTTTGAGGAAAATCAATTTAAAATCAATTTCAAGAAATTGGCATCTTTTTAGTTTGAAGACCTAGTAAACAAATAAAAACCACTATCGTATACCACAAGTTGTCATTAACATGGTTTAAGGTTTAGGGTTGGGCCTAAATAGGGATCTTATAGGATTTCAAGTTTTGTTATAAAGCTTTTGTCTAACTTTTATATCAAACCTATAGCAACTAAAACACATTGTTGTTTCATAGGATCAATAATTACAACCCAATCCTCATTGCTCATAAGGCCCACAATGTTAATGGTTAAATTGGTGGTATGGAACATCTAAAATTTGCCTCCAAAAAAACATGTTCAATTTGGGTGTTACATTCCTTCCACTAGGTCAAGGAAAACAAATCATTGATGTGTTCAACAAGATCAATGAAAAATAAGTGTGAGTTTGAAAACACTTTTGTTTGTGTCAAAGCACAATATGGTTCTCAAATCTATTTCAATTAGCTTAACTGTAGAAAATGAAGTCACATATGAATGTATTCCACCCTTGTGAAAACTTGGATAAGGGCAACACACAAGAAATGCCCAACAATGTTTCGACATCACATGAAAGTTCATGATTGATTTTTTCATTAGCAATTGTTATATCATTTTGAACCATTTTCACAACTAAGGTTTTGTTTCAACCAAGACCCTATTTGATGGTGATAACATTGAAATTCATCGTGTGTTGATGTTTTTCAAATCTTTTTACCTTTGCATTCTTGCAATTCAAACAAGCTTACTAACCTCAAGATGGCATTTAAGGTTATGAGCAAAATAATTGTACATAAAAACAAACTAGGATTCAATCTTGGTTACCAAATTTAGTGCCATAGACTTAGTGCACTCAAGTTTGGACAACCAATTTTGTCTAATGAGCCATCAATGCACCCCACTCACAAATGGAACATGTTTTTGTGTCAATTGAGTGGTGACACTAGATTTCAAACCCCAAAAACATATTTGATTCGCTCACAAGCAAATTAATATGTTGGCAATCTCAATATTAGTCAAACCTCCATAATCAACAAGACTCCACACAATCAAGGACATGAAATTGTCAAAAGTGGTTCCATTTATCACCTTTTGCAAGTTAAGCAAAATTGGGATTCAATTCCATTCCTCTAGCACATACACATGAATAAACAACCAAGTTTATTCATGACTTTGTCACAACTCATCAAAATAAATGAAGTTTTTTACACATTGATTTTGATCACCTATAGAATAATGTTGTGCATTGTTTTAGCCATGGTCCAACCTATAGAATATTGCCAATGTTTGTGGGGCAATTTTCAACCTTGAAAATTCAAAAAGAACCTTGAAATCCTCTAATTTTGTCATGGGCCAACCTTGTTGAAATAGATGGAAAATTGCCATAAATTATATATTTTATTTTATTTTGCGTTACTTTGATTTTCAACCCAAGTAACAATTGTCTCATGACATGTAGATGCATAAAGCTTTTCAATTTTCACATACTAATTAATGGGACATTCAAGTAAAATTGCCCAACAATTCCACATTTGGCCACTGCACATTTCTTCAACCTTGAATGATCCACTAAATACTCAAACTTTGACATTAGTAACTTATATATCCCCTCAATTAGTAAACTTTGCATGAAACCATTTTCATCTTGCCATTTTTTGCACAAACGAATTCAAACCAAGTAAACCTTGTAATTTATCGATCTTGGTAAACTCTATTGACCTCCCACTCAACCTTCCTCTATTTTTTCTTTTATGGTTCATCAACTATAGGTTTTGATGGACCTTTAGAAAGGGCTTTAGAAGTGACTTCAAGAAACATCCCCTAAAAGAAGTAGAAACATGAGATGGAACGAACACAAGATTCATGGGTAGCAAGCCAATAATCAAGGTATTATGGGTGAAAATGTTTATACTATCTCCAAAGGTATTACTAATGCATCCAAGTGTCAAGATTTATTGATGTGTGAAAAAAAGGGGCAAAACTTGAACCATGTAGAAGGTTTTTAAAACCTTTGGGTAGTCATAATCAAGAGAAGAAATGAAAACAAAAGAAAAGCAAGAAATAGTCGTTAACATGTAACTTGGAATATATAGACAAAAATATTGGGTGACTTAAGAAGCAAAGACAACAAATGCAAAAAAAAATTGCAACTTTTTGTGCAACTCAAAATACAAAAGCAAATGTTGGTGCAAGTCAAAAAGCAAAAACAAAAGCTTTGCACCTTAAAAGACAAAAAAATATTCTCAAATTATTCATAAGAACTTTATTGGATCAAACAAGAAACTTGCACAACCTGAAAAGTTTGCAACTTTGCATGCAATTCAAATATAAAGATCAGTTATAGCTCCACATGCACCTAAAAAAACAAAGACATTTGTAACTATGAATTCCATGTACAAGGCAAAATGTGAAGGTAGAAATCACTCACAAATTCATGTTTGTCTCAGAAAGCAAAAGCATGCATGCACCTCAAAAATCAAAGACAATTATAATTTTAAATGTCACACTGACTCACAAAGCAAAGGCAAAAAATTGAAATATATGTGCAATTGAAAATGAAGACATTTGAACTCCCAACTTGCCACCAAACTCAAACAACAAAGGAAAAAACTCAAAAATTGAGAGCATTCCAAAACTTAGAATGCAAGAAAAAAACTTTAAAGTCATGAATGATTCCAAAAAAAAGATAACATTGAAAACCATAAGAAAAATCCATTCAAACAATCTTCTAAAACTTTTAAACATATTTTTGAAAATCGAATGGGGCTTATAGAATGTCTACAACTCCATAACCATGAATGACCTTTAACACACACAACTACAACTTACACAATTACATCTTACAAAATATATAGAAGGAAAGGAAAATGAAATCAAGAAAGCTTGACACACTTATGAGCAAAAGTTATGTGCAAAACCATGTGTATATCTAAGTCATTTTGCTCCTCTCCTTCATGTTGAAGTCTCTTAGCTACCAACATTCAAAAAGTTGGAATAAGAAAAATAATGATTGCAAGTAAAACAAGGAACAAACTTAAGACATAAAAAAAGATTTTATCAAAATTGGAATGAGAAGACCTTACAAAACAAAACATTGAAAGCAAATCACACAAAACCACAAAACAAACTTGAACATATACCTTGCATTTACTGTCATTGCAACTTGCTCCACTCTTATGTCCTCGCATTCAATAAGCCAAACAAAAACACTATAACAAAAAAATGTGTTTACGTTTCTAAGTGTGAACATCTAAATGATGCAATGACCTAATGGATGAAGGGTTGCGTTGATTTGGATCGATAGAAAGTGCCAAAATAATGGACAATTGGTCATCATGAGGCTTTGAGGGCACTTCTATCTTTTTTATGTGTGTTTTCTATTTTCTTGTGTTGTTTGTTGTTTGTAGGTGATGAGTTCTATTTTGCATTCTTCATGGAATGGGCTGCATTCGTGGTTGATCAATGTGGAATGTTATATTGTATTTGGACGGGATGCATAATTGAAGACAATGAATGGCAAGTATAAGGCATAGTTTCAAATTTGGAGAAGCTAAGTTTTTTGCAAGCTAAGACTTTGAGTTTGGAGAAGGAAAGACAGTTGTGTATGTGTGCTTGAGTTTTTGAGGCTAGAGAATATAATCTGTCAGTAGTTGTGGTGAGGGATGAATGCCCTTACTACTATTTGAGCCTTTCGGTAGGGGACCGTGTTTCTTTTTTATTGCACATTAGTCTTTCTTCGGAGGTTAGACAAGTAAGATGAATAATGTAGGGACCAAATGAGGAAAATGATGAAGGTTTGAAAGGTTTCAAGAGTAGTTTACATAGTAATTGGGTTTATGTGGATGAATATTGTCATTTGTTTTGGGATGTAGTAAGTTCTAGTGTTCATGGGAAGGAGTTCCCACAAATGTGGGAGCTCTGAAGAGGAATGGTGGGAGAAAGATAGCTATGGATTTATCAAGTCTTTTTGTCAAAGAGGCATCTAGGTTCTTGTTTCCTTTTTGTCCAACTTCTTTGAAGTCATATGTGGTATTTGGGGGGGTTTCATTCTGAAAGATTGGGAATTGTTGGTTGAATTGCCATGATAGACTAGTTGGGCTCAAGAGAGTAAAGCCGGAGATACTTGATTCCTCATGGTCCATAGATCAATTTGATTAGGGTAGACTGAAGGTTATCCACTGCAGCATTGTTTTGGCATTTTGTGTTAATGTAGAGTTTTTCAGAATTGCATTTCTTCACTGTTTTCTTCTTGGCAGCAGAGGCAACATTAGGTAGCCCTCTCTTTTCAATGACAACACATTAATGCAACACTTTATCCTACTTACCTTTTCCCACTTGAACCTTAGAATCCATTTTGCCAATGATCTCCTATTCACATCTTGCTTTACTGAAAGTGATGGTAGTTAGCTTCAAGAGAGGGGAGATGTGAAGGAGAAATGGGCAAGGGCTATGTTTGGCATTGCATGGTCAAATGTAGTCACTTGAGACACCATTTAATCATAATCATCCATTGCACAGATGGCTCCTAACCACCTCCTAGACATTGATTCTTGATGGCATGATGAGGATTTGATAGTTTAAATCACTTTAGGTGTTTAGCACACCATCTTCAATTGTTGTCAAAATGCAAAAATTCGCCTAAATGAAGAAAAGAAAGGAAGGTGCAAAGGTTTTTCTTGGGAAAAATGGGCCCAAGTCACCATATTATGAGGAAAAAAACTTTAAAGTTGTGATAGTAAGAGAGTACGTTCCAACAAGTGAACAAAACAGGAGGAATCCTAGAATTTTCTACTTGCCCCTCTGATCTCTAACCAAATTTGGCTAAGTCCTCTGTGTGCATGGTTGTCAACCCACCTACTTCACAAATTTCAGAAAAAAACACTGACTTTCACTGCTGCTACAGAATGGCGAGTGAGCCAGCACCCACCAGCACACAATGCAGGATGGATGGTGTGTGAACATGAAACACTTTTTCAATGTATTTGTATCTCATAGCTAATCAGAGTGGTTAGCTATGTACTAATTGCTCACATGCATCCATCTACCTAGTAGCCACCAATTGTATTACCTACTTGAGTACCTATGTGGTAACCACTCACATTTCCTACCTACTTTGCTATGATACTTACCCACTCATAGTTCATCCACAACTGAGTCATAACAGGTTCCCATTGGGTGGTGCACTAGTAGATGGATCAGATGATCCCAATAGAATATGGGTCTTCTGACCATAGTAGACCATGATACATGGATATGGTAATGGCACATACCACACAAAAATGTCAAGTTATGTTGAACACCACATATTTTACATAAAAATGGATGAAACCTCAAAGCTTGCCTCACAAAACATGTCATCAACCATGGGCTCTATCAAATTTTCACAGGTATACATTTTCGTCTCATCCGTTGTTATTGTAAAATAGGAACACCATAATTCAACATTACTGTAATATGTGCTGTTGCCACGTCACCACATCCAAGTGTCAAAGTCCACTGCCATACCAAAAAGTCAGATTCTGTTGTAGTGGATGTTGTCATGTATTAAGTCAGGTCTCCTCTTAGATTGTCTTTTGTTCTCAGTGTCCAAGGGCCACTAGGTTTACAAACAAAGAGAAGAAGTTTCCAGTCGACTAATGCACTAGTTATGGAAGAGATCAGTCCACTATTACCAAGATATATAGTATGTGTTTCATACATCACCAACCAAGTCACAACACCAACTGGTGACTTAGCCGTTACCAGAAAAGGCTGTTAAACATGATGTTCAACCTTCCCTTTATATTATCAGAGACTAATGGAGAACTAGTGCTCTTTACAATGAACAAAATCACCATAGCCTTCTCTGAATGCTCGCCCTATAGAGATCAGGTCACGAATGCAAAACTGTGCCAACAACATGCAGAGGCAATTTGGACATGGGATAATTCAAGGTTTATTGACCAAGAATTTGCATAGCAAGTTTTCAATCTCTACTCCACCCGACATGGCCAAAACTAGTACCGGATATATATTGTTAAGCTGTTCCCAGAAAAGAGATTTTCTCTTTCCAATCAAGAAACGAGTACTACCAAAGGCCCCCCCAGGCTCTCTAGCTGCAGGCTGCATTTTGTTAACGTAGCCAATAAAGGCAGAGATCAATCAAGTCGATGAATGACTGATCATGCCTACTTATCAGGGTTTATCTTATTTTGTTTACACAGCAATGGAAGGAATGCTACGAGCTTGCAACGCGATAAAAGCAAAAAAAAGATCTCAA
>Ga0116227_10000787_pt1 | contig 65706 bp, 58 predicted proteins | sample S1TSphgellanicum_FD_89693 | JGI IMG/M metagenome (GOLD analysis project Ga0116227, IMG submission 89693) | Host-associated microbial communities from peat moss isolated from Minnesota, USA - S1T2_Fb - Sphagnum magellanicum MG | ecosystem: Host-associated > Plants > Peat moss > Unclassified...
GATGAAGATTAATGAAGCAAGGCTTGATGAAGATAGCGATGTTAATCAACCAGAGCAGATTGTCGAGTCACAAGATAGAGTTGAATTTCATGGATTTGAGTCTTTGTATAAGCAGATTTTCGATATTGAGGATCAGGTGCTCTGCTCTAACGTTCAAACATAAGCGAAGAAGCATTCAACGATCCCAAAAAATCGTTTGAAAAGTTCTAGGCCAAGGTCCGAATAGTCGTCTTCAAAGCCAGACGCAAAAAAAACCAAAACCTGCGCCAAATGACAATTCATGATATGTTCCACTAAAAAATGTTGATCCCTAAAAATTTTGTCATAAAATGCGTACTTAAGTGGGAGGCTATTGTACTAGAGATCATGAAAACAAAGGACTAATAACTCCATGAAAAATATTGTGTTCCACGTTCACATACACTAACAAAAAATGCCATGCACTTTCCTTACTTGATTAAGGTTTGTCACAATTGTTTTTGGAGTATGTTTTCTTTATTATTTTGCACCATGTATGAGTTTTCTTTTCTCAAATCTTGGATTATTTCTCATATGGGATTCATAATTATTTTTTTCCTAATGAACATTTGTAAGTTCCACAAGAGAATAATGGAAAATTGTTGGCAATCTTAGTTTCATGTTCTTACATTGTAGAACGAACTATTGTTTGGTCCAAAGTTAGCATATAAGGTAAGTTTTAAAAACAATTCAATGAAAATTTTCCATGTGCATTTTAATATGATTTATTGGGAAATAGTGGAAAGAAAAATCAATAAAATGATTAACAAGTACATTAAGGAAAGAATATTTTGAACATAAACAAATGTTATTCTTTTTAATGACCTTGGTTTTAAAGGTTTGATAACAATTGTAGGAGATTCATCGTCACCAATAAATCTACAAAATTTTGATGAAAATATGGTATTTGAAACTTGAGAATAAGGTGTTGCAAAGACATTTAAGCATTAGATTTTCATCTTTGGTGAATAAGCTAAAAAGGGATGCATTTTGATTAAGTTCCCTTTTAAGATTCAAACACATCAAGGACTAGAACTTGATAGAAAAGAGTAAGAAATTTTTATTATTTCATCTTTAATGATTAGAATTCTTATCAAAAACTTATTCGATGTTGTGAAAGAAATAAAGAAATTCATGATGGAGATGATTGAAAATGTCATATTTTCAAATTACAAAATAAACAAGTTACAAGGAGATGATAATGCAAAGAAAGTTGAAAATGGTTATGCTTTTCACATACATACTTAAACCTAATGAGATATCTATGTCATATGCATTTAATCATTGGTTCGATTGGATGACTAATGTTTTGATTTTGTTGATGCTAGATGTTTGGTTTGGTGTGATGTGTTTCAAATGTTGCATATTGAGAACTTTGTAGGACAAAAATTACAATGAAGATTTGGTTTGATTTCATGGTCAAAAGAATAACAAATTGGTTTAGTCTATTCATGTTAAGACAATATTTCACTATCATAACCCATGTTGGCTACTCCAAACATACATTCCAAGTCAATTCAAATGCATCACACATAACTTTCACCACAATATTCTTGGGTTATATTATGTTACAAAGTTGGTTCATTACAAGTATGATAAAGCTCAAACCAAAGGGATGACCATTTATTGTTTCACAAACATTGTGCAAACTTGTGATCTGTTTTAAATGTTTTATTATCAATTTCAAACAGATTAACATATACTAACATAAGTGTTGAACATTTTCCCAACTAGTTTAAACATCATAATTAATAACAACATATGTTCCTATTGCATTGAAATAATGACATGTATGTAGAACTATCATAACACATCAATACATAACAATTGCCACTATGTTTAAAACCTTTAATTGAGGCTTAAAGATTCAAGCATTGAAGTTGCACAAAGGTGTAAATTTTGAAACTAAATTGTTGCAATCCTCAATCCTCATTTTCTAATACATCAAGAGCTTTTGATCTCTCGTTTTGTTAAGTGTAGTGTGCCACACTTTTGTTTCTATGAAGTCACCAAATGGATGTATTCCCATCAGTAGGTTCCTTCCACCACAATTGTGGTGGATCTTTCTTTCTCCATGACATGCCCCACAAGATAAAATCCTAAGGAAGGTTTCATAATCAACAAACAAATGCTTGCACTAGGAGTGGGGCACTTGGAATGAGTTACTATGCAATGGACTTGAATTTAGCAAAAGAAGTATTGCACATGAGAAAAATGCCTGACAATAGATTTCAAACATTTCTTTTGACAAGACAAGCAACAAACAACCCTTATTGCAATACAAATTCAAAAGTAGCTTAATCCACTTCTTTGAATTGTTTCTATAACCCAAGCAAGAAACAACCCATTTTGCAATGCACATTCAATAGTAACCCAATTCTTTGAAGAGCCTTGACAACATAAGCACAAAACAAACTTTGTTGCAATGCACATTCCAAAGTAGCTCAATTCCTTTCTCCAAAGAATTTCTCGACAATGCAAGCCAAAAACAGCCCTTGTTGCAATACATGTTGCAAAATAGCTCAATCCATTTCTCCAAGGGAACTTGACAACACAAGCACGAAACAACCTTGTTACAATTGCACATTTGAAAACTCAAAGCATTTCTCAAAAGAATTCTCCACTACCCAAACCAGAAACAATCCTTGGCACAATACATACTCAAAAGTAGCTCAATCCATTTCTCCAAGGATATCAACAAGACAAGCATGAAACAACCCTTGTTGCAATGCAAAAGTAGCTCATTGCATTTCTCCAAATAATCTCAACATCACAAGCAAGAAACAACCCTTGTTGCAATTATGCATCCTTTCAATCCATAAGTTTCTCGAAAGGATTCTCCACAACACAAGCCAAAAACAACCTTGGCTGCAATGCACGTTCAAGAGTAGCTCAATCAATCCCTTTCTCCAAAGGATCTTGACAAGACACAAGCGAGAAACAAAAACCCATGTTGCAATGCAGATCTGGAAGTAGTAGCTCAATCCATTTCTCCAAAAGAATCTCCACGCACAAGGAAGATTCATACCTTCTTGTTGCAATGCACATTCAAAAGTAGCTCAATCGGTCCACTTCTCCCAAGGCTCTTGACAACCAACACAAGCAAGCAAGCAACAGACAAACAACCCTTGTTGCAATGAAATTGCACATTCAAAGTAAAAAAACAAGCCTTGGTACAATAATGCACATTTCAGAAGGAGCCCCCAATCCATTTCCCCAAGGAATCTTCACAAACAACAAAAGCAAGAAACAAGAACCCTCCGTGCAAATGCACATTCAAGAGTAGTAGCGCTCAATCGAATTTTCCAAACAATCTTGACAACACAAGCAAGAAACAACAAAACAACCCCCAGTAATGCACATTCAAGAGAAGCCCAGAGGCCATGTGCCACGCCTATATGGGTCATGCATGGTTTGTGCACTATGCCCTTGCAAATTCATGCACACCCACCACCCCATGTGCACCCATCATACAGAGCGAGCGTTGACAGTTACAGTGTGCAAGAACATGCATGAGCTGCTGCTGCTGCATGGCATCCACCTGCTTTGCTCTTCTTTTGATCGCAATGAAAACTGTGGGCAGGAGTCGGATGCTTGCTGCAGGAGGATCTTGTGGGTCATGCCGAATTGGGACTGGGTCTCATGGCAGAGCAACCAGTGGGTGCCTGTAAGCTGGAGTGTGAGAAAGAGCTGGATCCGAGGGGTTTTGCTAGTGTGGTTGATGCTAGGGCTGGTGTGTGCAGCCCTCATCATCCAGAGCCGTAAAACTGGGGTGGAGAGGGAGAAGAACACAAGCATGGATGCTTGGTGTAAGCAACGCTCCACCGTGCTTGAAGAACAGGTGAAAGCCAACAAGAACAGTGCCAAGGTCGTAGACCACCATGGTTTCATCATCCAGCTTCCTCCCTCTCCGCCTTTTTGTTGCTGAGAAAATAACAGTGCTTGGTTTCAGGAATCTTGCAACACATACATAGATGATTTGTGCAATTTTTGTGCAATTGTATGTATGTGTGCATCTGAGTAAAGTTCAGCATTCTTGTGGGATTTTGTCAGCACATAAAAGAGTGAGGATCTGTTGTTGTTTTGAAATTTTTATTTTTATTTTTGAGTTGTTGATGGTTGGTTGAGGGTGAGGAGGGTTCAGACATTCTCAGATCTCATCTTTGTGCCTGGTGCAAATGGAACTAATGCTGTCTTGAGCAATGTAAGTTTTCAGATGTACAGTGACAACACCAGCTATGCCCATCCTCTTCTCTTGGGTCTGGCTTATGCCATGTTTGTAGACCAAAATGGGACATACTGTAGTCACCCTTTTATTCTTTCCCTGGTTCATGATCCCATCCTGCATTGCACAGTAGTTGTTGTTGCAGAAACTACAAAGAGATATATATATATATGCAGGGCATCATGTTAACCCTAATTGGGCAATTGATTGTTCTTGAGCACCGTATTCTGTTCCAATAGAGAATAAGCTATTTGGGTTGTTCTGTTCTGCTTTTGCTGAGCACATCATCTCCCTGTTGGAATAGCATGGACTGAAAGAGGTGCATGTCATTCTTGTCATAGCATTGATATCCGGAAATGAGAAATGGTACTAGGTGTCAAGAGCTGGTGGATCTCTTCATGTGATATTACATGTGTGGGCATGTTGCGGTTTTGGACAGGACTGCATTTGAGAGCACAAATGGACTCACAATTATGGACATGACCAACAGCAGCGTTAGATCCACACAAGGAGGCTACTTGGTTTTAGTGTATGCAGACAGTGATGGTCAAAGATATATGAGATATGATCTCATGTCAGTTTCAGATATTCGAGATGCAGTAGAGAGAATGCAGGACTTTGGAATAGGAACAATGACAGTCCCTTACAACACTCTGTAGAATGGAAAAATTGTCATAGGTGCATTGACCGCTACTGCTCTGCAAAACACAGGGTTCAAAGTTGCTTGAGGTTTTTCATTCTCTGTTTCTTTCACAAAAGTGGGGTTCTTAACTTTGTTAGCAACTATTCCCTTTTGGCTGTTTTGCCTATTTTGCAACATTTAGATTCTACTACAATGCAATTCTATTGAATCTACTGGCAAGGATTTTTACTGGGTGCAGTGAGGGTGTGAGGATCTTTCTTTTTGTTTACTCTGGAAAACTTTGCTGGCTCTGTAAGAGTGCAATATTGTAAACCTCAAATCTCTAAAACCTAATGATTTGCCTTTGCCAGCGGTGCTTTATCCGGTCTTCAAGGGATCACCAGGTCCAAATCCTGGAGCAAGTAATGAAGCAGGAGCTGTGTTCTCAGTACTTGATTTTGAGACTCTTATTGACAACATTCTCAGTCAGCTGGATGATCCATGTATGTAACTTCCAATCACTGGTTGGAATTTATGCATTTTGTTGATATATACACACCCTCGGTACAGTTGCCCAAGGTTTTTGCTGGAGAAGACACTTCTTTCAGGTATCCTCAAACAGCATCTATTAATTGAGTAATTGATGCCTCTCCGATGAGTGCACTAAAGAAAATTAATTGGTCTAACTACATGAAGCAGTAATTGCACACACTTGTCTTTCCTTCAAAATGTGCAAACCATCCATCACTGAATGCTAGAAATGAAGCTTCGTCTTTTGAAGCATGTGAAGTTTGAGGGGGACTTATACTTTCATCCCTGCTGTTCTGGATCCTGTTAGTCTGATTTGGTAGCACGTGTCATTGAATGGGCTTTGCAGCTTCCCCCTTTGTCACAAACTTGATGCAGCCAATTCTGATATTTGGGGATAGTGTGAAATTGTCAAGAGGGAAGTGTGGAACACCAGTTTAGTTTGCGAAAACTGTGAACTTCAACACATGTGCCAATCCTCTCAGAGTCAACTTGGGTGACCCCTTCTGCAAATACATGGTTATCTGCAAGTAGAGTATATACTTTCCTATTATCAGTCAAGATCTGATTCTCTCATCACCTCCATCACAGGTATGGCATGCAATGTGAAATAGCAGCTTCTTTCTACCTATTATCAAGTCTATAACTATTCACTCATGCCTGTGCAATGCTGTGTAACTAAAAAGCAAACTGTTGGTAAAGTACATTGCAAATCAAGAGCTATAGCGCAACATGTTGCCATGGAAATAGTTTGGATGGCCATGTGCAGTCTAATGCTGACTTTGCAATCTTAAACATGATTTCTGTTCTGGTTTGCAGGTATTTGAACAACCAGTCTGGTTGGGGTTGGCCAGCTATATCATGGGGGTTCTTGTTTCTCTTGGTAGTGTTTTTGGTGTACTATATACTGTTGACAGCTGGGAGGCAAATGGACAAAATGAAGGACAATTATGAGCGCCTGGAAGTGCTGAAGATTCATGCTGAAATGCAGATAGGGCAAAAGTGAATTTCTCACTACAGTCTCTCATGAGATTCGCACTTCCATGAACAGAATCCTTGGTATGTCTTTGTTCTCCTCAACAGAGCTGAAGTAGGCAGCAGAAACCATCATAACTGGCAAAATGTCAAGAGAGATGTGAGATTACCACTGGAGTTTGATTTTTAAATCTGATCATCTTCATACCCATGTTACTATCCAAGAGGAATCAAGAACAATGATGGCATAGTTGAGGATGCAGCTTGAAATTGTGCATTGAAACATACAATATAGTGTTCTTTAAGATATGAATGTTTGAACCCCTATTTTGATATTCATCTGTCCAGTGAGAGTTTCAATTGTCCAATATAGCCCATCCTCCAAATTGGAATTTTATCCATCAACTGATTTTGGCCCTGGGCCAATCTAGAGAATAACAGATGACACTTTGGTTGACAGGAATGCTAGATTTTTTGCTGGACACAAACCTTGATATACAGCAGCTGGAGTTTACCAAAATTGCACAAGCAAGTGGTACTGCTTTGATCTCCCACATCAATGATGTTTTGGATTTGGCCAAGGTTGAGTTGGGGCATATGGATCTGGAGATCCACAAGTTCAACGTCCGCCAAACTGTTGAAGAAGTTCTTGATGTATTCCGGGGGAAGCTTCGAGAGACTGGTGATATTGAAGGTACCAGTAATCGTAGACTCTACAATAGAAACTCTACATGTACATAGCTTCTATGGTCAGTCATAGATCATCCTCCTTGAATGTAAGTTTTCCATTTAGCTGGTGGTGGGAATGCAGTAGCTGCATTAGTGGATAAGGATATACCTGCGGTTATGGAGGGTGATCCTGCACACCTGTGTCAGGTGCTTGTCAACCTGATTGGTATGTCCTTTTCCTCACCTTTTACATAGATGCCTAAACACAGTTTTATCGTTTGTTTGTTGATTACTGGACAAGCCAGACCTTATCAGCTAGCATCACTCTGTCTTGTCTATATATATGTTGTTTTCTCATGAAATTGTTGAAGGCACATTTATTTCAATAAAGGAAATATGGCCCATTTCATTACAATTCTAAGATTGGTGGGGGGTGCTTGGATCACGGAATGGCAACGTAGGGCAACGGGAAATGCCCTCAAATTCACCACATCAGGTCATGTGTTACTACGTGTGTGCACGCATGGAGAGGCATCAGGGAAAGCCTTCTCAAAGCCTGGAGAAGAGACTGCTGAAGGTTCAGACTTTGCAGACACCTCATCTGACACTTCCAACTCCCCTTCACCTGCTGCTGCTGCATCCTCACAGGGGGTAGCTCGGCAATGCACTTTGGTGTCAGAGCTTTTAACAAAGCAAGGAGATCGCTAGACAGAATTGGCTGGTACTCACAGGACAGGTCTGCAAGAGTACCCATGGTTGATGTCAGAGAAAATGCGCTCTTTGATCCATGTTTTTGACACTCTCAGTGGAAAGCAAGCAGTTGCTGATAGGAACAGCTGGGCTAGGATCCATCACTGTAAGGATCATTCACCAGCTGCCATGGTGCAGGATCCTTTCATGGAGGCTGTTGGACAACGTCTCAAGAAGGGTGAGTTGCAGCATCAGGGGCATCACATGCATGTTAGTCATGGGGATTTAGAAAGGGGTCCTGTTTATCATCTTGACAAGCAACACCCAATAGTAATCAACTTGAGCTCTGACAAGATTGAAGCTCCCGGCAGCTCAGACTGTGTGCATCTGAGCATTGCTTGTGAGGATACAGGTGCCGGCATCCCTGAAGAAGCCAGAGCTTGCATTTTCAAACCTTTTGTGCAGGTTAGTACATCTCTATGCCATGCTCAATGTCTCCTCACCTGCTCTGACATCTCCAGGTCAATTGGAAACTTGGACAGAATTATCAAGTAAATCTCAACTTATTCTCAGTTGATCTCGATTCACCTGTTGCACAACTACAAGAATGACACTTACTGGGTCATTTACTCAGGATGAAGGAGTATATTCTCTCATGTGCATGCAAACATGTGCAGGCTGACAAGAGTACTGCACGAGTGTATGGGGGAACAGGCATAGGACTCTCCATTAGCCAGCAACTGGTAACTGAGCACTCTTTTTAAGTAGTTTCCACCTCCCAGGATGTCTTACATTTTTAGTGGCAAAACCAGTGTTCATCCATCAAAATCAGCTGTCATGGGAAAGAATGTTTTTTGCTAGTGGAGTGGGTAAACTTCATAGGAATTATAGTGGTAACAAAAAAATAGAAAGCTTTTATGGAGCCAAATCCACATGGTTCTTGTTGGCCTTTGATTGCTTAGATTACCTTGACCACAGGTGAGGTTGATGGGAGGGAAGATTGAATTGGTAACACATATTGGAGTGGGGACCACATTCTTCTTCACTGTGCCCTTTGGGGTGCCCAAGAAGTTGCTGGAGGAAAAGATGCAGAGAAAGAAAATGATGAATGACCACAATGACCTTGTACTGGAGCTTCAAGGCAACAGAGCCATCCTGGTTGATGGCATGCCTCTTCACTGCATGCTTAGGTTTCTCCTCTTTTGAAACTCTCTTTTCTGATATCTGAGGTTTCTCAGAGGAAAACTCTGGATGCTCTCTCAATAAAATGTGTTTACTTTTGAGATTTTTATCTGTTCTGCTAATGGGTCCTCAATTGTGTGCTCCAAATATAGCAGTATCTGTGTCATCTGGTATCTTTGGTATTTGGTTGTGATGGTCGAAATTTTCTTGCAACCATATCATGCAATTGTATGTCATGTTTTTGAGACAAGGACACCATTCAGCTGATCACCCACAGCCATACTCCTGTCCATAAGTAATAATAGCTGGACTGCATCCTCTATACATTCTGGGAGTCTGGTGTTAAGCCAAGAGCCAAGTTGCTTGAAATTACTATAGCATTTCTTGCAGCTCACTGAATTCAATGTAGGTAATTCATTAATTGCAGAATGTGGAACTGGCACTGCAAAAGTTAGGGCTGGAGGTTCATTCAGTGACCAACCCCACAACGATCATGGAGGTTGTGAGTGCACTGTTCCAGAGAAACTGTCATGTGAAGGTAGACAAGGGTAAGCTGACAAGCTTGTTTGAGAGCTGGATTCCTCCCTTCATACAAGTAGCTACCGACGGGATATATGAGCAGTAAGGGAAGCTGTTGGTTTGGTCACAAAGGTCTGGGAGTTGGGGAACTTATGTGGCTTGTGAAGGCCATAGCTCCAGCCCTGACACTCCTGGCGTGTTTACTCCCTCTCATTCATATTCTGAGCTTAAACAGAAAGCCTAACCTTAAACTTACACTTATGAAAGATAAGATTCCAATTGGCGAGAAATCCACTGCTTCTGTATTCATGCACTAATCCAGCTATTATGGATTTTGGAGGGAACATGAGTTTCAAGGAGGTACTTGGAGAAAATGTACTTGTTGAGTGTAGTAGACTGATAGTGATGAGGGAAATTTGGTCAAGAAAATTATATGCACAATGAACAAACAAGAGTTACATGGGTGACTAGCAAGTGAAGTCATAATACTGTCATGTATAATACCTTGATCAACAATTGGCAAACGATTCAGCAAAATAAGAGACATTGGTACATATGGGGGTTTACGTGCACATTAAAAAGCTGTATGGAATCCATGAGTTGCCAAAGAGTTTAACAGACACACAAGGTTCATGTACGCAGCTGTGCGTCATATACCCAAAGGAAAAATGAAATACAAAGAGAAAGAAAAAGAAATTATTGTTCCAGGGAACATTTGTAACAGGTGACGGTATTGCTCCTCGTGTGACCTCCTATGACCTACACCATAGGAAGAACTTGGTTGCTCTGCCTGCTCTCAAGTTGCCCCTTAATACTCAAGATCACTTTCCTGCCCAGTCATCAAGCGGAAGGTGTATGCCGCCAATTTCAGAGGTTGAATTTGTGGAAGCTCTGAGGAAAGGGCTCAACTGTGATGTGATGCTGGTGGACAAACATGCATTTGGGAAGGGCTCTGGTGTAGAGCTTGGAAGATTTGTGTTGAAGTGCATGCTTGGGGCTAAGTCAGGAGACCCTATCTGCCATTTCCCTCCTCTTGTACTTCTTGCCTGCAAGCTTGAAGAGAATGAAAAGGATTTGAAAAGTTTGGGTTTTTCAGACAATATCTGTAAAACTCATAAAGCCTTCTGCCTTGGCAACTATTCTTTCTAAGGTTAGTCCCAATGAAAATTGTAGCATAAAAATCAGAGGAACACAATTGCATATGAAGAAGGGATGAAGAGAAAAAAGGAAGTTGGAATATTTCACATAAAATCTTAACTATGATCCTTCCATCTTTTAATCTTCTCATTCTCTTTGTTATAACCTGACATGACACACATGGCAATATGTTGTGCAGTTGATCAAGGTCCATGGACCAGTGCAAGCAATAGGAACTGAGAAACTAACCTTGCACAACAATCTAAGTGCTTTAATGGCCAGAATGCAAATTATGGTACAAAACTATTGTGGATTGAAACTTTTGTTTGATAAAAAGAGAATGGTGGTGGTGATTTCTTTCATGGTGTCATTTTTTGCTGTATAGTAAATTGGATGTTCCCAAGTCACAAAATGCCTGCTGGTTCTTTTTATTGTTGGCAGGTGGTTGATGATGGACCATGATCAAGAGTCTCTCTCCCACCTCTTAGAATCCTGAAACCTAGAGTTCCTGATCTTGCAGCTAGCTAGCAACAACCAAGAATTTTTCTAACACATCTCTTTTGTTTGCACAACATCTGATGATTCATTAATCCTTGACAGAGCTGAGAATACGATGTTTATATATTTCAGGTTTGAGACTACAGCAAAGATACGAGAGTTGGAGGCAGTGGGTGTGATTGTCAGAGACAGCCAAGCAGCAACAAGAAAAGCAACAGCAGGGAATGCAGGACACAACCGGCATCACCTGTTGATCATGGCTCTCACTGCTGATGTGTTCTCTAACAACCATGCCAAAGTCAAGAAGTGTGGCATGGATGGATTCATCTCAAAACTACTCCAGGAAGACCAACTCTACAGATCTCTGCAGGACTTCTTGCCTTCAACCCCACTTCTTCCAGACCCAAGTGAGTCTACAGAGACTATGCAAGCACTGCTGGATCTCAATAACCTGAATCAGTTTGAAGAGAACTCACAGCAATCACATACACAACAGCCACACTTTGGTGCTGAGCAGCCATAAGGAGAAATAAATCACATGCTTGAGCATAGGTAGTCATTACAAGTAGTAACTGCAAAAAAAAACAGAGTGTCCAGATTGCAGGTCATATGGCAGCAAAACACTGTTCTAGAATTGAAGTAGTAGGGTTCTTGGGAAGCAGATTACCATGGATACTTGTGGCCAGCAAATGCAGAGGTCCTGTGGGGTTGCAGGATCCTTTGCTTTAAGAACTGCAAAAGATAATGTTTCTAGATCAGGAAGGTGATTCAGTTTATGGTTTTTCTGAGATTATGAATGTCATGGATCATGAACGTGTTTCAGCTAAGAATACAAACCCCAACCTCTAAATTTTTTCTCCAGAAACTCCTGGATAACTACAGATCCAGATCTGGGGTTTAGGGTTCACATACACCCTAAACCTAGATCACAACCAGCCACATCACCATCTGAGCTTATGTGAAAATAATTCTCTTCAAAAGCACATGAAACACTACTCCATTTAGTACTGCTACATCATCGTCCCTTGACAAGTAGGTGATGATCTTAATACCTTTTCATTTGCACTGCATCTGCTTGATGCTCCTCAACAATTGGGATTTGCTTGTGCATATAATGATCTCAGATAGCAGATGTGCAAGGGAAGGCTGGCAACAGCCATTTGCAAAATTCAAAGAGTGTAAAAATCAAGCAGCAGTATTTGCAAGAGCTTGTTGGGAAGCATCAACAACACTGCTCAAAAGCAAAAAGAATTGATGAGTGCCATAATCTCTCCACCTAGAACACTCTTCATTCTTTTGCAAAATCAAACAGAATTATCCAGATGCATTTTAAGGATCTTCTAAGTTCAGCTAGCTTTCTTATCATGTCTTGCAACAACTTACCTGTAAGCTCTTTGCACACATTTTGCCAGACCCCCATCAACAAAGAAAGCAGTGTCATGATGCTCAATTGAAGCTCGAGTTTTGCCATAGGCAAATCTCCATTGTTGTTTCCTGAAGTGAAATTTGTGCTCCTTCTTTTTTGCTCTTGCCGACTTGAGCAGATGACTCTACAGGCCTGGACAGCAAACATCCTGCAAAGCACACGTTGTTGAAGGTTGTCAGTAGCGTTACGGTTTCAGTCTTTGCGTGAAGCAAGAATCCTGAGTCAATTTCTGCGAATCATTCTGAATACCTACATCTTGGACAGGAGTATGTCCACAGAAGGGGGGAGAGCAATGGTACTTTCGAAGGTTAGAAAATAGACCGATGATACTGAAACAAAGATGATCAATTGTGTGCTCGACTCCTTCAGATTACTCATGGAGTCAAGCTTGCAAATAGCTCCAGGATCGGTGAAAGATTCATTGTTCCTGACTATATGGGCGAAATGGAAACAAGCAGGAGTTTGCGATGCAAAATTTTCGAAGATCCATCACTCGATAGGCGTGTTTCCTCACAAAATACAAGCACAGACTCGCTCGCTCGCGCTAATGCATGATGATGAGCAAGACAAAAGAGTTGAAGTCTTGCAGTCCGGGAACACAGAAGGAGCTAACAGAAAAATCGGACAGTTTGCAGCGCAATGTTGATCATCAAACCGGCTTGCAATGGATACGCACCGTGTTTCTTGGTCGAAGCACCTGTGGGCTCCGTGGTGTCGAATCTGTCGTCTGACACAACCTGAGGTCGCTGTAAGGGTCGCTGAATCCTCTTCTTAGGATGCGGGGGTGTACAGGCATATCGGCAGCGGTGATCGAGAACTAAATCCCGGCCGGAAAGCTTGCCATTGGACACAGCGAAGGGAAGAAAGACTTGTCAGTCACGTTTTCCTGCCGAACAAGAAAGTTTTGCATGCTCCTGCAGAAATTGGAGCAGAGACAATCCTATGAACTGTCAGTAGAATAGAGAATTTCCATCTGTAAACCCTTGAGTGAAGAGCTTGCAAAATCCAAAATATTGCACAAAACGAACATCCAACAGATTGCTGGTGCTTCTCTTCTTCTTCTTTTTCTTCTTCTCGTCACTCTCGAGTCTCTTCCTGAAGCTGGCACTATCAGCAACAACAAAAAGCTTCGATAAGCTCATCGTGAAGTGCCTGATCAACAGATAACAAAACAAAAACATCCTGACAATGATGATGATCATCAAACGATATCTGCAGCAGCCTGCCATTATTACCACTGCCTGCAAACCTGCAATCGGCAGCAGCTCAGCAGCAACAACAATTACTTTGAAAAAAACTTCATTCAATCAAAAACTCATCATTCAATTCCTCATGGAAAGTTTTAATACAACAACAAAAAGATCTCCTGACTTTGTCTTCATCATCAACATCTTCATCATTTGGTGCTTGCCACTATTACCAATGAGTGCAAATCTGCAATAGCAGCAACAGCAGCAAAAACAACAAATTCTCATCAAACTCATCATCATCATACGAATATTTATGCTACGACAACAAATCAAATTATCCTCACCAATAAATGACAACACAAATCCTCCTCGCAATCATCTCATCATCATCATCTTCATCATCATAAGGTGCTTGCTTGCTTGCTTGCTTCCCATTCATTTAGCAATCACTAAACTTTCTCTCTCACATACTTCTTTGCAAATTTACACATTTTCTTCTTCAAAGCTTTTTTTTTCTAAAAACAAATCTTCTTTTGGGTGAAAGAAAAGGAGTGCAATCCAAATAAATGGAGCCAACCTTGCTCACTTGGGGGTGACTCTTTAGAATGTAGTGGGTTTGCTTGTCAAGATGATGTGATAAATTGCGATTGATAACATAACATTCCTCATGTACATGTTTCCTTGGAGAGAGTAATGGGTTTGCTTGTTAAAGACGATGTGATGGATTGGGATTGCTTGTGTAACCTTACTCATTCATTTACGTGGCTCTTTAGAAGAAAATAATGCGTTTGCTTGTCAAAACGATGTGATAAATTGCGATTGATAACATAACATTACTCATGTACATGTTTCCTTGGAGAGAGTAATGGGTTTGCTTGTTAAAGACGATGTAATAGATTGGGATTGCTTATGTAACATTACTCATTCATTTATGTGGCTCTTTAGAAGAAAATAATGCGTTTGCTTGTCAAAACGATGTGATAAATTGCGATTGATTACATAAGTTTGCTCACTTAGATGATTGTTGAATGTGTTTTGCTTGTCACGATCATTTGACAAATTGGGTTTGATTATATAAGTCACGATGGATTAGAAGATTCATGATTTTTACAATTTCATATATATATATATATATTCATGATAAATGAATGTCAAACTATATTATTGTGCACAAGTGTGAATAATTATTATATATTATTGTGTCATTTTGAAAGCATTTAAAGTTAATTTAAACTTTTTAAAAAAAAATACAAAAAATCTTTTTATTAGAAACATCAATTACAATGTACTCAAACTCATTAGATTCATTCCAAATTGTTTGACATGTTTTCGTTGTATTAAACATATATTGTCATTTAAACATATTGTGTATTTACAATTTGTGTTAACATAGTTTTTGACACAAAAACATGAAAAAACAAACATTGATTACATTTGTTATGAATTTTTATTAATGTTACTACATTAATAAAGACAAAAAAAATATTGACAATGATGACACCGCAACAAAAACAAGACATTGTTATAAGCAAGCAAGCAAGATTTTTTTATTTTTTATTTTGGCAAAATTTGATCAACAATAAAGAAAGTTCATCCTAATTAATGTTCATAAAAAAACTTTAAAAATTTAAATAGACCAATGATGTGAGTTCAAGTTTTTTGTATATTGATTTCAACAAAAAAAATATCTCTGGGAATGAAATAGCAACAAAATCAAAAAATAATCCTCATTTTTAATATGTACATAAGTGAATTTCAACAAGAAGAATTTTTTTTTAAAATATCATCAAATGCAAACAAGTAAGCAAGTAAGATTATTTTCTTGTGTTAGCAAAACTTACTAGACAACAAGGAAAGTTCATCATAATTGATTTCAATAAGAGAAAACCTATGAAAACTAAATTAAATGAACATTGTGAGTCTACATTTATTGGATATGAATGTAAAAAAAACACAACTTATGAAAATGAAATACTAATGAAATCAAGGAATAGTTTGTCATTTTTAGTTGATACATAAATGAGTTTCAATAAGAGAAATTTATTTTAAAAATTCATCAAGAACAAAAACAAGCAAGGATTTTATTTTATTTTTGGGTTAATGAATATCATTCAACAACAAAAAAGAAGAGCTTTTCACAAATAATTTACTTCAATAGGAAATAACTTAAAAGAATTAAAAGGACTAACAATGTGAAGTTGCATTTCTTGTGTATGAATTTTAACAAGAGAAAACTTGTGAGAATGAATATCAACAAAATCAAGGAATAATCATCATTTTCAAATTCATACATAAATGAATTTCAACCAAAATGTAAAATATAACATGCAAAAATAATCATCAAGAATAAGAAAAAGTAAACATGCAAGATTTTTTTTTGCATTAGCAAAAATTGCTTGACAATAACAAAGTTTCATCATAATAAATTTCAAGTAGGAAAAACTTCAAAGAGCTACAACAATCAACCTTGTGAGCATGTTTATTGCATAATAATTTTGAAACAAGAGAGATTGTATAAATGTGTTTTAAATCATGAAGAACTAGAAAAAATAAGGAAAAATATTGTTCACCATGAAAGAGAGTTTGTCTTAATTAAATTTTAATGGGAAAAAGATTTAGAAGGTTAAAAAGAAAAACCTTGTGAGTTTGTTGTTTATTGCATATGAATTTCAATGAAAAAAGATTTAAAACAATGTAATATCAACAAAATCAAGAAATAGTCACCATTTTCAAGTTAATCTATGTATGAATTTCAACAAAACATTATTATTAAATAAATAAATAATCATCATCATCATCAAGAACAAAAAAGATTTTTTTCTTCTATGTTTGCAAAAATGCTTGGCAAAAAGAGTGTTTATCATCATTAATTTCAATACAAAAAAAAATTGGATTTAAAAAAATACCAACAATTTGAGTTTGCATTTACTACATATGAATTTCAAGAAAAAAAAATTGATGAGAATGAAATACTAACCAAACCAAGGAATCATCATCATTTTTTATTTCATACATAAGGGTGGGTCCATGTTAAATTGAGGCATGGAATGTGTAACCACTAGACTTAATTTTACATCTTTTTAAATGGTATGTCATGTTAATGTTTTTTAAAAATTATACACTTATACAATAATGTTTTTAATATATTATGGGAACATTTATATAAGTTTGAAATGAATTTAATGAACATAAAACAAGTAAAAAAAATTTCGAAATAGTGTAACAAATGTTTTCATTACTTAATGGACTTTTTAAAAGGCATAAAATGATTCAAAAACAACATACGTATTTGTGAAAGATCTTTAAAATGTAGATCTACATGGTTGGACAATGCAAATTTTTTTAAGGTCATATGTTTTTTATGTCAACTTGTAAATCATGGTTTTAAAACTAGTCCCTTTGAATAGCCACATCGTCTTAGTTAACTAGCCCATTGTATATAAACACTACACAAAAGAGATTTTGGTAGTGATTCCTTTTAACATGGATTCACCCATAAATGAATTTGGACAACAAAATTTCACAAAATTGGAAAATTTATGAAAATGATGAAAAACAAGAACAAGTAATCAAACAATTTTTTCTTGCAAAAATTGCTCAACAATAAATATAGTACTTCATAATGAATTTCAATAGGGAAAAACTTTGAAAAATTATAAAAACTAACAATGTAAGTTCACACTTAGTTAATATGAATTTCAACAAGAGATATTTTTTTTAATAGCAAAAGAATTAAGGAATAGTCATTTTTTAAAATTCAAAATGTATGAATTTCAATAAGAGAAAACTTATGAGGTTGAAACACCGAGTAAATCAAGGAATAGTCACCATTCTCAAGTTCATACATAAACGAATTTCAGCAAGAAATATTTTACCAAAAAAAAAACATTATCAATAACAACAATAAGCAAACAAACAATAGATTTGATTGTATGTTAGCCAAAATTACTCCATGACAAGGGTAGTTCTTCACGATAATGTAAATAAGATATAATTTTGGAGGACAAAAAAATCCAACGATGTGAATTTGAGTTTACTGTATATGAACTTCAACCTTGAAAACATTTATGAGTGAGAATGAAATACCAACACAATCAAGGAATAATCATGATTTTTGAGTTTCACACACAAATACATTTCAATAAGAAAACTTACCTATTTTTTAATTTTTTTTTGAAAATACAATGATGATTTTCAAGTGATAAGTCCTCAAAGTTAGAAAAATTCAGCCTCCACAACTTGCTATGACCATGAGCTTTGTAAGGTTTACATGTCAACATCTATTTATTTTCATTTCATAACCTTTCTCTACTAAAATGAACAAATAAATGATGTTCACATTAGGCAATTGTCAAGATTTGGATTATCTAAACCCAATGCAAGCTTTTTAAAGGTTACAAATTGACTTCGAACTTCTTGCACAAGTACATATGAAGTATGCAAAATTGAGTACTTGTTATTCAAAAATTGTATGACCCAATCATTCTTCTTCAATTGGTTCCTTTTAGCTTTTCCTTAGAGTTTTGCATTTTATATCAGCTAATTCCATTAGCCTTCTTTAACAGGTCCATATTTTGACTTTCATTTTCTTTCACTATTGCCTACACATGAAGCTAGAGCTTATTGAGACATGCATGTAACAATAATGAACCAAACTTTGTTCTTCACCTTGAGGTGGGTCACTAACAAACATTAGGATTTCATCATTTCATGTTTCTTAAAATTTCACTTAATGGGTTTTTTTATTATTCAAGCTTGCTTGACTACTATGGGCCACTCTAGATTTTGGACCTAAATGAATTTAATAAAAGAAAATATATTTCATATTTACTAATCCTTTTGACAACATTATTAATTCTACACATTTACATGCATGAAAATGCAATTTTAGAAGTTGAAAAATTCAAGGTGCACTCCTTTAACTATATGTCATCTTACAATTACCACCTTTTAAGATTAATATGTTAAATCTTGAATTTTTCTCTTATTCACTAACACACTAAAAGTTGCAGCAATTAGTTTTGTCACCATTGTTTCATCTTCATTAGTTATCTTGACCATAATGCATTCATGAAATTCAAGTATCTCAAAAAACATTTGTTTCTACTACTTCAAAATTGAAGTGTGAAAATAAACATTATAGAAAAAAATTCATAAAACTCATGCATTTGTGATGAATTGGTCTTATCAGTGTCGCTTAAACCCTTCGACATGTGCCATTTTTTAATATTTCATGACCCATTTTTTCAAGTTTGACATGTAATGTGAAGAATGTTTATGTGCACTAGCATTAAACAAATAATGAATTTGAATTAGTAGATAAACAATAATAATCATTTCTCATTTCTCACTAGCACTAAAACATTGGGGTTCATTTTGGTAAGAGAAAAATAAATTAAATTAAAGATTAAAAATGCACTATGAACATCACATACATGATAATATCATAAAAGTGTGTCAACAATTGGAATCTTTTTTACACACCATTGCCAAACATATCTCAAAATAATTATAAAATATCATAAATATCTTGCAAAAATCTAATGGACAACAATTGCCATGCAAAATGCAAAAGATCCATACAACAATGTCAACTTTTGGTGACGATGCAACATCCAACATTGTTCAAAAGTGCAATGTTTATTCTACACACCATTGAAAAACATATCTCAAAATAATTAGAAAATTTGTAAAAATTTAATAGACACTAGCTACCAAGCAAAATGTGATGTCAACTTTTGGTTGTAGCCATTTGTTAAATGTCACTTCACTTGAATAAAACAATTGCACATCAAACAAATATGTGTTTAACAATATTGCAATCAAATGAAGAAGTGTGTTTAATGAGGTTAAATGTATGTTCACCTTCAACTCCAACAATGATTACCTTTGGCTATTGGACTACCATGTGTTGAACATTATTGGGGTTGAAATAAAACACATGCACATAGAACTATTTGTTTTTTCTTGTTTATTATATTCACCTCGTGCATTAATTTGAAAAAAATTTGGCAATCTTTTTCCTTCATGGCTAACAATAAATTTGGTTGTCTAATTTTCAATATGGTCTAGATCTAAAATTCAAATGATCTTGACTTTGTGGTTAATTAAAGATTTTGTTTCTAAGTCCATTGTTTTGAATCAATATGAATGTTTTTGAGAAGCCTAATGCTTTCTAACTAATCTTCATGGTATAGTCGTTATGATTAATGTTTGAAAGCAACCTTGGCAACTTTCAACTTGAAAAGAATTTGTAAAAGGAAAACACATTAAAATTGTAAAAAAATTGTTTGTGTTGATAATATGTTTGAAATGGATATTTTGATATCACATTTTGAGTAACAATTTCAATACAACCTTCATTTCTTTGATGATGACACTATTATTTTATTCAACAAGAATTGTTTAGCAAGTTCATTACAAGTGAACAACTATAAACTCTTGTGATTGTTACGATTCGCCTCCAAGGAGAAATTGATGGTTAGTCTAAGTTCATTATGTAGCAAATGAAGATTTTATAGATGACAACTAGACAACATGTGATCTATTTTTTTCAAACATGTTATCCATGATGAAATTCAAATTTGTGCATATTAGCTTCATTTTCCATAATGACTATGATCATTTGGCTCATCAATTATGGATTAAAACCTTAACTTCATTGATTTTCATCAAGCACATATATGTAAGATCCATTGTGCAATTTGATATCTAACAAGCCCATCAACCATTTTTGCATAGTTGGTTGATGGATCCATAATTCATCACTTGACATTTTTGTATGTGCCATTCATGCATCACACATGGCATTACAAGTATAGATTTTATGTATTGTACCATAAAAATAAAATGTTTAATGATAAATAGTTCTTAATGTAAAATGTTTGTATTTTGTATACATAGACATTATCCATGCTTAGGTAAAACAAACATAAATGGATCAATTATTTTATATTAAAGCTTGTTATCCAATTCTATTCAAATGTTGCTTATATGATATTTATTGTCAAGATACTAGAATTTATTTTCATAATGGTTACAAAATATTTGAGCATGAGTATTTGAAAGGAATAGCAAAATGGTGAATTTGTATTGTCAATGGCCCCCAAATCAATGCAAGTGTGAAATCTAATAAAACTAACACAATTGTGATTGTGAGCAAAGAAATTCTTCTTGATATGCATCGTGAAACCACATCACCTTTATTCAATTGTTTTCTTTTATAATGAATCTTCATGGCTCCTTTTATTTGAGTCATGTTAGTGAATGCATTGGTTATGCCAAGGCAAATGAAAATGAGTGAAATCTCCCATGGTGTTAAACCTTTTGTACATGGTTTTCTTGTTGCATGATTCTAGCATTATAACCTAACAATAAAACTTTTTGAAATTATTATTTGTTTGCTTTTTGTAAGCTTCCAATATTTGTTTTAAGGTTAAAGATATAAATGGATGTAAAGTTATAACAAATAATATTATTGATAATATGAATAATGATGTGTTGTGTTTGGAATGTTAAGCTTCTCATAATTTTATGTCTTGCATCCTTTAATTGTTCAAATTGAAAATTTCATAGTGTTCGTCAATTGGTGAATATTTTTTTTATAAATTAGTTTATGAAAACTTGATATGTTTATATTTCTATTATCAAAAATTAGCTTCATCAAAATAACTATTTTTTTATTGATAGTAAACCTACATAATTCATAATATTTTTTTGGTTAAATCAATTAACAAACATAAACATTGTTTAACACAATTGAAAACTTGTAATGATCAAAATAAATAAATTAGATTGTTGAATTTTTCACCTTGCAAAATACATTTGCAAAAATACCTTGTAATTATTTTTAAAGAATTTAAATCCAAACAAAGAAAGGTCAAGTTCAATATAATCACAAAGATAATTTGACAATATAAATGGCTATCAAAAATAGAAACAATGTTTTCAAAGTTGTTGACTTAAAATGGAACATGAACTATTCTTATATTGCTAGCAATTTTATTTGACTTGATAAGCTAATTATTACATTTTAGAATATTTAGTATTTCCATATTTATGACTAAAAATAATAAAAAATTATTAAAATATAATTAGTTTTGAAAAATTGGGGTCCAATAGCCCCATTTTGAATATTTTAGAATTTTGACACAATAGTGTAAATATGTTAAATCTCTTTAGATATTCAAATGTCATTGTGGTAGCCTAGTGGTTAAGATTGTTTTACATATACAATAGATGTAGGGTTTAATTTCCCTAAAATCTAATGAAATGAGATTAATTTTTTATTGTTTTTTAGTTTGCCCTCCTAACAATTAATTAATTATCACCAAACTTTAGTCAAAGGTATGGTACATTGATGAAAATGTATGAAATTATGAAGTTTTTATTATCAAGGTTATTAGTCTTAATGTTTCAAGGGATGTTTAGTGGACTTCCCAAAGAAAAAGTAGGCTTGGAGTGCACTCAAGAAGTTTGGGGTATTTGCAAGCTAAAGTGGACCAATTTTGACTACATTTAAAAGTCCATAATAGGTTTTTTTGCAATGTTAGTTCTTATAGGCCAAAGATGTAAACTTTAGTATTTGTAAAAATATTGATATTTTTCAAAAACCAATGATATCTAACCATTTAATATAGCCTAAACTACAATCTTTGTGGAGAAACTTTTCTTAACTTCAGAATATCATTACATGAAGGACTTGCCATTTTTGTTGATTTTTGGTGATTTAAAAGTCCATAAATTTTCATATGATGTTGAATTGATTTAGAGGACCTCATTTCAAATTGCAAACCAAGGTTCCAATTTTTGAAGAGTTTGTGCATGTTATTTCATTAAAAACCATGATTGTAGTGAATCCACTTTTGACTTGTATATAGATTATGACATTGCAACTTGTTTGCAATTAAAATTCCCCAATTTGATGTAATTTTTTTAGTTTCAAATGATTCCATTTTTGTATCACATTAAATTATATAAGAACCATATGATTAAGTCCCTTTTCAAAAAACTAAAAATTGACATGAAACACGTTTCAATCCATAAGAGTGCCCAAAAGAAGACATTGTAACATCCAAATATGTACCTTATATTTATTTAAAGTTTTAGTTTTAATACTTGAAGTTGTGAGGAATGTCAAGGTGCAACAAAACATAATAAGATCATGTGATGAGACTAATTTTTTTTTTTGACATACCATGTTTATTTATCATACCCTCCAATTAGGTAATTGGGAGGTAGTAAAACAAAATACCCATCTAAAGTATAAGTTTTTTCAAAATGATTCAATTGACATAATGCTTGGAGAGGGATCCTTCACTTTATGTTCTTCCACATTTAGTTACTAGTTCATTTATTAATACTAGTTCACTTATTAACCTATTAATTGAACCTACTAACAACTAATACTTGAAAGTTTCAATACACATACATTTTTTTCTCCTTTTTTCTATTACTAAAAATAAAAACGTATCCTATATTAATATATTTTGGTTTTAAAAATAAACATAAGATGAAATAATTAAATTATAATTTTTACCCAACAACCAATATATAGGACCTTATTTTTACTCATGTATTTTGTAACTTCAAAATAGATGTCCCCCTTAGTTTGAAAGTTGATAGATGTGTTTCAAATGAAATACAACATCAACCAAATGGCATTTTTTGAACACTATATATTAAAAAAAACACATACCATAGTTCGATATTTGAACAAAATATCTCTATCATTTCATTACGAAAATGTTGAAAGATATCACAATTCACAAACATCTCACATTTAGTATATAAATGGGATAAGGCTAAAAAAATAATAATCATATTGCCCATCGATATATGAATCATTTAGAATATATATCTTGTCAAACTTATCGAAACAAATGGCACTATATTCAAATGAATACATAACCATATTATGAACATAGTTTATAGCTACAACATTTAAAATAAACAATCATTGTGCAATTCGTAAAATTGTAGTTTATAAGCCCCACATTTATTTTTGACAACTTTTTTTTCACATTTAAAAAAGTAATACAAAAATCTCAAAGCTTATGTCCCACGATTCTATTATATAACTTTAATGTGGATGCCATTAAATACTAGACTAAAAGAAAACTCAACCGTTTTAATTTATGTCCATCAATAAAATGAAATTGGAATTTCATCAAAATGTAACTACAATATACGGTTCACAACTTGATAATATATGGTCAAATACTCCATATGAATGATGCACATAAAGAGAAACTAAGGCTTTTTGGATATATCATGACCTAATTCATTTTACACCCAAACTATTTAAACATATCACATGGTTTAATTCAACACATATGATGATTTTAAAGTTCACATGAACTAATAAAGGGCAAAGCCATTAAGCAATAAGCTACTTGTTTTGGGATTTATTTGTGTGTTTTGAACTTCTATTCTTGTAGTTTGCAAATGAATATGCTTTGTGTGCATTTTTTATGTGTGCAACTTTGTTAATTTTGATATTGTCAGGTGTCAATTTAATAAGAAAACCACATTTTTCTTTTTGGCCGACGTTTGGGCATTTGCCTTTTCAACCCTTTTCCACCAAGGAAAAAGGTGCTTATATGTTTAATTTTTTCTTTTCATTTATACTTTTTTCAATTTTTAAAATGTGGCATTGATCTCATTATTATTGTATTTTAACAAATAAAATATTTCAAATTGGAACTTGTTCAACATACTTAGATTTCAAATTATTCATTGAAAATAATCGATAATAAATAGGTACTTGTTAATTGCACGTATAACCTATTAATATTTGGTTGAGTATCATGTTTGGTACCTTAATAGATCACATTGAATATTTCGTTACCTTGCCACCAACCAATTGAATGCATGGATGGATAAAACAATGGATCAACAAAACATAATTTTATTGCCATGTATAATATCATTATGAAGATTTCAACACACATTGAATGATGCCATCCACCAATCTTCTTGAGATGAATTGTAAGGAGTTAGGACATGATTTTTTCTTTTGATTTCAATTTGGAAGGAAGGTATTGTGGGAGGAACAATGACATTAGTGCAAATGGGTCTTCTAACTCTAGCACAAAAGAAGTATTGCTACATATTGTTCCATTTGTCACATGACATTCGAAATGAATTTCCCAAAAATTGACACAAGTAGAGTGTATCACTACATTTTTTTGATCCATTTTGTAACAAGGAATTGACAATTGTTGTGAAATTTAGGTCATTAAGTAGTTGAGCATTGCATAAGTGGATATCGAAAAATGAAGCTCTTGCAAATCATTTAATTTATAGATTTTTCTCTACTAGTTTTGCAAGTAATAACAAGTACCAAGGCTATAAAACCAGCTCAACAACATCAATATATAATTTGGACCAACATCTAAATTATAATTTGGATGAAGTTCAAGCTTTCAATAATGTAAATTAAATTTGGACTTAAAAATATGCACAAGGAACAATGTTCTCCAAAAGGCTAAAGAACAAATATTATTTGGCCATTCACAATAATTGGCCCATGTGGTGGTATTAAATTGATCCTCATGGTGCATTGTCCAATATTGTAGTACCTTTTCAAGTTTGGTAATAATTATTTTTAAATATTAAAAATTTAAAAAGTTATCTACTCAAGACATTGAAAGTTGAAATTGATGGCCAAGCAATTTTCAACATAACATATTGTCTTGTTAAAAATATGTTATATTGGAAATTACTTGCACATTGATGTTGAAATTTTGCTAACTTGAGATAGTTGTGTCGGTTATATTTAGGGTTTATAGTTTTCTTTGTTTTCATTACTCAATATACCTAACATGTGAGTGATTTAGGAATCACTTACCTACTAATGTATAGTGGCAACTATTTAGTATGACTCACTTTAAGTTGTTGAAAAAGTGGAGACCCTATTGCTTGCAACCAAGAACTATGATGAGGAGAGAGAATTTTGTAATGCTTCTTTTTTAATGAGATCTTTTCATGTATATTCTTAAGCGCAACAATCAATAATCAAGTTCAAAACTTCATAAATTATCATTTTTATTGTCAAACTTGAGTTTGAAAAATAGAATAATTGTTCAACACATAAGTGCTACACGGGATAAGGTACTATGGTACTTCATATTTGTGGATGCAGATGTGGAAAGTACCTTGCACACTATTTTGAATGTGGTAAACATGGTAGAGCATAAGGCCAAACCAGATAAGGTACCATGGTACTGCATGTTTATGGGTGGGTGTGAGGGAAGTACCTTGAGCACTATTTTGGATGTGGTAAGCATTGGTAGAACCCCCGCGTACTGGATGTGGGTGGATCCACTCTAAGCACGTGCTTGATGAAGATAAAGCCTCAGGGAAGTCACAATTTCTTGGTCTCACACGAGCAAGCAAATCAAGTCATTTTGTTGTTTATCCATAGACCCATTCCCCCGCTCCCCCAAATTTTGAATCTCAACTCAAATCTCACATCTGACAGAAAAAACACAACTCTGTGTTCAACATTTTTTTGCATCAAGATCTAGCAACATCATCAATGAGCAGAAAGGAAGATTTTGTTAAACTTGTACAGTTGCATGGGTTGACAAGATCCTCTTCATTCCAAATCTGAGAGCAAAAAGGAGGGGAGTCAAAAGTGCGGGGTGGGGGGGGGGGGGGAGGAAGGCAAAAAACATTATACATAAAGATAGCAATGAAGATCCTTTTGCAATTGGCTTTGAGAGCAATCTGCTCTGGCAGCCTTACAATTGGAATCCAGATAAAGCAATGGTGCACATGGATACACAGAGAGAGGGAGAGCTGATAGATAGATATATCAATGATCTTCTGCAATGCTTTGAGCAATCTGCCAATCTAGTGCACATCTTACACGTTTGGGAATACTTATCCAACCATTGAGATGCTCAATCAATGTAAAAAAGGGATATGCTACCACCACTATCATGACCTTTAGCACCAGAATTAGCCAAGTATGCAAACAAAGGGATGAGAAAGAAGATGGGTGCTTTAGCACTAAGATGGTATAAAGTGAGGAGGAAAATGGAGAAGGTTCTTCAAGGCAGTTAAAAACTGGTAATTGGATTTGTCACGGAATTGAGGGAGAGACTTACAGTTCTCCAATTGATCAAGAGGAGAGATTTTTAGTAACACATTCTCAGTTTGGTAGACACAACAGGAAGCAGACTTTCTAATTACTCCAACTCACACCAGTGAAGGATCTACTATGACAGAAAACAGATGCAAAATCAAACACACATCACACCAATTGCAATAGAAAACCATATGATATACCCACAAACATAGGAGAAGACAGAGCTACAATGACAAAGATTAATTTCTTCTTTCCTCTCTCAAATTTGCATGTAACAACCCACATCCCCATTTGATAAATTGAGATTCCTGAAGTGAAGTATAAAAAGAAAATTTCCCTGCAATCTCTGATCAAGCTTGCAGCTTATAAACCAAATAACCAAAAGCTAAAACACATGTCAAAAGGAAGAAACTTTACACTTAAAACTGCATTTAAGAGTGGAAGCAGCAAGCTGCAAAGGGGGCCACAAACGATCAAAATTCCTTCTTTTTTTTCTGGAACATCAATAGCTATGTTGGGAAGTTCCCAAATCTGATTCCTAAAAGCCCAAAAGAAAAGCAACGAAAGAATCCTAGAACTGTGAATAAGATGGAGAAAACTTCCCATCTGTGACTTTTGCTCAAGCTTGCACAGATTGCAAATCACATGGGGTTGGAGAAAACAAAAAGATCATAATTCGAAATACTGCAGAGACAGGGCTACAATCCAGCTTCCTTACCTGTCTCATCATATTGAGACAAAAAAGAGCTCAACAACACTGACAAGAAATATGACATGCATGGCTACTACTAAAACTGACTGAATCCCCAACACTTGCAGCACCTTTTCTGCTTCTGTTTTTTTGGATTTGCGGACTTGGGTGGAGGAGAGGTGTAACGTATGGGAGAGAAGACAAAGGGCAAAATCCTGGTGCCAGCAACCTTCAGCAAAGCACCACAGAGAGAGAGAGAGAGAGCTTCAAGCTGGTATCAAACCTTCCAGACTTCAGAAGTAGAGATCCTTGCACAGAACCAGCTGCAAACTGGATCACTTCCCTCTCACTCTTCACAAAGAGATGACTTCTTCTTTTACTCTTCACATTTGATGCTGTAACTATTTTCCAAGGTCCACAATTGTTGGACCTTGAGACCAAAAAAAGAGACAAAGATCACAGAGATCTTTTTTTTGAGATGAGCCTGTTCACAAAGCCTTTGGAAATAGTTGCTCAGAAAGAATCACCAAGCTGCTTCACATGTGCAAGGAAAACAAAAGAAGCATTAGTGGTTTCAAGGAGCAGATGAGCTGCGCTGCTGCAGAATGAAGGCACCTATTTTGCAAGTATGGTTAGACAACAACAACAAGAGTCACAACACCTTCATCCTCCATTTTACTAAAACACTTCCTTTTGACTCACAAAATTCTCTTGCTGCTGATGAGCAGCTGCTGCTTCAAGTGGAAGGGAGAGATTTCTTCTTTGAGAAGAGAAAACAGTGCATCCCTTGGAGCAGCAGCAGCAACAGAATACTCCATGAATTCTCTGACTAATATTGGCAATGGAAGTAGAAAGCTCAAACTGCAGATAACAAAGGAAACCCTGGTGAGCTCAGTGTGTAGTTTGCTCACCTCAAGAAATCTTTGTTGAGACTGTTGGTTCTTCTCATCATCATCTATGATAGTGGTGGTGTGAGCATTGATTCTAGATTGTCCATTGCAAACTGAGGCAGAGAAAATGCTGCAGTATGCATTGCTGAGTTATAATACTTGAGAGGAAGCCTGGAGGATGGCTTCTCCTGCTCCCCTGCCAACTGCTGCTGCTGAGATATGGGGTTGATGGGATGCCGGAAGTCGACAGGAGGACCTTCTGTGGAGCACAGCATGAATCCTATGCACCCACTAGGGTAAGTCGGCACGCTGGTCCATGCATAGTTCACAGAGCCCTTGAAGGTGTGGCGGCAAACAGTGACAATCTCTTTAATGGTAGGCATGTGCAACCATAAGCTCTCAGCTTGTGTGCACACCACACCGCCAGGCCGCAAAGCTCTAGCTACGGCTTGGTAAAAGGGTCGCTCGAACAGAGCCTGTGCAGGACCAACGGGGTCAGAAGAATCCACGACGATGGCATCGTATGTACCTTCAGGAACATCTCTCAGGAAAGCCACACCATCGCCAATGTGAAGGTTGACACGAGGATCATCAAAGCCAATTGAGACATCAGGGAAAAACTCCTTGGCCACATCCACAACCATTTTGTCGATTTCGCAGATGTCGATCTGTTCAATGGAGATGTGACGGGACACTTCTCGCAGTACTCCACCATCGCCACCTCCTATCACCAACACCTTCTTGGGGTTTGCAATGGAGCAAAGCGGCAGGTGGGTGATCATCTCTTGGTAAGCACACTCGTCTCGTTGCGTCAGCTGGATTACCCCGTCCAGTACCAGCACTCTGCCGTAAGTGGCCGACTCAAATACCACCACGTCTTGGAAATCTGATTTCCCTTCGAACAGAAATTTCTCCACCTTCAGCGAGTGCGCCTCTCCTGGCCACATGGGTGAGACTTCGGAAAACCATCCTGGCATGATACTGGACAGATTGGCGCGCGCGGTAGACGGCGCCGGCGCCACTCCGTCCTTCTCGTGCGATATCAAACTCGCCGCATTCGTAACATCAGAAGCAGGAACCAGCTCCTCCTCGTCTACTACATCTCCATCCAAACCATCATTTCTCGCTCTCTTTGCCGGCACCTCCAGCTCCGCCATCACCTTCCCGACTCCCAACCACTCCCACCACACACACCCCTCCTTCTCTCTCTTTCTCTGTCTCTGTCTCTCTCTGCGCTCTATCCTTTTCTCTCCTCTCTTCTCCCTTCGCAAGCTTTGAAATCCACAGCAACTCGACGGCGGGGCCGGCTCTCTTCTATCTCTCTTCCCTCTCGTCCCCTCGCTGGTGCGCTCGACGATCACGGGCCCAATTCTGTGCGAGATGAATAACCGAACTCTTTTGCCTGAGCAAGGCCAGAAAGCCGCCGCTTGCCAGGCTCAGTCAGAATCTTTCTTTCTTAACAAACGGCCGCCGCCGCGGCCGGAAGCTTGGGGGAAAAAAAGGACGAGAAAAACCTCGTTGTTGTTCACTGATGAGCCTCTTCTTTTGTCTCTGGTATGCTGCTGCACATTCCTGTTGTGGAAATACGTGCATTTCTTGTTCTTCCACAGATTCAAAAGGGCAAAAAGAAAGCGGCAGAAATGGAGGAATGTGCGGGGGGGCGGGGGTTGTTGTTTTCGAGGCAGATTTTCTACTGAAATTTGTGCGGCTTGTCTTCTTCCACAACCAACCCTAGAGCCTGCAAGAGGCTTGCTTTCAAAGCTTAAAAAACTCTTTTTTTTCAAATCGAGTGCTGTTTTCTTTGTCTCGTTGGAAAAAGAGTTAGTTCATAAAATCCTTACATACCATGAATCGAGTGTTCTTTTGGTTCATTGGAGAAGAGCTCATTAAATCCAAATGACAAATTGAGTGTTCTTTGGCTCATTGGAAAGAGCTCATAACAAGGGACCTTGTTCAATTCAATGATGTTTTACTCGCCTTTTCAAATGACAAATTGTGTGCTCTTTGGCTCATTGGAAAGAGTTCATAATGAGTGTGTGTGCCTTGTTCAATTCAATGATTTTTACTTGCCTTTTCAAATGATGAAATTTGAGTGTTCTTTGGCTCATTGGAAAGAGCTCATAAATCCAAACGAGGGCCTTGTTCAATTGAATGATGCTTTTGCTTGACTTGGTTGAACTCCATTGGGAATTATGGCATTCAAATCATTTATGTGAGATTCTCTCCTATTGATCTCGACCTTTGGAGTAGGCTTTGAAAGATCAATCTTTTCTGAATTGAATGTTCTTTAGCTCATTGGAAAGAACTCATAAATCCACACATGGGCTTTCAATGCTCAATTCAGGGATGTTTGCTCAACTTTGTTGAGCTTCATCTGGTACTAATTGCTTTCAATTGCTAATGCTACAACCTCTCTCCTATTTCACCCCCAAGAACACACTGAAAAATTCAGGCACAAGATTGTTTGTTTGTTTTTCTCTCTTCGTATCACTAAACTCTAGATGACAACAAAAGAAACCTCCAAGCTACAAAAGCAACTGATTAGGATGGTTCTATTGCACTCATCTTTGCATAGATAATTCTTTCAACTTCGCCATGAACATTACACTTGAACATGGAGCATTAATTTTTTTGATATTGATGATCACAAATCAATCGTAGAGGGTTAACATGAGTGTTGGGCGGGTATTAGAGATTGCACCAAACCTCCATGAGGTATCAAGGCAGTTCTTAAGGTTCGTAATTGCAGTTCTCAAAAACCAGGAACTGGTAGTTTCTCTGATTCTGGAACCACCAATTATTAACAAAATCAAATACCCACCCAATACTGGAAACAACCATAAGAAAGAGACTAACCAGAGAAGATGATTGTGAAGGATGGAGAAGAAGAGGGAAAAAGAATCTGGTGATGACAACATCTGACCTGTGCAATCATCAAACTATGTTGTGTATCTTGCCACTGAAATAGATTGTCTTTGTTTTGCGATTATCCAACTTATAAATCCATCATCATGGGTCTTTGCTTTTATTATGAAGCTATATTGTATTTTTCAAATCTCAGTATCATCTTGTTAGCTTTTGAAACCATGAAGATTTGCTTGTTGTACAGCCCCCTGCAACTAGCTACCACCCAACTCTGTTTTCCATATGCAATTTGAATTCGGCAATGAGCTAAAAATCCCACTTCTTATGTTTGAAATCAGAGCCCGTTCATTGTCATGTTAGAGTCCAGTTATCATTGTGGATATTTCTCCACAATTCCACAGATTTATGGAGCTCATCCCCTATACTCTGAGACATCATTGCAAAGCTTAGCTACTGTCGTCTTTTCAATCAAAGGTTGAGCAACAAGTCTTCACAACAGATTGCAGTGCCACCCATGTGCCAAACCACATCAACTATCATGGCTAATGCATGTCGCACTAACGCATTACACTCAAATAATACATACTGGATACACAATTTTTCGCACAAACCTCAAAATAAGATTTTGTCTACTCAATGTGCATCTGTCCTCATTCGCAATCTTTTCTTTATTGGAGAAGGTATTTTAATGTCTTGAACAATTTTACAAGCAGGTATAGCTCCTGGAAATCATATGGTTCTTATGTTAGTACTGGATTTGCTAGATCCTATAATTTCTGGATTTACAAAACAAAATATGCACACAGCACAGATGAGTTTTTGTTGTTGTTGTTCTCAAAAGGGCATAATGCCAGATGTTGCTCTTTGAGGGGGTACAATGCCACTGCTCTGAACGCCAATGGGCTTGCCACTCAATTGCAGCATTATGCTGCCGATCACCTCCAGTAAAGACTTATCAAAATCCTGTCTATCAACACTGCCACCCGCATCTGCATCAAGAACTTTGAATGCTTCATTGACAACATTATCCATCTGCACAAATAACCCACCCACCCACCACCCCCAACAAGCAGCTTAAGAGAGCCAACAAAAAGAGGAAGAAAATTGCTGCAGCAAGTTTTACCAACAGAATAAGTATCGAACAATTCTCATGCCTACACACAATTCTGTGAATCAAGTGAAGGCACTATCTAGTAATACTTCTGATACCACAATAATTTACAAGGTTTGATGCTTCAGAACTGCATGATAATCATAATCACATTGGAAGGCAATTGCTGCATCTCTTTCTTTTGTCAGAGGAAAAAGCTTGATGATAAGGTAGTGAGAGGAAGGAAGGAGAAAGAGGAATGATGAAAAACCTCCTCTACTGCTCCAACGGGAGGTAAGCCTGCATACGGTGCAAGAATATCCAGCCCCAGACGAAGATATTGCTTTGGCACTGTACCTCCACTTTTTGGCATGGTTTGCCATGCCTCATTCAATGCCTATGTATACAAATTGGCCCACCACCACCCAGCAGAAAATTCACATGACTGCATCACAGCATTTCTGATGCTCATTGTTATAGCACTGTCATTAGTTTGCTGCATACATTCATCAATTGCAGAGAAAAGAAGGATGGTGCCAGAGAGTTGAAAATGAATGAGCAAGGGGATGGGAAAATAATGATGAGGATGATACTATTTTGTTTTGTTTTGTTTTGTTGAGTTTGAAATGCTTACTGCATCTAGAGTGGGCTTGTCCTTCAAAAGAGCAGTGATGCTTGACCCATCAAATGTCTTCTCTGTGTGTGCCACCGTCAAGGGATTTCCTTTCAAACATTCAGCTAGAGCAAGAACAGCTTTTCGGTATACATCAACAAAGTCATACTGGTTCAAAGACTGGTCACCCTGAATGCCAGCCATTTTGAATGCCTTTTCTATCTGTTCAGAGACCTGCTCAATCCAGCAACATCCAACAATCAGACATCGCATCACATGCAGCACAATCTGAAGAGCTTTGCCACAAGGATTTGCAAGGGCCCAGGATGTATAAGCAATTGGCATATAGACTGGGATGCAGAGTTCTATATATAATCTGCTGCTGCATTCCAGTCAGAGGTTTCCACAATTGTAAAAAAAAAACTGATTTTGATGAGATGGGAAGATTATCAACATAGAGAGGGATGCTGGATGGAGAATGCACACATAAATCTGCCGTGTCAGAGGTTTCAGCAATTGCAGCAAACTGATTTTGGAGGGAATAAGGGATCATCAACATAGACGGCGACACTGTATTATGCAGAGACAAACCACATCTAATCTGGCGTGGAAGAGGGTGGGTTTGATCATATCATCATATCCTCCTGGAGGATTTTGGAAAGAAGCTCACAAGGGTTTGATCTGAAAAAGGGAAACAAGATTCTGGAAGTGGCTCACAAGGGTTTGATCTGGGAAAAAGGAAAATGGGATTCTGGAAGCAGCTCACAAGGGTTTGATCAGGAAAAAAGGAAAACAGGATTCTGGAAGCAGATTGCAAGGTTTGGAAAAGCAAATGAAGGGTTCTGGGAAGTAGCAGCTAACAAGAACAAGATTTAGATCTCTAAAAAGGAAACTGGTCATGAAGGTGGAAGATTTTGTTACCGAGACGTCAGTTTGAGGAGGCATTCCTTGATCCACAGAAAGTCTCTGCATGGCTGTTTTGATGGCACTTGATGGCAAGCTTCCCTTCATGTCCGTGTCCAAGGTTGAGAATGCAGTGATGGCATCAACTTCAAACTCTGGACTATTCCCATACTCTTGCAGTCTTGTGCCATCCAAGGCAGAAATGGCAACAGGCTCCCGCTCAAGTCCATCTCCTAGGCCGAGCAGAATGTCTCGCATCACGATTCCAAATCTCTCCTTGGAGATCCCTTCTCCTCCATTTCCGAATTCACTAAACATCTGCAAAATCAAGGGAAAAAGCGAGCGAAATCCACAAAACCCATCAAGCAAGCAAGAAGTTGCACACCGTCTCTGCCCGCGACAGTAGTCTCTTCTCTACTGCTCCCAATTGGGCATGAGAGAAGTTTCTCTTCCTGGATCATCTCTCTCTCGACCAGCATCTGTGCTTTGACAGTCTAGTGCATGTGTGTGGTGATGGTGGTGGTGTTAGATCGCCCACCTCAGTATAGATGTGGTCAGTCTCGGGGGACTCGCCCATGGGGGGAAGGCCGATCGCATTACCCACAGCCGCGATCGCGGGCTGTAGCTCCGTGTGCGTGAGCTTGCCGGTATGGCTCTTGTCCAAGGTCGCGAATTTCTCGTTCACGTACGCATTCCAAGACTTGTCATTCTCCACGAACGCCTTCAGCGACTTCCCATCCATGAACGTGTTGGTGGTCGCCATCGCTCGTCCCTTTCCTTCGCCGCGCGCGCGCACTCTCTCTGTCTCTCTCTGTCTCTCGCTCGCTCGCTCACTCGTCTTTTGAAATCCACCCTCCCCAAAAAATAAAATCCACCAAGTTCACAGAATGCAAACAAAATAATCCCTTGTTGGAAAAACCAAAATTGCAGTGTCCACGAACAAGCTCCTCCCTTCTTCTGCTTCTTCTTCTTCTCGTCCTCCCCCTTCAAACAGAACTCTTCCCAAAAACTGGAGAATAATACTGGCGAATTCCTTGGTTTGTACAAACAAGGGACGGGAAAAGATGACTTGGGGAAGGAAAGCTCAGCAGTCTTGCAAGTTCACATCAAGCTCACAAATTCAGGGAGTGTGGAAATTTGGATCATGTATGTACCTAGTTAGCAACGACGAGAAGTTGTTCTAAAAATGCTTTGTCGAAAAACTCCTCTTGCTAGCCTACTCCAACAACATCCAAATCCATGACTGCTGGCTCTTTTGCGCCAAGTACCTATTGGCACTTCTACACGTGTCTCAAACTCGCAATTCCCACCTTCGACACGTGCAGGTGTTCGCCACGATTGCAAACGGGAAACAGCCACGCCAAACGCAGATACGCTTCGGCTCCGAAGAAGGCGAATCCCGATGTGGCGCTCTGGAGTTGGCGAAGTGTTTAAAAGAGAACCCACCTCCCCGCCCTCTAGTGACTGGGTCCCATGAGATCCTTTCTTAATTCTTTGATCCTTTCTTAATTCTTTCTTCCTTTTTTTTGCGTTTCTCGAAAACGTTGCATGAATTGCTTTCCGTTGCTCCCCGCTCCTCGTCGCTCCCGAACATCGCGCTCATGAACAACAACAACATCCTTCGAATTCTGGTTGTCTTCTTCGTCTCCTTCGTAGCTTCATTCTTCATGATCGCCCTTGTTGGATGTAAATGACCATCATCCATATGGATGTTAAATGATCATCATCCATATGGATGTTAAGGCCTAGGACTTGTGGCTTAGGGCCTTGGACATTTGACTTAAGGCTTAGGACTCGTGGCTTAAGGCCTGGTACTTGTTTCTTAGGCCTTAAGTCAAATGTCCAAGGCCCTAAGCCACAATCCTAGGCCTTAAGTCAAATGTCCAAGCCTTCCCCCCCCCCCCAAGTCAGCACTGATTCTGGGTTCTTTTACTGTGCTGGGTTCAGACAAACGGGAGAAATCTATAAATCATAATTGAAATACAAAATTTTTATAATCTATATTTTTGGCTATACACAGAAAACCAGCAATAAACAATTGGCTATTTTTATTTTTATTTCTCAGTTCTGGCAATTGAAAAACTTGAAAATCACTTCATTTTGAATTTTTGAATTCTAAAATTCGTTTTCTTTCTTTTGGATAAATTTCACTAAATAAAAAAAAATGGCCACTCCCCTTTCTCCTCTCAACTTGGTCTAATGCCTTCAACTTTCAAGTCTTGATCTAGCTTGTTTCATTTTCTTTTGTGTGTGAATCTCAATCTTTTTCTGTGGCAAAATTTTACAATTTGACCAAAAAAATTCAGAAAATGAAAAAAAATCATGATTTAAAAAAAAAATTAAGCCATAAATTGCCATTTTCCAAATAAAAATAATTAAATTAGCCACATCAAGACCTAGGCACTTCCTACATCGCCACTTATAGTAGCACTTTTATAAAAATGCTATAGCCCAAGTAGAAAAATTGCCATATAAAAAAACATTTGGTTCTCCAATCTTATTATTGTAAAACATGGGCTAGTTCCCCACTAATTATATTATTTTCAAAAATGTTGAAAATTTTGCGAAAATCATTTTTTTCCAGAATTTTTTTTGAAAAAAAAAAAAAACAATGCTTAAAATATAGTACACACAATTAATTAATTAATTAATTAATTATTCGACAAACATGTGTTGAATTGGCCAAAGTTCTAGGTATTCTAGGTATATGAATTAAATTTTTTGGGTCTTTAATGAACTATGAAATACAAATCAGGCCCATGCCTCAAATATACACGATCTTATGAAGAAGATTATGTCATACATGTGCCTAATAGTTTCATTTTTTGTTATTGACTTTTATTAAATATATGACATAATATATTATATATTATATATTATGTATTATATATATATATAAGGTTGATCTGAAATTAATTTAATTAAAATGCTATCAAAAAATAATGTTACATATATTATTCATATCCTATAATATATAGTCACCTACAACTAAAGTTGTAACTAAATATTGTTATGAAAAAAAATTAAATGAAGGGGCGCACCTTACTTTGTGGTCATATTTGTATTGCTAGTCATATAGTGATGACATTAAGTCATTTAGTTTTTGTTAATTTGTAAGTTTTTTGTTTAGCCAATTTAGCCTATGGGGATTATTAACTTATATAGGATATGGTGTTTTTTTTTTTAAAAACTATTTGATGTGGTGTTATCGGCTAGCATTGCAAGAGGGATTTTAAGATTAAACAAAAATAATTATTTAGAACATATCTAAATAATTTTTATAACTAATTTTTAAAATGCTACCAAACTCAAATCAAAGTCAAATTGTGGCAAAAAAGTAATTTTTGAAAAAATAACATTTTCAAAAGTTGGTAATTTATTATCAAAAAAAGTAAGAATATTATGCAAAAATATTCCCTTCTTATTTTTATTTCTTTCGTTTTGGCAAAACTTTGCACCTAATAACAAAAATATGTTGATGGGATTATATCAAATTTCATTAAAAAAAAGTTGAATCAATTATGGCAAATGTTCCATTATATGGAATTCTGTGTGGGACATTGCAACCTAAGGAAATACTAGATTTTTGAAAGATGTCCAACTTGGCATTTTCTCTTTCCAATAGATGTGTAGTATATTGATTTATTAAATATTTGAAATTCATTTACTTTTAGTTTTTATTTTGCTTTCAACTATATATAGCCACAAAGAACCCACAATTTCATATAAGGTTATTTGACCAATTCTTAGATGTTTTGAGAAGTATGTATATTGGAATTGGTTCTCATAAAACCATGACCATTAAATGTATTGATTTTAGGCTATTTTGTTGACTCTTTAAGCATGTTAAGATATGCATTGAATGGATTATATAATTATAATTTTTGATAATTGATCATGTAAGAATCATCAAAGTTCTTTTTTTCTTTTTAACTTGTGAAATGTTAAGCTACAATTAGTGCACTCTAATACACTTGCCTAGGTCATCCTTTCATCCTTTATTAGTAAATACCTATTAATATTAGTATTAGGTACCTACTAATATCTATCTTAGATACATAGTAATTAAGTAGGTACCTATTAGTATGTACCTACCCCACTAGGTACCTAGCTATTAGTAGATACCTATTTAATTATTAGCTAGTTATTAGTAAGTACATACATAATTACTAGTTGGCTATTAGTAGTTACCTAAGTAAATATGTACCTTGGGACCTGCCTTGGCTATTAGGTAATAGGTACCTACCTACTTAGGGTACGTATTAGTTATTTACCCATATTGGTACATATTACCTATTAGGTAGGTACTTACTTTAGCTAGGTGGTTGAACCTACCAAGGTATCTATTAGGTTATTAGGTAGGTTATATGTTAACATGTAGGTACCCTAGATAGGTAGTTCAACTACTTAAATAAATTTTTTAAAAATATTTATCATAATATGGTAACAACTTTTATCGTGTCAAAAATGTGGTGCAATGATTAAAGATTTCATCTCTCAATGTGAAGGTGAAAGGTTGAAGTCCTCACAATTGCAACTTAATCCTATAAAACTAAGTAGGCTAGGCTAAGTTGCTAACATTTTTTCCTTCCTCCCAGCCTTTTATACCTTCAAAACCCTACTCCTATCTTAAAATACCCACACTCTTTATTTGCCTTGAACAACATGTAAAATTGTAAGTTCTACAACCTTAAAACTATCAAGGAAAAGGTTATCAAGTAAAGAAAAGAATAAAAAACAACATGAAAAAACATGAGAGTGAGGCATGTTTTATGTTTGCATATTGTTTTGCAGCACTTACCATGTTGCAAACCTTTTATAAGTGTTGCCTACCATCTATAGCACTTGCAAACCCTTTGTAATTACTACCTACCATTTGCAGCACCTATTGACCCTTTGCAACTACTGCCTATTGTTTGCATCACCTACAAACCTTTTGTATTTGTTGCTTACCGTCAGCAATAACTCCCTAATATCTACAAACCTTAAATCTAATGGTTACCTCCTTGTTTTGTGTTTTCTAGTTGCAATAATTGTCTTGTAACAAAGTGCAGTTTTTATTCTTGAATTGTAATAGAGAATAAATAATATTATAACTTTATTAAAAGAAAAGAAAAACTAATACATAAAGTAACAAAGCTCTATATAAATTTAATATGAATTATCTCCCTTCCTTTATCACACTTTAAGAACACACACCAAGTTTTGGGTTTTAGATTTTGCAATCATTATTATATATGTTGTAGGTTAAACCCTAAAACCTTGATAACTTGTTAACCTACAAAAGATGAACAATAGAAAAAACATACATCATACAAATCTAAAAACATGTATCATTGAATCAAAGATTGAAAAGTTTGATGATAAAGGACTAAAAATACAAAAATTGTTGTAAATATGATCTCTCCAAAGGATCTCACTAGTCAAAATTAAACTTTGTTAAGACAACAATTTGTTTCTATATCACAACACATATCATATGTCTTGAGCTTGATTCAAAAGAAAATATAGATCATTTAAGTGTCATATGTATGAGGTTATTTAAGGTGTTTTAGGATAGGAACATTCATCACATCCAAATCCAAAGTTACAAATAATTAGGTGCATGGTGTGAAGAGTACAGGCTCTAGGAGCAAAACTCCATATATTTGTTAAAATTGAGTTGTTTCAATATCATCCACATGTGAAAACATGTATCAATAGTGTCATGTTCAAAAGCTACCTAATCCTATAGATTGTGCAAGTAATGAAATTATCACAAAATGAAAAGGGAATAATTGTCACAAGGTTTAGCAACCACTTGATACCTTTAAATTCCTTTAGCATACAAAGCATCATTAGGTTGTTGAATTAGGAGGATGTAGATCAAACTGCAGACAAACATGTTTATTGAAGTTAACAAGATCTTGTTAATGGTTGTTAAACTAGTTTAAACATTTTTTCAAATCTTGTCACCATTTATAGCATAAGGATCTATAAGCAAGACAGGTGAATACCAACAATATCAAGAGAAAATCTCACGAGCTTAACATCTTTGATTTCAAAATATGTTTATATTTACAACTAAGCTTAAGCAAAAATCAAGGTTCCTATCACAAATCACCTTGGACAATTAACTACAAGGACATCATTAAGTTCATAGATCCAATTATTGGTTAGTTTTATGAAAACATTTTGGAAGATTCAAGTAGAACCAAGGAGACCCTATGAAAAACTAGAAGTAAAGGAACCAAAATGTTGGTTATGATCACCTCAAGGAAATGGCTTGAAAATCTCAAAAATCAATCTTTCCTCCAACTATGATCCCCAACCATATTGACTAGAAGAAAAATGTCAATTTGCAAACTTTGATTTGTGACTATAAAATAGTTGCAACCAACATTTATAACTAAAATTGCTTTAGTTGCATAAATGAAGTTGCACCCAATATCTAATTGCAAATCATGAGCCAACATGACGTCACCAAATGAACCATGGATGATGTATATAGTCAACATATACATGTTCATCCTTTGACCATTTGTATAACATTTGTAACTAAATCTTGTTTTTGTAACTATTTTTACAACTATCAAATATCCACACATTATTTGCCACATGTTTTAGATTGAAGTAATTTTAAAACAATGATTTAAAATGTTGAAAAAATCCATGCCATCAAATTCCAATGACTTGTGATGGTGCCATTTTGCAATTCCAAAATCCACCATATGGCATTATGAGGAATTTTGGGTGATAATTATTTTCTTGTTCAAACATTGATATTGGCCATCCATTATGAACATTTTAGATAATTTTAGATTGTGACATGTGGCACAATTGAAATCTGACATGTGGCATATTAATTATATTTTGAAAAAAATCAAATGAAGATCTTGTTAATGAATTTAGAATTATCTTTGAGCATGAACCACAAAATGCATTCTTTTGAAATTTGATGCATGGAGGTTCTCATTGTTTAGGTACATTGAAGGTGCCAAAAAAATTCATCGATGTTAAGCCATTGTTTTAAAAGTTGCTTCTTCAAATGGACAATTATGTGAAAGATAACAATAATTGTCACTTGTTTGCATTCTTATCTCTCCTAACTGCAAGAGAAGTGTTTGAAAAAGTGCAACTAAGGATTCTAGGTGTTGGCCACACCCATGAAAACATTGATGGCAATTTACGATATCTTTCCAAAAAATTGAGGGAGCGAGATAATTATGTATTGGCTGACTTAATGAAAACATTCATGGTTTCACAAGATCATCCCTTCATTCCTTAACTTATTCAAGAAATCCCAAATTTCAAGACTTGGGTCAAAGGATGCTTGAAGGATCGGCCTAAAATCTTGGTTGGCCATGTATCAACATGCATTTGTTTCATTTTTTTGTTGATTTGGTCAGGTAAGTTGTTATGTAATACAAGGTGTCCTCTACTAATGCCCTCTTGAGTCCTAAGGATGGACCTTTGATTTGATTATGGCAAGCAAATGACTTAGGTCATCCCAAGTTGCCACAAGGACTTCCAAATTTTGTTCCTTTTTGCCCTATATGGGCGAATGATGTTACCAAATCCATTAACAAGGAAAAATTTATCAACGACATGCTTTCTAAATATGTGGAGTTTTGGAAAATGGGGATGTGCAAGGATGAAACGTATGCCATCTAAAGCTTAATCTGTATGTGGCTTATTGGAAAAACATCCTTGAGTTGTTGTCAAATCTTTTGCCCACTCAAAATTCAACCCTCTTTGAAGGTTTTTGGCCTTCTAGCAATTGGAGGTTTAATCATGTGCAAAGTGCCATTCCTCCCATTGTTAATGTTGATCCTAAAAACCTAGTTATCCCTCCATATTGTGGTCCTGAAAACATGCAACCCTCATTGAAAACCATTGCTTACACTTTGTTTTGAGACTTGGGCCTTGGTGATTTTGTTTTGGTGAGGCCTACAAACTCGAAATTGTATCATGTGTGGATGGGAAAGGCAAAGAGTGCGGGTGTGAAGGATGAATAAGTTGAAAATTTTAGACATCTTCAAATTCAATGGTGGGTGCCAGTGAAAAAAGGAGCAAAGAATGATAGAGAATTGTATCAGGATTGTTGGATGAGCAAATGGAAATGCAATTTGGTAGATCCAAAACAATGGGTTGACATCTCATTCGTTATATAATGTTTTGATAAATTGCAACCTTCTATCAGGTGGCCACCAAGTAATCCCATCAAATGTATGAAAATTGCTTTCAAATGTCCAAATTTTAAGGTTGCAAGTTTTTAATCATTAGTTTTGTATTTGGTTTCCTGCATAAAATTTTGAATATTTATGTTAGACCAACATTGTATATTGATGATTTTTTTGTTATATATTTGATTATATTATGGTTGGCATAAACATATACACCTCAAGTCCTTAAACTTACCCAAATGTAGCACATAAGATTAAAGGGAATTTTTAAGATGACAAGAATTTTGCAAGTTTTATTCAAAATTGTTTGAATATGGTGGCCACCATGTGGCCCTCCTTGATTCACAATGTTGAATTAAGTTTGAAATTAATATTTTAGTCCAAAATTAATTAAATACATGTTTAGTGCCATGTCTAGGTTTTATCTAGTGTAAATCACCTCGAACAAGGTCAAAAACTATTTAATTAGGGTGGGTGGAAAGGTGGGCGAACATAGCATGCATGTGCACTTTCTCTTTGCTTTCCTACTTATTGGCCAAGAAAGTAGGTAAAAGAGGCTTGTAGAAGCTAAATGCTCCCATATCATGTGCATGTACTATCTTTCTATGTGTTCTTCACTTTGTGTTCTTGAAGCTCATGTGTTTTTTTCATATGTTTCGCAAATCAATCATGGTGTTTTCCACTACCAAAGCTCCCTCAAATACATTATTAACTAACATAGTTACACCTTATTTTTACACTTTTTCAGGAATGGACCCTCTAAATTTTTTTGCCATCTTTTAATGTCTATAATATTTTTTAAATAAAATTTGAATTTTTAAGGGTTCTTTTAAAAAAATTTACAATTCAAACTTTTAGAAATTTGAAGATTCAGCCAAATTGAAGATCATTCTTAAGAAGATGGAGAAAATTTTGTTTGTGTCAAATTTTTATCAAATCTTTTTGTTAATAGTAGCTTTATGCACAATTCAATGTCTTGTGTTTTCTCATCTTGTTATTTTTTATTGTTGAGTCCATCTTACTAAGCTTTGAACTCTGATTTCTTCTTGCATTTTGAGCTACAAGTTTCTTGCTACACTTGAGCTTAGATTTTAATTATTGCTACACGATCTTTGTGTTGTTGTTTAAGTTTTGAGCTTCAACATTTGTTGTTGTAATTCAATCTTCAAGCTTTGTTGTTGCATTCAAGCTTCAATCAAAGATGTGCATAGCCTCCACATGTTTTTCCTTTCCACTTTTCTACTTTTGATATTGTTTTTTTGTTTTTGTGGAGTTGTTTACAAACTCTTTTAGCATTCATCCACATTTCATGTGCAATGATAACTTTAGATTTTGCAAAGATCAAATCATTGACTTTTCCTTTCCTCTTTTGTCTCATCAATCTTGCATTATTTTCTTGGATTTGTTCACGAACATTGTGTATTTATTTTTCTTATGTGTGACAAGTACTCTAAATTTTGCAAAACCTTCAAAATTTAAGTTGTTTGTCTTTTTAGTCTTGTGAGTTCATGTGTGTTTGTGTTTTCATCCTTGCAATTAAGGTTTGTTGCTCAAGGTATCTCTATAATGTCTAAAAATGAAATGATTGTTGTTGACAATGTGGGTGGAATGGGGGAAATAGCTTATGATGTGAACATGAACCTAGCTAGTAACTTGTCAAATGTTGAAAATGTACACCTGTAATGTGGCAACAACCTATCAAAGGATGATGATGTTCAACTTATAACTATAAAAATTCAAGTTCTACAATGGAAACCACATAGTAGGGCATCAAATTGTTGGGGCATCTTTGTTATCAATGACAACCTAACTATTGATCTTGAAAATCCATAAATTTTGTGGTGTATCATCTATTAATCTTATCTTGTATGTAGTTAATAACATTCTAAACTAGTTTAATTTCATTCTAAGAAAGGGGCTCATAAAATATAACGAAACAAACAACATTATTCCCATGAAAACACAGTAATTCTACACATTCTCATTTAATTGTAAAAATAATGTTACAACTAATTAAGAAATCTATGGCAAAACTTTCATAAGTTCATGTCATAATCGAAACACGAATAGAAAAAGGTTAGCCCAACAAACTTTACAATTAATACATTTTTGGCTTAACAAACCTTTACAAGAATGGTGATGAAGCACAAAATATGTTTTTTAAGGACCTTTTGCTTTATATTTGCAAGGGTTACATGCCTCTATCCTCATGCAAAAAATATGGTTATGCAAGTTAGTATTACACCAATGCCCTCGAGTTGTATTTTCTTCTTATTCATTTCTTGTGGAACAAGTTCTTCTTACAATGGTCACAAAGATCATGAACATGCATTTGCTACCAAATTTAAAATATGGATTTATTATTTTTTGTAGTTTTGATCTCTAGATGTCTAAAGGTATGTTGAACACATGTGCATTGGTCATTAATTATTTGAATGAGACTTGGACACCTAGGCATGCTACTATGGGGTTGTTTGAAATGCATGAAATTATTAATAATGCCATGACTTTGCAACTTCAAGCTTTATAGTTATGGGAGGCAAAAGATACTAACTTTATAATGGAAAGTCCCAAAGGCCCAAATGTGGGCCATTGCAAAAGTTGTCACTTAGTGCTTGAATCTTGTGGTGATTACATGTGTGATGAACTTGTCAAAAGGTCACTAGCTACTATCAAATGTTTGGGTGTTACAGTAGACTTAATTGTGGTTATGGAAGTTGAAATAAATCCCCCTGTTAATGGGAGTGAAACATTTGATTGATTTGATGTGGAGCTCCACCTCTTGAACATAATTATGCAAAAGGAGGTTGTGAAAATGATCAAACCATTTTTGGAAATTTTGAGAGCTTTTAATAACAGAATCAAGTTTGTAATGTGTTGGCCTTGATGTTAAATCCCCATTTCAAATCTTTATAGAGTGTGGAAAACTTTGTGGGGGCATGGAAATGCAATTTGCAATCAAACCGTAAACCCTATTTTTTTGTCCATGTTGATGTTGCAATGTTCTTGGGCTTCTAGGTGTGTTTTTGTTACTAATCAAGTTGTAACAACGTTTTTACATATCCTTGGGCTTTTGAACATTATGTTTTTGTTGTGATCAAGTTACAACAACTTTTTTACATATATGTGGACTTTTGGGCATTACCTTTATGTGCTTTTGTTACCAATCAAGTTGTAACAACGTTTTCACATATCCTTGGGCTTTCGAGCATTATGCTTTTGTTGTTGATCAAGTTACAACAACTTTTTAATTATATATTTGGGCTTTTTTGCATTATTTTTATGTTGTTAATAAAATTATAACAAGTTTTTATGTATCCTTGGGATTTTGGGCACTATGTTTTTGTGTTGATCAGGTTTCTAAGTGTCTGGGGTTGAAAAATTGGGGTGTTTTTGTAAGGTTTTTTTTTTGAGGTAGCTTGTGTTGCAATGGGCATGGTTTTTTTTATAGAATTAAGGTTCTATTCCCCCACAAGCTACTTGATTTCCAATGTTTGAATTTTGAATGCCTTAGTTTTTACATAACTAACATGCAAAGTTTGATATATATAACATGCATGCATATCTAAAGGTTACCTTGAATTAAAAAAATTACAAATACATAATCGACAATGAATGAAAATTTTCAATGGATGCATATCTATCTTTACAAGGAATCTTTTAGATTAAAAAAAACAACTATGCCCTATTCATATCCTTTGGATTGGTCTAAAGTACCATATCCAATCAACATTGGTGGAGGAGACCCACTAGAAGCTCGAGCAAGTGTATCAACATTTTGCATAAAAACCCAACTATTTGAATGGGAGGTATTACAAATAATGGGAGACAACCTTTTAGTTATGGATTTATGTTTGTAGGTGATCATCCTTGGAAGAGTGGTGAACATCCTTAGGAGAGATTTAGCCAAAAGCTAAAATGACAATCCTTCATTGGAAGATGTAAGAAAATTGGCAATCATCCATAGGAAGATTTAGCCAAATCTACAAAATAAAGTTGAAATATTTAATCATCCTTCTATATGTTTGGCTACACAATGAAACTCACATATATAAATCTGGTGATTTTTACTTTTTTTCTCCTCCATATGGCTTGTAATTGAAAACCTTAAAAAACACACTTTTTTTTCAGTTTTTATTATGCATTTTGACGATATATCCCTAGTATTAAAAAAAAAGGCTGGTTGGAGATTGTGGAAACATATCCTAAGGTAATGAAATCACGGGGGACAAGTTGTGGTCACTAATGACGGAGACTAGTATAGGCATATTAACAACCATGCAACAACATGCGGCGAGTATGTAACATAAACAATTAATCAATAGCAACCTTAAAAAACATGTCCTGGGATTTGTTTTTCAATTTTGTGATATAGCCAAAGTGGTGATCATCCATGAGATGATTTAGCCAGATTTGGCAATAAGCAAATATGAAAGTTTTAAAAAATCTAGCATCCTTCTATATTTTTGGCTACCTGCTGCGAAGTAGGATAGAATCTGGCAAAATATTTAAAATTTTAAGATTAAAAAAAAAAAAAATTGGTGATGAAAAAGCTCAAAATGTTTTTTTCACCACTTTGAAAAAAAACCCTGCTTGCAGAGCTTTCAAGAAATCTTTGCAAGCTGCATCAACCACCTTCTTCACAAAATCTCCACTTATCTCACGAAATGCATCCATCATTTGCAATTGAAATTCACATGGCAGCAACAATCACAGTGAAACCTGCCAGAATTAGAAGTGTAGTGATTCAGCAAGCAGGTTAAGTAGTATGCACCTTAACTCAAAAAAGCTTGATTTACCCCTGCTAACTCACCCATCTGCTAGCATTTGATAGTCTGAAATCTTGCTAATGTCCAAAAGAACATGACAAGGAGATGCTTGTGATAGCTCAGGGTTTTTGTTCTCACCTACTAACCATAGTTGCACACTGTGCTGGCTTGCTTCCTGTGCTCAGAGAGAGATTGTTAGCAACTTCTCTCAGCAATTTCTGCAGTCTTCCAATTGCCTGAAGCTTCCAGAGTACTCATATAACAATGCATGTTTACAAACAAATGGATTCCAGGATTTTGTGATAAGATCCTTTGCAATCTGATTGCAATCTTTGCTTCAGACTCAGATCCTCAGTCATTTGTTGAAGGAAGCTTTTGCTTGAATGTCGAATGAAGCATTGGATTGTATGACTCTGAAATCACAATCCTCAACAAAAATTGTCACACAAAACATTGTCCATCTTTTCAACCAATTTTCCCCACCATCAAAATCAATCAATCCACCATTATCAACTGCCACTTGCAGCCGAAGGACTTGCACAAGTATATAGCAATTTGTTCACACTCACACTCTAAAACCCCTTTATAACAATGTAGAAGCACAAATAGCATTTGTTGTTTTCAATCAATTTGCAACAACACTCTTTCCTGACTTTCAGAAACAAGCACTTCACAAAGAAGACTTCATCAAAGTCGCAAACAAAACAACAGAACGACAACAATATCTGAACACCCATACTTCAATTGTTGTACTTATGCCCTTTGCAACACACATGATTTCACCAAGGCCCAACAGGTGCTGCTACACAAACCCAAAAGCAGTAACACAAAAGAACCACTGACAAAAAGAACAAAGAGGAAAAGTGAGAAATGGCAGTTTGGAGTTGAAGTTTGAAGAGCATGATCTCTCAAGAACATGACACAATTTTTTTTGTTTAGCAACTGCTCTTTACTGCAGCTTTCCAAAGAAGGTAGAGGGGCAAATGTGTCATTTTTTGAATGATCCCCTCTGGAGTAAAAGTAGTCTTACACAGCATCCGCTGATTGAATGCAACATACCTGCACAAGGACAAGCTTGCTCATTTAAGTCCCTGGGTGCTTTCACTAACAATGAAAGAGTGGCTTCTTTACAAATGGGAAGGGTCTAGATGGGATGATTAGTCTCTCAGGCAACAGCTGCTGCTACTGTTTGTTTCTTCAAATGCTGAGGCACACACACAACATGTGCTGAAACAATGTGATTCAGCCCCCCACTTCTTCCAGGCTCAAATCTACAAAAAAGGAAACAGTTCCTCCACACATGATCAAACACTGCTGATAGGAACTGCAAGAAGGGAAGGTATAACAAATCTTGGGTATGTGTGATCTCTCTCTCTCTCAAACAATTTCTACACAAATGGACCACCTACACTACGTTTTAGTGCTCATTTCATGGTCCAGGGAATGCTGGCTGGAATGACAACAAACCACTTTGTTTGTGTATGTCTCTTGACTGAATTTAGTCATGGAACTAACATTAGGATCAACCCTCTAGAGTTGCATCATCATCGTCATCACTTCGATTATTATGCTTCGATCTGCCTCTCTCTTTTTGCTCCTCCCCAACAAAATCTTCCTCAGTGTTTGTTGATCCAGGTCTGGACCTTTTCCTTCTCAAACCATTCCAATTTATTCCACCCTCCTTCTCTGCCCTCAAAACAATTTGCAACCGGCTTTTAGCACCACCACTCTCTTTGGAAGTACTCCCATGAGAGCCTCCTCTTGCCTGCAGACTTTCCTTCTTCTTTCTTAGAAGGATTCGAGTGCGTTTCTCTCTTTTGGATGATTCAAGCTCAGCCCCTGCTACTTCCCTCCTCTGTGTCTGAAGATCTGTTGAGTACACAGATTCTGCAGCAAGAGTTGTCCTTTTCCTGACTGAGACAACTACATCTTGATCAGGAATCAATGCAGTGGCTCCATTTGTTTCAGTGCCATCTTGATATGTGTTTTTTTCATCATCAGAGAAAGCAACACCATTTATCACAGCTCTGTCTGCATCAATGCTTGTTGATAGTTGTTGTTGTTTCTTCTTATTCCTTTTCACAATTTGGAGTTTCACAGCTTCCTGCACATCTGTCCCCTGTTCAATTGCTTTCACCCATTGTGTTTCACTCAATGTATCAGTATAAACAACCTCCTTACGAGAACGCTTTCCAGTTATCTGACCACCACTGTCATGATGGTGTGAATCGTCATTCCCTCCCCCTGGATCATTCAGAAACACCCAATCAGGAACCTCATGCTCTTGAAGCAACCGTGAGCAATAGCCCTCCTTTTGTCGTCGCTCTTCGTCCATCTCCTCAAAAATCTGGAATTCATCATCTCCCCGAGCTGACAACCGGTTGATTTCACGTTCACTTGGTACATCAGTCCCAAGAGCATCTGTTCCTCGCCTCATGATCTCTTCCAGCATATCTCTCCTCTCTTGGGCAGTGGATGTTGTGTTGAACAAACCAGCCTGTATAACTTTTGCATCAATTCCCATCTTTGACTTTGCGCGCAGAAGAATCTCTTCTTCAATGGAACCTACACTCACCAACACAAAAACTCGAACCTCCTTCTTTTGACCTATCCGATGTGCACGGTCTTCTGCCTGCTGATCCATCTGGGGATTCCAGTCACTGTCGAACAGTATAACTGTGTCAGCTGTCTGAAGGTTGAGTCCAAGCCCACCTGCACGTGTGGAGAGCAAGAAGATGAAGATAGGTGATTCAGGCGCATTGAATTGCTGAAGAAGAGTTCCTCTGTCCTCTGTCTTGGTTGTCCCATCCAACCTCAAGTACTTGAAACCGTGCAACTCCAAATAGTCCTCCAAAATGTCCATCAGCCGAGTCATTTGAGAGAAGAGAAGCACACGGTGCCCAGTAATGAGCAACTTGGGTAACAAGCGATCCAGAAGTTCAAATTTTCCTGACGAACGAATCAGCTCATCACTGTGGAGAGGATCATAGTCTCGGCCCTCCAGGAAAAGGTATGGATGGTTGCAGCACTTGCGTAGCTGCATTGCAGTGTTCAAAAGCCCCCGAGACTTCCCTGTTCCAGAATCCAACCCCACTCGACCTGACTCTACAATCTGCCGATAATACAGCCTCTGCCAAGCAGAGAGATCACACTTCAAAATGACTTGCGTTTTGCTGGGCAGAAATTTCTCCACCTCCGCTTTCTTTCTCCGCAGCAGAAAAGGACGAATCACTTGATGCAAACGTCGGATGACAAGAAGCTGCTCCTCCTCAGTGAGAGAAACCTCAGAACGATCAGTGAACGGTGCATTGAACCAGTCCTCAAAATTCTCGCTCGAGTTGAAGATCGCAGGTAGAAGAAAATTCAGCAGTGACCACAACTCTTGCAAGCTGTTTTGGATAGGAGTTCCTGTCAGAAGCAGGCGTCGCCGAATATGATACCCTGAAACAAGAGTCCTTGAGAGCATACAGTCATGATTCTTGAGGCGATGACCTTCATCAACAATCATGTAGTGCCACCGTATCTTCTTCAGAAATGCCTTGTCACGCATGATCAGATCATAGTGTGTTACCAACACATTAAACTTACTGTCATTCCCATGCTCCTCCCGCAACAGCCTGCGCTCTTCAGCTCGCCCATCATACAACACAACCGTCAAAGATGGAGCCCAAGTAGTGAGCTCATGTGCCCAATTTGGTAAGACAGCCTTGGGTGCGATGATGATATGAGGCCCTGCAACTCCCTTGTTTTCCAGCAGATAAGCGAGGAGTGCAATTGTCTGAATTGTCTTCCCCAATCCCATTTCATCAGCAAGGATTCCATTCAGGTTGTTGTTGTAAAGAGAGAGCATCCATTGAAGACCTTCGATCTGATATTGCCTAAGCTGTCCACCAACGAGCATTGCTGGTTGCATTGATACGATTTCCTCAATCGAATGAACTGCTGAATTGTACTGTCGCTGACCTTCAAGCAAATCCCTCTTCTTTGCAGCCGCACCAACCGCCACCACGTCCACAATCTCTGTATTATTCTGAGTGTCTTTTGCATTTGCAGCAGCATCCTTTGGAGGAGGAGGATGCACTCCTCCCATGGTGGAGCCTCTTTCCCTTTGCACTTTGTCTTTCTTTGTGAAAGTATCTTCAGGTTCTGCATTCTTCTGTTGCTGGACCATGGCTCCTAAGCGCTGGAGGAGATCATCAGTTCTGGAGAGCAAAGTGGTGAGCCTTTCGTTCTTGCTTTCTTCTACCAAGCGCATGTATGCTTCTTGATCATCAGATTTGAGAGCCTGGAAGCGAAGACGTTCAGCACGCGTTGCTCGCTGTCTTTGCTTGCCATGCCAAGCTTGGATTCCATCATTCCTTTGCTTGCGACGTTTGGAAATTGCTTGAGACTGCAACAGATACTCTCGGCTCACATTCAGCAGCTCGTTGAAGAACTTGCGTTTCCTTGTGGTTTCTCTCACTCGCTCTTCCTCTTCCAAGCGCCGCTGTCTCTCAGCTTCTCGTTTGCGGCGAAGGCGTTCATCAGCTTCCGTTGCATGCGGACCGGAAAGTTGGGATACACCGGCAGCGGCAGCATACAGTGGACCGCCAAAATGCGAAGAAGAAATCCCGCGACGGCGGATCCGCATCAAGCCCCAATCGAACAAATGGGTGCGTGGATCTGCACATGTTTGTTGAAGATAGAGCTCTGCCACAACATCGTTGCGCACTTTCTGTTGCAGATGCATCAATTTCAGAGACTGTTGCTCTACCAGGTTCCTTTGTCTCACCTTCTCGTCTGCGTACAAAGGCGAGTCTTCTTGCAGCTCTCGTGAGCGTTGCGTGAGCCTCCTTTGGATGCGCTCCTTCTGCTCCCTCCTCAGCAGTGCTGCAGATTTGTACCTCGACTGTTGTTCTGCCATGGCTTCCTCAAATTCTGCAAGCAACTGCCCTGGCATGAAGAAGCTGGGAAACTCTTTTCCCTCCTCGTTCTCCTCCTCCTCTTCCTCATTCTCTACTGCTTCCGTGAGAAGGTTTATCCCCTCAGCTGCTGCTGCTGCAGCCGGCTGCAATTCTTTATCCTTCTTGCAAACCTTCAATCCCTCTTCAATATCCGGTGCAATAGGAGGAGGAGGAGGACGAGGACGAGGACGAGGACGAGGAGCAGCAGCATCTTTGTCACAAGATGTTGTTCCCACAACACAACAATCTCCCGACTGATCAGCAGGAGGAGGAGCCATTTGCAAACAATCATGTTGCTCCTCCTCCTCCTCCTCCTCCAAATTGTGAGCAGCTCCATTCAGGGCGATAGAGGAGACTTTCTCGATCAGCTGATTGGGAACTGGCACGCTCCTCGAAACCAAAGACAAGACATTCAGCAAGAGCTTCATCTCTTGCAACTGTTTTTCCGGATACCCAGGATGTTGTTTTTCTGTCTCCTGCTGCTGGTGCATCATCTCGCCCACATGAGTCTCCTCCACGCCCTCTCCTCCTCTCATCTCCATCCCCACACCCTCTCCTTTGATCACCAACTGCTTGCTCTCTCTCTATATATCTTTCTCTCAACTCTCTTCTCCTTCTCTCCCTCTCTCACTCTTCACATCCTGTGATGCTGAGTCGCAAGCTGCCACTGCAGCCTGCTGCTGTTACTCTACAATCCTCCTCTTTCTATCTCCTCCTCCTGCACCGACCCACGGCAACAAAAACAACAATGACAACAGCAACAACGGAAAGGACACTAACCGAATACCATCTTCGTCTGGTCGGTAGATCATTTCTTTCTCTCTCTTTGCATTCTAGGGTTAGGTTTTTCCCGACTTGCAAGTTTCTTGGCGATCTTGCTTGCAAATTCCCTGTTATGGGCATTGAGGATTCTTTTGTGTCTGTCTCTCTCTCCGTGTGTGTGTGTGTGTGTGTGTGTGTGTCTCTCTCTCTCTCTCTCTCTCTCTCTCTCTCTCTCTCGTGTTTTCAATCTGGGTTTGTTTTTTTGTTTTGTTTTGGGTTTTCATGTGATGGCCTTTTTCCAAGATGCTATGCCCACCTACAGCACGGAGTGTAGACTCTAAACACGCACTCAAGCTTTGCAGCTTGTAGTCTTGGACTCTGATCACGTACCCAAAGCTTCGTAGCTTGTAGTCTCTGACTCTGATCACTCACGTACCTCAATGCTTTGTAGCTTGTAGTCTCGGACTGTGATCACGTACCCCAAAGCTTTTGTAGCTCGGACTCTTGATCATGCAACCCAAAGCTTTGTTAGCTCTGAACAAGCAACTGCTTGGAATAACAGCACCAAACAGGAAGGGAGAGAGCATCATCATCATCGGAGTTCCTCTAGAGTTTGTGATTCTTGTTGTGTTGTGTTTTGACCAGCAACTCTAAGAATCAACATCAATACATAGGAGGGAAACACCGTCTGTAATCGTTGCACGTGTTCTCTCTCTCTCTCTCTCTCATTGAAGGAGTGGAGAAGTAGGAGGAGAAGCTCTGTGCACCTCAACAATGAAAAAAGGAAATGGTTGTCAAGATTTTTTGGAGCTAAAGGCAGAGGATCCACTCCATCACCTTGCATGTGTTGCAAGTATCTCTCTTGCTCCCCATGTTTTGTATGAACTCTGCAATCATGCGGTGCATGCTAAAATCTGTTGCTCTCGTCTGTTGCTCTAGTTACATATAGGCAGCGACACCTTCTTGCAATCACAAAGCATGGAAAAATAGACAGGAGCGGTGTTTGCTTGGTTCTCAGTTTTGTTTTTTGCTTCGGTTTTTTGCATCCCAGAATCCTTCACCATGTTTCGCACATCTTGCTTGCAATTATATCGAAACCTGTGTTTCTTGGTTTCGATTCTTAGTAATTTTTGCTGTGCTTTTTTGCATCCCAGAAATCCTTCACCATGTTTTTTTTCTATCTTGCTTGCAAGTATATCTAAACTTGTGCTTCTCAGTTTTGTAGTTTAGTTTCTCACTGATTTTTATTTATTGCATCCAAGAATCTCACACCATGTTTTGTATATCTTGCTTGCAATTGTATCTAAACTCATGCTTCTCAGTTTTGTTTCTCAGAAGCAAGTCTTGCTTTGTTTTTTGCTTTGTGTTATATCATATTTTGTATTTCCTGCTTGCAAGTATATATCTATGGTTGTGCTTCTCAATTTTGTTTCCCAGTGATTCTTCCTTTGTCTTTTGCACCCCAGAATCCTACACCATATTTCGTTATATCTCTTGCTTGCAGATGTCTAAAACTTGTGTTTCTCAGCAATATTTGCTTTTATTTCTGCATCCCTGATCTTACACTATGTGTCATATATCTTGCTTGCAATCATTCCTTGAATCTTGCTCGTTGCATCTGTAAACTTCTTTTTATCAACAAACAATATTGTTTGCACCATAAAGATTGAATTTCAAAATCTTTAGTTGATGACAAAAACTGGAAGTTCACAATGATGAACATGTCATGAAGTCATATGACATGAAAAGTGAGTTGAGGAATTGCTTGCTATTATAAAATGTATACGGATCAGAGAGGAATGCTTACCAAGTCATGACACGAAGGTGAGTTGAGGAGTTGATTTTATAATATGTGATACATATCAGAGTAATGGTTGTAGGTGTGCATTCTCATTTGAGGGTCATAGCCCCAAGGGTGGTAGTCCAATGCAAAGACCTGGAAATTAGAGGAGGTGCATAGGAGCAGACCTTCCCCACAGTGTAAAACATGGCAAGATTTTTGATCCTGTTTTACTTCTTAATGCTTCTAGGGTTTTGTCATGAATGTCAATGTTACATGCATGTTCACAATAAAAGGTCTTCCTTCTATCACTTTGCATTTCAGGCTTACTGGAACACATGGCAGAAGCATCTTCCACAAGGGGAAGCACCTTGTGTGCAGAATGTCCCTTCTATTGACTAAATGATCTTCTGTGTGAGGAGGTAGATCCAAATACAAAGACAACTGCAGCTTCCATAGTTGGAGAGTATTTTCTGTAACTCATGTAGAAGGTCCCCACGATTGCTGAAAGTACCTTCCTCCTGGAGAGGTGCTTTCAAATATGAATAAAAAATTGCGAGGCAAAAGGGACAATTTTTCCATATTTGAAACTCCCAAGAAACTGAAACCAAATTGAATATGAGTCATTTGAGAGCCAAACCTTTACAAGAAACCATGAAATAAGCTTAGACTCCAAAGCCAAGGATCTGGCAGTCATTCATCGGAGGGAAAAAAATAAAATGCGAGGCTTTAAAAGCCTACAATGAAATATATTATAGATGAAACAAGATAATACATTAGAAACAGGCTTGACAATTGCAAGCTGAACAAATCAAGATGCTTTCTGGAATATGACTCAGCCTTCAAGATGAATATCTTGCTCTTGATCATGCATGCAATTTAAGTCAAATCTGAAAAGAATTTGAAGTGACACAAATCGAGAGCTGATGACCCAGTAATTAAGTTTACAAAGATTTCAGATCTAACAATCTAGGGAACAAGATGAAACCCAACCCTAAAGAACAGAGAAAACCAAAATGAAAGGGGCAGTTTTAAGTTGAAGAACAACAGTTAAACCCAACCCTAAAAGAACAGCAGAAAACAAAACCAAAAACTGAGGCAGTTTGAAGAACAGCAACAGATAAAAAGTCTGAAATTATTAACCTGAGTGACCTTTCCACTATGAAGTTCTAGTTCTGAGCTCCTGAAGAAAATATAAAAATATTGGACCTACCAAAAGAATGTGAGCTTCTGACTTGCACCAACTTGCAACTTTTCAAAGGAAAACTACTCCTTTACATGAAGTTGTGAGAGACTGACATAGGCAAGCAGGCTATGGCAATGAGGCTGAAGGAAATGAGATCTCACTACTAAACATGATAGCTGTAATTTTGTACAGGCATACCCACACCGTAAAATGGAGCAGCTCTACTTTGGTGGAGCATTCCTGAGGCATAGGGATTGTTGTTGTTGTTGATACTCATGAGACTTAACTCTCCCTGCATACCATTCATTTGATATTGCTGCCATAACACCTGCTCCTGAGCCAAGAGTTGCTGCTTTTTTGTCAGATCTGCCATTTGCACATATGCTGGAGGAGGAACAATTGCTGAAGCAGCAAACGGGTCCTCTCCTCCTCCTGCAGCAGGAAGTGGTGTAGCTCCTGGTGGTGCAGGCAAAGCCAAAAATGATGATCCTGGCCTGCTGCTTGGCAGAGCAACACTACTGGCACTACCTTGCATTGCAACAGCAGCAGCAACAGCTTGTTGTTGCCTAACTTCACCCTGTTGATACATGCTGGACAAGAGAAGAGGATCAAAGCCACCTGCGAGAGTCCCATTACTTGGCTTTGACAGGTTGCTAGTGGTTGAAGAAACCAAAGCAAGCTCCCACCCAGCCTTTCCATTCTCCATCCCAGTCGTCTGCCAGTTGCCATTGCTCTCCTGTGTGGCTGGATCTGATGAACCGAATGGTTCCCACTTGGTATTGTTCCCTGTAGCTCCATCTGAAAAGAGTGCCAGTGCAAGTTTGTTTTCATGTTCTGCTGCAGAGATGGGTTGGTCCAAGTCAAGCAAATCTGCAATACAGCAAGACATCAAAATCAGAACTTAGGACTCTCCTCTAGATAGGCAATTCGAGAGAAGCTTAAACAAACGAAATGTACAGAACACAAATCCCATCAGATCAAGATTGACAATTCAAGAGGAGCTTGAACAAGTAAACTTGCAACACCCAAATCCCCTTCAGATCAAGGCAATCAAGTTTGATAAAAATGCAAGAGAACTTGCAATAGACATATCCCTGGCAGATCAAAGCAATCAAGATGAAGTGAAGCTTGAAGCAGTAAATTTGTGATGCACAAATTTCATGCATTGAAGCAAAATGCAAGAGAAACTTGACCAAGCAAACTGGTAATACAGGTGATGGAACTTGTCTTTGAAGCATTTACCTCCCTCATGTTGAGCTGGTACAGGCTCTACAGCTGGAACTTCATCTTTAGGAGCAGCTGCTGCCTCAACAGGTTTCTCCATTGTCTGCTTCACGGTTGCCGGTTCCTGCTCTTCAGGAGTTTCCGGATACTCCAGTTGCAGAGGTTCAGGATTCTTGTTGGCGCTTGGCATTTTTTCAGAAGAGTTGCGTGGGCGACTGTTCCTCAGAAAGTCTTCCAAAGTGTCTAAATGCTCTTGAGAAATCTTCTGTACAGGAGGATACTCGGAGGAACGACCGATTCCAAACTCCTTGCACTTGTTGTAAAAAGCACGAAGCTCATCTCCTTGCTTTGCAGAACGATTGTAAATCTCGAATGCAGCGATGCGATTCGGTGGTTCCAAGTCGAAAAAACCGTCAAGAAGAATGGTTACGCCGTCTGTGATGCTTGAGTATAGCTGAAAACTTTCTTTGATGAGGGGATACAAGGCAATATGTACTAACCTGTTGCTCTTGGCAGCGCCTGTAGGTCGGCATCCCAAGATGCGATCCATCAGTCTTTGCAGCGATGGAAGCTTTCCAAGCAAATGCAAAATGGACGTTTCCTTTTCCCGCAAGCTCTCCTTCTTCCCTTGTGATGAATCGTCCTGCTGCCTATTATCGTCTTCAAATCTGCTGCGGTCTCCGAAAGATCGACCCCCGTCGAAACTAGCTCTCCGTTGATCGCTTTCAGGAGAACGACGACGCCATCCAATGCCAGAGTCGTCATATCCAGCGCTGGATTTGCGGCCAGTACCGTAAACATCGGATCGGCTGTGGCCATTGCCTCTGGAGTCATGTCGCGGCAGACCAGAAAGCGAGAAGTCCAGTTTCTCATCGAGAAACAAAGCATAAGTGCGCACGAACGAAGAATAGTCCCAGGAGTTAGAATGTGTGTCGTCCTTGAAGTGCGACAAGTTCAACATGCGCGCACCTCGTCTTCCAGCCATCTTCAGCTCTTGTTCGAAAGACGAATCACCTTCGCGCATCAACCGGTGCACGAGCATCAAAGTCTTCAACGCAACGATCCAGTTATGCGTCTTCCTCAAACGCCTTGCGAGTCCAGCCACGCACGCGTTCACATAGCCCCGCGAGTACGACGTCAGATGCAGAATCTCCTGAACGTATTTGTCATCAACCGGCGCCTCGTCGTGACTTGTGGCTTTCACTATCGCCACATCCAGATCCGGAGCTCGTGTGCTCACAACATTCGCGAGCGCTATGCTGGTCTGGTCCTTGACAGCCCCTAAAGCTTTCCGCAGCTGGCGTGGCGCCATGTCTTGCTACTAATCAGTTGGCAAGCGCGCCACAGCTTCAATGAACCTCTTGTCCGTTGTCGAAGATCTCCAGCTGATTGCTCCTCCCTACAACCCCTGTCTATTGTCTGTATCCCGGAAACCTTATCCTTCCTAGTGAAAAAAAATCTCTCTGTGTCCCCGTCTCTGTCTCTCTCAAGCAAGTCAACAAAACCTCTCCGGTAGGCAGCTTACCGAAAGAGCAAAACACGCATCACAACACAATGACGCAAGCATTCTCCAAGATCAGAATGCAGCAACAACCCGCTGCATCTAATAATGATGATGATATTAATAATATAACCTGCAACAATAATGCAAAAGCGCGATCTAAAACCACAAAACACCGCCCCAAAAAAACCAAGCGCGAGCAACCTAATAACTTCAAGCAAGAGGGAAGCAAATCCAAGCCACTAATCCAAAAACAACAACGAACGAAGCTATAATGTGCAAAAAGACAAAACAACTCCAAACAAATCCCCCCAAAAATAATCTACGAAAAAAAAAAACCCAACCTCTGATGCAGATTCAAAAGCTGCTGTATTCACGCAACACGAAAAAAATTCTCACACGCACTACCTTCAATCGTCCGCGAGAAAGCAGAGAGAAATCGTTGCAAGCGCGCGCGCCAGCGAGCACTCTCCCTCGCGCTGCGACGCGGACAAGGGGACACGACCCGTCTTCTGGCCGGGTAACCCTTCCCGCCTCCCCAGGGAGTTACCCGTGATTTGAAATTGCTTTATTTCTACACCTAATACCGCGTGGGAAATAAAATAGGTATATATATATAAATGGGAATTAATTTTATTTTGGGCGCTATTTTTTTATTTTAACTAAATGAACCAAAATAAAAGAAATGTTTAGGCTAGGGTACCTTACAACCATACTAGCCTTTAGGGTTTTGGATTTTTAGGGGTTTAGGCTAGGGTACCTTAGATGCATACTAGCTCTTAGGGTTTAAGATTGAGGGATATTTAATGAAGGTTCAGGGGGCAAGGATGATTTATTGTGTGAGGTTATAGAACCCTATTGTACCTTAATTCATAAAATTCTCCCAAAAATAAAAACCTGCCCTTTGGATTTTATGAATCTATAGGTTCTAAAATGGCAGGCCTTTTAGAATTTATTGTTCATCTTTTATGAGTTGAGGTGCACTCTTCAATTAGGACATCTTTGTAATCATCCTAGACCTTAGGGTTTAGGATTTAGGGGTTTTCAATGATGGTTGAGAGGAGCTAGGATATGCTAGTAGGTTTGGTTCTAGGTAACCTTAATGTATTGTACATTAATTCACAAAAAAGGATGAATAAAAGGAAGGCTTTTGGGTACCACCCATTGAATTCATAAAAGTTCAATAAAAGCTTGCCCTTTGGGTATGTATGAATTAATGGTAGCTACTTAAAGGGCTAGGGTTTTTATTCATTTTTTATGATTTAAGGTACATTCGGCTAGTGTAGCTTACCATCACTTTAGCCATGAGGGTTTAGGGTTTAAGGTTCAGAGTTTTTTTAATCCATTTGCTAGTACCAAACCTGACTAAGTTGTCTTACATAACTAAAACTTAGGCCCGCTTTTACACTAGGAGTCAGGGCCCCAAAAAAACTTGGGGCCAACACTGAGCATTTTTTTGGGGTTGCAAATTGGCCCCACGTTACTAATAAATGCTAGAACATTGATGTCAGGATATTAATAAATGCTGGAACATTGGCCCCAAGGGTTGCAAAATTGGCCTCCCAAATTTGATGGTATCCTTTTTTTCAGTCTTGGGGGCCGATACAAGGCCATAAAGTTCAGCATTTATTAGTATTTGGGGCAGAGTGAAAAGTTTTTTTTTTTTTCTATTTCAGACTTGACTCCTAGTGTAAAGCCCTTAGGGCCGATTTCGAACTTTTGCACCAATAGGAATGCTGGATTTGGGTTGAACATTGGCCTTGACTCCTAGTGTAAAACAGGCCTTAATCATAGTCAAAAAAAAATGTTCAAGCCGTGGTGGATGTTGTTTTTTTAGTAATCTTTATTCAAATGTCACAAACATATGATAAAATCATCAATGTGTTAAATATTTTTATGGATTGAGATTGCTAGCTTGAATAAAGATATGTACATAATTATGAAATTCAATGGACTTTTGAAATGGAACCATGAATTATGATATTGAATTTACATGAAGATTCACATTTGTTTTTCAATATCATTTCATTTCAAGATGTCTTATAAGGATTCAATATGTGATACTTGTTAGAAAAAAACATAAATTTCAAAAAAATTTACAAAAACTTTCATCAACAAACAAATAGTTATGAGCTTTTGAATGACTAAATTTGAACATTATTTTCAAAAGTTCCTATCCCAATTATTTATTGTTAGATTTTTTTTCCCTAACATGTGTGTCAAAAAGTTGTTTACTTAAGATCTTGTTCATCAAAAAAAAAAAAAATTCATTAATCACCACATAATTCGCACTTAATTCATTGACTTTTGAAAGCTTTTGTCCATTTTAATATTAAAATGTGAACTTTTGGGAATGTTGCATCCAAAAAAAAACCCACTCTATCTTGCAACCACCCAACTACCCTATGTAACTGTTTAGGTACCCTAGTTAATTTAATTAGTCCCTTGGTTAGACAACCCTTAACTAGGCCCATCAAACTTTAATTGGCCTAAACAACCCCTAGGTACCTTAATTAATCTAGGTAGCACCTACATAACCTAGATAATGTAGGTAGCCCTTAAGTAGGCTACTGAATATTCTAGTCAATCTAGGCAACCCCTAAGCACCATGAATAGCCCCAACAATATTTAAGTAACCCCGAAAATAGCCCAAGCAACCCCTAGGTGGGGCTCTAGGTAACCCCTTGGTAACATGAACAACCTTTAGGTACCTTAGACATCCCTTATATAAGTAACCCTTACATTACCCTTAGGTAACTTGGGTAGCTTTTAGGTGACTAAATAGCCTTTAAATAGGCCATAATTATTTTAAGCGGCATGTAGGTACCTTGTATAACTTAAGGTAAGCTGAATAGCTCAATTAAATAGGTTAAAAAATTGTTTTTTTAAATGTAATTCCATTTCATATCACTAAAAAAACATTGGTGCAACAATAATCATTTTGCCCTTAAATGCGAAGGCCAAGGGATCAACTCCAACAAATGACCCATGAATAAAAATTTTAAATGAACTACATGAAATATTGTATTCTAGTTTGTGAGAGAATGTTTGGGGTAGGTTGTTTACCTTTACACAACTTGAAGTTCTTATTGACAAAGGTCTTTTCAAAGTTTGAGGTTTATTTGTTGAATTTCCATGAGGAATTTCAACAACGTATTGGAGTTCATCATTGTTATAATCACCTTCCAATCTTTGATGGTGGCTTGATGCCTACCTTTTCATCATGCAACCCAAGTGCCAATGATGTGTTACTTATGTCTTTTGAACACTTTGACCCAACATCACCTCCAACTTCAACTATATTGGTGTGTAGGTTTGGATTACTTGTTATAAACATTACACATGCATGGGCCTTATTACAAGCATTTCTTAATTATGGATTTGATTTTCACAAAAGTTTGATTAATGGTTGTCATTTTCTAAACAAAATTTTAAAAAAAAGTGTGAAATTTTTATAGTCTACACATAGCCACAAAAGAAATCAATGTAAATTAAGTTTGACACAAAAATAACATTTTTCAAAAGAAAAAAGAAAAAATGAAAGGATGGGTTAACCTACAAATCCTCTACATTTTTTTCAAGCCCCAAATATATGAATTTTTGTTTTATTTGAATTATGTAACGAACGCAAAGAGCCTCATAAAGATTGGGTTTTGGAGCACTAATTACAAGGGTGGATTTCAAATAAACAAAAATAACGCTTTAAACAAATGTAACATATAAAAAAGCTCGTATAATTCATGTTTTGTCTACACAAATCAGTTGCATCAAGTGACAATAAATTTCTGTAATTCTCAGTAGTGTTACACACTACATTTCTATTAACTACATCTCCAAACAACATAATTTATTCTATAGGTCATTGGGAATCAAATTGTTCTGATTTCTCTCTCTTTAGCAAGTTTTTCAAGATAGCAAGTCTTTCCCTAGTCCACAAAACTTCCAATTCCCATAGATAATAGATTAAACACACATTCCACATATACTCTTAGAAGAAATTACTAACAATAGAGGTTCAACAACATAGTAGGCTTCAAGATCTAGATCCCCAATTCTTATGAGCACCACTCCCATAGTTGCTTGTAAACATATGTTTTAACAAGTGTCAATTCAAGGATTTGGCAAAATAACAAATTGTTTTGAATCCCAATAGAATTACCCATAATGTTTTAGATTCCCATAAACTAATTCCCAATTTCAGAATTCCCAAAATTGAAAGTACTCTTCCCCAAATCAACATAACAAGACCCACTAACACAATCTCACAACAACATTTATCCCATAACTTGTTCAGCCACTTGACCGGTCTTTAAACCTCTAGAAGCCTTCATCATTTTCCCAATTTTGACATCTAATCTAATTTTTGAACCTAATTCCCTCCTACTGAAACTAAACACAACGAAAAAAATCTTGGGTTTTAACATTAAGAAAATCAAGTTCCATGTAACAAGCATTCTTCCCACACCATGGATGCTGAAATTGTTACAACCCACATAAATTCCATCTCCGAAACAAACCCAAAAATAATTATAGAAAAAAAAGGTTTTATTTAATATAAGAACTTGTTTTTTATCTTGATCCTGGGCACCTTTTATTCCATCATCCACAAAACATTACAACCACACACACAAACAAACAACAAAACAACAAAGCCAATCCCCAAACTTGTGCTCTTTAATAATTTGCAACATCATGATCAAGAATTCCACAAATTAGCTTCGTATTTAATGAAGCACAAATGACATATTACGATTCTATTTTTTAGCACCTTGAAAGGGACATCAAACCCTTTTTCACACAACAACCTTAAAATCCATTACCAATTATGGGTTACATATGTAACCATTCCCAAGTGCATTTGGTTGAGTCCTTTAGCATTCACCTTTCAAGGTGCAGCATGGTAGATCTGTAGATCTCTTCTAGGTCTATCCCAGAGTTTTTCATCCTTCCCTTTGATGACACAAATTCTACCTCCTTCATCCTATTTCAAGACCTCATTTTCATAAATAAGAATGGACCTTCCCAACTGGAGGTTAATGACTTCTTTTTTCCTAGTTTCTTTATCTTGACATAAGTTTTCCCTTCCTCAAAACCAACAAACATTTGTTTTCCTCTTTTCAAGGCATACACCCTCTTCTATTTCACTTGTGTTTAATCTACATTATCAAAAATCTATCCATGTATTTTTGCAATCAACTACATTTTTTCAATCATCTACTTTGCCAATATTACAGGGTCATCATCTTCATCAAATGTATTCATTAGTGAGTTTAGAAAATTGTTAGCCTTCAATCTTGGTGATTTTCTAGTAATAATCATGTTCGGTGAGAATCTTATGCTTGTTTGAATACCACATCTATAACCAAATAAAATTATTAACAAGTGATCATCCTAATTATCACTAGAAGAAAAGCATGTATTTTCGATTACTTTTTGTGACTAAATTTTAGTTGCAAGAGACATTTTGCAATTAAAATCCTTTTAGTCACCTCAAACTAGTCGCCTAAGACAAGTCGCATGTGATAAACTAGTCACAAATGAAAAAGGGTATTGTATGAAAGAAAAAATCAACAAATACATTTCATCCTTTGACTCCATTATATACGTATTGTCACATGTGACTATGATGCAATTATTTTAGTCACAATTTTGAAGACAAATCATGTGTTGCCACGTGTCATAATATATGATTATTTATATTATTATTATTATTATTATTATTATTATTATTTTGAAATAATTTAAGACGTTTAATTCAAATACTTGGATGATCTTATATTATGACACGTGGCCCAATGTAAACATGCCACATGACATTAAAAAAAATTAATAAAAATATTAATATTAGGTTGGTAGGTACTTAGGTAGGTACATAAATAGGTGCTTACAATCTTACCTACCTATTTAGGTAAAAAAGTAAGTAGGTAGGTTCTACCTTCCTAAGCTAAATACCTATTCATATAGGTACTTCAGTAGGTAGGTCAAACTAGATATCTACCTAGCTAGATAGATAAGTAGGTTGGGGAGGTAAGTACTTTAAAATTGTGCATTATTTGTTTATTTGTTTTGGGTTGAGCCTTTTGATTAACTCATCCCATGTGCACAAATTTCTTAATGCGAAATTAGATAGGCACACTCCCCTTGTTTATATAGTGTTCAAAATAAGAATGAAGAACAAACAATATGGGATAAGTTTTGAAGTTGCAACTTCCTTATAAACGAAGTTGTAATTCCAAAACTTTCTTCATGCCTTACTTTCTTAGTTTTTAGATTTTTAAACAATTCAAATATTAGATAATTAGATAACCATTTAATTAATAATGATGAAATTTACATATATTTAAATTATAAACTATACACTACAAATATTCAATATTCATTATCAAGTACTTAAATAAGTAATACCTTTTTAATATCTAACAAACTAGCTATCTAGTTACTCACAAGTTATTAATATATAATTCATAAATAATAAAATATTTAAAAATATTTTATTATTTTTTCGAATCTAATCAAATTATGTATAATATAATTAATCTGAAATTAATTTAATGACTATAATTTTAAATTAAATATTTAAAATATTTAATTTAAAATTATGAATAATGAATTAACAATTGTTATTAGAAAGTAAATTCTTACACGAATTTTTAGAAAATAATTATTCAACTAATGAATTATTTACTATATAATAAAATTTATTGTTGTAAAAATATTATAGATCAAGTAAGTTTTTTCTCTTGCTAATTATTAATTATAAATACATTAATTTTCATAATTACTGTAAAATTACTATAAAATATGTATCATAGATGATTAATCACATATTTTTTAAGATCATATTATTATGTAATAATTTGTGAAATTAAAATCAGTAAAATAATTATTTTAACTACACTATATTTTTTCCAAAATTTTAATTCAAGTTTAAAGTTATAAATTAAAAAGTGTGAATAATTATGTTCAATTAGAAAATAATTATGCACATACTAATTAATTTTTATCTGAAATAATTACAATGATTTTAAAGTAATGTCACATTTATTTATTTATTTTATTTATTCTAATATAAGAATATAAATTATATAATATACAAATCTATGTTATAACAATAATTATTTAATGTCACTTAGATTTATTAAACATAATCATTTCTAATTATTTATAATTATTTATAAAAATGATTTAATATGGATAACACTTGTAGAAAAACCCCTTGAAACTCAATCAATAATTTTTTGAATTAAAATATAAATTTAGGATTCCAAAATATTAATTCAGAATTCAAATATCAATTTTTAGATCAAATAAGTTTTTTGAAGTTAAATAACAAATCTCAGTTTTGAAATGTTAATTTTCAGATTCAAATAATAATATTCAAAACTAAATTCCCATTTTAAGACTCAATTAATAATTTTTTGCATTCAAATATTAATTTTGAGAATCCAAAATAATAATTTGGAATTCAAATTTCAACTTTCAAGTCAAATAATTTCTTAAAATTTAAATTTTAAACTTCAGAATTCAAATATCAAATTTCAAGTTCAAA
>Ga0116227_10000788_pt1 | contig 65639 bp, 53 predicted proteins | sample S1TSphgellanicum_FD_89693 | JGI IMG/M metagenome (GOLD analysis project Ga0116227, IMG submission 89693) | Host-associated microbial communities from peat moss isolated from Minnesota, USA - S1T2_Fb - Sphagnum magellanicum MG | ecosystem: Host-associated > Plants > Peat moss > Unclassified...
AAAACCTAAAAAAAAAATTTATTTAAAGGGGCAAAACCTATAAAAAAATTTAGCTATAATTTATTGAAAAAGAAAAGCAAAAAAAAATACTAAAAAATAAAAATAAAAAAAAAAAAAAAAAAAAAAAAAAAAAAAAAAAAAACCCCTCAGCTGCACTGGATTTGGCTTAAATTGAGTTGGGTAGGGCTTTATTAATGTTGTAGAGATTTACTGACTTTAATAAAGGGGCAGAAACTGGAAACATGTTAATAGGATGAACAATGTTTGGTGTTTAGGCCTTCTTGACTTACACACAATTCCATAACAAATCAAACACTACTAATATATCATCCACAAATGGATGTTCATCCAACATAATGTATTATTAAGTTACAAAGCTTCAAGAAAGCATTATGCTAAACCTACATGGATGATGAAAACTCGCAAGTCTTTAATTTGGATGGCACATTACACCTCCTTTTCCAAATCGGTCGGTTGGTTTAAGGAAAAAAAAGACAATAGAAAAGTAAGGTATGGAAAAAACCTTGGTTAAAAACCTGGTTCCGGTTCCAGTTCCAAATTCAGACCCAGTTCTAGTTTAGTTTTTACTAACTCGAACTGGCGGTTCTAACCCGAACTGGCGGTTCTAACCAACCAAACTGGGTGATTGCCCAACACTGGTATTAGAGTTCCTTTATGGAAGGCACAAACAAATGGGCAGGCAAATGGGAAACTGTCAAAAGATCAATTGTCAAAGTACACACTGGATCTCCACAATCTTCTCTCTCCAACAACAACCAGCTACTTACATGAAGAAAAGGCTTATTTCTCTGTGTATGGAAAGCAAAGAGGATTTTTTTCTGGCAAAATCTGTGTGATTCTCTTACCTCAAGCATGTGTGTGCGTGCGTGTGCACATGTGTGTGTCTGTCTGGCGCATGGTTATGTTCAAGCTGTTAGAATCCCACAGCAACAATCTCTCACCCATAAGCTCCAAAAAACATTTTAGGAATGCTTGTTATCGATTTCAAGAGCCCCAAGTTCAAGTGGTGCAAACCATGGTAGTAAACCAACTTTGCTTATCGAATCCTCTGACATCATCTGAAACATATGACATTGGTGCAGTCAGTTGAAGATTCTGTGCCAGAAACCGACTGATTGGATTTTAAAAACATGAAGAAACACAAGAGAATTGAAAGAATTGCATGCATTTTCAGCAGAGAAAGAAACAGAGATGTTACCCATGACGATCAAACAGTTGATCATCATGTGAATTATATACAGTGATGATCCCAACAATGATCAGATTCAAAATGGTCCATATGTACAAAATCTTATTACAAATTGTGACCATAAAGTTCGGCCAAAGTCTGCAAAACTCAGAGGACAATGTAATGGTGCGCTGCCAACAGTGTGGAAGCAAGAAGCTAGCAATGCTACAAGACTCAACTTGACAAACTTGACAAAGAAAAAATCTTCTTGTTGTTGAAAACTCTCCTTTTATTCACGAGATTCTCTTGAAATAAGATTCTATATCCTTGCAGTGGGTTGGAAAACTAAACACTTTTTACTGAAGAAATGATTTTCTGTAATAACTGCACTGGGAAACTCTACATCCTATTGTCTCTCAGCTTGACAAAGTCCTAAAGGTGTTCAATTCTTCTGATAAAATGTTGCTTGCAGTCTTTTCTGGAATTTGAGGTAAAATAAGTTCCAATCTTAGGTGCTCTGATTCAAAGTTATGTGCAGCATGACTCTCATTTATATGTCACAATAGATATGGCTGCTACTCTAGGCACTATATAGGAGCTTTTGCACTTCCGCTCCTGACTATGGACTGCAACCTATGTCAACCAAATTCCCGTATAGGAGAGCCTTCACACTTTCTATCCTGACAATGGGCTATGTTGATTTTGCAAAAACCTACATTGACCAAATTCCCATATAGGAGCTTTTGCACTTTCTATCCTGACTATGGGTTATGTTGATTTTGCAAAAGCTTATGTTCACCAAATTCCTGTATAGGAACTTTTGCACTTTCTATCCTCACCATGGGCTACATCAATTTTGCAAAAACCTACTTCAACCAAATTCCCATTTGCCAGACAGATTTGAAGAATACATTCATATGATTGAAATAAGGAGCACAAGAAGTATAATATCCATTACCTCTACTGGTCTTTTTCCTCAGCAGGTCATCTTCTCCAGCTTCTTCTGGGCATCAATCATTCTCCTTTCAACCTCCCTTGAGTAGTCATGTGCACTGAATGCATACTGCTGCAGGACAGCAAACATGACCATCTCCACCAGACATAGAGAAAAAGGGTTTTGGTAATGCTTCTTCAATTGGATTGATTTCAAGCCACAATATATGACATCTGTAGTGATCACACCTATATATGTTGATGCCAGCATTTGCAGGACCCACTCCCTGGAAAGGAAGCATGTGAAGCATGTTTCTCAGACCAAGAATTGTCGGTGAATCACAAAAGAATCTTCTATAAGGAAACATCTAAAAGTCGCCAGGAAAATGGCAGGGCAACTGCACCATATCCTAGAGCAGAACGAGAATCGAAGGAGGATATCAAAGGAATGAAAGGAATGAAAAAAGGATAACTAGAGCTGAAAACAGAGAAAACCTCAGAAAACCTCAGGAAAAAAACCTCAGATGATCACTGGGACAAAGACAGAGACAGGTTCTCAGCTGAAGGTCAAAACAGAACATGTTTTCATTGCAATATTATAGTAGGTCACACATACAGCACATTGAAAGGAAGCTTTTAGCAAACTGTCCCAAGGTAAAGACCAAATAAAAACACAAGCACGTTCAAAACCCTACTCATGACTTGTGGAATGAAGCAGAGACTACACAGACAGAAGATACATGGCTTATCGTTTGGCTTTCTCATTAGCAGTTTCCTCCTTACATTCCTTGTTCTTAGGGTTTTGCAAAGCAGACCACACTGATGAGCTGAAGTCTCTGAACCATTTGGCTGTCATATTATTATGCCCAACAAAACCAAAAAACACACACACACAAACAAATCATCAACAACACTATTAAAGCGAAACCAAAAAAATGGAATTCTATCTGCCAGGTTGATCGAAAGTCCAAAAACACATGCAAAAGCCTCAAACCCTAATCCAGTTCTTCAGTCTTCTTCTTCTTCTTCTTCTTTCTTCACAGGATCGTCTGGTGCGGGACGAAGAAGCTCCCTCACTACTTGACTTGTCTTCTTCCGCTTCTGGTGTCCATTTCAGGCATTTGCTTCATTTCAGCGGCAAGCAGGAGGAGGAGGAGGAGAAGGAGGAGGAGACAGGGACAAAAGACAGAAGAGAGCGAGAGACAGGGGCAGGCGGGGGAATAGTCTGATCGAGGGTAAGCAGCAGAAGAGAGACAAGACTCAGTTCCACAGAGATTTGGAGAATGTGGTGAGAGCTATAACCGAAGAAGAACAAGAAGAAGATGCCGAAGCGCACCACGCATACTTACTCTAGCGAGGATGCGGCGCCGGATGGCCCCGAATCAGAACTGTTTGTCTATTACTGCAAACACTGTGGCGCTCATGTTCTCATCACAGGTACAATCCCCATTCTCTTCTCTTCTCTTCTCATCTCCTCTGAACCCCTGCCTCCCTTACTCCCTCACCATCCCTTCTCTTCTCTCTCTCTCTCTCATGTCCCGCAACAAATAGGCTCCTCCTCTGTGGTATCATCATGCGTGCACCATCTTCTTTCATCATCATCTTCCATGCTACTCCATCTCTCTCTCTCGAGCATTCTTGTTATCACACTGCAGCATGCATGCCCTGGAGTTTTCGACTGAAATCTTTACTAAACAGGAAGGAGGGATATGCCAACCAGGGATGGGTGCAGTGTGATTGCATATTTGTTGAGAACAAGCCTTCAGTATTCTTCACCTGCTTTTTCTGTTTTCTGGTCTTGAGAGCTATTTCTAGCTGAATGTTTTCCATTCTGTATGTGATGAAGAATGAATTTCTGGCTGAATTGCTGGCTGAATTGCCGCTTCATCAGGCAGCAGTTTGACTATAGGTTGTAGGGTTTGTTGCAAGGGTGCTGTTCTACCTCTCTAGACAGTGGTGATCTAGAAACTGAAACCTAACAGTAACTCCAGAGTTTTGATGGAAATAATGCTTTGCAGTATGAATCAATAGATGTAGCATACTGCAAGCAAGCACCATCTTGTGTTTTAGGGTTTTGTGGATGTGGCACATGTGTGACATTGAGATTTATGATGGGTAGTTCTGGGACTCCTTCTCCATGGTGTTTTGTGGTTGAGGGTTCAACAAGCACGCCCCTTGGTAGTAGTGTACTGCTGCAATGCTGATGGATCTGAATTTCTTGCGACACTGCCGGTGGTGGAAATTGTTGTAGATACTCAGCTGCAGAAAATGCCAAAGAGGAAGACAGACAGAGCTTATGTGCTTGATCGGAAGAAGTATCTCACTCGCCTCAATGTTACTGATGCTGGCAAACAACTCTTGAAGAGGTCAGAAGATGGTGTCTCTGTTTGTCTCTTCCTCTTGGTTGTGGTGTCTCTGTTGTTTATGGAGATTTCTCTGCAATCTCATAGATATATCTCTGTTGTTCATCATGTTTAGAGTTGCAAGACTTTGTGAGTGGAGAATTCTTCTATGGGTACCGGGACATTTTTGTTCAAGGCTGGCTGCTGTAAAGGGAAATAATCATGTTAACAAAAGTTTCAGCCTCAGAGAAGCCTGCGACAGTGACCTCTCTGAAATAACATTCCTGGCAATTTCATTCATGGTGTATACAATCTAGAACCAGAGTGAGCAGGCTATTTTTCCCTTACTAGAAAAAGAATGGGGGTGCAGAGCTGAGGGCAAGGTGGAGAAACAGTACCGCATGAAGTGTGCAGGTTGTGGCCTTTTTGTTTGCTATCGCAGTGAGGAAGACTTGGAAGTTGCCCCCTACCTTTATGTGACAGATGGTGCCCTAAGCTCTGTTGCAGCAGAGACAAATCCTCAGGTGTTTAACACATTCCTTGCTGTTTCTGATAGCTGTTTTTCATCTGTAAGTGCACGAGCAAGACATCACCCATGAAGAGATAAAAAAAGAAGATTTTGGCACTGAAGTTTTACTTTAGGAAATCAGGTGGATGAAGTAGTGAGGGTCCTCAGAAGAAGACTTGTGTACTCTTGTTTCCACAAAGTAGTCAAGGCTATGTCACTTGCAAATTCAGTTGGGATATCTTCACTGTTGTGCTTTGGGTCAGCATGTCATGCCCACAGATCCCTTGTTGAGGTCATCCATCAGGTGTGCTCTAGGGTTTGTCAAGAGCCATTCAATCCTCTAGTCTGTCTAAGATTTGTCATCTTGCCAGAGTACACACTGTCAAGTAGTTATTTACCTTTTGTGATGAGATGAATTTTTCCTGTTGTTGTTGAGAATTTCTGGTATATTGTAGACTTGTTGAGCATCTGTCTGTTTGATTGATGCATGTTGAAATGCCTGCCAACTGAGGGATGTCTGGGGTAACTGACTGGCAGGATGCACCAGTGCCACCATGCATATCACAGATGGAGGGAGGTCTGGTACAGGTGGCAATTGAAGTTGAAGATCGTGCTCAGCGCTCTGCCATCACTCGTCCGTTCCTTACTGTTCATGCTGCTTACTTGACGATCTGAATAGCAGTTTTCACATTCTTTAGGGTTCCCTTCTTGACTGTAGAGCAATATATTCTGCATGAATATTTTGGGAGCTGAACAAGAGGAGAGATTGCTTCTGGGTTATTCAGCTGCTCAATGTTGTTTGGAATGGTGACTATTTTTTTGCCTCATATGTTTTTTTGAAGTCTCATTGAGGAAAATGGCAAATGGCAGGTGTAAATGCAGATGATGTTCGTGTAACAGTAGCAGCACCAGCTGCACGGGGGGAAGCTAACAATGAACTCCTTGAGTTCATGGGCAAGGTGTGTGTTGTTGGGTTCTCACCTTTCTACTAGGTGAGATGTATCCTTGTTCTACAAGACTTACTGCATTTTCCAAAGCATTATCCACCACGATCACACAACTTTCAGCAAGTGAGAGCATTCAAATAGAGTCAGTCCCATTAGCTATGCTTCTGGTGCTGCAGCAGTTTTTTTTTCCTGCAATTGATTGACCCCCTTTTTTGTCGGTTCTTTTGACAGGTGTTGGGATTAAGATTGACACAAATGACTCTACAACGTGGCTGGAACAACAAATCGAAGCTTCTTGTGGTGAGAACTTTGTCTCCAACCTATTCCACTTCTGTTGCAGTTTTTGTGGCACTGGCTCTTCTTTTCATCAAAAGAAGCTATGGAGATCCCTGTTAGATGTTGTCAGGAAATTGAGAGATCTAATGGCAAAGAAGGTATATGGATTGATGAATTGCAGATTGTGGATGGACTTTGTTGGTTGTGGGTTTTATGTTGGACTCAGGTTGAAGATCTAAGTGTCCGAGAAGTCTATGAAAAGCTTCTCACTGCAGTACAGCCATGACTTCCTAGACTCAAAAGCTTGAAGATCCAAGTATCCAGAAGTTGTGAGGTGAAGCTATGGCATTATTTAGCTTACAGGTTTTACTTCATTTACTAGAGTTGTTAGATTAAAGTGTTCCAGAGTAGGCACATGCAACAAAGCCTCCATTGGAGGGAGTAGTGAGCATTTTATGCAGCAAAACATTTTCTTTTTTCTGGTTGTGACCATGCCTTGTATCTGGAGATAGAGGAGCTGAATGTCAACAGATCCCTTCTGCTTTCCCTGGAAATTAGGTGGGTTTAGGGAAGATTATTGTTGTTGTGTTGGGAAGAAACTTGACCCACTGGCAGAGACGTCAGTTTGTCAAGAACTGAATATACTGCATATGAAAGTTCCAATGGGTTTCTGCACGAAAGATTTAGGCAGGATGGTTACCATGGTTATTGTATGTAGGAATTGTGCATGAATTGCTGCTAGGAATCCAAGACATTCATGCTTGAAAATCAAGGCATTCACACCAAAGATCTGGTGAGTTTGTTGTTGTAGTTGTCATGAGAAATGAGGACACACAGATTCGCAGCAACACTTGCACAACAGTGAAGCACATCTACTTATACCTGCAAGCATGTGTCTGCATGCTTGGGGATGAGTCTAGATGTCTGCAGGAGCTGAATGGGTCATGATCAAGAAGACAAGAAGTGCAATAAAACCCTGACAATAGTGCCTTCCTGTTCTCTGTTTGTAGATGACCTTATTGCTTGCTACAGCTGCAAGAAACACAGACAGATGATACAAAATGACAACATCAGTTGTGGAAAGGAAGAACATGATGTCATGGACTTGATATGAGCTTTCCACTTACCTCTGAACACCATCTTTGTCATCCTCATCTTTGTCACAGCTCTTACCAATGCAGGATTGTGGATTAAGATTGCGGATTTTCCATTTGCATTTGCTTCCGGCATTTCTTTGTTCAGAAAAAAGGAAAGAAAGGAGAAGGAGGAGGAAAGTCATCTGTAACCAAACTACACTTGTTCAGAAAAAAAGAAAGAGAGGAGGAGGAGGAGGAGGAGAATCATCTGTAACCAAACTACAGGAGACATGCTGATGATACAAGACAATCTGCATGCAAAAGAAATATGCTGAGAATAATCTTCACTTGAGTTTCCATAAGCAGTAGAGAAGAATAGACAATTGAGGAGAGAAGAGAAGAGCAGACAGAGAGAAAGACACAAGAGACGCAGATTGTGAAGAGAGAGAGAGAGACAGACAGAGAGAGGTAGAGAGGCTATGGCTGCTGCAGAGGAGAGCTTTGTTGAGCGAGGTTTGTTCGGTGGAGCTATCACTTGTTGCATCCCTGCAAACTTCTACGTAAGCTTTCCATCTCTCTCTCTTCCTCCATCGCTTTTATTCCTTGTTGTTCCGAGTCTTCTTGTTCGCTGTGATGCCCGGCACTTGTTCTTCTGCCTTTCATGCGCGCCACTAAAAGGAACGAGACGAGGCTGGGCTCTGTGAAGCAAAGCTCATTCAAGACCTTACTTGGCTTGGTATGCAATGAAGACAGGAAGAAAGAAAGAAAGAAAGAAAGAAAGAGAAAATTCTGAGAGTTGAAAGTGCTTGTGTTGTGCAGGATGTGAGCAACATCAGAGAAGTTCCAAACAATCAGGTGTGTGGGAATATCATTTGTGTGTCCTGAAGCAATTTCTTCTTCTTCTTGGATCATGATGATGATGCATCCTCTCTCTCTCTCTCTGTAGAAGAAAGACCTTGAAAACCTTGATGATTCTCTGTAGAAGAAAAGCCTTGAAAAACTTGATGATTCTATGTAGAAGGAAAACTTTGAAAGCCTTGATGATTCTCTGTTGAAGAAAGACCTTGAAAACCAAGACCTTGGAAACCTTGATGATTCTCTGTAGAAGAAAGACCTTGAAAACCTTGGTGATGATTCTCTGTAGGAGAAAGACCTTGAAAAGCTTGGAAATCAACCAACCTTGAGGTGCAGCAAAACACACCTACCTTGCTTGGTTCCCTTTCATGCAATGTGCAGGAAGCATTTGTAGATCCAAATCGTGATGAGAGCATCATCATGGAGCTTCTGGAATTCAAGACTGATGTTGTAGATGAAAGAAGCTCACTCTGGTTCTTGCAAGACCTTGCCATTGAGCAGGGATCAGAGCAAACCCTGGTATGTCAATAGTTTCTTCAATCCACAATTTCTCTCTCTCTCTCTCTCTCTCTCTCTCTCACACACACACACACACACACACACACAGAAGCACGCACGCACGCACGCACACACACACACTTCACAAATAAGTCTTGGGACATACTCTCTGGCCATCTGTGGTGGTGGTGGTGGTTCAATACAGTATGAGAGGTTTTCTCAAAAACTTATGAGATTCAATACAGCAGGTTGTGGAACCGGAGAATGGCATAACCACCGCTAATGTCCCAAACTTGGAAGCTTCTATACCTGTCAACGTCACAGTTGGTACTCTTGTAAGTGCTTCCCATTCACAGCTATTTGCACACTCTTCTCCAAATATTCTGTTTCCTCGGTAGAGTATTTGCCTGTCTCTATGGAACAATGTGACCCTGGTAACTGTAGCAGCATTTGTTTGTGTGTGTGTATCTTTGTCTGTGCATTTTAGGCTGACGAGGAAGAGAATTACCATTCAATGCAGTGATGCTTAGGGGGTGATTCCTTCTCTGAGGAGGATTATTGCTTTAGATGCATTCGAATCAGTAGAACACCAGAAATCAGTTTTGTCTCAGCATCAGCATTGAAGGCAAGATGGAAGGCTAATTGTTGTTGCACTGGGGATGATGATCCTTAGGCAGTTGCAAAGGCACGGCAGGGTGATGATGCTCGCAACCTTGTGCGGGTATGATGTATTCCACTCAAATATCATGTGCTTTTGTTAGCTCTTGGTTCTGCTTGAGGAAAACTTATTGTGCTTTGCTGAGCCCTGTACATTTGTTTCCTTTTCAACAGTTGACTACAGGATGATGCCATTGGCTTTAGACAAGCCCTTGTTAAACTTGTCAGTGGAGTCCTTTTTCTTTTGTTTAAACTGGTGAAGCATGTTGTCCTCCTAGTGCCAAGAGCTAATGTTGTTATCTTCACTAACTTCAGGTTCATTTGGCAAATATTCGGTTACGAGGTGTAGAAACAGATGTTCTCATCACAGTCTATGAACCTTTGATCATCAAGTGAGTCCAACTCTCCTTTTGGGTCATTTGGAAACTATCCCTGTTTCTAGCTGCCAAACAAATCTGAATTTTTTTGTGCCTGTGCAAGCAGAATCTTGCCTGCCAACTATTTGATTTTGGTAAATGTTTAAAAAGTTTTTACCGAAGTGGAAATAAATCAAACTTTCCTTTGTCAGATTTCTTACTCAGAAAAAGATGTTGGTAGTGGCGTTCCTAATGAGAAGTATCAGTCATGTGCAAATGAATAAAGATTTGAAAAAGCAATGGGATAAGCTGTAGAGATTCGGCAACACGAGCCTACCTAGTAGTTTTTGAAAGGTGTAGTGAGTGAACTGCTATGCTATGTTTCACAGATGGGTGGTATTGTAGTCTCTTAGTTTTCCCAGTAGTGCCTGTAACACATGGAGAAATCAGTTGAATTGATTGTTTAGTGCTCCAAAGATTTGGGATTAACAAAATCAAACAAGGGATTTTGCAGTGATGAAGTAATATCAATGGTCAAGCTGATTGCATGGTTCATGGGGTGGGACCAGTGAACGGAGTCAAAGTGCTGCAGTAGTGGGGGCTGGAACAACAGTGCCTGCAGCCTTGGCAGGCTGCATGGCTGCACCTGATGTCCTCAAACTCGTTCTCTCCACATTCAGGATATGTGACTGGAGCCTTTTTGGGTATGCTGACAAATGATCAGCACTACTTCTTGTCCCTTGATGCACACCTGTGAACATACAGTTAGCAGATCATGCATTGTGCATCACACTAGCATATCATTATAAAATGTGTGTTGTTGCATATGCCTTTTGATTGTTTTGGTAGTAACACCTATTATTGCCTGTCTTCTTTGGAGTACTTTTTTGCCAGATAGTTGTGATATGCAACCCCTGTGAACTTGAAATCCAGTCAATTCTATGCCTAGGTATTTTCGTTGAGTTTGTCAAATGTTACAGCAGTCAACTGTTAATTTTGTGATTGAACCCCAGAGCACATGGCTGTCCAAACAACACCCATTGGCTACAACCTCAGATATGTGGAGGGGAAGCAACTGATGATGCAAGGGGCTTTATCAGCTTTGAGCTTCTGCCATAAGGGCAGTAGCCTGAGCAGAAAATTATTAAAAGTTTGTGCATGGGTTTCGAACCATGTAAAGCACTTTCTGAGAGAAAGTCTGTCCAAGTAAAGCTGCATATGGGGACCATGTGTGTTACTCTCATGTGGGAGTTTCTTACCCAGTGTAAAGCACTTGCAAAAGAAAGGGGTTTCTTATGCTGTGCAGAAAGTGTTCATCCCCACCAACCTGTTAGGGGAGTTTCACAAAATAGAACCAGTTTTCCAGTCTATTCCTTTTTGTGTTTTTTCCCAGGTAAGTGGGTGGTGATGTGACCTGCTTGTGGTTCTACTGTAATTTCTTCAGCAAATTAGATTACTGTGAATCACACGTAATACATATTGTGAATAAGCGACTGAAATACCATGTATGCTCTGGAACAGGCCTCCTGGAGCAGAGTGAACCAACAGCGAGCAGTGCACCAATGAGGGATGGATGGTGGGTGGACAGGAAACACTTTTCCATTGGGTTCCAGTTCCCTAGCTAACCACAATGGTTAGCTCAGGTTCTGTTTTCACTACCTACCTGCCAAGGACCTATTAATCCTTGTTTGTATATGTACTGACCATCTACTTCCCTAGTAACCACCTATCATCCGACCTACCTACCTACCTACCTACCTACAGGGCCTGTTCTGGAAAGGATGAATTACCAAGTTGAAACCTGACATCAACTTGGTTGGGGTTCATCCACAACTGAGTCATAACAGGCTTCCAATGGATGGTGCACGGGTGGTGGTTGGTTCACTCTGGTCACTCTGGTAGACCATTTCATCACTTCACAGAATCTGGCTTGTCCTAAACGGGCTTGTCTTAACAAGCTTGTCATGTTCCTAAGTGGAACTGGTCCTCCTATAGTACATACAGGCTGAACCAGTACCTTCACTGGTACCTTCACCTACTTGTGTAAGGCCACCTGGGATATGCAAGATTTGAGCTCAGAGACCCTGATCAACACGGCAGTTTTTATTTGTGTTGTGTGCTTTATGTTCACCTCAGATTTCTAATTGTTACATTACATCAGTTTTTTGTATTGTGTGCTTTATGTTTACCTCAGATTCCTACTAGTTTTTGCCGGTTCTTCCTTTTAAAGAGAACCTCTAGTCTTGGTTTTGACTTTGTTTTTTTGGTTTAGGTTCTATGGGTGTGGGCTTGAGCTGGGCTCTTAAAGTTTCTGAACCCTATAGTTTCAAAATTGAAGCTCCCTTACTGCCTGCCAAAATTGAACTTGTGATCAAGAGTTTTTCTTTTAATCATGGTTCCAATTTTGGTTTTTTTCCAAAGTTTGTTCGATGATTTGATTCTTGTGTTGGTTCCACCGAAATGGTGGCACTTCAAGTCCAAGTCACAAGAATTTGAACTTGAAACCTTGGAACCTATCAACACTGGTAACTTACCTATCATTTATGTCTAGTGTTAAATAAATCCCGAAACTGTGGGTTATGAAATGTTGAAAATCTTGACCTTATAGTGGTAAGGTGAAATAATTACTTGCCTATTGTTAGGTTATGAACATAAGTCTCAAGCTTATCAACATAATCATGATTTCTTGTACATTTATTCATGCCCTCTAACAAATTTGAGGAAAAAATGATCCCATGCTCCAAACCCCAACACCTTGTATTGATATATTTATGCCCTAAAAAGAATCATCTTAACAATGCACTAGGGGCCCATTCATAATCATGCGTATTTTGTACAAGTTTCATGTCCTCAAACTTGAAGAATAGGGTGCAATCTCACAAGATTTCTTCTTCCACTCTTTGGGATATTCAATGAAGACGCTTCTACTTGTGGTGTGACAATAATGTGTTTCTTAGGTTATTATATGCATTTGGTTTGGTTTTTTGCAATAGGGTGATGTGTTTATGTTTGAATCTATCAAACAAATATTTACCAAAAAAATATTTAAATTTGTTTTAAATTTAAAATGGTTTTTGAAAAGTTGAAAATCTTTTGCATTATATTACTTGTGAGATGGTGAGTTGGTGTGGTGTTGTCAAAACATGTGCAAATATAAACATCAATGTGTTTATCTTTCTGAATGTTAAGTCTGCATTTGCATGTGTACACATGGTGTTGGCATTTTCACAAGTAGTGTTTGTTTTCTCCTTTTGACTTATTGATTCGAATGTGGAGATGGATGCCTTTTGATGAAGGTGTCAACAATGAGTGTGTTTGGGGAGTGTAACTTTTTGCTTGGATATATAGATAATGCATCATTGTTTTGCAAATGGTCAAATAATTGTTTTGTTTATTCAAATGTTAATTCTAACCACATGGAAATGGTATGCTAACCTCGATAAGGAAAACACCACAACTAGTATGGTGTTGAGCTCTTAGGCATACCTTTTAGATCATGCCAATTGTCACATACATAGTTCATCTTTATTTTTTTCTGTATGGGATGTCGAGGATGTTCATTATTAATTTTACATGCCATGTAGCAATGCAAATTGAAAGAAAATCAAATCCTATGTGAAAATATAATTGAATGAATTAATTTGAAAGGGAAAGGGGAGATTGATACCATGGGTTGACATTTGGTCACATTTTTAAAAACAATTTGTTTTCTTCACAAAATAAATGTTAATGAATGAGTTTGTTTCCATCAATGAAATAAAGGATGGGGTTGATTGTGTCCATTGTAGTCACAAACATTAAAAATGAAAAAGTTAAATGTTGGTCGGGTAACACACACACACACACACACACACACACATAGTTTTTGTCCATTATTGGCTAAGTGGAGTTAATGAGGTCTTGCTTCAATTTTTGACACAAGATTACATACTTAATAATCTTGAAATGGGTCAATGTTGAATGTGTATAAAATGAATCAAACTGTGTCATGTCATTTCACAATAGTAATGAAAATATTCAATGCTTATGATTGGAATTGAACAACTATTAATCTTATACACAAAGTATGGAATTTGGATAGTCCTTGATTTTAATGTTAGTGATGGCCCTTCATGGTCAGTTAATAGAAATATAATAGTTAATACAATATAATACAATTTTTTCAACAAAAGCTTTTACTTTTGACTAGTGTGAATATGGTGCATAATGCACCCATCGAGCTTCCCCCCGCCCGGTCCTTCCTCGCCCGTGCTGGCCCCCCCCGTTAGTTGGGTAATAACTGTCACAGAAAACAAAACCCATCAAAAAAAAAAAAAACAAAGGTCCGGGCACCAAGTGTGACACCGCAGTGGTGTCTGTTTGTCTGTTTGTCTAGGCAGTGCTTGGAAACTGCCCGGACAGACTGACTGACTGACACCACTGTAGCTTTAATATATAAGATGGCAAAGATGGGTCTTTTATAACATAAAAAACCTTGTTAATTCAAAAGCTTAGACAATATAACTAACGTAATTGACATTGAACGATGAAACCATTCATATGCTAATCTTTTGTTGGCATTGACTAACATTTAACATTAGTAGGTAAACAAAATTGAAAAAAAACTAAGGTAAATACTAGAAAGGATTTTTTTTTTGAAATTGATCACATTGGTATACCTCGTGATATGATGAACTATTGTGAAAAAAATTATATTATGAAAAATGCTAGGGTATTAAGAATAATGGATTGAACTTATCACATGTAATATAAGTATCAATTCATTAAAATTTAAAAAAAACCAAATATTTCAAAAATTAATGTTCATCTCAAATGTGAATGTCACACATTGTAATAAACAATAATCTTTTCCCAATTGCCAATTACCCAAACTTTTTGCACACCATCTCCATGTTCATTATCAAAGTTCATAGACTAACACACCACCCATCCAAAACAAGCAATGTGTTTCAAAAACAAAAAGAAATCAACTTAATGTTACCATAATATTATTAAGTCAATTTATATATACTAAAAGGAGGAAAACTTACTTTGATAAACATTTCTACTACCTCATAAAAAGGGCATCTTCTACATTTTGCAAATCAAAAAGTTGACAAATATACATTCTATTAAATTTCAACAAGTGTGCAATTCAAATTACATGTCTATAATGCAAAACATATAACTATGCAACAAATATAAAACATTTGGGTTTATGATGTGAGTGGAATTCAATCAAGGTTTTTGTGTTTGCCCTAATTTTTCTTAAAGAAAAAAGAAAAAGCCATGGAACTTTACTTGAAATGGAAGTGATTGTTTATGATTGATTGTGATGGAATGTTTTTTTTATGAGTATATCACAATGATAGTTTTGAGCATTGGTGTTTATTTGTTTTGAAATGGAAGTGATTGTTTATGATTGATTGACATGGACTGTTTTTCAATCAATATGTCTTGATGATAGTTTTGCACATTGATGTTTATTTGTTTTGTAGGTTAGAGTAGAAGGACAAATTTGTTATGAGACATGCCATGGATCAAAATTACTAAGTTGTGATGAAGGAATGCAATGGTGGGCTATATGTTGTGAAGTGCAAAAGCTCATGAATAAATGGAGTTAAGATCTTGCAGTGATGTGAAGATTCAAGGAGTTTTTTCTATTTAGTGGTGTTTGTTGGTTTTGCATAATTTTTAAGTAAAAAATCAAACATGTAAAACATGAAATGTGTAAAATAATATTATACGAAGGCCCTGATTTCTAGAACACCATCTTTATGCCTCGTAAGCCTATACTCAATAAAGAAATCATGGAAAAATACGAAAAGGATGACAAATTAAGAACCTTTTGGATCTTGTGAAAAAGTTTGGGAAATTGAAAATTTAAAGAATGGTTAGGCTTTCATGAGGGAAGACTTGCAATGAGATAAGGTGGGAATCATTGGTTGATCGATCAAATGGCTTTCTTTGTTGGGATTCATGGGAATGTTTAAAAAATAACAATATATAAAAATTGATGTTCTAATAAAAGTGTTTTTATGTATGTTAATGATTCAAAAACAACATGATATTTGAAACATCAATATATGTTTATTCCATTTCAAATATTTTTCTAACTTGATTTAAAAATAAATAAAATACCATAAAGTGTACATCTAAATTCAATTTAATTTATTGGACACATTACTTTCTTAAATTTAAAATGGTTATGTTCATTATTAAGTTTCATGATTCCACATATTGCACAACATTTTAATTTTTCACACACATTTGTAAAAGAATTAGCAAATAATTCATGTTGAACATTATAACTTTGATCACAAGACTGATCATAAATATCATTTTCAAACCTCATTTTTTAAAGTAACATTAAATAACACATACACAAAAATATAACACATCCCCATCAAAAGAAAAATACCAAAATTACTATAAAAAATTCTCCAAACATATAACAAAGTATTATAAAATATAAGTAACATATATGAAAAATCCTTTGAAATTTACTTTTTTTTCTACATAAAAACTCAATTAATGAATTTTAATATATTTCAAAAATCAAAACACATATAATAAATACCACCTAATTGTACAATAGTTTTGTTAATTATCCACATAATTTGATTTTCCATACATTTGCAACAAAACCTCTTGTAAACAACACAATCTCAAATATATATAGTCAACCAAAATGAACTTTAAGCAATAACTTCAAATAATGTTTTTTGCACAATGAAACCACACTAATTAAAAGTGATACAATTTCCAATGTACAAGCCCTAAAGGATTATCAAAGTTAAAAAACATGTACTTGCATGTTTAGAATACTATAAATTACTTAAAACATGTAACAAAAAAAATATGAATTCTAACAAATTGTGTCTTTTTGAGAATGCAAAAATATTTATGGCAAATGAATATTTTTTGTTCATATATATGTTTCTTTTCAATGCATTTTATGCCTTAAGAAACAAGGGTATTATATTAACAACAATTATTGTTCATCATTCTTGGTTTAATACAAAATTAATATCTAATGACTCCAAAATTGAACTTATTGAAAATAATTGAATAAATATTACTTAGAATTTGATTATCATGTATCCCATGTTGCATATCATTAACACAAGTTGAATGTTGTTAATTATTTTTATACATCACTGCTATTTTAATACAAATTTAGTATCCAATGATTTTGAACTTGAGTTTATCGATAATAATTAAATAAATGTTACTTAAATTTGGTTATCATGTATTCCATTTTGCATATTGCTAACACAAATTGAATGTTGTAAATTGTTTATGTAAATCATTACTATTTTAATAAAAAAATAGTATCTAATATTTTCAAAATGGAGTTTATTGATAATAATTGAAAGAATGTTATTTTAAATTTGACTATCATGTGTTTCATGTTGCATATTGGTAACACAAGTTAAATATTGTAAATGATTTTTGTAGTATTTTTGAATCCTACAATATTGCATTAAGAAAACATCAATTTCATTATAAAAATATCATAAAATGAGAGGTTTTTGAACAATTATATAAACCTCCAGTGAGAAAATGTAAATATCAAAACATTCAGTCATCATGCTTTCTTTTGAATCTATTTCATGAAAAGAAAGAACACCTTAACAAATAATCTACCAACAAAAAAATGTTACCCCTAGCCGTTATTCTCTATTGATTTTGAAAAAAAGCATCTTCTAGAAGATCCACTTTCATCACCTTTGCTATGCTTGGCTTTAATACTATTCTTCATGAGCAAAGATAATCTTTCTTGACAAAACCTTTTTCGAAGTACTCTAACCTTCCAATAGAGAAACACAAATCATTACACTTGGCACTGAAATGAAATGAATATACATAACCTTATTGTTTCTCTAATGATCATACATGCTTTTCCCATTCCTCCTTGCCTCTTTTTGTTTACTACATGCAAATGTTGTGACCATGCCCAACATTTACACAATCCTTAAAACCATTAGTAAAATAAATTTGTTGAAAACATGAAAATTGTCAAGTCCACCAACAATCTACCTTAAAAGTTTCTCAAGATCTCTATTTGGTGTGTCTCATAATTGCACCATGAAAAATGCCAACATAAAAATTGCAAAACTCATTGATCTAGACTCATGTCTAAAGCTTCCACACTAGACATGGAGAGAGAAACACCTTGTAAAAAACTTCAATGTTGGTGCCTCAATTCCTTGTTTGATGAATGTTTCCAAAAAATAAAATTTGAATAAAAAATTAGAAAAATCACCCAAAAACCTCCACATTACCAAACAACTTATAGAATAGAGATTGTGAGAAAAAAAAATTGCTTGTGAAGGTTGCTCCAAAGTTTGTTGTTTCTTTCTTTTTGGCTTGTATGGTATTATACAATTCCCACCAAAACCACACCATATATTGATGAATCCTTGTTGAATCTCACAAGCTTTGCTTATGGTTGCTTTTTAGTTGTATATCTATTCAATTTCAATGGTAGTCCTAATACATAGTTGTTTGCAAAATTTGCCAATTGTGTAAATGAATAGTTTTTTCACCCTTTTCCCAACTATTAAAAATGTAACTATTGCTTTTTCAAAGGTGGCCACCTCCTCACCATGTGGGTCTTTCCCACTTGAGCTATTGATTGCCTTGATATAGAAGAAAAGTTCTTGAGTATTCTATTCTTGAACCAGGGCTTTTATATAGAAAATATATTTTAAATTTTATTTTTAATCAATTTCATGGTGTAGGTTAGGAAGGAAAATAGAATTTTTTTGGTGATCATCCACAAGAAATTAGCCAAATTTGGCTACAAGTTAGAGAGGAAAGTAGAAAAATTTAAGAATCTTGTGATATTTTGGCAAAATGTGGACCTTATCGTCTAAATATGGAAATTATAAAATAAATTCCTTGCAATCTATTGACTTTGGCAAAAAAAATTCACAAAAATCCTTAGTTTGAGTTGCACCAAAATTCGCCAAAAAGAAACAATGCCTCAAACCATTAAACTCCTTATTACCTTTTGAGAATGCCATTGTTGAACTTGGAGTTTAATCATGAATGCGTTCATAGTTGTAGAATGTGCACAATCTGTAACCACCAAGCTTGATTAACATTACTTAACAAAATAACCAAAGGGCCAATCAAGGAAACAAACATATAAAATCAAAGTGCTAATCTAGGTCTATTGCTGGTCCTTACAGCACACTGTTGGGTCAATCACAGAAGATTTGGGAAGCCACCTCGTTGACTGCAATTCTCAGTTGAACAGTGCAGATCTTTGATGCATTTGGCAAGATCTTGTTGAGTTTCACAAAATGAATCTTAAGAGCTACAACCTAAGTCAAAGAAAGCTACATGTCAGAAAACACGTTTCAGTCAGTTGAGCATTTTTGACAGTTGAAACGTCAATGCCCCCATCTACACTGTCTTTTACATGTTACTTTGCATGCAGGATGTTGAAGGGACAAAAATAAAAGAGAGAAAATGTTGAATGATGGGAGTGGAAATCAAACTTGATGGTCTTCGATAGGGGTGTGTCTGTTGCTCCCATTGTTCGACCTTCCTGCCATAAACAGTTCACCTAGCATCTTCTCCACCATTTCTGGGGAGTACTTCACATATTTATTGGGGAAGGAAGACTGGCTATCTAAAAAGGATCCAAAGTTCTGAAGGTAGGTTCTATATGCAGGAACCACAGCCTGCACAACAGATACCTGTACCCCAACTCTTAAGTCTTCCTCTGCTATGATCCACTTTGACTGAGTCAGGCAGGCCTCCTCAAATGAGGCTGCAAATGATCTGAGGCGTTGCCGTACCAACTCACGTGCTGCTGATCTTCCACCTGAAGACAATGATAGTCTGTCTCGGCCAAGATGAACCAGCACGGGTTTCCAGGCTTCCTTCTGAAACCTGAGGGCATGTTTCTCCACCTGGAAGTACACAAAATGGTCAACACAGGCTGATGTATGAGAAGCCGAGATCAACCTAAAGATACATTTTGTCAGACCAGACACAGGATATCACAATCAACAAGATCTTCTTCACTAGAGTAAGAGACCCTCTATGCCAATGCAGTTCCATGTCCAAGTATGGTGGTGGTCTGAGAGTCATAAACCACTTCAGATATGCATCATCTGTGTCTCTGTCATTTAACCCCTTCCTGACTTCTATCAAACCCAGATGGAAATCAAAGAGGGTCTGCCCTTCAGACACACATCTCTCCCTCTCTCCCTCCCTCTCTCTCTGTTGTAATCTTAAGTCCGTACTGAACACAAGAAGACAGTCACTTTGTCCCAGGACCATAATGCTTTACCTTCTGGCTAAGGTTTGAAAGCCAGGACTCGCCTAAGAGTGGTCCAAGCTCACTCATTTTGGCTCGGTTGCAAATGTAGTAAAGATTATTCATCATGAAGATGTGTCGCAAGGCAGTGTTGGAATGCTCCTTAGACCGGGACTCCACCTGCTGCTCAAGTGCTTGCATGAACTGCAGAATCCACATAGATAGATCCATCTCCTGGGGCTGGTCCTCACTCCGCCAGCTGTGTTCAATTCTCAAAACCTTGTTGATTGCGCTTGAGTATTCCTGTACCAGATACTTTAAGTAATTCACCACATAGCTGGAGAGTTGTGTAACCCCACCATCAAAAGCAAGAGGGTAGTTTTGCACTTCAATCCACCTGGCTATTTCCTGAAATGTTTTCGAAGCTCCATAAACAACCTGCAATTAGAATCAATAAGATTAGTGAATGTTCCATGAAATCCTAATTTGCAGTCATCTTGTCAACAGCTAAGAGTCCATCTATGAGATTGCAGAGAAATTTCCACAACATTGCTTTGAAGCCAACATGACAATATATGCGGTCATAACCTTCTGAGAGTTGCTTACAAAGTGTCAGACCTTCACATTCAACACAAACAGCAGTGAGCAACTGCCATGACTACCCACTGACCTCATCAGCTACTGAAAATTAATTGTACAATAATCTGCCTGAAACAGCTAACTACAAACAGGCTTTTCATGCAGATGATGATTTATCCTCTGCACAGTGTGACATGTTTTCCTTTCCCATCTGACAGCAAGTTTTCCAGTCTGAATCAAGAAGCCTGATGTTGAATTTGCTGACCAATTATGCTAAAATACAGTAAATTCACACCTGCTTCTGAAGTTCTCGATACCGGGAGCGAATACCATTCATCTCTCCATCAAACACGCGCAGTATACTTTTTGCGCATTTCTCCATGGCATCAAACATGTCAAGCAACCCACACAATTTTTCTGGGGCACGTTTACTACATGCAACAGCCTCCCCAAACTGCAAGAAAGCTATCATTCCAGCATGGGCCACCTTGCCCACGCACTCTGCCCACACAGGTTGACCCAGATCCTTGAACACTTGACATGCCAGTCGCCTTTCTCCAGCATACAACACCTTCACAGCTACCTCAAGATGCTGCATCCAGAACCCTATCATATTCTGCAGCTCTTCTGACTCAACTCTATCAACTAGTTCAGGTGTTGAGTTCTTCAGATATTGCACCTGCAGGGCCTGCAATTGTACAAGCTTTCCACAAACAGCATCAGAAGTGTGAGGCATTGCACTCTTCTCATCAGAAGTAGGAGGCATTGCAATCTTATTCATCAGAAGTGCAAGGCATTGCACTTTTCTGCATCAGACGTAGGAGGCATTGCACTGTTATGTATCAGAAAAGAGAATTGTGCTCTTTGCCATCAGACGTGAGCATTGCAGTCTTCTGCATCAGAAGTGAGAATTGCACTCTTCTGCATCAGAAATGGGCATTGTGCTCTTCTGCATCAGTCATTACAAGCAACAAAACCAGTCCATCATTTGGGTAACCCTATAATTTGCTTGCCATGATGAGCAAATGGGGAAAAAGCACACCTGCAAGCTCAACCTGATGAGACTGCTTCGAGTCTCTTGATACATTTGCAAGCAAGCTCGATGCCGGTGATTGTTGCTGTCTGCTGCCACTCTTTCCAGAATAGCATGAAGCTTTTGCATCACGTCAGGTGCAAAAGATGGCTGCAAATCCTTGTCATTGGTAGTGGTGGAGGAAGAATCATCTGTTGTGGTGGTTGTCTCTTCTGATGGCATGATTGCAGGTAGCCACATTACCACACCATGCTCTCCCACAAGACGCTTGAATTCTCCCTCCAACTGCCTTAATGCCATGTCCAACAATCCACCATCCAGCTCTGAACATGTTGTCCCACCTGTTCCAGCAGCTTGGCACACACATTCTCTCTCGCCCTCTCTCAGAAACTCAATATACCATTGCCGAGAGAGAAGGCAATCATGCTTGCAACTCTTCTATCTCCACAAGAAAATGAAAGGAAAACAATCAGGGATCGAAGGAGAGGCTAGGAAGTGCGCACCTGCCTGCAAGCTGACAAGAGATTGTTGGAGATGGTGCAAGTGGTGAGAGTCTGTGTTGGAGCTTGCATCCAGCTCCAGATGCTTCACCGCCTCTTCCAAGCATCTCACACCGGCGGTGTACTTGTGCTTCAGATAGTCTCTGGCTTCTTCCAGCTGCATCACGGCTGCTAAGTAGCCGTCGAAATCCTCCTGTGGCTCCTTGCTCAGAATCCTCTCCAAGCCGTGCATCCCGTTGAACATCTTGAGCAATGAAGTGGCGGCCGTCATTGCCCGCTCGATCCTGCTGGACATTCCTCCCGTTGCATCTGCTTGCAGCTGTAAAGGAGCCAACGCCCGCTCCAGAGGAGCGTGACGCTGTCTCAGCATGTGGAGTCGATTCTCCCAGCCGTTTATCTGCGTGCCTAACTCCTGTGTCTTCTCCACTGCCTTGTGGAGCTTCTGGCGCGCTGCCAGCAGACATTCGAGTTCGGTCTTGATCGGCCATGCTGCTGCTGCTGCTCCTCCTCCTCCTCCTCCACCACAGCTGCTTCTCGACTGCAATGCCATTTGCAACGCTCGTGCACTCTCGATCCCCATATTTGAGGCTTTCTCGACCTCCCCCCTATTGTCCACTCGCTCATCCCTTGTCCTCCCCGCCCCCTTTCTCCTCTACGCCTACTGCAAGTTCACGTCCTTCTCTCTTCCTACTTGCAGTTCTTCCCTTTCCGGTCTCCTCCTACCGCAATGCCCCCGGTTTCTGCGTCGAAGAACGTTCTCCAAGGCTCTAATTCCCGGCTCTAGAACTTCTGTCCTTCCGAGGCAAGCTCTAAATATGTCCACCCGAGGATATGGAGACAAGCTCAACAGCCATCGCCTGTGAACAACCTCGGCAGTAAAAGCTCATCAGCTCGTCCGTTCTACTCCGCATCCTGTTTCATTACGAAACTCCCCTCTAACAACAATGCCGCACGCCAAAAAAACAAAGAAAGAAAACAGAGGAAAACTACAGATCAAGTCGGCGAACAACAGCTGCACAATGTCGCAACAAACGGACACGCTCATGATCAACAAACACCAGAAAACATAGAGAAAAAAGCTAGAAAAACTGCAGCAACTCGTTACCATAAAGAACGCTACAACAAATAAACACAAGACACTTACGAGGTGAAGTTCGGGAAGAAGCGATACTAACATCTTTACCGACGTTACCACGATGCCGAGGGATCCACAGAGATGAAAGTCCTGTGAGTTGGGAGCAAAACAGAAAAAAGCGAGAAGACGAGAGCAAGAAGATAGAAGAGAGATTCAGCTCAGCATTGTCGAAAACAGCTTGCACACAAGGCAGAGTTGCAGCAGGAGAGATTCAGGAAGTACAAAAGTAATCATTCAAGACCGACATTTATTTATTTTTGTTTTTCTCTTGTGTTTCTATAGCGGAACTGGCAAAGATTCCAATGCAATGTGGGAAGAGCGGAAGAAGGAAGCGAGCGAGCGAGCGAGCGCACCAGAGAGAGAGAGAGAGAGAGAGAGAGAGAGAGAGAGGGAAACAGCAGCAGCAACAGTTGCTGTTGCTGCAGCAGCAGAGCTCTGCAATCTCTGGCGATGGCGGCAGCGCGGTTCCGCGGTCGGTCTGAAGGACCGGGCGGTGTGTGTCCTACGGCCCGGGTATCTGTCGTACACGTACGGAGAAGCGACTAACGGGCACACACACACTTGGGAGGGAGCTTATATTATTTAGAAGCTGGTGGAGTCGAGGTGCCATATTCAGGTGCCGAGAATTTGGGTACCTCGTCAGTCAGACTCAATCATCACCTACGCCACTTGATTTACTCACCGACTTGAGAAAAATCTGGCCATGGGGGATGAATATGAGGTGTGGAAATGAGGAATGGTAATAGATGAGGTGTGAAAATGAGGTGCGAAATGACGTGTGTAAATCATGCGTGCTGATGAATGAGGTGTGGAAATGAGGTGCTTTTAGTTTACGGGTCGGTACGTTGTCACGTGATAACAAGTCGGCCCCTAAATTTAGGACCTGATTCTGTTTGTTTGTTTGTTTTTTTTTTTTTTTGTTTTTGGGGGGGGGGGGGGGGGGGGGTGGGATTAATTTGGGATTGGGGGGGAGGGTAGAGACTTTAGGGGGAAAGGGAGGAGATTAGAGAGATTTTTAAGGTGAGGGATTTTCAATCAGTTCCTTCAAGTGTTATTACTACCACTATAACCATTATTTTCCCCCTTAGGTCTCCATTCTTTTGACCCAACTATGGTTGGCTACATTTTTTATGTAAAAAAAAATTAGAGTTGAAAAAATATTAAATATTGGGAATGACCAAATTTGGAAACTATTCTTTTTCATGTGTCAATCAAAATGGCCACTGCACCAAAAAAAAAAAAGAGGGGGCGGGGGGAGAGAGAGAGAGAAAGCAAAGAAGGAAACAATTAAGGAACTTTGATGCATACCAAAATGGTTTATATAATCCCCTATAAATTTCCTAGTTTATTTGGAGGGCACCTTATATGTGTGAAGAACCCCTTGAGAAAAGATCTTACACCTACTCCATAAGTGGGATGATATGATGACCTACTCATAGGTGTAAGATCCATGCCAATCTTAAGGAGTAATACTAAGAATTTTCATACTAAATGCAAGGGTTTTTAGTACACACTTTGTATCATACTTATGCTTTTTAAAGCTCGATTCCAACGAATGCCAATACGTGCCTCATACTTCATGATGACATTTTATCTTCATTAAAATCGTAAATTGCATTTCAATATGAAAATTGATCGATATCTAGTATGTATCAAATGTCGTGGAGTTTAATAGGTTTGTGTAATAATATTACACATAACCTAAAGTCTTAGGATGGGGGCATTCCCAAAACAAGGAGCCTAGGACAAAATTGTGACACAATATTTTGAGAATGTCCCTCACATGTGGGCCTTACCCAAGGTAAACCATGAGGCAAACCTTACTATAAAGCCTAAGCATTATGAAGATCACAAGGCAATATGGGTAAGAGGGATCTCACACCTACTATTTAGGAGTACTAGGTGTGATCTCCCACACCAAAATAGTTTTATAGCTGAGATCTTATAGGCCTAAGGTCCCTATGGCTTCCAAATTGTAGGCGTAAGATCCCCACTTTTATAAAAGGGATAATCATGAAAGTAAGGTGCCTTCCAAAAATTTCAATGCATTTTCAATTCCTTGTTACACTTGGGAGAATTGGTCCAAGAGGTCCCCATGTTCGCAAAGTATTAGAGAATGGGCCCTTGGTGGCAAATTTGCCGCACAAGCCCCACCAAGGGTGAAAGCACTTTAAGGTGGAGCACTTTGAATATCACAAAATATATATTTTAGTAAGTTTTCAAATTTTCAATAGTGATTAATTTCAATTTATATGTGCAAATGCTTTTTAAAAAAAAGACTCATGTCAACAATCAATTCACAAAATATAATTAAAAAAATCGTAGGGAAAAAAATAAATATTCAATTCATTATGTACTTTTGAGGTCATGCCAAAAATGTGTCATAGCCCATAATGAGTTTAGATTCCATGAGTATGGTTCAATACACTTTGATATAATGCCCTATAATGAATAAAGAACTCAACAATAATATAGTGTGATGACCTTCATATTAAAGAAGACGATTTAAAAAGATGTTAATGACCAAATATTGAGATGTACATTGAATTACAAGTTTTAAAATTTTGAAAAAAATCAGTTATTGATTGAATTTATTAATTTAAATATTCATGTTTCAAAGTTTAGATTATTATAAGCTAATAAGATAAAACTATTCAAATCCTTATGACAAAAATCTAATGACACCAATTTGTCATACAACCCATGTTAAGGTATCTTACTTACACAATGTATTGACTTTCAAATGGACTTTTGAGTTCTATCATTTTGGTTGCACCTTGGTGTGTTTTCACCCAGGGTCAACCTTGTGAACCCCGAGCCTATAAGAATCAACCACCATGGGCTTGCTCATTGGCATAATTAACAAGTTCCCTAATGACAAAAATCAAGAGAACTTTTTGAATAACAAGACTCCCCCTTATGCCAATTGGGCTTGGAGAATCATGTTGTAGGGACCCCCATTCTTTACCTATGAAGACATGGATGGTTTGGATGATGGTTTGCTTGCTAGGCCCTATACATTGCCCCACATATGGGGGCCAAGCAATCCTTGGACATCACATATGTTGGCATTGTGGGCCTAACTTGCAATGGAATTGGACCTAGTCGCCCATATGAGACCATGGAAGTATGTAGTGTCTACACAATCAAAGGGTAGGGAAGGTTCTAAAAAATAGTTTGCATGGATGGCCAATGCGTTGACACATTGAATACCTAGTGTTCAACCATTGCCCATGTAATATTTCATCATATCATTTGGTACAAAATGCATAGACGAACTTCATTAATGCACTAAATGCAATGACAATATATGTCCTAAATCCCCAAGGCATTGTACATTTATGTCAAATACATGAGCTCTACATACATACATGCATCACGTGTAACGAATTAGGGCCAAGGGGCCATTTGTGTATGGTTAGTATACCCAATTGCAAGATGGCAAAAGAGATTGTGCCATATGGGCTTGGCAAATTGGACAAGGAAGAGGTTCTTAATCACCATTAGGTTTGACTTGGCTTTTGGATTAATACATATGGATGTGCATATAACCTCCCCAATGTCACATATAATTAACAAAACTGAATGACACAATATGTAACACAATACTTTACACTAAGGTTGTTTTAGTCATTAAATAATCCTTAAAATAATGAAATGAATTTTTGTGAAAATATGAGGTTGACATGTTGAAAACATCATCATAATTAGGATATAACTACACTCTAAATAATTTCATTACTCATATGACAATATCATGTGGTAGATCATGGGAAAAAAAAATAAAAATTCAAATTTTTAAAAAAAGAACTAATTTTTTTTGGAAAAATTTATTATTAGTTTTGTCAATGTGGAAACTGGCCCTAGGCTATGGATGGTATCATATGCACCAAATACAACTTTGGGGTGGGGGCACAAAGAACCTTTATGAGTCATCATGCCAAGTGTGGAGCTCAACAACACTTTGTGTTGTGAGAGCAAATCCTTGAGCTATGAGTTATCACTCAATTGGTCTGTCTCACACTTCAACATTCTTTGTTGACACTCTTTGTACTTCTTTTGTGTAAGGAATTCACCTCTTAATCTTGTAAGGAAAACTTTGAAATGAATCTTTCTTGGTTTGAGAAGAAGATTTTCACCAGGATTTAACTCAGGGAATATTAGTTTAGTCTTGGGCAGGGATATTTATAATGTCCATAAGTAACCAAAAAACAATATATTCGGGGTTTTTATTAGTGTTGTGTAAGTGTAAATAGACATACATTAGTGTTGGTCAGTTATTGAATTTTCATAACTGTCTAGTAGGTTTTTAAAAAAAATAAATTGGGTGTCAATTAGGTTTTCAATATCATTATCACAATCTTTTTTTGGGTGCCAATTAGGTTATCAATATATTTTTAATAATAATTGTTGGTTATGCATAAAAAAAAAGGTTTTCAAATACTCAATTGCTAACCACTAGTTAACTTGTCAATTACACATCAGTTGTAAGGTTTTCTTTCAAAAAAATTAAAATTAAAATGTTTATATTTAAGTTTCTAATTTTTTCTACCATATTAAAATGTTTAGTGTTTCAGGGTTAATAACCTATGAAGATGATAACCAAGTCATTCGAGTGAGTTAAATTAGATTTTGAAAATTCAATACCAAACAATGAGGTTATTTAATGGTTATAAAAACAAATAAAAAGATTGATAATCAAGTTGATAATCGATCAAAACTCAATAATTGACCAATGCTAACATATATTTTTTTATGTAAAATTTATGTACATGTAAATCATTTATACTTATATAGCTTTGCTTGTTACACTTACATTAGTTGCACTTGCAATTTCTAGTTCTAAACACTATGAGAAAATGATGTTCGTTACAACTAGTTTATCTAGTTATAATCTAATTTTATTGAACATATTTATTTATAAATTTAATTTTATCGAACACTTTCTAATTGCATTGGACAAATTATAACATACATAAATTTTCTCATAATAATGAAATGAGCTTTTAAATCAGGACTCGTTTTGACAAATTTTTACAAAGATAAAATCTGCAACCAAAAAGACCTTAGGATAGAGCCATTACATGATGAGCCTGCTTGTCAAATCCATCCATCATGTGGGTGTGCTAATTCTCATCATAAAAGGATTTCTCAATCAATCCAATATTCCATCTCAAGTGGGTGCTAATTATAAAAGGATTTCTTGATCAATCGCGGCGGCCGAAAACAAAAAGTGGGACTTCTTTTTTGTTCCAGGATCTCGAGATTGCTGAAAACTTCTTTTGTTCAGAAGCTGATGATCAAGAAATGCACAACTTTTTGATCTGGCATTTGAAGATCATGTAGCTGAATTTCTCTTTAGATCTGGCATTTTGTAGTGTGTGCACCTGTCAAGGTAACATGCAGCAAGATATTAACAGTTGAGCTACACATCTAATTCAATCTTTCAAAACTTTTGTGGGAGAATATTGCAGTAATTGTTGGATAGATTTAATAAGCTGAGAAATGATCTGCACAGTGATCAGAGCTGAAGTGTTTTTGGGGATGGGGGGATCATCATCATCATCATCATCATCAACAATCTCTTGAGCAGCTTTTGTTTCTTGTCTACATACTTGGCATGACTACAGAGCTTCAAAAATTAATTAATTGCTGAAGTAGTTTAGAATTTAATTTTTCAGATCCAGCAACAGATTTGAAGCTGTGAAATGTGTGTAAGATTTGGTAATTTTGTGGTTGCTTTTTTAAAATTATTTATCGATCTTTGTTTGCATGGAAGAAGATGCGCGGCATGTTGAAAGATTTGCAGATCATGTGTTGTGGCGCACATGATGATGATGGTGATGATGATGACTTGAGAACACATGACTGATGATCCATGGAATCCATTTTCGTGCAAGTTCTCTCGAGAATCGAGTCTCAAGATTCATCAGAAAGGATTGCATTCCCGATACTTTTGTCACGATTTCCTTGTTGTCTTTGCTACGATCCACGTCCTGCGTGATATTCTGTCGCTTTCTCCTTGCTACATTTGTGTTTTGTTGAGAGCTGCAAGTGGGTCCCAGTATTTTGTGCAGAACATTCAATCGCCAACCATGGTCAAGGAATTGCTAAAACTCTTTATATCCATGGAGTGCTTGTGTTTCTCTCTGCAGAGTCGAGCGTGACAATAGTTGCATTGTGAGACTTCATTACACACGACTCACTCCTCGGAATTCTGCATCACAATCCTGCCAGTTGCTATAGTAGCTAGTTGTTGATCGATCGGTTGAATCCAGTACTTTTTCAAGCTTTTTTGTTTTTGCAGCAGCTTCATACTGTGTTAAGAAGTTGAGAGCTGTCATCAGACAAGTCGAGACAGGAAGAAACTCTTTGAAACTTTTTCCCTGTATTTGTTGTAATCATGGCCTTCAGCAATATGGGAGTGAAGAGGAGGACAGCAGTGGTTGCAACAGCAGCAGCTGTCATGCTCATTACAGTTACCATGGGAGTGACGATGACACAAGCTGCTGCTCCGGCTCCGGGTTCGAATTCCAACGATACTAATCAATCGGCGTTGCCATCTCTTGTCACCTCCATTCTGCTGAGTCTGATCACATTCGTTGCAGCAGCAGGACTTCTGAAGATTTAAGATGCAGCAGGCGGTGCAACAGCATGATCTGCACAAACCCATCTCAGGATCATCTTGTAAAGCTCATGAATGGTGCAAGAACCATGCAGTGCTCATGAATCCAGGTGCTGTAGTGGAAGAAATGAATTGTCTGAAAAGTTTTCAGTCTGAATCTTACTTGTTGGAAGCCATAAAACCCTAAAACAAAAAACAGAGAAAAACCCACACAGTAGCACAAAATTTGTGTTTGTTGTATTTTTGTGATATTCTTATTATACTTTCCTGTTGAAATTGTTATATAAAGTTTTTCAGTAATTCCTTGTCTGTTTAGACTTTTTGATGAATTCCAGTTCTTTTGCAACTTCTTCTTCTTCAATCCTTTTGTCTTTCTTCAGCTGCTTTTGTAATAATATAGAGTTTCGAATGCTGTTTTCACATAAATAAACTCATTTTAGGATTCCGTGTGTGTGTGATCATCAAGAAAAACCTTGAATTTCATCTATGCAAACATGAAATGGGTTGTTTGACAATGGGGAATTACAATGATCCCCCTATTTCACAATGGGAAAATTAGAATCAAGTTACATTGAAATATTGGTCCTACAATTTCTGGTCTTTTGTTAATTCAACTCCACTTTTGTTAGAGGTTTCACTATTTTCCTTCCAGGGTATATATGCCAAAACCAAAAAAAGTTCTCCACAAAATCATTAAATTAGCTTTCCACTTGATGAGTCCCCTCTTCTTCAAGCTTTCCATGTGATGAATCCCATGTCCTCCTCTTCTTCTTCTTTTGGATTTGTGAGGTTTTAAACCAAAAAAAAAAAGAAAAGAAAATTTCATTTGTGCTCTCAATCGTTCTCTCAGGAACAACTAGCTCTTGCATGGTTCTTGTGCTTGTAAATAAAAGTAGATTGCTAAACCCATTTGCATTCAAGTCATCAAGATACAAAGTAGGAACTAAACAGCCAAAAAAAGGCTAGAGGTCGAAAATAAGTAATAACTAGTCAAGAACCAGAGAAAATCAGAAAGGATCAAAAGATAAGTTGTAATAGTGAAAATTTCGCTTAAACAACAAATTAATTGAATAATCAATCAGTTCTCCACAAAAGACAATGAAAAATATGATTATTCATACTAACTAATTTATCTAAGTGAAATATCTGAAGTAAGAGTGTGATTATTTTAACACCCCCTATCACACTATAATTCATGCTATATAGAAACTATCACAAATTTGCTAAAAATGGAAATGAGAACTAATGAAATGCGATTAGTTGCAAATCTTTTTATAGAGAGAACAAACTTTAGATCAGCTTTAGGTCTTGTACTTCTACATGTCTCTAAATTTATATAATTTGATCTTGCCGTGTGATTTGTTAAGACTATTAGCTAATTGATCTGTAGTTGCAACATGAGCAAGTTCCATTTGTCCTAAAATCACCTTCTTCCGAATGAAGTGGTAATGAAGTGGTAATGGATTTCAATATGCTTGGTTCTAGCATGAATAATGGGATTTTTAACAATCTTCCTACAACTTTGATTGTCTACATAAAAAATTGTAACACCTTCAATTGCTTCAATTTATTTTAGGAAAGTTTGCAACCATGCTACTGTTTTGGTGCTTTCAACTAACTAACGTCTGATATTTTGCCTTAGTAGAGGAAAGAGCTATGGTTAGTTGTTTTGAGGAACAATAAATGATTGGTCCCCATGTAGCCTGAGGTTGATTTGCACTTGATTTGCATTCCTTACAATTCCCTACTCAATTCACATTGGTGAAACCACACAATATTTGATTATTGCGCATCATTTTTATGATTTGACCTTTTGTTTGGATAGAGAAATATATTTGTTATAAATAGCTTAGGCATTATATTTAGATTCATAGTTAAATTATTTTTTGATAGAAACATTTTCTAGGTTTTTTTTTTGTAATGTATTCTTTAACATGGAATGTTAATCTATTTAAAGTTTCAAATCCATTTCATGATTATAAATAGTGATGTCCTATGCAATTCAATATTATATATTATAATTATGACAACATGATAATGGTTGTGTGAAGTTTGTATATTTGCATTGTAAGTTGTAATTCAATTGTTTAGTACTACTAAAATCAATTACCATACAATTGTTTTGAAACCCAAACTTAAACACTTAGTTGCAAATTAGTCACTAAATCTTTTATTTTCATTTCATCTTTCGTTGGAAGTTTGTTACAAAGGATAGGAATAAAATTCATTGCTCAAATGGATGAATCAAATAATAGAAAATTATATTCATCAAATTAGTTGTAAAATAGTTGCAAATAAGTTGCAAAATGTATTAACATATGTCATTTATCGACAAATGGATGAAAAACCATGTTGGCATTTTGTTTGCCACATTGGAATGTGAGTGAGAATTTGACATGGGGATTAGTTCCAAAAAAGTTGCATATAGTTGCATGTGAGTTGCATTGTATATACAATATTGTATATACAACATAGGGTGTCCAATGTAATTACTACAACTACTGCAACTTGTTTGTTAGCACTCAAAACCATATAAATACCATGAGTTACAAGTGTTCGTTGTAACTTGAAAACCCATCTACAAGCCCAATTGTAAAACCTTATATTTTTTCATAGTGTTGCAAAATTGGGATTTTCTTCTAATGATTTTGGGAGTGTCTCCATCTTGTGGGCTTTATGAAGCCAAATCATGAACATAAAGCCTTGCCCTTGTTTTTCTAATGTTGTGATAAAACACAATGTAGAATGTAATAGTTCATTTTTTGAAAAGTTTTAACCCAATGGGTATTGTGAATAAATAAAAAAACAACCAAGCTTTATGAATGGTAAAAGGTCCTTGAATAGTGCATTACTAAAATCAAAATTGTGTTTGGCTTTACCTCACATGGGCCACATATTTTGGTAATGCCCTTCCTTTAAAGTCTTTTTTACCACTTAAAACATATGTAAATCACAAGGATTGGGAGGGGGAAGGTTCTTACACCTAATTCATGAAAGTGAAAAAGATCTTACACCTACATAAATATGCATAATCTCTTTTCCACTTTTTAGGAATAGGCATAAGATCCATCCTCTATTGTACAAGGAAGGGTAATGATGTATAAAAAACAACCCCAAAAATACACTAGGAGATTTTTTCAAAATCTTTGTATTAGGTAAGGTCCACACATAAAAACATTATCAAAATAAGATGCTCATCTTAGCGATAACCAAGGGCAACACTGAATTTTGGTAATGCATCCATCCAAAGGCCTTACTACGTGTAATGATTGTGTCAAACTAAGAAAAAACAATAATGGGCCTTTACATTTCCATACGATGACCTCTTAACCTATGAGTGTTCAACCTTATAGATTTAAAGCACCTTTAGATCATTGACACCTCATTACAAGCCAAATGATAGTGGCATTTAAACCTTAACAAGTTAACAAGTTCTATCAAATGTTGCATATGTATTTTGAATTTTTTAATAAACCTTAATTTTGTCTTATCTAATGTTGTGTGAAATTTTGATTTTGGTTATAACCCAACTCCATCTTATGGTCTTATATGTTATTGTGTGGGTATATGATTTTTTCAATAACCCCCCATTCTACATTTTGAAATTTGAAATTTTGATGAACAATTAGCTTTTGGTTATTGAAGGGAAAAGAAAAGGTTTCAAAATTCATAAGAAAAAAATGCTCCAATTTTGGTTATTACAAAAACTCAAAGAAATGGTCTTGGGTAATCTATCTACAAAGGTAGTTTGCTTGTTTTGTTTATCTTGTTGAGAGCTTTCAAACCACAACATGATCATGGCAAGTCTTTCCATGCTCTTGGTGCCATTGGAAAGCCTTTGATGAATAAGGGTGCATCAAGTTGGTCTCATAATCTTTCAACTTATGATTGAGACATTGTTGAATGTTAAATAATTTTGTGATTGAAATTTTATTTAAATCAAAATTAAAAATTATGGTGGAATTTGGCTGCACTTTTCGTATTACTGGAAAGCCCTTTGTGACTAGGATTTAATAAAGGTGATTTGGAAATTTTTTAATTTCAAATGTGAGAAATGATGAATTTTGAGTAGTTATTGTTATTGTAAATTAATTAAATCAAATTATACCAAACAGTTTTGGAAGAAGAAATTAATTAAGTAACCACCAGTTTTCACTTGGGTCAATGGCATAAGCCACATTAATGGTTTTACAAGGAAAAACTAGTTGGTTAACTGATTCGCACTTGGGTCAATAGCATAAGTTACACTAGTCTATATGAAGGAATGTAGTTTGTTTCCTTTATTTATTTATTTTGTTTTGTTTGTCATGTTGATTGTCATGTTGAAATGTCTCAAACCACATCACTACTTGCAACATTCTTGGTACTATTGAAAAGCCCTCAATGAGTAGGGGTGCACCGAGTTGGTTTCATAACATTTCAACCTACAATGGAGAAGTTATTGAATATTGAACATTTGTTTAATTATTAAAAATTTATTCAAATAAAAAATAAAAATAATTAAATTTGGGGAATTTGTTTAGGTGCATTCTTTATATTTTTGGAAAGCCTCAATGAATAAGATTCAATGATGTTATAAAAGTAATTACCATTTTTTTTAAATTTTAATTTCAAATTTTTATCATTCATAACTTATTGGTTCAATTTTTGATGCAATGTTTCATCACCATTTGCTTGGTGTTCACAATTAGTTCCAATTATGGAAAGGAGAATTTTCCTTTTACACATTCAACTATCCACTATTCCTTCACAAAATTAACAATTTCAAATATGTTATTGTAATGCTTCTTGGTATATACAATATTGGATGTATATGTTCATGAAGACATCATTTGTTTTCTATGCAATGATCTTCAAATCTTATGTGCAAGGCATAATTGGTCATGGTTGAAAATTGTTTCCAAGATACATCTATTAATGTTTTTCCTTATTCCTTGCTAAAGATGAAATCACAATTTGAATATTATAGTTTACTAGAAATTATCATTATTTTAAAATAAATGTTCAAGCATCCAAAACATATGGCATGAACAAGCATACATAATTATCATATGTGTTGCCATTTGTTTGACCTTGGGTGTTGTTCATATGGAATAGTAGGATGACAAGACAATTGAATTTGAATGGAAGTTTGTGTTGTGGTGTGCTTGGGTATTAAAAAGTTCAAAAATAGTTCAACATTTTTTTTTTGTTGAAGCCCACCAAAGTTGGTATAATAATCATTTGGATCCATAACAAGGAAGTTTGTCACAATGACCATTGAATTTTTGTAAATATGTTGTCATGTCAACAATCTAATCAATTTTGATGTGTTGATATTCAAAAATTTCATAACTATAGAAAGCCAAACTCCTTATTATTGAAATACCTACATGGTTTTGACAAATAAGTGCCAAATTATTTATTTATTTAAAATTTGAACTTTGGCGAAAAAAAATTTTAATTTTGGACTTTTCAACATGTAAGGAATATAGTTACTAAATACACAACAATTATCATGATTTTCTTGTTGTCTTTATGGTCAATTGGTTCATAACTAGTGCATTTAATTTGCATGTATTTGGTCATAGTCCAATTCTAGTTGCCTTTATTTTCAAATCTATTTTTTTGGAATTTTTGACATAGAGGGCTGATGATGTTTCAAAAATTCAACAAAATAAAAAATAATTTAATTTATCCAAAACTACCCATGTGTTACAATATATCACAATTGCTAACCCCTATGCCCAAGGACATGCTAAAGTTTAAGGATTTGAATGTTTCAATGATGTCTTACTTCATTAGTCATCAAGAGTAATGGTAGGGCATCAAGGTGAGATTAAGACAACTTAAAACTATCCTTTTATTATACACCCATACTTTCCTTTCCTAGGTTGAAATGGTGATAGACATACATGTTTATGGCCATAATTTTCATACATAGTCTATGAAATTTTTTAGCATGCACTCAATAAAAACCATATTTTTTCTTTTGGTATTTGGTGGGGGGGGGGAGAAACTGAAATTTTTAAATTTTTTTTCTATTCACAATGTGTTCCCATTGAATTCCAAATGTGATCTACAATATGTTCGCAATATCACCATATTTTCATCCTATATGTTTTGGCTAAAGTTGAACTTTCATGTATATAAACTATAAAGGGAGCCTAAAGGGAAGCACATTTATGCTTCTAATGGGGAGTGCCGATGTTTCAAAAACAATTATGATTGGATGCTCAAAGTGGGTCCCTAACCTAGAAAAAAAACTTTGGGCACACCTCTCAATTAATTAATGAGAAGCCATGCATATACACCCACCTAACCTTGCTTTAATTAACTTAGGGGAGAAAAAAAGGATTTCCATTGATAAAAGATTAAGTTGTTGGTTATTTTTTAAACATAAAAAATACATATGGGAAGCACAATGTTCAAAGAAGATGGAGAGACTACTAAAAGTGCTAATGAAACTAAAAGTATTACAAATCTTTTAAAATATGTCAATTCAAAATGTGTGTTGAATGAAAGCTAATGCATGTGAATAGATTAAATACAACTAAAAAATTCATTGGGATCATTTAATGCAATTGTATGAATTCAAATAGATAGTGAACAAACCTTTTTTTAGAAGAAATTTTTTCACTTCCTACAAATGAAAGGTTGAAAAAGTTTTTCATTTTATATTCAACACAATAACACAATAAAGCAAATGATTATATAGCCACACATTGTTGTGGTTGAAATAAAGGATTTTGATGTTGTGATGACAATATTGTTAAATAGTTTATTAAAAAGTCACAACAAAATAATGGCTTTGGAGGCTAGAGTTAATAATCTTTGACTTGCGTTTGTAATAAACCAATTGTTGCGTAAAGGCTTGAAGAAGTAGGAGGTTGGAAAGCTTGATGAAGATGGAAGAATTGGAAAAAATAATGAAAAACAAAGGATTTAGAAATGTCTTTAAGATTGTTAAAAACTTGAACATTCTCTATAAATAAATCAACTTTTTAAGGATTACAAATCAAATTCCATGATGAGATATACAAGATTTGAAACAATTTGGAAGGGTGCTAGCTAAAGGTTAAGGATGACTTATTATTTTTCAATTATGAATTTTTAATGGACATCATTTGGGAGAAAGTTTTTTGAAAATATTAGTAAACCTTAAGTCTAGAATAAAATGACTTGTTACACGTGTAACCACTTTTAAATAACACATTTGTAAATTTTCAATCCAACTTAAGATTTGATATTTCTCATTTAACCCATGTATTGCGATGTAATATACATTCAAGAATGACATGTAAGTTTATGAATCACTTCTATCAAGACTTGAGTGTGAAAAAACCTTAATTTATCACTTGTAACCACTCTTGAAATCTTAAGTGATGTAAGAATTCTCAAAGTAGGTCGAATTTTTTTTTGAAATTTTTTCATATTAATGCAAATTGAATAATTATCATACTTTACATAGTTTGTGATCATCATTTGGATTCATGTATAAATAAAAAATGTAATAATATATTGTAAAAGTTGAAATTATATCTAAAACATAAATTGTGTGCAATGGTTGCACATCACATCACCTTCTTTACTCCTATGCTTTTGGAAATGGAATTGGGCATGAGTTGTTTTACCATAGACTTACCCTAAATCAAAGATTGGTCAATGGCATAAAACTTATATCACAATGAAATATGGGAGTTTTTTGGAAGGCTATGCAAAAGGTAAACAACACAATTTGTCTTTCCATAGTGTAATGAACCAAGAAAAGAAATTGATCTATGTTGGATCTTATGCATGCTAAGCAATATGGTTTAGTGCAAATTAATTTTAAAGAGGAGTTCAATATTTTTTGAGTTTCAAAAATGAGAAATCAAGAGTGTGAACATATCTTGTGAAATAAGAAATCAAAAGTTTTGAAGAAGTGTTTGAACATTCATGAGAAAGAAAATAAAACATTTAAAACTAATTTAATGGTTTCGCAAAATGTCTTTCTATAAAATTCTAGTTTTCTGTAAAGAATTTTTTTTTATCATCAATTAACTACACCTTACACACTTACACACTCCAACATTGGGGAATGCTTGAACACTTCAAACTTTGGTAGGAATCGCATGATTTATGTTTCACTAAAAGGAATTAAATTATAATTTTGAGTAAAAACAATAATTATTATGATATACTTTTTTAAATGGTTTAATCCTTGTATTAGTAAATTAAAAGAGATAAATTCACCAAAAAAATGAATTGGTAGAACATTTGAAAATGTTTGGAAATGAAGCGTAACTTCATAAACTCCAATAAATGAGGGAAAACCTATAATTGATGCTAAAAGTTTCAAATGTATTTTTTGTGGGTTTTAGGCAACATAATAAAACATAAAATTTGGAATCATGAAATAAGAAGATTATAATTAATAGAGCTTTCCCAAAAAACCATGAATTAAAATGTAGTTGTTGTGAAAAAATCACAAGTTGAGGTCATGACTAGTGTTGTGTGATTTTCATGATTGGGGTCGATTTTTAGGTTGGTCACCATACTAATTCTCTCAATGAAAATTGGTGGTTCTAATTTATTTGAGAACCAATTCCTTGAAAATTATCATGGGTATCATATGGCCCCATTTTAATACCCATGGTGGTTATGGGATGGATTATTGGGTTTAGTCCTTGGGGAGCAGGTTTTCACCTTCATAAGGGATCAAAATTATTGTACATTGAAAAAATAGGCATAGGCTTTGTAAAGTGGGAATTGAAACCCAAAACTTCCATGATACCAAAAGGTTGATTTATCATTTGTAAAATATCACATTATTTAGCTATCAATGCCCTTAGCTTTAAAAGGCATTGACATATGTGTCCTTTTCAAATTGAAGAAATTATAACTTCCTTTTCGGACAAGGGAATGTAACATAGTGGTAAAAGTCATGATTTTCTTTAAAAGATTATGGGATCATATTCTCTTGAAATGAAAACTCAATTTAAAACACTAGAAGAAAAACTATTGTTAACAACTAATATTTGCAATTGAAAAATGTCATTTTCAACACTTTAGGTCACTTATGTTGATGACTTAATTACCAACGATCAAATTGTATTAAAGTAAAAAAACATGAACATTTTTTTTAAATGCCTATTGGAACATTTCATAAAAATTCAATGGGTTTTAACACTTGGAAAAAAGCTCCTCACATGTGTTATGGCCCATTATTTATGGGCATTCTTCCACTACACATTTAGAGGTGGATTTGTTTTGTGAAATTTTATATATTTAGCAAATTATATATATATAGTATTTTTTTTAATTTTTCAAAAAATGAAAAAAAAAATCATCATGTTTATACACATAGTTCAAGTAAATAGTTAGGATTAAAAATTATTTCAATAAATTTTTACTTTCATAATTAGTGTATGGCCAAAGCTGGTTAAATATCTTTGTATTTTGATCACTAATGTGGCAACATCACAAAATTGAAATAAAAAATTGTTATTACTCCTTTGATTGTCTTTAAAAGTAACACAAAATTTTAAATTTTATGGGCTACTAAATCATGTTGAAATACTCACCATGCCAAGGTGCAAAATGTCACCCACAGTCTAACCTTTTGTTAGGCAACCACAAGTTTATTTATTTACATGAATTGAAATTGTTAATCATAGAGGAATCAACTTTTGAATTATAGGAGTTTCTTTTATCTTCTCATTTTCAAGTTTACATCTTTTGTTCTTGTTTGGTGGCAATTATCTAACACATGCAAAATTTTGATTGCATATTTTAGATTAATTTGAACATGGTTTCATTTTTTTAAAACCGTTTTAATAAGGATGAGCATGAAATAAAAATGTTTTTAATGAATGGTGTGCTTGAATGGTGAGAGAAGTTCCAAAATGCCCAATTTTGAAAAAATATTAAATGGATTCTAATGTGTTATACATTCATCAACAATAGAAAATAAACACAAGAAAAAAAAATGTGCATTAATGGTTGCTCAAAATAACACATAATATTAGTGAATATAATATGAACATTTAAAAAATAAACTTCTAACTCACATAAATTACAAATTTGGAAGACTTTCTCCCCAACCCTTCCCACCCCCTAAATCCCAAATCAAAGTTGTGAAAGTGAAAATACCCATGTTGGGTGGATATTTGATTTTGTTAATAGCTTTTAGTTCTCAAGGTTAAAACATTTCACAATGAAAGAAAAAACCATTGGTTTTGATATTTCTAGAGGTGAAAAAAAATCAAAATTAAAGAATTGGCTACTTCATTTATTTCACAAACTTCAAAAAACATTTTTTAGGGAAGGACTAATAAAGAACCAATAATTTTGTGGGTATTTATCTAAATTTTAATTCATTAAAGAAAAAGAACCATGATTATGTATCAAAACAATAACTTTGTTTGATAATCACGGTTATACATTAAGAACTAATTCTTTGATTTTTTGAGACTTATAGTTTATATATTAGAAATAGATCTTTGATTTTTTTGAAAAACATTTTATTATCTTAAGAATTGTCTTCATATATGTCAAGGTCTACTAACCACTCAACATAAGTATGGATTAGTGTTGGATGGTTCTTCATTATTTAGTATAATCTACACTTTTGATTTTACATCCATCATGGATAATGGTTTTGGGTCCCAGTGGAATATTTGGAAATTTAATAACCTTTAATTGGATTTAGTTCCAATGTTTTCCATCAAACTAATGACAAGTTCCAATTTCAATTGGGTTATCTCAAAATGTCAAAGAGTCCATTGGTTCCTATTTAAGTTCTTAATTGTCAAAAGGTTCTATATCTAATTTTTCATTTCATTTTTGCTTGCCTAAGTAATTCTCAATTAACAATTGTCTTTTAAATAGGTCGATTAGTAGGTAGGTTGGGTTAGGTCCCAATTAGTTATTGGTTAGCTTCCAATTTGGAAAAACTTGAATTTTTACTTGGAAGTATGTGAACATTAAGAAAGAAAAAAATAAAATAAAATTATTGTGTTCTATTGCACCACTTAAATTTGTAAATTTTAAATATGGAAAGTTGTTTGAACATTACAAATGGAAACAAATTCAAAGGACCTAACTTATTTGTGGTATGGAGTGTAACAAGTAGGATGGGTATTTTTTATCCTTGCCTGTCTTTCTTCCCTCACTTCTTATTGCAAGAATTAAATCCGGCCCAATGATTCTAGGTGCATATGTTGATGCACATCCAATTTCCAAGGGAAGATTACCTTCCAGAGGGAACTTTTGCAACAATCACACACATGCCAAAAACATTTATGCAAAAAAACCATGGGGACTTTTATTATGAAACAAGTTTGTGATCCAACATTTGTGACAACACACATTCATCCAAAATAATGGACAATTATATTATGAAAGTTGCAATTTATACTCCGTAATGTGGAAAACCATTGAACTAATGTTTGAAGGCTAAAATGAAACCAACAATAAGCCTTTCAATGAAAAATGTTCCTAAACAACAACATTTCCATTAACTATGTTCACTATTTTCTCATGCTTCATAAGACTTGGCACACAACACACAACCTTGAAAGAAGATTATGGGTAATTTTGGATTAAATAACCCCTACCTTGGTAGAATTAGTTTGTCACACTCATTATGTTGGTGGATCCCAAAAACCAAAAATTTCCAAAACATCCTTAATGATTAAAAAAAAACACAAAATCTTCAAATAATTCTTGAAGACTATAAAATTTGTTTGTCATGATTTCTCACAAATGCACCTTGAGTTCCCACCTTCATTCTATCACACTACCCACATTTGACATTCTCACAACTTATTATCTTCCTAATTACACTCAACATTAATGTGACAAACCTTGCATTCTTCAATTATTTCATCATTTTCACTAACCTTTAAATTAGTGTAACCCAAGCTACTGCCTTCACATTATACTTTCAAAACAAAAACTTAAAGTCTAATGGTGTTATCATCCACCTCCAAAAGCCCAATCTTACCCATATTATCTTCATTTTCCTCCATCAAAGTTTTTTTCCATTTCCATGAATTTTTCCATGCATTACAAGAAAGTCCATCTTTTGCAACTTGATTTATGATTAGGTTGTTAATCATTGAAGACATCTATGACTACATGATTATGTAGTCAAATAAAACATGTCGTGTATGACATTTAGTCGCTAGTGTTGTTCAATCACAAGACAATTTGTAATTATGAATTTTGCTATAAAATCATGGAGGCCATCAGTGCTTGATGAGATCCATAAATTATGGCTATTATATATAATTCATTAAACATGAAATAAATATGTTATCCATCCATGCCATGTAGACACATGGTGTGTAGTCGCATGGTATAAAGGTTAAAAACCCAACTTATATGTTAGGAATGTACACCCTAGCCTACATAAAAATGTAGGTTAATTTAGTTAGCAAGCCAAGCTAATTAGGTAGACAACTAAGTTGCAAGTGTGAGGCCTTGAACCTTTCACCTCCACGTTGAAAGAATAAATTTTTAACCCCCACTAACCATTGCACCACATGATTTTTATATGACAAAAATTGTCACCATATTGTTATAAACATGTTTTTAAAACCTACTTTATAAGTTAGGTACCTAGGTAATAGGTAAGTAGGTAGGTAGGTAAATAGGTAAGTACACACATATGTACATATGTAGTACCTACAAGGTAGGTAGATAAATAGGTAGGTATTTAATAGTTAGTAGGTAGGTAGGTAAGTACGTATGTATTACTTAGTAAATAAGTAGATAATAGGTAGTACTAGCCCATAGGTATTAGTTACTTTATAGGTAACTAGTAAATAATTAATAGGTAGCTAGCACTTAGTTAAATTACTAATATAGGTAGGTTATTAATGTATGTAGGCTAGTCATGTAGTCACAAAATAGTTTTAATCTAGTCATGTAGTCATAATGCAATTGCAATGTAATCATAAATTTGAGTACAAGTATATGACTAAAGACATATGACTACATGACTAGATTACGACAGTAGTCATAAATGTCCAAGTCATGAAAGACATGTTTTGGCATTGTGATGGACATTGTTCTCATTTGAACATCATTAATTTGATTGTTATAAATGTTCACAAGCATTTCGAAGTTTTCTATGCACAATTGGGAACATTACATGTTTATGCATATATTTTCAATGTAAACATTCTTTCTACTTCAATTTGTGATTAAATAATTCCTAAAATCTTTTGAATCACAAAAGCAACATAAGTAAATTGTGATTCATGAACTTTCCACCATGCAAAAAGGTTAATCTCAATGAGGTCATACAATTATGTACTTTTAAAATTGTTCACAATAAAGGCACAACATCATTGTTAGCAATGGAGTTCAAAGTTTTATATGCACAAACTAGGAATGGGAATAAAACATATTCGTCATACTCACCTACGATTAGTTGTGTTTTTTCCTTCCCAACATATTGTATGTTTAGTTTTAGGCTTTTGAAATATGAGTCCAACATCATATTTAACATGTTATAAACTTTGATTTCCTATAGAACAACATAAATTAAAGGAAGGGTTATAGAACTATTATTATTTGGTTTTGCATTCATTGTTATAGAATTTTTAATCAAAATCTTGGGTTTTTGAGAAGTCAACTACTAAATAGTTTATTTACATTTGGAGGACAAGAAAGATTGCAACAACAAGCGCATTAGACAACAACTAGTAACCTTGTGTGGGTTATTGTCTCTTGCAAAATAATTAACATTCTTTGATGGAAATTGATGTTAGTTCAACACAAACTTTGGTGTTGTACATGTTACATATTGGTAACATTAGACATAATATGACCCCAACAACTCCTTATAGATGGTATTGTCAACCCCAAAACTTGACATGAAATAATAGAAATAAGGATAAAGGTCATAGTTGAGATATTGTTACTTTCATTGTTGACACATGCAAGAATCTTAACATTTAAGCCATATGTTGTTAACACCTCATTAACTTGTAAGGCCATGACAATCCTAGATGTGTTAACATTCTCAAACATGTCAATGGTTCAATGACCATATTCCCAATTGTGGTTCAAAAAATGGACAATAAAAACAAAAATGTTTATTCTTCTTCTTCACATTTATAAATCAAAACTCATTATGAAAGTGTCACATGTTTCAAAAGCCTCATAAACCATTTATTTTTTTCTTTTTAAGCCAACTTTGGCAAAATTATCATTAATTAATGTATTGAAGGAAAGTTGACATGAGGATTCTACCGTAGAATTAATCATCTAAAAAATGGTGACTTAATAAAAAAACAAAGGCACCAATTTTTTAGCAATAAACAAGATGAAATCCTATAATTCAATTTGTTTTTTATGAAGATTATTTTTATTATAGGGACCAACACTACCAAAAAATGATGCAATGTTGGATGGGGTGGGGGCCAAACCTTTTTTTTGGTAGTTCATCTATCTTCAAATCCAAAATCTTGTTCACTTTCTTTAGCTTGAAAATTTTGGTGAATGGTTTCCAAATGTTTTTAAAAAACTAAAATTATGTTCATGGACTTGTAGCTAATGATATCATTTCTCACATACCAACAGCTAAATAACACAAAATGCATTTTAATTGTTTAACTGGGATTGAGTTAGAATTTACTTTTGCAACATTATTTGAAACATAGAAAGCCCATGATGTGGTAATGTGACTTTCCAACTTCCAAAAATCTCATTGTTTTGCCAATGCCAACCATAATATTCTATCATCCACAACTATGGAAGATGGATTTGCTTCATTCGGAATAGGAATACTAGCAAAAACCAACACAAGTTGATGTAGCCACACAAGTAGTAACATCCCAGTCTATTGTCTTAGATTCCATCTTGATGACATTATAAACTTGGATATTTGTAATAGGTTGTATGTTGTCCACATCCTCCATCTTCTATGTACCTTTATGGAAACAACAATAGTTGTGTTAGTCATAAGTTACAAAACAAACAAAAGGGTAATTCTCAAGGATTCACCTACTACAACATCTCATTTTGAAAGGATAGGTTGCACTCTTATGACATGAAATTCAACACATTAATCATTAATACCCATTTATTCAAAAAACAAAAAATGAAAGGAGAGAAAAAGTACATACCTTACCTATTGTCAAAAAAACAAAAGACCTATGTGATGAAAAAGAGCTACAAAGAATTACAATGTGGTGGAGAATAATTGTATCATGGAAAAGAATATTCAAATCTACAAAAGAAAAAGACACAATTAGTAGAAGGCAAATGACAAAAACCTACAATATGTTGCAAAGGAACACCCCAATAATGTAAAGCCAACGAAAATCGTGTGGTAACAAACATCAATTTTGTTATAATGGAACAAGCTACAAAGGAGTAGTACAAGGCATGTTTTATACACAATAACAAAACACACAACCGACAAAAGGAATATATATTTTTATATATACGAGAAAAGATTACAAAGCATGACCTTAGAATGCAAGGTGAAAACAAAGATCATAATGAAAATGAACTACAAACTGTTAACAAAAATTAGAAAACACAACCAAGAAAGGAAAAACCTTGAACAGAAACAAAGTTATAAACAAACATCATCAAATGCAAAACATAAGTCAAAAGTGAAACCCAACAAGAATGTAAGGCAAAAATGAAAATTTACCCAAAACAAAAAAAAAAAATGCGAGTTGAATGTGAAACCCAACAAGAATGCAAGTCGATAGAGATGAAAACTAGACACCTTATAAACAAACACCTCAAAACACAAAATGCAAGTTGAAAATAAAACACAATGAATACATAGGTTATTTGCGATTTTAGAAAACAAATCATGAAGGTGAAGAGCAAGAGAAAGACGACAAAAGGGGAAAGAAAGAGGGAGATGGGAAACAAAAACAATGAAGAGCAAACCCTAAAGGACAAAGGCAAACCCTAAAAGGAACCCTAAAACCCTTAACCCCTACAACTAGAACGAGAACCAGATTTTTGCAAATATCCTGATTTGGTTCAATGCCGATAACCTAACACCTAACTGACCACCCAGGTCTGGTTACCAAAAAAATTTACTGGATCTACAGTCTGGTTCCAGTTGCCTTGCTTCCAAACCTAAGAACCAGAGGTTAGGTTCCAGGTCGGTTCTTTGGAATCGAAAGGGGAACCGGCAGTTCTAAACCGTCAAAGCGGGCCAACCGCCCAGCGTTGCTACGGACCCCATGATACCCGGATCAGTGACACCCGGGAAACCAACACTGTTATGGAACCCCGTGATACCCGGGAACAGCCCCTGGGGCCCGAAACGAGGAGGGCTTTAGGAATTAGGGTTAGGGTTTGGCGGCCAAAGAAAGAAGAGAAGCAGCTATGCCTATCACGTTGCCTGCGAAACTATTGCTCTTGTAGTGTGGCAGCGCCATCAGGTGAGGGAGCGTCAGGGAGCTTCCATCTCCAGCATCACAAATGGGTGGACCGGAGAAGGAGGTCAGTTGTCTCTGACTTTGCAGGGAATTGGGTTTTTAATATTTTTTTGTGAAAGAAATTCTTCTGGGTTCCATCAGCTGGAGTGAGAAATCAAGACTCTCTGGGCGAAGTTTGTTGGTTTGTGACCGAGATTTGTGGTTGCAGGTGGTGGATGGAGCTCTCGGAGCTCAAGAAGGAGCGCAGCAGCAGCAAGAAGATCCGGAGAAGAAGAAGAAGAGAGAAGAGAAGGTGAGTCCATGGCTGTACAATCTTAGAACCTTGCATTATATGACGAAAGAATAGCTCAGAGAAAGAATGATTGATTGCGGAAGTGGGTGCTGCTCGTGCCTGCTACATATCTGAGAGCATTTGATTTTCTAATTAGAGATGGTTTAGTTTGCATAACTGAATGATGTAAGAGTATGTGTAGGCAAGAGAGAAGGAGTTGAAGAAGTTGAAGGCGGCACAGAAGGCAGAAGCTGCTAAAGCTCCAGCTCCACCCTCAAAGAAGTCTGAACAGAAAGCAAAGAAAGCAGCAGCAGCCGCAAGCAATGAAGCAGATGCTGTCGATCCTTTCACACCTCCAGGAACGAAAAAACTATTGGCTCCGGAGATGGCCAAATCTTACAACCCTAAGGCCGTTGAAGCATCGTGAGTTCTCGAGTTTGTCTTCCAAACCACAATGTCTGTTTCCTTAGTGCCAAATTCAATCTTGTTTCCTTAACACTCTTTACCATTTCTGTCTGTTTTTTTTCCCCCCTGCAGATGGTATGAATGGTGGGAAAAGTCAGGTTTCTTCGTTGCTGATCCCAAGAGCAAGAAGCCACCATTTGTGATTGTAAGATTTTGCAGCATAACATCTGAATGAGGTTTTTTTCCCCTCCAGTTCATGGAATTTCAGGGCTACCAGGATTCAGTGAATTTTAGGGTCTCCAACTCTGGTGTGAAAGCTTTCATTTATTGGCTCTGGTTCATGAACAGGTTGTGCCACCACCGAATGTGACAGGAGCACTTCACATTGGTCATGCTCTCACTGGTGCAATTGAGGTTTAAACTCTATCCTTTGAATGTTCAGCTTACTGTGATCTGATGTTCTTGATGATTGATGACCAAAATTTTTGCGTCTCTTTTTTTCTTTTGAACCATAAGTTGCCTCTTGCAGGATATGCTGGTCAGATGGCGGCGGATGAGTGGGTACAACACTTTGTGGGTTCCTGGGGTTGACCATGCTGGTATTGCAACACAGGTGATGCTCCAAAAATTCCAAAAGACTCTTATAGCCTACAGTGGTAAAGCAGATGTTGCAATTCTTGTTGACAATGGCAATATTTTGTTACTGTTTTTTTGGATCAGGTGGTAGTGGAAAAGAAAATTATGAAGGAGGGAAACAAGACAAGACATGACCTTGGACGAGAGCAATTTGTAGCTGAGGTACTTGGATATTTTTTGTTTATTTATTCTGATCATCCGTTTTCTCTGCTAGTCTCAATTTTTCATTATGGGTTTTCCTCTCAGTTTTTTTTGTTGCAAAGCTGAGCATTGTAAATTTTACACATGGATTCAAAAGTGCAGGATTAACCAGAGGTTGATGGTGGGCCATTACAGGTGTACAAATGGAAGGAGCAATCTGGAGGCACCATTTGCAATCAGTTTCGCCGCACTGGCATGTCCCTAGACTGGTCTCGAGAGGTATATTCATCTGCAGAATGTTCACTCAGCATTTCCAGATCTTTTAAGTTGAGCCACTGTGGATTTTGGCATCAACCTTTCTCAACATTTGTGTCAAGGGCTGATTGGCATAGTGGGTGCTATTTGTTTGATGCAGTGTTTCACAATGGATGCAAAGCTCTCAAAGGCAGTGACAGAAGCATTTATCCGGCTTCACAAAGATGGTCTCATTTACAGGTTAAACATGCCCCTCTGGTTCTCAAAAGAAGCCTACATCTTTGGCTGCCATTTCAATTTTATGTTTAGAATCAGGCATCTTCCAGCAAAGGGACAGCTACTGTTGCACATAATTGATGCACAGACAAGGGGTCCAGAATGATAATTGAATGACAAATCATGTGACCTAAGTGGTATGTCTTGTAATGTGATTCTCTTGTGTTTTTAGTTCTGGGAAACTTCTTGTGTTTTCAGAGACAACCGACTTGGGAACTGGGATTGTGTGCTGAGGACCGCCATCTCAGATATTGAGGTAACCTCAACTTTCATATTAGTGTGTCATCCTCTCTATCATTTGCTTCCCTGGAAATGCATCTCTACTTAGAGTTCCCAGGAATATGTGACCAATGAATGATTGGGTTATCTGAATCTCATTCTCAAGGTTTCCAGGATGCTTCTGAAGCTCTTGAAAACTCCTTTTCTTTTCCTGGCTGAACTGTGACTCTGTTTAATTTAAGATGAGTGCATATGGTATTTTGGTTGTTGTCCCCCCACCCCACCAAATTTTAGACCTTTTTGAAACATTTATGTCTTGATCCAGGGTAGATTGGAAGGTTTGTACTCATGACAAATTCTCTATTTGAGCATTTTTTCCTGAAGGCAAGTGTATCTTGTAGGTGGATTATGTGGATCTCAAAGGGCGGACATTACGTCGAGTACCAGGATATGACAAACCTGTTGAATTCGGGGCCATTACATCATTCGCTTACCCACTTGAGAGTGGGGAGGGTGAAATTATTGTTGCTACAACACGGCCTGAAACTATGCTTGGAGACACAGCTGTAGCAGTCCACCCCGAAGATCCACGGTACAAACATCTTCATGGAACATTTGTGGTGCATCCGTTCAATGGCCGCAAAATCCCAATCATTTGTGATGACATCCTTGTTGATATGGCTTTTGGAACTGGTGCTGTAAAGGTGAGCCCTAATTCTACATTAACTCCGAAGCCTTGTGATTGCTTGATGTGTCCCGACTCCTGACATAACTCAATAGTGGAGGTGAGATTTTCCAACCTCAAAGTGTTCAAACCAGGGTTTAGGGTTTAAGAGGTAAGCAAGCACTATTCTGTGACAAAATTTATGTTTGCTAAACAGTACAGGCAGAAGTTTGTTTTCCAGCTTTTGTGGGAAAGTCTGAATATCAACAAGCTGACTTAAAAGCTAGGGTTTCCTGTCAACGGTGAGCTTTTCCCAGCTCTTCAGCTACATGGGAGTTGAGACTTGTCAATATTCTGTTTCTCTGCAGATCACACCAGCGCATGACCCAAATGATTTTGAGGTGGGAAAGCGACACAATCTGGAGGTGATAAATATTTTCACTGATGATGGAAAAATTAACAGCAATGGAGGCAAGGCTTATGAGGGCATGAAACGATTCGATGCTCGAGAGGCTGTTGTAAGGGATTTGGAAAAGAAGGTGAACCCTGAGCTCTGTTCTATTTACAATAGGGTGGATTCTCACAAGCTTACAAGATTCTAACTGGCATCCATTCTGAGTTGTTGTTCTTTTACCCACAATGCTGAAGATGGCTTGCAAAAATGTAATGACCTTGAGGAGGGCCATTGTTCTCTAGGCAGAATCATAATGCTAACGAGGAACTGGGTTTGGTTTCATTGTTTCTTGGGATTGGAAGGGCCTGTATAAAGGGGTTGTGGACAATGCCATGAGGCTGGGTATTTGCTCTAGAAGTGGTGATGTTATAGAGCCTATGATCAAGCCCCAATGGTATGTTGTCATTTTCTGTACTGGCATATGCAATTTCATTTATGTCAGTTTGTGAGTTATGCTTAACAAGGACAGGATTTCATGCTTTCATGTACTTTAACCTCATTTTGGCCTTAAATATTAGCAATAGATGGAGATGCCAGCTGAAACCACAGTGCAACTCTCTGTCATCCTTCGAATTCTTAGTGCCTTTGAAGCAGTTAATCCAGAGGGCCACATAGAACTTAGATGTCAAAATTCTGCAGAATGGTTTGTCAACAAGAAACAGAGGAAATAATGTGATTATTTCACTTTGGGCAGGTATGTCGACTGCAAAGAAATGGCAAATGAAGCATGCAATGCAGTACGGGATGGTCGGCTTCAAATTATACCTAGCCAGTTTGAGGACACGTGGTTCAGGTTTCTATTGCTGTTCTTTCATTTGCCTTCTATTCACATATTGCTGCCTCAGAAACATTCCCATGTTACATTGGATATCAAGTTTGTTTCAAGTGTGATATTTCAGTAGACTCTGTTTTTTTGCAGGTGGTTGGAGAACATTCGAGATTGGTGTATTTCACGGCAGCTTTGGTGGGGTCACCAAGTGCCTGCATATTACATAACATTGGAGGATGATTTACTGACAGAAATGGGGGCTTACAATGATCATTGGGTTGTAGCCCATGATGAAAGTGAGGCTGAACGGATTGCAAAGGAGAAGTTTCCAGGGAAGAAGCTCAAAATCAACCAGGATCCTGATGTGCTGGACACCTGGTTCTCATCAGGATTATTCCCATTCTCAGTAATGGGGTGGCCTGATGAGACTCCTGATCTTCGTGAATTTTATCCAACGTCACTTTTGGAGACTGGACATGATATTTTGTTCTTTTGGGTGGCACGTATGGTCATGCTGGGGATGAAACTAACAGGGAAATGCCCTTTCAAGCAGGTACTTCGAGACTCTGAGCCAACATGAGCTGGATTCTTGATGAATAAGTACACAGTTGTCAGAGAAATTCTTCTCAAGTCTCAGTAGAATGCTTCTTTAAGGTCTAAACATTCTGTTGACAGGATGCATTTCTGTCATTCTAAGCCTGAGCTGGTGTTTTGTACACTGGTGAACACATGGAGCAGATGTTGGGGCTATCCTCTTCTAGAGGATTCATGACACCTGTAAATTTTTGGTTGCAGGTGTTTTTGCATGCAATGGTGAGGGATGCTCATGGTCGCAAGATGTCAAAGTCACTTGGTAATGTTATAGATCCACTGGAAGTGATCAATGGGGTTACGCTACAGGATCTCCATAAACGCATTGAGCAGGGCAATCTTGATGCCCGTGAAGTTGAAAAAGCAAAGGCTGGTCAAGTTGCAGATTTCCCAAATGGGATAGCAGAATGTGGGGCAGACGCCTTACGCTTTGCTCTTGTGGCCTACACTGCTCAGGTATGGTTTTCACTATTGTTATTGTTATTTGTCAACTATCTGAGTGTTGTTTTGTTGATCACAAACAAACCTCAACAGATGCATGGAGAAACTTGCATATATATGTAAATGAGGGGTGATGGTAGTGCCTAATGCTACATGCATTAGTGCTGTGGAAAGCACATGGTGGTGATGTGGGATTTGCTGGTTTTTTTCAGACAGTGAATATAAACCTTGACATTCTACGGGTAGTGGGGTATCGTCAATGGTGCAACAAGCTCTGGAATGTGATTCGTTTTGCAATGATGTATCTGGGGACAAGTTTTGAGCCTTCTTTGACTCTGGATGTGGTGTCCCTCCCTCTGAGCTGCAAGTGGATTCTTTCAGTCCTCAACAAGACTGTGGATAGAACCATAAAGGGATTGGAAAATTTTGAGTTCTCAGAATCTACTACAGCTTTGCATTCATGGTGGCTTTATCAACTTTGTGATGTCTTCATCGAACTTATAAAACCAGTGATGCATGGAGATGATGAGGAATTGAAGAAGCAGACACGGGATACATTGTGGGTATGTCTAGACACCGGTTTGCGTTTGTTGCACCCTTTTATGCCGTTTTTAACAGAGGAGTTATGGCAATGGCTTCCTCAAAAACCAGGGGTTGTGAAAGCTAAGTCATCAATTATGGTAGCAGATTACCCAACTGTCATCCAGGTTAGTTGGTTCCCTGCCCAGTCTTTTTCTCTTTATAAAATATATTTACTTGTCCGACCAAGTTCTGTAAGCTCTCCAGCAGACTCTTCTGCTTGAAGTTACAATTGTTACTTTGAAGTGATTCTTTTTTCTTCCTTACATGGAAGTGTTGAAATGAACATGGAAAGTTGTAAGAGGTTATGGAAATATCCTGGTAGTTCTCTTCCAACAACTGGTTGAAGATCTTTCTGTAACCCAGTACAATGGATTATATTTTGTTTATTAATTTGGAAGATTTGGGTGGCTCTTTTGCTTGGAAGGAATGGAGGAATGAAGAGGCAGAAGCAGAAATGGCAGTGATTGAAGCTATAGTCCGGGCTACTCGATCTTTACGCATGGTTTATGATTTGCAACCAAGGATCAGGTTATCCTTTTTCTTACACATGATTATCACTTCTGGGGTCGAAGTAACTGCACCCATGTAGAAGTTCTGTCATAGAAAGGGCTTTAAGTGTTGATATCTTACTATGAATATTTGTGCCTTTGACAGGCCAGAGCTTTATGTAATGTGCAAGACCAGTGAGATGGCCACACTCGTCAGAAAGACCACTTCTGAAATCGGCACCCTGGCTTTGTCCTCTTCTGTACAGGTGTGCAACATGTAGAATACTGAAAAGTCGAAGTTTGGTATTTGATTTACTTTGGCAATTGTTTCACCCCTTGGTTTCGGTTGATTTCTGTATCAGATGTTACAAGAGCACAATGAGCCACCACTGGGTTGTGCAATCTCAGTTGTGAATGAGAACGTGTCAGTCTATCTACTTTTGCGAAACGTGGTGGATGCTAGCATTGAGATAGCACGGCTTCAAAAGAAGCGAGATGATCTTATTGGGTATGTTTTCTGAAATCTAGGAGAATGAGTCAGGACTGGATAGCAGACTGTCATGTAGGGTTGGCAAGCACATATAACAAGCTACAGTATTTGGGCATTTCCATTCACCAAAATCAGATCCATTAAATTCAGTAATTGCTTTCAAAATCAACACTGTGACTTGAGTTTTAGGGTTTAGAGTTTGAACAAAAGCTGATGTTAAGCAATTCTGTGTTATATTTCTGTATGCTAGTTAATCTCTCCTAATCTGCCTGAGTCTTTGATACAGGCCACAAGATTTTGTAATTACTCAGGATCCACAGACTAGTTCCTGTAAAGGGAGCGCAATCTAATTTTTCCAAATGCATCTTCTGTGTTCTAATCCTGTGCAGACAGCAGAATGCATTGAGTAAGAGGATGAACACACCAGGCTATACTGAGAATGTCCCAGAAGCAGTGCAAGAAGAACTCCAGGCCAAGTCCAGCAAACTCGTTGCAGAGCTTGAAAGTGTGGTGGAAGCTACACTCAATTTCCAGAAGCTTCTGATTGATCACTAGGTATCATCAACCAAAGCTCCAGAGAAAGTTAAAGCTGTCAACAGGTCTTTTGTAGACAGCCAGTGACAATCAGATTCTGCACTCCAATTTCAAGCACCTGTGGAGCTTCTGTAAAGTACGCGAGTCAGAACTGCAAGCACCCAAAATTGGGTTTTGATATAATTGAGCAGAGTTATTTGAGGGTTTGCAATATAAAATAGATCTCATATGGGTAGAGTGATCCAAGAAGTGATCTCGGGCTTTGCATTGGTTTCTGTGCAGAATTGGTGACCACAATGAGAAATTGCCTGTCAACTATGAGAGCTCTCTGCTGGATGCCTGGAGTGAGCTTGAGAGACAAACTGAGAGCTGTCAGGATGCTGTGAATCATATCATAGCCCTCGGGCCAATGAGGTTTCAAAAGCTGGTCCAGATATACAACAGGAAGTTCTGGCTCATCACTTGAATTTTGTTAGCAGACATCAGGGTTTTCTTCTCATTGCCCTTCCATTTCTTACATCTTTGTGTTGAAAAATTATTCACTATTTGCTTCATTTCCAATTTACTGGTTTGTGTAGCTTATCCTTGCACTTCAATGCAATGGAATGGCGCTAAGTTGAGGTTGCCAAAGTCAGTATTCAATCCTGACTTGATTGTTTGAATGACAGAAATGTAAGAGGTATTCTAACTTGATGCATTAAGCTCCTTTTATGTGTAAAAGCAGTGGCTGCAATGTCAAATGGGGGCAGTACAATTTAAAGTTTTCCCATATAATAAAAGGTTTGCTCAAGAATGTGATGTCTGGACTGCAGTTAGTGATCCTTCAACATGTACATCAGGGGAAAGGGTGCAAAGGCTTTTAGTCTCATCTATATCTTCTATTTGGTGTGTACCCTGGAGTATCCATTTTGGACTTTGTACCATAAGATGACCACACAGCTGAGGGTTGATGCATATCATAAGACGAGTCTTGGGTTCGTTGGATTTTTGTAGTACCCAATGTGCAAACTCTTTTTGTGCATATATAATCTGTTTTTCCCCATGGTTTGTAGGCGAGCCAAGCTTTTCTGGATGCTATTCCAATGGTGTTCCTGGATGGAACTTCTAGTTTGATGAATACATTCAATTTTCACCTTGGGATGAGTCAAATGCTATGCAATGTGACTTTGTTACGGGCTTAACAGTCTCCCCCCATAGATTGAATGATGTCAATCTACTTCTATAAATTACAATCTAATAGCAATGGAGGAAATGTTGTCCATGGGCAAACTAGACTACTCAACTAATAATTGTTATAACAATTAGGTTATCAATTACATTGTCCTGGTTGTCTACATTCTATGCTTTTAGCCAGAGTTGCAATGTTTTCACATGGAGTGAAAATGGATGACTTGCAATTCATTGATCCATATGCAATAGTATCACAGCTCCAAGTTGCAACAATTTGTTTCCCAAGGGTGAAAGTTGACATCAGGTCAATGGTTTAAAAATTTTTGACTACTTTTCCACCTTGATTAAGCAAAGTTGTAAAATAGCATGGAGGGATTGGCCATAATAGTACTTTACTCTTATAAGCAATTTTGGAATTCAAAAGATTGTTTTATATGGGAGATCTACATGAGTCCAAAGATCTCTAACCTCTCACCAACTTCATGAGCTTGAAATGTTTGTGAAGGTAGTTGTCATACATGGTGATTTATTGATTGTATTCCAAAATTGAAGACATGATTTTCACATTTGCACATAACAAGTGAGTAATGGAAAATGTCAGTTATATAGGTAACATGTGTTTCTATAATTGGGGATTTGGAAAGTTGATGTCAAACTATTCTAGGTGCATCCTAATTCTAACTTTAGAATCAATCCTAAGGAGATGATGAATGGGATGAAAATGTTTCAACAAGATCATATTGGAGAAGTGTGGCACTACTAGGAGCAAGAGTAAAAGCACTAATACAATTTCATGAATTGCAAATGGCTTGCATGGGAAGCAAATCGTTGCTACCCTTCATTTTTACAAAACAACATAAACAATACACATATTCCAAACTATTCCTCGATTAAGGAAGATCCATAGCATATCCAATGCTACATTAGCAAAACAATAGAGTTAGAGAATGGTGTCAAGTAGGAAAATACCACTAGATCATTGGCTTTCCTTGAAGGAACTTGCCAAGTAGAAGGTGAGAAGATTTGCATGACATAGGGAAGGTTCATGAGTTTGCACTCCTATCGAAGGAGATTGCCCATGTGCATACCAACATGGCCAATGCACATATCAAAACATTTCTTGGCAATTTTTTTTGTATACATCAAAATGAAATGCACCCACTAATCTCCATGCATTTTCAATGTGAACTTTATAAGTACTTCACGACACATTGTTTAACTCAATTTATCTTCACATGATGCATGCAATGTAATGTGTTGTTTATATAACTTGTGGAAAATGATCACACAATATCTTTTCCCTAAAAAGTATAAATCAATCTCCCCCTTTTTTTTCAAAATGTTGCATTAATTTATTTCCTATGTGCTTATTTTACCCATTTCCTTACAATAAGGAAATTGATTAATTGTTATCTCATCCAATTGGAATAACGTTTGATGTGATGACCAAATGGTTAAGTGGTTCAAAGATGTTATCAAATTAGCTTCCCAAGCAATTTGAATTGCATATTTAGAATTATGAATTGCATTTTGACCTTTGCATGAAATAAAAAAAGGTCACATAAATATTGGACATGTTTTAAGTAGATCCCCCCAAAGGATGTTGAGTGTTAAAATTTTACACTACATACACCAAACAAAGTATTGATTAGAAAGTATTTTGTGAAAAAACCTCCTTTTTTCAACCCTATTATTATTTATTTTCTTAATATAACATATTTAAACCAACCTCTTTTTTTTAATTTGCATCAAATTATGATACTTTATATTAAATATTTTTTTAGTTTTAGTACTTGAAGTTATGAGGATTGATGAGGATGCAACTAAACATGGTAAGATCAAGTGATAAGATTATTATTTTTTCGACATATCATATGTACTTATGATATCCTCCAACTACGTAGTTGGGAGTTGCCAAAACAAAATACCTATCTAAAGTGCAAGTTTTTTCAAATGATTCAAAGGTTAATTGTGTGAAGGGACTTTCACTTTAGGTTCCTCCAAGTTTGTTAATAATTCATTTACTAGTATTAGTTCAATTACTAACCTATTAATTGAACCTACTAACAAAAAAACACCTAAATTTTTTAGTACTTTTTAAAAATATATTGGGGATTAACACATATCCTATATAATTATATCTTGGGTTTTTAAATAAACATAAACCTATTATAGAAAAAAAAAAATTATCCGACAACAAATACTTTATGCTTTTGTTCACATATTCCATAAATTCAGAAAAGTGTCTCGCCCCCCCCCATTCTATACCTTGAAAATGTTTTTTCTCACATCTTATAAATGGGAATTAAAATGCCTTAATTTAAGGGACTTACAAATACCATGAAAGTTGGCAACAATATTAATTGATCATGAGACAAAAGATCATGTTTTTTGTATTACCAAATTTCCTCCATGGTATATGATGTGCCTTTAAAAATTTGTTAAATAATATTGAAGGTAATTATGCAATATGATGTGTTCCATATTTTTGCAATTTGGGCATGTTCCCAACTCCTTAGGTTGAAACAAGAGGTTCATGCAAGAGCTTTGTAAAGACTAGGATGAGCACTTCATATTCAGGACTTAATCACATCAATTAAACAAACCAAAATAAGAAGACAATTAATGTAGTTAGAGTTTAAAATGAGACACATGACAACAAGTACTCACATTGAACTCATCATGCACTACTATGGGAGGACTACTCTACCTAAAGTATATGTTGTAGCTCCACTTTTAGAGGTTTTTCATCCATTTTTAAAAAATTTCTCTTGCAACTTGGTTACAAGCTAGTTAAGGTATGGTGATACACATGTTCCAAGATTTTTTTTCAAATTTTATATAAGAATAGGTTTTTAGTTTCCTAGGTGTTATCACAAATCTTCAACAATCTAGGTGGGGATTGAAAATTTGGATAGATTCTTCTTGATAAAATAGGCCTAATGATGTTTACATTGTATGTGATGGAATCACCAATCTTAGGAGTATCAATAAATTTTTGATGTGTGGGACCCCTGCTTGATGAAAACAAGAAGTTGATTGAAGATACAAGGCTTTTTGAAGAAGAATATGAATTCACTTGATTTTTGAGAGGTTTTCATTTAGATTTTTTTTAATCCACTTTGTTTTACTTCCTTCGTGCATTTTGTTTTGAATTTGATGTACAAGTAGTACATGCATGTGCATTGCATCCCTTTTATTCCTAAATTATTTTTCATGAAGGTTGCTTTGGGGTTGGAAACAAGTGGGTGAGAGGGATTTGCTATGTGTTGTGAATGAGACCAAGAAAATAACTAGAGACCAAGAGCTTGAAAAAATGGTCAATCTGTATAGTGCAACCCTTAACTCACTTTTGTATCAATATTCCAATGCATTGAAATTTTATCATTATGAAAAAGTATAGTTATGATTTGCGAGGGCAAGGGTTGTAGGCTTGAGATGGAACATTGACACATCTTACAATGTTTGTAAATTCTTGCAATGCTACTCACTTAAGGTAGAATTCTTAAAGTATAATTCATTGTTTGACGTTAATATGAAAATAGTAATGTTAAAGTAAATGTTTTTTGAAAATGATTAATTTTATATGGATAAATCAAGGTTAGTTTTTCCAACATGACATCTAGGCTTTAAAATCATACCTTAAATCTTTCCTTTCAAATTGTTCTTTTCCAAATGGAGAAATGATCTTATTTGTACAATTTTTTGTGTTGTTTAAACAAGGATATTTGTGCTAAATTCATAGCTTCGTGCAACACATGGAAAGAATTAATAGCAATAACCAAACTTTAAATTTTGTTATTTTGTTTATGAAGTTGTAAGACAATATCTATCATAAATAGGAAATATTTATATTAAATCAAAGCTAGATTAATGATTCATTATCATGCCACTTTAAATACCAAATTCACATTTTTCAAATCTTTGTTATTTTTTGTGATAACCTTAAACCTTGACCACATCTAGAATTGACTCCTACTCAAAAATCTTAAACCTTTTACTTGAGAATTGCCACTTTTGAGGAAAGAAATATGGACCATATCCAAAGGTTTTGGTAAATCTCAAATTTTCTTTAAAACCCTTATACCTAAAGATTTTAACTATTTAAAAAATACATATAATTTTAAATAACCTAGCATTGAAATTTTTCTTCAAAATAAAGTATTGCACATTGGCTACTAGTTATTACCACTATTTAGCCTTATTATATTTTGCAAACAATTCTATTATACTCCATATCAACAACCGTAGTTCCCCCTCCTTCTTAACATGGCAATGTTGGTAGGTTTTGGGATTTACATAGGTTTAGGTGTAGGTTATAGGTTAGGTTCTAAGGTCTTTGGATTGTAGGTTTTGAGTTTTCTTGGAACCTAATTCGACAATTGACCTTTTTTCAAAATTGAATTAAAACTTAAATTGGGGTGCTACATCACAAACTCAATGGGTCACAATTTGGCAATAATAGTTGCACAATATTTTCTTTTCATAGGTTCGTATAGAATAAACACAAATGTCATTCATCTACTTATGTTGTTTGAACATTGATGTTGTGTGCATTATTTAGACACAAATGTCATATGCCTATTTGTATTGTTTAGACACGCATGTTGTATATTTATTTGTGTTGTTTACATACGAAAATTGTGCACATAATTTTTGTGTTTAAATAATGCATGACATTCAAGTTTAAACAATATGAAATAATAAATTTTCCACGTATTTAAAACAAAACCACGAAGCTTGTAAGTTTGTGATGTACTCAATTTGAACATGTTTGAGTTCTTTAAGTAGATTATAAAAAACATATTTTAAAAAAATATGTTTGGCCCTACATTTTAGGCAAATTCTTGCATTTGATTGGATGTACATAATTAATCTTCCATAATCTCTATCTTGGTCTATGTACACTAGTTGAACAAACTATTATTGCACCTCAAAAAATAATTTATTTGTTTGTAATGGATATAGAACTGGACCTAATCTTAAACCAAACTAGTTTTAGATTCTTTGTGAAAATGATTGGAACCAAAAGTTTAAAACATTCAAAGAACAAATTTCAAGACCAAATTAGAGGTTACATCGAAAACAAAAAAAGAGTTATAACTAGGATTAAAATTTTCTTTTGAAATGAAGAACTAAACAACATTGATATACATGTTTACATTTCCTTAAACAATCTTGTGAATGTAGCCCCTTCTAATCCTACAAAAATGGCAACTATTCCTTTCCTACAAACCCTAATTTTGTTATTAAATGGATTGAATAATGCTTATTTATTTATAAATATGTACTATCTAAAAAACATGTCTTTTACACCCTTAGCATTGTGATTAAAGTGATTGATGTAATTGAACTTCATGTCCAAAATGCCTATGTTGATTTATTTTGCCTCCTTTTCAAAAGTAGGTATGTTTGAAATGACTTTGATGACTTACCACTTACACTTGGCATTTTTATGTTTGCGTGACTTAAGTGCATGTAGGCATAATGATTAACATAAGCCACTTTTATTAACATTGTTACAAGTGACATGTAACATTTGCTAGTTTTTAGTCATGGTGATTACTAGATTTATAATTTGGTGTGCCTAGGCATGTAAGTATGTAGGCCCCCCCCAAGCTATATCTAGGTGTATACATCTAGCTTGGGGTAGGTAGGTAGGTTGGTAAGTAGGTAGGTAAATATATAGATAGGAAAATAGGTAAGTGGGTAAGTAAGTAAATAAGTAAGTGGGTAGGTAAATAAATAGGTAGGTAGGTAGATAAGTTGTAGGTAGGTTGATGACCAATACACTTACGTGTTTTCCTTCCTACCTTCCTTACCTACCCACCTATTATGACCTTGCTACTACTTTTTTACCTACCTTCTTACATATTTAAACAAGAAGTGCAACAAAATGTGAATTTAACAAACCATACAAAAAATCATGGCTTTTTGAGAAGTTCATGTTGATTGCATGTTGTTTTTTTAAAAAAAAACCAAAGGATCATAATATGAATGACCTATTTGACTATGTGTCAAATGAGACATATAGTCGAAATGGACCAAAAAATGACGTCCTTGATAAAAATTACCAAAGGTTTAATCAAAATCACATGCCATTACCTATATTAGTTAAGTACCCTAACTATATCTTATAAATTGTCAACAAAAAGGACGTGCCATTACCTATAGTACCCTAGCTATGTCTTATAATTGGAACCCCCATACAGTAGAACCTATCTAAAATAATAATGTTGGGACCGGGGGGTCGGTATTAATTAGAGAGGTTATTGAATTAGGCAAGGTCATACACTGGGCCATTTTAAGCCTCTTCTTATTACGGTATAAATAGGGGTGGGGGGGGGGGTGCTTGGGGGAAGGGAGGGCCAGGTTTGAAACATGCGGTTGGAACCTTCGCGAAGGTTGTTTCTCCGTCAACACCCCCCACACACGCGCGCGCGTACTCGCATGCCCCCAACAACACACCATCCCGAAGAAAGGCGGGAAATACATGATGATGACGGACGAGGTCCGCATTGCTTTGTGCAACCACAAAAAATGCAACCCTACACTTTCACAAGTTGAGCTTCAGCACTAACTCAAGTCAGAACACAACATCGACGTCAGCCAGCTTATGATTTCTCAGACCTTGAAGCGTTCAGCTGAGCTACTCAGATGTGATGAGGATCCCAACATTCAGAGCAAGTGCCAACGGACTGTCAAGTTCCCTACGATGGAAGAAACACTCGTTGAATGGATCCTGGCAAACCAAGAACACATCCCAATATCTAGGGATCTCATCAAGGAAAATGCCGCAAAGATCTTGGATCGCCTGCATCCTGGCCATGAACTGTTTGAGTTTTCAAACGGTTGGTTGGAAACATTCAAGCTTCGTCGCGGAATCAAGTCTTTCCGCCGTTTTGGTGAGAGTGGCTTCGTAGACATGAATGCCGTCAACCTAGCCTCCCAGGAATTTGCTAGTTGCTGGACCAGTATGCGTGGAATGACATCTACAATATGGATGAAACTAGCCTTTTCTTCCGCATGCAGGTTTGGGACATCTACTGTCTAATTGTGATCTGCGTCTAAGTCTTCACCTTTTTCTGATGCTGACCTTGCTAAACATTTTCAATTCCAGGCTGATAATTCCCTCGCAACAGAGCAACTTGAGGGGCGCAATCAGAACAAAGAGCGGCTCACCTTGGCTCTTTGCTGTAACGGAGACGATTCCGACAAGCTCCCCTTTTGGGTCATCGAAAAATACAAAAATCCCTATTGCTTCAAAAACATTAACCTTGGCAGCCTGGGCTACACTTATCGAAGCAATGCAAAGGCTTGGATGATGCAGATCATCTTCTTAGAATGGTTGAACGCATTTGACCTTCATGTTGCCAACCGCAAAGTCCTTTTGGTTCTCAACAACTGCAGCGCACATGTCCCCCTTGAGCAACTCCTGCCCACATCCAACTGAGAAACACACGTGTCTTGTACCTTCCTCCCAATATGACGTCCAAGATCCAGCCATGTGAAGCCGACATCAGCCGCAATTTTAAAGCCTATTACCACCGTCGCTTCAACTATCTCATGCTGCAGCGCCTTGAGGACGACATTGACCAAACACAAAAAATTAACGTGTTGCAGGCCATCTGGCTCGCTGTTCCTATCTGGGCAACAAATGTCAAGATTGCGACCATCTAAAACTGCTACAGGCACTGCCAAATCCGCACGATAAAGGGCCCTGGGCAGGCAGCACCGACTTAGGAGGACCTCATTGACAAGGACGTCATTGACGAGCTAGAGTCGTAGATTACTAGGCTACACTACTAAAATTCGATGGACATTAAGAGCCTTCTCACCTATCCGGATGAGGATATTGTCTCCTACAGACCGACAATTGACGAAATCATTAATGGTCATCTCCCTCAGCTGGAAGGCACTCAGGCTAATGATGCTGACGAGGAGGATGACAATCAAGAAGTTGTTCTAGTGTCGACTAAGGAAGCCAACATGTTGTAGTCCCTAGAAACTTTTTGGCTCCAGCAAGACGGCGATAATGTTGTGTTTATCTCGTCATTGAGGCGCATGCAAGAAAAGGTCAGCATGTTTATGACCCGCCAAATGGTGCAGAAGAGCATCAATGACTTTTTCTAGCTAGTTTAGGGAGGTTTGCAGCGATTTTGTAGCTATTTTTTTTTGTGTTTTGTAGGTTGTATTGAATTACAAAATTTTCGGGACTGCAAAAAGTTATTGAATATTGAATTAAAGAGTTTTATTGAATTGAGTATGGGCCCAACATTGGGACCGGGTGCATATATTGAATTACAGAGGTTATTGAATTAAACAATATTGTTTTAGACATGTTCTACTGTATTTACAAAACTTGTCTACTTGTGTGGCAAGCCATGTTAAATTTAATAACTTGTCCATTAATTCTACCATTTAATAAGGCAACTTGTAGCTCAAGAACCAAATGAATTGCTTGTTAATTTGGAAAGGTTTTCTTTTCTATTGCAATATCAATGTAATTCAAAAGTTTTAATGTGAACAAGTTTTGTACAAATCTTTGTGAATTTGGTTATGTAATGTGTTTAACAATTGTTTCTTGATTTTTTTAATAAGACAATAAAAAAAAATGATATGTATATATATAATTCAATAGCCTTTAGTCTCCTCTATCTCTTGGTTTTCATTTAATGTCACCTCAATTATTGAATAACATACTAAAATTTGGATGTTTAGATATGTATTGCCCCCCCATTTGTAAAAAAAATCAAGTGAGATGGAACAAATAACTACTACAAATTGGATCCCTAGAGAGTTTTTTTAAAAATTAAGGACATAATAACAAAGGAGAAGCAAATCCCCAGGCCTTGGGTGAACATAATTTTCCAAACCCAAATAAAATTAGTCCATAGAATGTTATTCATATTATTTTGTATTTGAAGTTGCATTGTCTTCATATGCAATAACAACAATTGTGTTAAACTATATGTTGTCACTTGATGTGCTACCTACTTACCTTATGTCTACCTACCTACCTATGACATACCTTACCCTACCTATCTACTTACATAATTTTGTTCAATCACATAATGAATGGAGTTTGAAATGTAAGAACCATAATTAACATGTTTGAATTTGTCAACAATTTGTAGTTTTCAAAAAAAAATCTTAAAACTTATTTGAACATTTATAAATTATATTGATTTTATTAAAATAAATATTTGAATAAGCTACAAGATGATGTTTTAATTTTCTTCATTTGAACAAAATGTGAAATAAAAAAGAATTTTCTAATGGTTTCATAGTTGACAAGACAAATGAAAATGTTACACATATTTATTAACAAAAGGTTGTGTAGCTTGGTGGCAAAGGCATTGGGATGATTCTATGAGGTCTTGGGTTCAAACTTGTGCAAATTAGATATATGAATTTCAAATATTTGGTCATGTACACAGTGTACTTGTATATCATAGACCTATGATTGTAGGTAGGTAGGACTTATATGACATAACAAAACATTGACATGTGGAAAAATATATATTCATATGTTGCCATGTGTCAAGTAAATGACTAGTTGAAAGTGACTACCATTTTGATTGGTCATATTTGACTACCATGCAAATGGGGAACTTGATATATTGACTAGTCAAAAAAGTCATTACTCAAAAGTGCCACCCTAGTCTTGGTCAAAAAGACCACCTAATTGCATTGGGCAATGTTAATAACAACTTGTCCAAAACGAGTGGATGGCCTTTTTTATCATTGTCATTTTTGAATCATTTTTTGCTAGTTTTTCAATCAATTAAACTTTGAATTCTTGTAGTGAAATGAGGGTTCCCTAGGTTTGGTGAAAGCTTGAGGATGAAAGTTTAGGCTCAGGGAGGTTTGCTGAAGCTTGATAGAGGTTTGGCGAAGTACCTAGCCTTGAGGAAATTGCCTACTATTATTTTATAATATATAATACATTATTTAAGAATCATATTCATTATTTATGCTACCTATTAATCAACAATATTAATTAGCACCTTTGTCAATTTTTAGTCAAAACCAACAAGCCACTTCAACTAGTGCTTGTTAATTTTTAGTTAAAATAGACATGACATAATGAACATAATTAGTAATTCAATCATGTCCAAAATGATTGATGTGCTACATTGTGATGTCTTAAATGATTGGTCCTTTTCTTGATTATGGAGTCAACTTGTCCAAATGTCTGTTTTGACTAAAATCCAATGATAAAAGATAGTGTTAAAAACAAGATCTATAATAATGATGGCAACTTTAACAAGGGGTATGTTGCACGGTGGCCTTGCCATTTATATTAAAATATTTGAGTTTCCCTAGTTTTTAGGCAAAAAAAGAATTATGGAAACTCAAATATTTCACCATGCTAAAATATAATCTTCAAAAAATTCATTTAAAAGAAACCAAAACCCTTCAAAATATTACAACTCTATAACTAATCTCAAGTTTCAACACAAGCCAAAATATCATCTTTCAAAAATCCTCATATAAAAATAGACCTATTATTTATTACCTAATAGGGGCCAAAATCCCTTAAGCTACTATACTCTATAATGAATCTAAACACAATATCCTTGCCTACCAAGGCAAGGCCAACAAACCTACATAAAATCATTGACCTCATCCTTGATCTAGTGGGCTCAACATGCCCACTTACTTTAACCCCTTCCAACTTACCACTAGTAATTCAAAATTTACCCTACAACCCAACATTTTTTTGTGGCAAATTTTCACCATTTTGTGAAAAAAAAGGACCCAACAACATGGTCAAAGGCTTTTTTTTTTAAATTCCAATTTTTTTGTCTCTAGGAAACTATGAAATCACCAATTTTTTGGGCAAAATTTGGCAAAATTCTAGTTTTCTTCCTTGAAAATCACAATATTTAGATATTAGGTTCTAGCAAGCCACCAAAATATAGCATGATTTATAATTTTTCTACTTCTCAATTTGTCTACCTAAATCCTCTAGTGGCTGATTGCCATGTTGGGTGCAACATCAAAAAATTGGAAAAAAAAAAAAAAAAAACACAACTAAAACAAAACAAAAAAATTATAAAATAATAAAAAAAAAAAAAATTTTTAATTTTTTTTA